>Ga0172379_10004434_pt1 | contig 20758 bp, 14 predicted proteins | sample GrowelOW334metaG_FD_119756 | JGI IMG/M metagenome (GOLD analysis project Ga0172379, IMG submission 119756) | Groundwater microbial communities from an aquifer near a municipal landfill in Southern Ontario, Canada - Groundwater well OW334 metaG | ecosystem: Environmental > Aquatic > Deep...
AAAAACCACCAACAAAGCCTTCTCTTAAATTAAAAAGAGCAGCCAAACTTTGTAAAAATTCACAAGAACGAAGATTAAACAGAAATTACCGTTAGTGTAATTTTCAATTTAGAAATTTAGGTATAAATCAATTAAATCATTATGAAAAAGACAAATCTATTATTATTGGGATTCCTTTTTGGATTCCTATTTTTGACCACTTCATGCGAAAAAGAAGAAACGGTAACAGTTAATGAATCAGAAATCCTTGCTGATTATCTTACAACCTATTCAACTACTGATCCAGCTATGATTGCTGCAACTGATGTTTATACTTCTGTTGTTGCACAAGATGGAAACGTTTATGTAATCGATATCAGGAGCAGTACAGACTTTGCAGCTGGCCATATAACTGGTGCAGTGAACGTAACTTTAACTAATTTGCTTACTTATTATGAAGCAAATAATTTAAGTACAAAAACAACCGTAGCAATAGCATGCTATACTGGACAAACAGCTAATTATGGTGCTTCACTGCTTCGGATGCTTGGTTATACAAATGTAAAAGCCTTAAAATTTGGCATGAGTTCGTGGAACCCCGAAACAAAAGGCAGTTGGACAAATAATACAAAAAATACCCTTTCTGCATTAATGGAAACTGCTGCTGGCACAAAAAATACTGCTGGTAAATTACCAGTTTTAAATACAGGTAAAACAACCGGAGCTGAAATTTTACGGGCAAGAGTTGAAACGCTACTTGCTGTTGCCGATCCATTTGCTGATGCGAAAATCACAAACCAAGCAGCCTATGATAATAGAGCTACCAATTACACAGTCAATTATTGGAAAGCATCGCATTATAATTTCAAACACTTGCCTGGAGCTGTGCAATATACTCCTAAAACAACCATGTCGGTAACTCAGGAATTAAATACATTACCTGCCGATAAAACCGTTGTCGTTTATTGCTATACCGGACAAACAAGTGCATATCTGGTAGCCTATTTGAAAGTATTGGGTTATGATGCAAAAAGTTTACTTTATGGTGCAAATGGCATGATGTATGATGATATGTTGACTTATAACACAACAGCAGCAGCAGATGATAAAATGTCTGTATTTGTTGAAGCTGACGTAGTTAAAGAATTTCCTCTGGTAACAAATTAGTAATTTATTATCCGATAAGAGGCTGCTAAATAGTAATTAGCAGCCTTTTTTTTTCTATAATTTATTTTCTACCCTTATCAAATCATAAACAACAGCCGAGCTTTTATTTACGGTACATATCCTTACAATGCCTATAGAATTATATGAAATGTTGCTTAATAATCATCTAAACATAAGATTAAACAATTGTTTTTTTTTGTGTGCTGGCAATACATTCGAAATAAGCGTTATCAATAGAATTAATTTACTAGGGTCAAGGTAACACCATTTTCCACAATTCATCTATATTTCATCATAGAATAAGGCACACCACACAGAGTTTGCATTTGCCTTATTTGCCACAAAATTATTGACCAAAAAAGTGTTATGCTAACCCATTAAATGGTATGCATCAAAGAAATTAAAAGTTCCTGACGGTTTTTTGCAAGTGGTATGGTTTCTCCATTAACCATCACATTGGTAGAGGTAAACTTATCGATATATTTTATGTTTACTATAAATGATTCATGGGTTTGGAAAAAAAGAGACTCCGGTAGGTATTGGTTCAGGCTTTTAAAAGTACTACAAATGGTGTGATTGGTTTCATGGTCCAAATATAGGGTCAAGTATTTGCCAACTGATTTGATGTATTTTATATCGTCGAATTTTAGTTTAACAAATGAATTTTCCACTTTAACAAAAAGGCTATCTTTCAAATAAAGCTCTTCGCCTTGTTCAGCGTGCTTATGGTAAATGCGTTAAGTTTTTGTCTTGATTTCTTTGAAGCATTGGAAAGTGCAATTTCGATGGATGAATACAAGCCTTCTGTTTTAAATGGTTTTAATAAATAGGCATCTGGCTCGGTTTCCTTGGCCCGTTCCACGGTATTCTTATCAGCATGGCTAGTCAGGTAAATGAAAGGTATTTCAGCCTCATGCAATAGAAATTTTCCAAGTTCAATGCCATCTTTATTTCCCGAAATATGTATATCAACCAAAACCAAATCCGGCAAATCATCCATGATGCATTCAATGGCTTCCAAATAACTGATGGCCAATCCAGTAACCTCATAGCCTAAATCTATCAACTGCAATCTGATATCTTCGGCAATCAATAATTCATCTTCAACAATTAATATTTTAAGCATTTTCTATGAACTAATTGTTTTGCAAATGTGAAGCAATTTAACCAAAAGAAACTGAAACTCGGTACTTGATTCAAAAATTACAATAAATAATTTTCGCAATTGTACAGAAAGATATAATCTATTACCTTTCCAGTGAAATGGTAAATTTGGCTCCCGGGGAGTTCGAAATCGAAATTATCCCATTCAATTGGCGTGTAAGCAACGACACCATCCGCAAACCAAGTGAGTTCGATTTTGAAAGGTTGAAACCCTCCGGTAATCCTTTACCGTTGTCGTGTACTTCCAAAACAAAATGATTTTCGGATGTATTCAACAATTTAATGGTAAGCAGGTTGTAGAGGTTTTCGGTAAACGCATATTTGTAAGCATTGGTAGTGAGTTCATTCACAATAAGGCCAATGGAAATGGCCGCATCAATATCCATACTGACATTTTTAATTTCAATTTCGTAAGCAACTATTATTTGTGGGTTGCTAAAGGCTGTATGTATCGATTCCACAACCTCGGTCAGGTATTCGTCCATGTTAATGGAAGCCACCGATTCACTTTGATAGAGCTTTTGGTGTATAGATGAAATGGCAAGGATGCGCCGTTGCATCTCATCGAAAATTTCATTAACGGCTTTGTTCTTAATGCGCATACTTTGCAGGTTGATAATGCTTGAAATAATCTGTAAGTTGTTTTTTACCCGGTGGTGGATTTCTTTTATCAGCACTTCTTTCTCCTCGAGTGCCCTATTAATGATAAGGTTTTTGTTTTGCAACTCGCTGTTGAATATGGCCAGTTGAATGTTTGCTTGCTTACGTTGCTTTATCACCCTTAAAAGAAAAACTACCAGCATCAAAATAAAACCTAAACCTATTAATGAGATAAATGCAATGGTGGTTCGGGCTTTGCTTATTTTTTTAAAATAGATCACTTCTTCTTCTTTCCGTTGAATTTCAAATTCAGCCCGCATCTCCGAAAGTTTGGAAAGTATGGAATCGCTGGCCACAGCCTCTTTAAACAGGTTATACGACTTTAGATATTTGTAGGCCTGAACAAACTCCTGCCGGTCTTCGCTAATTTGGGCAAGCAATTGGGAAATATCTTTTAATTCAAGTATATATTGGTTGGTATCAGCAGTTGCGTAAGCTTTATTCGCCAGTTGATAGGCTATAGTGGTGTTTTTGTGCTCATATTCAATTTTAGCCAGTTCAAAATATGTTTGTGTTAGTGCTTTGTAATCATTTGCTGCAATAAAAAGTTCAATGGCCTTAGTAAGCAATGAATCAGTCAGTATTTTTTTATTTTGCGCCGCATATACCAGTCCTAAATTAGAATATAAATAGGCATTGTATTCAAAAGAGGACTCTTTAGTTGATATTTCCTCTGAAGATTTTAAATAATAAAGCGCACTATCGTATTGATAGTCTTTCCTAAAAAGCTCCCCAATATTCAGCAAATTGGCAATTGTAATATTGGCATATTTAGTTTTGTATTGAAGCGATTTTTTATAATACTCAATTGCTAATTTATTGTTTTTAAGTACACCATAAATACCTGCTATGTATAAATTCAACATAACATTTCCATCTTCAGTGTTTATTTTTTTAAAATAGGGTTCCGCCTTTAAGGCAAACTCAAGGGCAAGTGTCAAATTGCCTAAAACCCGGTAACAATTGCTTACAGCCACTAAACCAGAGGCAGTAAGACTGTCGTTTTGTAATTTATTTGCAATTTCGAGTGCTTTAAAGGCATATTGAAGCCTAATTTCACTGTTGGCTTCACTATAGGCTTTCTTATAAAACTCAGCAAAATTATCCTGAGGAGTATTTTGGCTAAACGTGGTAAACGGAATAAACAGTAGGCTTACAAATAAGAAGTAAAACAATTTCATAAAAGTAGTATCAAATTAAATGGCAATATAATGACAAAAATACCGTATAATTTTAAATTCTTAATATTTAAAATTATACGGTATTAATTATCTACCCCAAAGTAATATTATCTATTTAGGTGGATAAGGTATAATTATATCTGGATCCCAATGCCAAACCAAATTAGGTTGTTTTTTTTCACAGAATGAAAAGGTATAAGTAGTTGAAATGGTTTCTTGCGGCAAGGTGTCCTTAACAAAGCCATCAAATTCTGAATCATCGTCTTTAACTCTACTGGGTTTGTTTTTAAAAACCACTTGCATGTTGGCATCGCCCGTATATTCAACCAGCGATAATTGGGTATCAATGGTTTTACTTCTAATTTTCCAATTAATACTGTCACCGGGTCCGGCTTCAGTAATCAATTTATCCTTAAAGGCAGTTTGATAAGTGCTTGGGCCAACTTGGTTGGTCATAACTATCAGGTTGTGGTTGGTAATTTCGCCCCCTTTTGGGAACTCACTCAGCAGTGCTTGTGCATCCACCAGAATGTCGATTTTTACTTTTTTTGTCATTTTTTCAGGTATTTAATTAGGTTTATTTTATAGGAGTGAATATAACAATATATTTTCATAATACAGCAATTTGATTTTGTTTTTACTGTTGTCCGGTTAAATTAAAAAAATGCCACCAAGGCACAAAAACACCAAGGTTCACAAAATTTAATCCGCTGATTATATTTAACTTGGTGATTTTTTGGTGGCTTGGTGTCTTAGTGGCGAAAAAAAATTGAAAGTAACTCGTATTTTAAAATTAAATGCAAAACCAGATGGTTTTATTGGTTTATAAAGGAAGTTATGCTTTTTTACCGGACAACAGTGTTTTGTTTTATAAAATAATGGCCTATTTTAAACTCAATCCGGTATTATAATTCCTCCCTTACCAATCCATTTACCACACACGACTTTTTACTCACGGTATATACCCTAAAAATGCCAATAGCATTATTTGAAATGTTACTATAAACGTTAGCCGGTAACCCACCAAACATGGGATTATAACCATTATACTCCTTTATTGCACTATTAATATAGTTAAAATAAGCTAAATCAATATTATCAATTTCCAGAGTAAGGGTATCGCCGTCTTCAATGCGTTCCAACTCTTTTTCGTCCTGCAAAAACTGGCAAGGTACCCCATTGGTATAATTTCCATTAAACTGCTCATCGTTGGTAACACTGTATTCATATAAGGAATCGCTAATCATAACTCCATTTACCCAAGCAATAAAGTTATAATAATTACGCTCTTGCGGATCCCAGGCATAACAGTTCAATGAAGTGGCTTTCCATTGAGGGATGTATGTGTAAGTTACTGAATCCATTTCCAATGCACCGGCCATAGTAGCTGAAGCTTCAAAAACATCCAATATTCCATCCTCTTCAACATCCACATTTGTGACTAACAAATGATAGGTTTTTCCGGGTTCACCGGCAAACGGAATTTCACTGAAATAATAACCCGGTAAGGTATCCCGCTCCACAAAACGAACCACAGAATCGCCTGAAGTAATAGTTACCTCGGCTGCTTCAACCAATTGAGAAGAATCATCGGTAAAGCTTTGCGTATAATACAATCGTACCAATTGATACTGATTTTCGTTGGTCAAGGTGGCATCAATAATAATATTTTTAACATAAGCTGCCGGCTCTAATTCCATCTCCTCAGTACAAGCCACCATGAGTAGTAATAAAAATACAGCAACCATTCTATAAATGACTTGCAGTTGTATCCGAAAAATATTGAATAACCATTTCATTTTTTAAAATTTTATATTGTAAGTAATCGCAGGAATGAATGAAAAGAGATAGGTCTTTTCGGCATAAATCCGATTGGTTTCCTCATCGCGGACATAATTAATTGACCAGGCATTATGCCTAGCATAAGCATTATAAACTGAGAAATTCAATTCCTGTGCCCACCTTTTTCCTGGCTTGGCTGGCATTGAATAAGTTAATCCCAAATCGAGCCGATGATAATCAGGCATGCGCACTTTATTCCGATCACCATCTTTGTAGTACAATTGAAGCACATTGTCTTGTTCATAAAAACCAGCAGGAACGGTCATTGGAGTACCTGAAGCATACACCCAAGTACCGGAAAGCGACCACTTATCGCTGAGCTTGTAATTAGCTACAATTCCCACATTATTTGGTTTATCGTAAGGCGAATTATAAACAACACCGGCATTCACTTCGGGTATATCTCTCCTTGATTTCGATAAGGTATAACTTACCCAACCGTTAAGTCGTTCAAAATTATATTTTAATTGAAATTCTGCCCCAACAGCCCAAGAATCACCAATCCTAAATTCCCCATCAATTTTCCGGTTTAAGAATAACTCGGCATGATCCTTAAAATCAATGGTATTGTGCATCTCTTTATAATAAAGCTCCACAGAACCTTCAAACTGGTTAAACCAAAAATTCCGGAAATATCCTAAAGCTGCTTGATCGGCTATCTGAGGTTTGATATTTTGATTGGATGCAACCCAAATATCGAAGGGTGTACCTCCCGAACTATTTGAAGCCATGTGAATGTATTGCCGGGTACGCGAATAGCTTGCTTTTACCGATGACGCCTCATTTAATTGATAGATAACCCCAATGCGAGGTTCTAACCCTTGGTAAACATTATAAACATCACCCTTACTGTAAGTTACGCTATCAGTGGCATCATGGTTGGTATCAAAATTATATACCGTTCCGGGTCCTACATTTTGAAAAATAGAGAAACGTATTCCATATTTCAAAGTAAGCCGTTCACTCACTTGCTGGATATTGCTACCATAAATGCCCCATTCTATGGCCGAATTGGGAAACAATTCATACTCTGAAAAAATAGATTCGCTTCCTATTGGTTCAATTAAACCCGGATAAAACTTGTGATAGGTTGATGAAAATCCAAATTTAATGGTGTTTTCAGAATCAAGCAAAACGGTATTATCTAAACGAAACCCATAATCGTTAATATTCGAATTCCACACAAAGCCCGAGGCATCATTGAAACTGGCAGAAGTTTGATAGCCATAGCGGCCATATAATAGGGTAAACCTGGTGGCAACATCACTGCTGTATGAGTGCATCCAACTGACCGAACCAGCAGTATTTCCATACCCGATCTTTGCCACCGACTGATTAAATGCGTCCCAACCATTATAAAAATTTATTGAAAGGATATTTTGTTTGTCAATACGATGATTCAGTTTTGCATTAATATCATAAAAATACAGATTTACGCCATCCACTTGATCTGTTTGAGTTTGCATGGCTAATAAATACAATTGGGCATTAAACAAGCGACCAGCCAATAAAAGTGTGGTTGTATCCCCATTAATTGGACCATCCATTGCAAAACGGGTTGAGATGGTTCCTATTCCCCCGGAACCTTGCCAGCGGGTTCCATTTCCTTCTTTTACTTTTACATTTAATAACGATGAAATGCGACCACCATACGACACGGGAATATCACCCTTATATAGATCCAATTCCTTTACGGCATCATTGTTAAATACACTAAAAAAACCCATAAAATGGGATGCATTATAAAGCGGCACTTCATCAATTAAAATCAGGTTTTGATCAATGTTTCCTCCCCGGACACTAAACCCGGAAGTACCTTCAGCTGCTGGCTGAACACCAGGTAGTAACTGTACGACTTTTATAATATCCACCTCGCCCATAAAAGCCGGTATTTGGCGGATTTGTTGAATTTTCATTTTTTCAACACTCATTTCGGTCCGTTTCACATTTTCATCGGAACGCTCCGCAGTAATGGTTACGTCTTGTATTTTCTGGCTTTCTCTTTCTATATAATAAGCAACATCTTGTTTGCCAATTACTTCAACCACTTCTTTTTGAGTCTTGTATCCAATATACGAAATTTGTAAATGGAATTTACCCCTTGGCAAGTGTAATAAAAAAGAACCATTCCCATCGGTTGCCGTACCTGTTTTAAATTCCTCCACATAAACAGTAGCACCAACTAACATTTCTTTGGAATCTTTATCGAAAACCCGACCTCTTATTTCGTAAGTTTCATTTTTTTCAGTGCGGGCTTGAGCAATTAAAATCACTCCCATTACAAACACTAAAAGATATAATTTTTTATAAATCATCTGTTATTAAAGTCAATAGTGAATTAAAGTTTTAATGAATTCATCTCCATCGTTCCAAAGCATACCTAATTTAATTTTGATATGGTTCAAAGTCTTATTTTAAGTGCAAATTTGGTTAACTTCATCAAGACGATTGAACAACTTAATAGTTGCGTTTGAAAAAAATTTCATCGCAAATATTCTCCGATTCCATGAATTATTGAAATATTATTCGATAAATGTGGATTTTTTGTCGGTGAACGATAGTTATATTTGCTGTAATTCTTTCTTTTGGGCATCTACCTTTAAATGGTATATGTAAAATAAAGTTGTTATATTTGTTACAAACCAAATTCTATTTTTTAGTAAAAAAAATAGTACTAAAACCTTCAAATATAGTATGCATCGTTATTTCAAAATATCAATATTTTTAATTCAATGGGTCATTCTGCCCTTACTATTAATATCAAATCCCACCTATTCACAAATTGGAAGGTTTGATCAAATTTTAAAGAAAATTATTTATAAGCAAGGTAATTCGTATTACCTGATTTTACACGAAAGTTTTTACCGGGCAAAATCGGAAAGCTATTCAAAAGGAAATACCCGTTCCATTGGATATAATAGTTCCCGCATAACAGTATATAATTTAAGTGATGGTAAAATACTGGCTCAAAAAGAAATGGGAGTTATTGATAGTACAGAGGCTTGTTTGGTTTTGGGCTGCACACCGGAGAACCTATGGATATACTCTAAAAATTACAAATCAGGGATTCAATCGTTGAATCCACTTACACTTGAAAAAAAAGTATCACAAGCGTTTATTTATACAAACCTAAAACAATCGATTGGTCGTTTTATGGATCCTTTTTGGCAGGAAATTGATAAGTTCTATGGTTTTGATCCGATACAGCTAAAACTCATAGTTACCAATGAACAAAATCAAAAATATTATATTGATTTAGAACATTATACCTCCGAAAAAATTACCGAAAATATCAACCTAAAGTTTCAATGGGTTCATTATCTTAGGTCATCTGCCTATTTTCAAGATTCTTTATGGAAACTCGATGGTTTTGACAACATGGTTTTAACAAGTACCGAAAAAAAAAGCAGTGAATTAGAGTTTTTAAATGGAATGTTCATGATGGAGCAAAACCCTAAACAGTTATTCCTTCATTATATAAATTTGCAGGAAAACTTAACCAATCAATTAACTACCTTTCAAACAAAAAAAGTAACTGCCAATGATTTAGAGATTAAAACAAAGTTGGAATTAAAGCTCAATAATGCCGCAAACAATACAACTTCAATTTTGAAAGGAATAAAACCCGATGATGTATTACTACAATCAAACGGGAAATCGTTTTTTATATGGTCAAAAAATGATGAATCCAATGAATCCATGATTCTGATTTCAAAAATTTCGTCACCTGCTTATGGAATTTTTTCAATTGATTGGGGAACCCGCATTCCCGGAATGTTTTTTAACGTATCAACGGCAAGAAATTCCAGAGAATTCAAACAATATTTTGGCGATTATATTCCAGAATCTGATTTCATTCAATTTGAACTTGTCGATCAACGATTGATACTGTTATATTTAGGACAGGTTTGCTGTTTGAATACTGAAAATGGTACTATAAGTTGGTCGTTTTCGATAAAATAACAACCATTCGATGTAAACAAAAACGTAATAATAGTTAAGTATTTTAAATTGAAAGGTTGCAGAGCCTGCCCCGAACTTGCTTCGGGGGTAACAGGGTGACAAGGTAGCAAGGTGAAATAATTGGATACTGGGATGATGGGAAGGTGGGGAAATGGGGAGTTGGAAAAATGGAAATATGAAAACATAATTTGGTTAGATTCCTTTTTTTCTTCCATTATTCCATTATTCCAATTTTTCTTCCATCATTCCATCATTAGTATAATACTATTAATTGATATCCAAACTTTCTTCTTTTAAATAGCCTTTTCGGTAAGCAACTAACAGATTTTCCAATTCACCAATTTCTTTTCGAAGGTGTTCACCAATATCTGTATCACCAACGCGCTGCCGTACCGAAGATTTCTCCAATATCCTCAGGTCTGAAATAATGTCAATTTCCTCTTCAATGGCTTTTTGTGTCGATTCAAAAGGCTCATGAGCGGCCAGCATTAATCCATAAGAATTGTAAATGAGCGTATAACCGGCAATACCCGTTTCAGGCTGGTAAGCTTTAGCAAGACCGCCATCAATCACAATCATACGGCCATTACCTTTTACCGGGTCTTCTCCTTTTTTAAACTTAACAGGAACATGACCATTCACAATTCTTGAATGGTTTTCTTCCAATCCAAATTCCTTCAATACTTTAATACTTAATTCTTCTTGATCGCGTAAATTAAAATAGGGGTTTTTATCTTCAATATGAGTCTCCTTATCTTCAATAAAATAACGTTCAAAAGTGGCCATTTTTGTTTTTCCAAATAATGGGGAATCAGTACCTGACCATAAATAATATATATAGTCAAGACCCACACTATCGACCCCGGTATTTTGTTTGTAGTAATAACACTGCCTTATAATTTCATCAAACTTATCGAGCAAAGCTTTTCCTGCATAAAACGATCCTTCAATTTTAACTTTTTTAAAATCGCCCTCCGCTGTCATAGGAATGCAACCATGAAACATTAAATTAGCATTCATTTTAAGGTACATGCTTCCTCGGTTAAGCAAGAATTTCAGGTGCCGTTGTAGTTTCTGACTTTTTAAAAACGAATTTCGCAGCCGTTCCATTACTTCCTGTTCCTGAGCCGTAAGCTGATAAGGGTTTTTAGGATCAATGGTGGGAAAATTATTGTCCATTAAAGGATATGTTTTTCTTCCCATCCGAATGGTTCCTTTTTCATAATCAATGTGTTCCAATACCAACCTGTCTTCCATTTTAAATTCAGGGTGTCGTTTTATCAATTGTCCTTCTAACTTAAACTGAATAACCGCAATAGCTTTTTGCATCTGCGTTACCATGTATATCTCATCGCTGTTGTAATCGCGGTTACCAGTAAGTTTGGGTTTAAAAGCGGTGCACGGATCATCTTTATAAACTTGCATAGCAAAAGTAGCTAAAGGCAATAGGTTAATACCGTAGGCATCTTCAACGGTACTCAGGTTGTCGTAGCGGGCAGCAATGCGAATTAAATTCGCAATTAAAGGAGTAGAACCCATGGCGGCACCCATCCAAACCACATCATGATTTCCCCATTGAATATCAATTTCTTTATAAAGCATCAGGGTCTCAATAATCAAGTCGGGATTTGGTCCCCTATCAAAAATATCGCCCACAATATGCAGCCGATCAATTACTAGTTTGCGGATAAGGATGCATAGCTCCACAATAAATTCCTTAGCTCTGCCGGTGCTAATAATTGTATCAATAATACCATCGTAGTAATGTTGCTTATTAATTTTATTTTCATCCTCATGCAAGAGTTCTTCAATAACATAAGTAAAATCTTTAGGAAGCGCTTTGCGCACTTTTGATCGTGTATATTTTGATGAAACCGAGCGACAAACTTTTATGAGTCGGTGCAGGGTAAGTTTATACCATTCATCAAGAGCGGGCTCTTTGCGCATAACCAACCTGATTTTTTCTTCGGGATAATAAATAAGCGTGGCTAAGCTGTCTTTTTCCGATTCACGCAAAGTATCCTTAAATATTTCACTAATACGGCGCTTTACAACACCCGAAGCACTGTTTAGTAAATGTGTAAATGCCTCGTATTCGCCATGCAAATCGCTCAGAAAATGTTCGGTTCCTTTGGGTAAACTTAAAATAGCTTTTAGATTGATAATTTCGGTGCTGGCCTTTTGAATGGAAGGATAACGCCTAGCCAATAATTCTAAATACCGCAAATCCTGCTCAGAAAAATCCATACCTGTAATGATTCGTTAATATAAATGCGAAACTAAGTAATAACAGGCATGTCGGCAAAAAAGTTATGCCGTTTTAATATGTTTAATACCATAGGATGCTTTATAACTGGTTTACATTGCAAATATGATAACAACTCATCAGCATATAAAGGAGGGTAAAAAGAAAAAATGAACAATGTCAAATGCTCAATTAATGTCGTTTAGTTAAGAAAGATTCACCCCTATAATCCCCTCAAGGGGATACCTCCTCTGTGGCAGCAGTGCTAGTCCTCCTTTGAGGGATTCCGATAGCTATCGGAACGAAGGGCGGAGGGTGAAAACGCTAACTAAACGACATTGAATGCTCAATATACAATGAACAAATAAAAAAAAATGAGACAATACTTTAAAGAAAAGGAACAGTATTAAATTACAACCCCATCACTTTGGCAATTATTTTGGGAATATCCGTATTATCAATAGGTACAGTAAAATATTGTTGCCCTTGCCCAATTACCCTTACCGGCACTGGAGTTGCACTGTGATCGTTGCTAGTCCAGCTAATACCGGCTTTATGGTTTAATAAATAAACAGCAATATCAGGTATGGTTTTATTGGCATTAATATCCAAATATTCTTTATCAGGATTCAATCCTTTGGTGCCGGCAAAAGTTTCATCATAAGCTTTTTTCAGCAAAGCTATTTCCTTAGCAGATAGCGCCAAGCCTTTACTGGCATCTCCTAAACCAAAATGTTGCTGAACCAATTCCAACAGTTGTTCAAAGGTTGCTTTTGGATTTGTTTGTTGAACGTTAACCAGCAAACGTCCAAACTCCTGAGCCGAAATATTTTGATTTTTAAGCAGTCCCAAATTAGGTTCATTTTCATTTCCTATAATCATTCCTCCCGTTTCATGGTCGGCTGTAACTATTATTAACGTTTCGTCGGGGTGCATTTTGTAAAATTCCAAGGCTTCAGCAATGGCACTATCAAAAGCTAAAACCTCTTTTATTGAGGCTGCTCCATCATTAGCATGACATGCCCAATCTATTTTCCCCCCTTCAACCATCATGAAAAATCCTTTGGGATTATTTACCACTTCTATTCCTTTTTTAGTAAATTCTGCCAATGATACACTCTCTTTTACGTTGTCAATTTCCCAAGCAAATTCGGCATTACTCAATAAAAATGGATTTACTGCTAATACTTTTTCATTGCCATTTTTAATGTTTTGAATCGCTTCTTTTGAATGAATATAGGTATATCCTAATTTTTCAGCATTTTCATAAGCGTCGGATTGCTTTTCACCTTTTCCTTTGGCTGACATAAAACCTCCGCCCCCAAAATAATCAAAATTACTAACCGGCAATTCCATTGCTATGTCGTAATACATTCCACGTGAATTCTGATGTGCATAAAAACTAGCTGGCGTTGCATGGTTTATTCCAACACTTGACAATATACCCACTTTAAAACCTGCCAATTTCGCTTTCTCAGCTATTGTTTCAAAGTTAATAGTGAGCGATGAATCTTTACCCAAAACTCCATTATTTGTCTTAAAACCTGAAGCCAATGCAGTTCCACTAGCCGATGAGCAGGTAATCCAGCTATTTGATGAATAAGTAGTCATGTATGATTGAACAGGGAATTTGCTCAAGTTCAGATTGTTGGTTTGCTTATTACCATTTACGGATGCTAAATACAATTCGGTTGAATAAACCTGGCTTATGCCCATGCCATCGCCAATAAATAAAAATACATATTTTGCTTTTGGATCATTGGCCTCATTCATACATGATGTCAAAACTATTAAAGAACCGACAAGTATTAATAACCACTGTTTCTTCATTTTTTTAATTTTCAATTAATTAATTTGAGACGCCTTTAAAACTCTTAACTAACAATATTGTTTAAATTTAGGTTGATTCAATTCAAATCATCTGCTTTATTCATTATAGAACTAATAGCAGAAAAAAATTCAAAGTTCAAAGCTAAAATTATTTATCATTGAATTAATCATCTTGCTTTTAAATTTTAGTTAATACTAAGCATGGTTAAATTCAAAATTTTACAACTAGTTAGCATATCAAAAAATATAATCTCATAAATGGGTAAGAATTAAGCATACTAAAAGTTATTAAATTAGCAACCATGAAAAACTTAAACAAAACAGTATTAGTAACAGGTGGAGCCAATGGAATTGGGAATGCTATTGCCAGAAAATTATTGAATCTGGGATGCAATGTCATTATAACCGATATTGATGAAATGGCCGGAGTAAAATTTGCTGACTCTAGTCCCAAAGCATTTTTCTTTGAAGCCGACCTTAGCAAAACCGATGAAATACTGAATGTTTTTAAATTTATCGATAGCCAATGGAGCACACTGGATATATTAGTAAATAATGTGGGCATCTCTCATTTTAAACCTTTATTAGAATTTTCGGTGGAGGATTGGGATAAGGTGCTAAATACCAATTTACGCTCGGCCTTTATTTGTTCCAAGGAATTTGCACGAAGGCATTCAATTGACACTTATGGCCGAATCATAAATATTGCCTCCACCCGTCATTTAATGTCGGAACCAAATACTGAAGCTTATACCGCATCAAAAGGAGGTTTAGTATCACTTACCCATGCTTTGGCTGCATCATTGCAAGATAAGGGTTTGACAGTAAATTGCATTAGTCCGGGATGGATACATACCGGCGATTCTGCAACATTAAGTGAAGCAGATAAAACCCAGCATTTGACAAAACGTGTAGGAACACCTGACGATATTGCTAATTTTTGCCACTTTTTATGCCAACCCGAAAATGATTTTATTACAGGACAAAATTTTTATGTGGATGGTGGTATGACAAAGAAAATGATTTATGAAGAATAAAAAGAACGTGAAAAGTAGAGTTCCAGAATAATTATCTAATCAAAAAAAATAGCTCATACTTTTGCATTTCAATTCAACTAATCATCTATAAATCAATTACTCCAATGTTTCGTGGTGATACATTTTTCCTTGAAAATCTTGGATTTTCACCTTAAACAAACATACATTATCAATAGCCGGTTTTGAGTAGGTAAAATCACGTTTTGCATAGTTTTTCATAAACACATTCATGGCCTCCGTTTTTGCATCAAAATCGTCAATAAACTCCACATCTCCATAAACCAAGACGCTTCTGTAGGCCATACCATAACTACATGCCACCTTCTCGTGAGCCAAAAATAATTCATGGTCGGTGCTAAAATTGATGCACACCGATGGATTGTTTTTCAGTATGTCTATTTTTTTACCCTTATTATCGGAATGCAAATAAACAATCCCATTGGAATACCCAAAGTTAAAAGGCAAAAGGTATGGTTTTCCCTGCTTATCAACCATGGCCACATAACATACGGAACACTTTTTAATAATTACTTCAATTTCGCTTAGCTGAGTTAAAAAGGTTGTTTTACGCATAATACTTTTATTTTGAACAATAATTAACTTCTTTCGTTTATACCTAAGTTGAGCGATTTAACCCCGAATCTTCGGGGGAAAAAGCGCTTTACTTAGGTAAAACCCCGACATAGCAATTGTAGTCTTTTACAAATTGAGTGAAGCGAAATTTGTGAAAACTTACAATTGTTCAGTCGATTGAGCAGATTTGCGATAGCAAATCGCTCAATTTGGGTTATAATCTATTCAAATTGTTTTCCATATAAGATGTATCTATATGAACATAGAATTTACGAATATAATTTATTGTGCATGATATTTTATCATTTTGTTACTTTGCATGAAAGAATTTAAATTAATAACCATAAAAAAATAAATTATGTCAATTTTAGTTGGAAAGAAAGCCCCGCATTTTAAAGCCACCGCAGTGGTAAATGGTGCAACCATAGTTAACGATTTTTCGTTAGACCAGTTTTTAGGTAAAAAAGATGTTGTATTCTTCTTTTACCCTGCCGATTTCACTTTTGTATGCCCTACTGAGCTAATAGCTTTTCAGGAAAAACTGGGTGAATTCGAAAAACGCAATGTAGCCGTTGTTGCTTGCTCCACCGATCAGGAATTCTCACATTGGAAATGGTTACAAACCCCTAAAAAAGAAGGTGGAATTCATGGCGTAACCTATCCATTGGTTGCTGACCCTGCAAATTCAATTACCGAAAATTTTGGAGTTTTAGCTGGTACTTACGGATATAACGACGATGGCGATGTAACTTTTGTAGGTTCAGCCCAAGCTTACCGTGGATTGTTTTTAATAGATAAAGAGGGTGTGGTGCAGCATCAAGTAGTTAACAACATGCCTTTGGGTCGTAGTGTTGACGAAGTAATCCGCATGGTTGATGCATTGCAGTTTTTCCGCGAAAATGGTGAAGTTTGTCCAGCCGATTGGCATAAAGGTGATAAAGCCATGAAAGCTACCCAAGAAGGAGTTGCTTCTTACCTATCGCATAAATAGTATTTCGGTTTATCCCGATATTTTGAACCGCTCCAAAATTGGGGCGGTTTTTTTATCGAAGTAAAACTGGAATTATTTTATATTTCGGGCTCTAACTCCCATTTCTCCATTTTCCTATTTCCTCACCATTCCACCTTTCCCACCCTTTTACCCTTTTACCTTGCTCCCCTGCTACCTTTCCACCCTGTGACCCTGCAACCTTGTTACCCTTCCATTTTTGAATAATTTGGAATAAATATTTGCCAAAATCTATCAATTCGATAGTATTTGAATAAAAAAATAATATTTTTGTTAATTATAGGAATTAGCCCCCTATATTTTTACTACTAGTAATAATATTAACTACTAAACAATTTAAGTAATGAGAAAAACTTATCTATTTTGGCTATTAGCTTTGTTGATGTCTTATTCAACATCCTATAGCCAAGCTTTTAAAAGCAACAATGGTAATTTAAAAGAGAACGGTTCTCTTAAAAAACACCAAAACCTTGAAAAAAAGAGAAAAGAACTCTCTCAAAAAACAAAGGTTTCCGATTCAAAGCACTGGTATAGCACAAACCGTGGCAAAACAGCATTGGATTGCCCCGATGAAAGTATATACAGCAATCCACTTATCGGATATACTAATGCTTCAACTTCTGAAAGTGTTTCAGGTTATTCAGTAGCTACCAGCTTTAATTTTGATGGGAGCATTGAAACAGTGACGTTTTGGAGCGTAAATGCATTTAACGATGGTTCGGCATGGAGTGCATGTTCCAACGAAGATCCCATGTTATTCGATGTAGTTTTTTACGAAATGGGTGAAAATGGCTTAGGTGCAGTACATAGTTCTTACACCGATATAGCATCCGTTTCAGTTGCAACCGGAGAAATATTTGGCGAATTGGTTGAAATTTATCAGCATACCATTGTGCTCAGTACCCCATGCAATTTATTGAATGGTTTTGTAAGCATTACAGGCAAATCAGATAATTCATGCTGGTTTATGTGGATTGATTCACCTGAAGGTTCAGGTACAGCATACCAATACGATGCTTCTTTAGGTACTTGGGATATTCAAGAATTCCCCTATTCCTTATGTTTAGGGGGTAAACCCAATACCTGTTTGGCTCCTGTTGATTTAACTGCATCAAATATTTCAGTAAGTACTGCCGATTTAGGTTGGACAGAACTAAATACTGCTGCTAAATGGCAGGTAGATTTTTCCTATCTGGAAGGTACACAGGTTAGTTCAACCATTATTGATACCGATGCAAACCCATTAACCGTGGAAGCCCTCAACGCACAATCGTTTTACGAGTTCTCAGCAAGGGCTGTATGTGCCGAAGGCGATACCAGCCAATGGTCGATGCCCCTAAAATTCAAAACATCTTGTACCGAGGTAGCTAATTTCCCATTAACTGAAAACTTTGACGGCGATTGGGCAACATGGTGCTGGAATGTAATTGATGCCGATGCCGATGGTATTACCTGGAACCAAGATAGTATATATATTACACCTTTATTATCCGGTAAATATGCCGCGCATGGTATGGGAAATCTCGACGATTATTTAATTAGCCCACAATTAGTGCTTGATGCCGTTTATCAATTCACGTGGTTGGATAAAGTTGAGAGCAGTTCAAAAAACAACACCTATGAAATTTTGGTTTCAACTACTGGTTCAAGCCCTGCCGATTTTACTACCAACTTGGGTACATTCGATTGCACAAACACCAATTGGAAAAAGCACGCCGTTTACCTGGATCAATTCAGTGGACAAACCATTTATGTGGCCATTCACCAGATTTATTCCGCTTCATCGTGGTATGGTTTTGGAATTGAAGATGTAACCATTGATTTAAAACCCGACTGTATTCCTGTGGTTGACCTATCGGTTAGCAATATTACCCTCACTACGGCTGATTTGAGCTGGGTTGAAACAGGTGATGCTGCTGCTTGGAACATTGAATATGGAATTGAAGGATTCGTGTTAGGTGAAGGAACATCGGTAAAAGTTACTGAAAACCCTTATACTTTAACCGGTTTATTGGCTGGAATGTTCTATGATTTCTATGTACAAGCCGATTGTGGCGATGGAACCGCTGAATGGACAGGCCCAGTATCGTTTGCTACCCTTTGCGAAACAGGTACCACTATTGCTGAAAGTTTTGAAGATAAAGTACCCCCTACTTGCTGGCATACCTTTGCAAATGGCGCAGGAACCGGAGTTTGGGTACAAGATCCCTATATGGCAAGCCAAGGTTCCTATTCAGCGCTAGCTCCTTATGAAAATTCAGGTGGAGATAACGAAAAATGGCTGGTTACCGGAAAAACTACCATACCAGAGGGCAAAACGTTGTCCTTTTATACTACCGATTATTTTGAGTCCGATTATGGTTCCACATTAAGCGTTAAAATTTCCACGGGTAGTTCTTATGATATTGTGGCTGACTATGTGGATTTATTAACCCTGAACGAAGCCGATGTTACTGCCGGGGTTTTTGCTCCATTTAACGTTGATTTATCGGCCTACGAAGGGCAAGATGCTTATTTGGCTTTTGTAATGGTTGACAATAATGGCGATACTTGGAACCTGGATGATGTTGCATTCATATCCTGCCCTGCCCCATCGAATATTACGGTTTCAAATATAACTACCTCATCGGTAGATATTAGCTGGACAAGCAATGCGGCATCATTTACCGTTGAATATGGCGATGCTGGCTTTACATTAGGTGAAGGTATTAATGATAAAACAACAGCTACCAACTATTCAATAACAGGTTTAACGCCATCAACTACTTACGATTTTTATGTAAAAGCCAGTTGCAGCGACACCGATGAAAGCACTTGGGTTGGGCCGTTCACCTTTGGTACATCAAGCCTTCCGTGTGAAGATATTACCGTTTTCCCTTACTTTGAAGGATTTGAAGGCCAAGTCGAATTTGATTGCTGGACCGCCATGTACAACACTGCCAGTGATGGTGGATTAGACGGGACTAATTTGGTTACCCCTCCTACTACTAACAGTTGGTTTGTTATAACTCCTGAAAGTTTTGATGGAAACGGAGTATATTACATTTTTGAAGGAACCCGCGCCGCCGGATTGGGTTATACTGCTCCTGATTTCAACTGGTTAGTTTCACCAAACATTGTTTTACCAAGCAAAGGGGGCAATTTAACCTTTATGCTTTGGTTAAAAGATTCCGTAGAAGTAGCCTGGATAACCAAGTTTTATGTAAACATTTACGACGGTGCCACATGGACAACCGCTCTATCGTATGGCGATGGCACCCCCGACAATGAATTCGAACAATTGGTTGAAGTTGACCTTACCGTGTATGCATCAAAAACAATAAAGGTTGCATTTGTTTTTGAATTCAACGATGGTTATGAGCTGGCTATTGATAACATTACCATCAATAGCAATGGAACTGTAAACGACCAAACCGATGTATTGACTTATAGCATTGCCGGTGAAATTGAAGCATCAACTATTAATACAACAAACCACACCATTGATGCTAAGGTAGTTAGTGGAACAGATGTTACTGCTTTAGTTGCTACTTATACCCTATCGGATGGGGCTGCAGCAAAAGTGGGTAATGCTGCCCAAGTGAGCGCACAAACACCCAATAACTTTACCAACCCTGTGGTTTATAAAGTTACCGCCGAAGATGGGGTTTCTACCCAAGATTGGACTGTTACTGTAACTCCAGTAGTTGGTGTACGTGATGGTTTGGCAAACCGGGTTAATATTTATCCGAACCCAAGCAACGGAAATTTTATTGTTGAAGGTGCTTTTGGCGAAAAAGCCATGGCGAAAATATTAGATGTTACTGGAAAAACTGTGACCACCGTTGAAATTAACAGCAACAAACAAAACATTGATTTAAGCGCCTTCGGAAACGGTGTTTACTTTGTTGAGATTGCTAACGGAAACCAAAAAGCTATGTTTAAAGTATTTAAACAATAAGCTGAAAAAAGTGTAATAAACTGTTACTGAAAAGGCTGCCTGGTGAGGAGGCCACTGAAAAAGTATCTATTATTTCATGTAGTCCATAAAAGGATAACTGGCAGGTGAAGACCAATTCTTCATCTACCAGTTTTTTTTAAGTGTGAAGTGTATTTTTTCTGGTTAAAA
>Ga0172379_10004435_pt1 | contig 20757 bp, 19 predicted proteins | sample GrowelOW334metaG_FD_119756 | JGI IMG/M metagenome (GOLD analysis project Ga0172379, IMG submission 119756) | Groundwater microbial communities from an aquifer near a municipal landfill in Southern Ontario, Canada - Groundwater well OW334 metaG | ecosystem: Environmental > Aquatic > Deep...
ATTTTTTTGACTTCAGATTTGGCAAGCGGAATCCACTTGCGACCTTTTCTTCTTCTTTCTCCTGTTTTTTTAGCTCTATAATGGTTTTGGCCAGACAACCTTCTTAGTATCTTCCCATTTTTTGTTATTTTAAATCTTTTTAATAACGCTTTCTTTATTTTTATTTTCATTTTTTTTAAAGACTAAAAACCTAAAACATTTTCTGCGCCCCATCATGCATTAAGTTTTAAGTTTTACAGTTTAGATATTATTGTCGTAAACCCCCTTGGTTCTTTTTTTAATTCCCTTTCAGTTTTAATTGGAAGCAACCCATTTATAATGTTTAAGAAAAATTGAACTTTGTCTTTTGCAAGGTATCCGAATGCTTTTTGCCTGCCCTTTAACACCAAGCTTACTTTTACTTTGTCTCCGTCTTTTAAAAATTTTTCTGCCTGTTTTGCTCTAACCTCCATGTCGTGGGGAGAGATATTATATGTTAACCTTAGTTCTTTTAAGTCTCCGCCCCTAGGTTTTATTTTTTTTTCTTTCTTTTGCAATGAGTAAAGATATTTTCCGTAATTTCCTATTCTGCAAACGGGCGGTTCTACTTTTTCTGTTACCTGTATCAAATCTAACTCCTTTGATTTTGCCAAATCAATTGCCTCAAATATATTCATCACTCCAAGCTGTTTGCTCTCTTCATCAATTACCCTTACCTCTTTTGCCCTTATGAAATTGTTGATTAATATTTTGTTCAAATTATATTAAAAAATAATTTTGTGGAAGTGGCGAGATTGAACTCGCGTCTGAAAAGTTTTTAAAAGTAATTCTACAAGTTTAGTCAGTTTTAGTGTTCGAGCATTAAATAAAAAACTAACAAAATTTTTAATGCCTTATCTCCTTAGTTTCAATAATCTATCGGAGAAATAAATTATCTATCCTAATAATATAACACCTTCATTCGTCTATTAGGAGTCAACGGTGAAGATGCTGCATTAAGCGTATGCTAACGCAGGTTGCTTATTAAATAAATTAGCAATTATGTTTTTTCTTAGATATTAACGAGCCCCAAGAAAGCTCAACTTGCCTTACTCAAAAAAACCAGTCATCGAAACATTCACTCCCATATTGGCCATTATGCAGACAATTCGCGATTAACTTCTCTTTCTGTATCTCTTTTTTTTATTTTCTCTTTTTTGTCGTATTTTTTCTTTTCGCGTGCTAATCCAAATTCAAGTTTTATCCTACCATTTTTCTCATAAACTTTCAAGGGTATTAAGGAAAAACCCTTTTGTGCCGATTTTCCAATGAGGTAATTTATCTCTTTTTTATTTAAAAGAAGTTTTCTTTCCCGGTTCTCGTTGTAGTCAGCTCCCGCGTTGTTTGGCTGGTAGGGAGGCACTTTTATGCCCGTTAAATATGGCTCTCCGCCCCTTAAAACAACATAAGAGCCGGCCAAGTTTGTATGTCCGGTTTTTATTGACTTTACTTCCTGTCCAAACAAAACTAGCCCTGCTTCAAACCTTTCCAGGATTTCATAATTAAATAAAGCTTTTTTATTTTCCGAATATATTTTCATTGCTTAAGTTTAACAATTGTTTTATATTACCACAACTATTGACAAATGTAAATATTAGATGTATTGTCCATATTAGTTAGGTAAAGAGTATCTCTTTGCCTTTTGACAAGTAAATGGTGAAACCCTTGAAAGGAGAAACCACCATGTCGTATCAGGTTGCTAAGTTGATTGCTCGTGTTGCTGAGAATCTCCCCGATATGTCCGAGGCCGTCATGCAAGGTTGGATTGAGAACCCAAAAGGACTCCAAGAGTTCCTCACGGGTCTCTGTTCGCCAGCTTCCGAGTTCAGGGTCTGGAAAACCATCAAGCTCGGCACGAACGGCCTCAAGGCCGCCGACGATTTTAGTAAGTCCTTTAAGGACAACGGATTCAAGGTCAGTGATTGGGCCAACGACATCCTCGGCAAGCCCGCCTTCACGGTAGCCACCGAAGAGACCGAGATAGATCTCGTCGTCGTCAGCGTCGCTGAGCTCGGCTTCAAGAATGGAGCCACTCGTGAGAATATCTACGCCCGAGCCAAAGAGCGAGGCCTGGATATTTGCCCGAACGAGGTTGGTCCTCAATTGCGTCTGCAATACAAGGATCAACCCAAGGGTGAATGGCTTATCGTTGCCATGGAGCCACTTCGCTGCTCGGATGGCGCTCTCGAGTTGTTCAGCGTGGAGCGCGTTGGCGATGGCCTTTGGCTCAGCAGCGTTTCTGGCAGTTCCGGCAATGTCTGGGGTGCCGGCGATCAGTGGGTCTTTGCTCTTCCTCGCAAGTATCAAAAATAGTCCTTGGGAACTTGGAGCCTTGGCTCTTGAGAGAGCTTAACTTCTTGGTCCCTTGGCGATAGCCCTGAAACAAAATTGTTTGTTTCAGGGCTTTTACATTTTAGAAATAATGATATTATTAATTTGGATAGTAGGCCAATAAGTCTGCGGTCAGTGGATGATGGGATGAAGGAAAAAATGAATAAATTCTTGGTGGTTACGGCTTTAGACGGCCGAATTCTATGTCTCAGGAAAGCGTAGATTTCCAGATTTTTTGGCGAAATTAAGATAAACTTAAAACAATATGAACAAAGAAACAATTATAATCTCTTTGGGAGGGTCGTTGGTGGCGCCAGGAGATATTGATATTGAATTTTTAAAGAAATTTAAAAATTCTTTGCAAAAATATCTTTTTCAAAAGAGTTTTTTTATATTTGTGGGCGGAGGGAAAACAGCAAGAAATTATCAAAAAGCGCTTTTAGAATTTGGAGCGAAAGACAAAGAAAGAGATGAAATAGGAATAAATGTTTCCAGATTAAACGCAGAGGTTGTAAAACAATTATTCTCAGAATTTTCTTATTCTAAGATTATTATAGACCCCACTAAAAAAATAAACGCGAGGAAAAGTGTGCTTGTCGGTGCTGGTTGGAAACCGGGTCGGTCAACTGATTATGTTTCTGTTGTGTCGGCTAAGGCTAATAATATAAATACCATTATTAATCTTACAAACGTTGATTATGTGTATGATAAAAATCCAAAAGAGTTTCAAGGAGCTAAACCGATAAAAGAGATAAACTGGCAAGATTTTAGAAAAATTGTTGGAGACAAATGGTCGCCGGGACTATCTATGCCATTTGACCCTGAAGCCTCAAAAATTGCAGAGAAGTTAAAATTAAAAGTGGTTATGATTAACGGCAAAAATTTAGAAAGATTAGAAGATTTTTTAAACAATAAGTCGTTTATAGGAACCATCATACAATGAGAGAAAAAATTAAAAAAATAATTGAAAAAGCAATTAAAGATTTTCTAAAAGAAACTCCTGATTTTTCAATTGAGATGCCTGGCGAAAGGAGCCACGGCGACTATTCAACGAACATCGGGCTGGTTCTATCTAAAAAAATAGGCAAAGACCCCATTGAAATCGCAAATTTAATAAAAGAGAAAATTGGAAAGAATAATTTATTTTCAAAAGTTGAAGTTGCCGGCCCCGGATTTATAAATTTTTTTATTACAGATAAAATTTTTACAGATAATTTAAAAAATATTGATAAAAATTATGGAAAGGGGAAAGAATTAAAAAATAAAAAAATTATTATTGATTATACGGACCCAAACATTTTAAAAGAATTTCACATCGGGCACCTATCCAGCAATACTGTCGGCGAATCACTTTGTCGTATTTTCGAATTTCAAGGAGCTAAAATTAAAAGAGTTTGCTATCAATCGGATGTTGGAATTTCAGTGGCAAAAGCAGTATGGGGAATTTTACAAAACAAAGATAATTTTCCAAAAGACACAGCCTCGCTTTCTGAAAAAGTAAAATTTTTAGGGTTGGCTTACGTACAGGGTTCTAAAACGTATGAAAGCGATGAAAAAGCTAAAAAAGAAATTATTGCGTTGAATAAAAAGATTTTTGAAAAATCAGATAAAGATATTAATAAATTGTATGAGAAAGGAAAAAAGTGGAGCTTAGAACACTTTGACGAGCTTTATAAAAAACTGGGAACCAAGTTTGATTATTTTATTTTTGAAAGTAAAGTTTCTGATTTAGGAAAAAAAATAGTGGAAAAAGGATTAAAAAATGGAGTTTTTGAAAAAGGCGATAACGGAGCAGTAATTTTTAAAGGCGAGAAATATGGACTTCATACAAGAGTTTTTATTAATTCTGAAGGACTACCTACTTATGAGGCAAAAGATTTAGGTTTAGCTGAAATAAAATATAAAAAATATGCCTATGATAAGTCGGTAATTGTAACCGGAAACGAAGTTAATGAATATTTTAAAGTAATGCTTTCTGCAATGGCACAAACAAATCCTGACTTGGCAGAAAAAACAAAACACATCGGACATGGAATGTTGCGCTTACCCGAAGGAAAAATGTCGTCTAGAACAGGAAATGTTATAACTGGCGAATCATTAATAGAAAAAGTTGAAGGATTGGTGCGAGATAAAATTAAAGACAGAGATTTGTCAGAAAAAGAAAAATTGGATATTGCACAGAAAGTTGCGGTTGGAGCTTTAAAGTATTCAATTTTAAAACAATCAATCGGATCTGATATTATTTATGATTTTGAAAAATCAATTTCTTTTGAAGGCGACGCCGGGCCGTATCTCCAATATTCTTATGCAAGAGCAATGTCGGTTTTAAGAAAGGCAAAGAGCGAAAAAATAAAGGCGTCTTTTAAAAAGATTCCTAACGAGATTAGCTTGGTTGAAAAAATGATGTATTATTTTCCGGAGGTAGTAAAAAAAGTGGGCAAGGAATATCAGCCACATTATATAACGACATATCTTACAGAATTAGCTGGCGCGTTTAACAGTTATTATGCGAAAAATAAAATTGCTGAAAAGAGTGATGTTTTTTCTCCTTATAGGGTTGCGTTAACGTCTGCGTTTGCGACCATTATGAAAAACGGAATGTGGCTGCTTGGAATTAATTCTTTAGAAAAGATGTAAAAAGCCGGCTATTTTTTATAAAAGTATTTAGAAACCCGCTCTGCCGCCTGGCAGATGCGGGTTTTTAAAAAACATTGAAATTAATCTAAAATTAGATTAATATGAGAAATATACAAATATATAAAAATATGTTTAATTTTCCGGAAAACGAACAAAAAATACTGAAATTTTGGGAGAAAAATAAGATTTTTGAAAAGTTAAGAGAAAAAAACCAGGGAAAACCGCGCTGGTCTTTTTTAGACGGTCCGATCACCGCCAACAACCCTATGGGCGTGCATCATGCATGGGGCAGAAGTTACAAAGATTTATTACAGAGATATAAGGCAATGAAGGGCTTTGATCAAAGATATCAAAATGGTTTTGATTGCCAGGGATTATGGGTAGAAGTAGAAGTTGAAAAAGAATTAGGATTTAAAAACAAAAAAGACATTGAAAAATACGGAATTGATAAATTTGTTGAAAAGTGTAAAGAAAGGGTTAAAAAGTACTCAGAAATTCAAACTAAGCAGTCGATACGTTTGGGTCAGTGGATGGATTGGGAAAATTCTTATTACACAATGTCTGATGAAAACAACTATGCTATTTGGCATTTTTTAAAAAAATGCTGGGAGCAGGGATTATTATATAAAGGCAGAGACTCTGTGCCATGGTGCCCAAGATGCGGAACGGCAATCTCGCAGCACGAGATTTTAACGGAAGAATATAAACTAATTATCCACAGGGCAATTTATTTTAAACTTCCTATTTTGAGCAAAGGTTTTTCCTCCCAAGGCGGACCAGCCTCGGGCTGGGAAAAAACTAGTTTTTTGGTTTGGACAACAACCCCTTGGACAATACCCGCCAATGTAGCTTTAGTTGTAAACCCGGATTTTGATTACGGCATATTTGAAGCAGATGGTAAAAGATTAATTTTGCTTAAAAACTTAGCTAAAAATATATTAGGAAAAGAATTTAAGCTTAAAAAAACAATAAAAGGAAAGACTTTAAAGGGATTAAAATATCAAGGTCCCTTTGATGATTTAGAAAGAGTAAAAACTGCCAGAGATGAAAAAGCAGAAACATTCCATACGGTTGTTTTAGATAAAGACTTGGTAACTGAAACCGAGGGGACAGGAATTGTACATACTGCTCCGGGTGCAGGCGAGGAAGATTTTGAGATTGGTAAAAGAGAAAATTTGGCGGTTATTGATGTAATTGACGAAAGCGCTTTTTATTTGGATAAGATGAATGAATTTTCTGGAAAAAGCGCCAAAGAAAATCCAGAGATAATTTTTGACTATTTAAAAGAATATAAAGAAGGAGAATTTTTCTATAAATTAGAGGACTATGAACACAGGTATCCAACTTGTTGGAGATGCAAACAGGAATTAGTTTGGAGGGTGGTTGACGAATGGTATGTTTCAATGGAAAAAATAAGAGAGCCTTTAGTTAATATAGCTAAAAAAATTAACTGGATACCGGAATTTGGATTAGACAGGGAGTTAGACTGGTTAAAAAATATGCAAGACTGGCTAATTTCTAAAAAAAGATATTGGGGTTTGGCCTTGCCTATTTTTGAGTGTGAAAAATGTAAAAATTTTGAAGTTATCGGATCAAAAGAGGAGTTGCAAAAAAGAGCCATTGACGGCTGGGAAGATTTTGAAGGCCATTCTCCTCATAAACCGTGGATAGATAGCGTAAAAATAAAGTGTAAAAAATGCGGAGAGGCTGTTTCAAGGATAAAAGACGTAGGAAACCCCTGGCTAGACGCCGGCATTGTGCCTTTTTCAACCATGGGATATTTTTCAGAAAAAAATCAATGGAAAAAGTGGTTTCCCGTAGAATTGGTTTGCGAATCGTTTCCCGGCCAATTTAAAAATTGGTTTTATTCTCTTTTGGTAATGTCTGCTGTTTTAGAAGAAACAGGACCGGTAAAAACAATTTTTGGATATGCTACAGTTCACGATGAGAAAGACGAGCCGATGCATAAATCAAAGGGAAACGCTATTTGGTTTGATGATGCCGCAGAAAAATCAGGGGTTGATCCTATACGATGGATATGCGCAAAACAAAATCCGGCAGAAAATTTGAGATTTGGCTATAATATTTTAGACGAAGCCCAAAAAAAGCTGTTGGTACTTTATAATGTTTATTCCTTTTTTGACACCTATACAAAAGGCGGTAAAACATTTAATGAGGAATCAAGATTAAATTCGAATAATATTTTAGATAAATGGATATTATCAAAGATCCACCATTTAGCCGGGGTGGCAGAATTTAATTTTGATAAATATAATATTGCAAAAGCAGTTTTTGCTATAGAAGATTTTTTTATTAATGATTTATCTCTTTGGTATATAAGAAGGTCGAGAAAAAGATTTCACGAGAATAGCCCGGATAAAGAAGAGGCAATAAATACTCTTTATTATGTTCTGCTAAATTTTACAAAAATAATCGCTCCCGTAATGCCGTTTTTTGCAGAAGAAATGTATCAGACGCTTTGCTTAAACTCCAAATCCCAAAATCCAAATCCCAAATCTGAGATGCCAGAATCGGTGCATTTGTGCGATTGGCCGAATTTAAAAGAAAACAGCCAAACTGACCTGGAATTAGAAGAAGGAATGGACGAGGCAAGGTCGCTTGTAAATTTAATTTTAGCTGAAAGAGCGTCTAAATTTATAAAGGTGCGCCAGCCAATAGCCTCGGTTAAAATAAAAAGTAAAAATTTAAAAATAAAAAATAAAGAAGAATTATTAGAATTAATAAAAGAAGAAACAAATATAAAAGAAATTATTTTTGACAGTAAATCGCCGGCTAACGAGAAAATCGAATTGGAATTAGATACAAAAATTACAAAAGAATTAAAAGAGGAAGGGATAACCAGGGAAATTATTCGCCACATTCAAGACATGAGAAAGAAGGCGGGGTTAAAACCGTCTGATGAAATTTCTGTTTTCTTTTTTAGCGACGAAGAATTAAATAAAATTTTAAAAGACAATAAACAGCAAATTTTGAAGGAAATTAAAATAAAAGATTTTTATTTTAATCAAGAAACCAATATAAATTTTGATTTTAAAAAAGAGGCCGAGGTCGATGACAAAAAAATATTATTATCCATTAAAAAACAATAATATGCCTTTATTTGAAAAGAAGCCGGAAATTCCCAAAAAAGAGCTTAAAGAATTTTTTAAAAAAGCAGACGTTAAAATAGGACAGGGCCACCAGCTTTCAAGCAGAGAAAAAGAAAAGATAGCAGTTAAATATTTTCCCAGAAAATATGATTCATCTATATCTAAGGGAGAATATGCCAGATCCCTACAGGGATTAAAAAAAGAAAAGCTACAGGAACAAGATTTTATTAAAAAAACAAAAATAGGAAGAGAAATAAAATTTTTAGAAGAGATAGAAAAAAAAGATTTTTTTCCCAAAAAATGATTTTTGATTTTAAAAAAAATAGGTCGACAACAAAAAATATTATTAATAATTTTAAAAAATATATATAAATGGATAATACTAATAAAAAACCCCTGTTCAATAAAACGCCTTATGGGGTTTCTAGAAAGGACCTGAGAATAACTTTAAAAAAAACCCCGTATTCCGGCAAAGACGGTTTGCGTCAGTTTGATGAAAGAAAAGAAAGAATTTCTTTAGAAAAAAAACTTTTTCCTCAAAAATTTGGAAATTATATAAACCCAAAAGAAGTAAAAAAAACAGAGTGGAGTCTTAGAAGAGAACAGGCTAAAACTTATAACCCAAAAGAAAGAGCCAGAATCTCTAAAGAAATGGATATTTTAAAAAATCTTAAAAAAATGTAGTAATATTTTTTATGAATGAGCGCTACCAGACAAAGGGTTTTATATTTAAAAAAGACGATCGGCTGGAAGCCGACAGATTATTTTCGGTATTTACCGAAGATTTTGGCAGGATAGAGATTTTGGGCAGAGCGATAAGAAAGATTGCTTCAAAACTGCGAGGGGGCATAGAGGTTTTTTCTTTATCTAAAATTGAATTTATACAGGGCAAAAATTATAAAACTTTAACAGACGCAATTTTAATAAAAAAATTTAGCAATATAGCAAACGACCCTGGAAAAACAGAAATTGCCAATAAAATTATTAATGTTTTGAGTAATTTAATAAATGGCCAGGAAAAAGATGAGCAAATTTGGAACTTATTGGCAGAAACATTTGAAAAAATAAATAATTGTTCAATGTCCGTGTCCCGATGTTCGCTTATTTATTATTATTTTTTATGGGATTTTCTTTCTGTTTTAGGCTATTTGCCCGAAACCTATAAATGTGCTGCCTGTCGGGGAGAGCTCAACTCAAAAGATCTTTATTTTTCCAACAAAGAAGGCGGTGCTATTTGTAAAGACTGTTTGGACTCGTATAATAATGTGCAAAAAATAAACCAGGATGCAGTTAAAATATTGAGAATAATTTTAAAAAAAGACTGGAAAATTTTATCAAAATTAAAAATTGATGACTTCTCTTACGATTTATTTAAAAAAATTTCAGACGATTATTATCGCTACCTTTTATCCTGCCACTCCTTTAATTTTACCGGAGGCGGGATTTTAAGAGCTAATTTAAGAGAGAGTTTGAAAATGATATAATTAAGCAACAAACTCACCAATTATGATAATAGAATTTTTAGTTGTTATATTCGGGTTGTGTCTTTTTGAAGTCATTTCAAGCGTTGATAATGCAATTATTAATGCTAATGTTTTAAAGACGCTGCCGGAAAAATTTAGAAAATTTTTTTTGTTTTGGGGGCTTTTGATCGCCGTGTTCGCGGTAAGGGGAATTTTGCCGTTTTTGATTGTTTGGCTGGCCAATCCGGCATTTTCTTTTTGGCAGGTAATAACCTTTGTTTTTCATCCAACCCCGGAAATTGAAATTTATGTGGAAAGATCCCAGGCGCTTTTGCTTTTAGCGGGCGGAGTTTATTTATTTTTTGTATTTTTGGGCTGGCTTTTTTTAGAAGAAAAAAAATACGCTTTTTCTGCAGAGAAATTTGTGCACAAACAATCTGTTTGGTTTTATGCAATATCCTCTTTGTTTATTACGGCGGTTGTTTATTTTTCTTTAAAAGTGAACCCCACTTTGGCCTTGTCGGCCGTAATTGGGTCAACAGCCTTTTTTATTACCGATGGATTTAAAAAAAACGCGGAAGAAAAAGAGAAACAATTATTGTCTGGCAATATGTCTGCTTGGAGTAAAATTCTATATTTAGAAGTCCTTGATGCCACGTTTTCTATTGACGGAGTTATAGGAGCATTTGCCTTTACAATGTCGATACCTTTGATATTTTTAGGGAATGGATTGGGGGCCTTAATCGTTAGGGAATTTACGATAAAAGGGGTTAATTTAGTTTCTAAATTCGCTTATTTAAAAAACGGAGCGATGTACTCAATCGGCGTTCTGGGTGGAGTTATGGTTTTAGAGGCCTTCGGCAGAGAATATCCTTTTTGGCTGGCCCCTCTTAACACGAGCCTTCTTTTAGCAGTATTTATGTGGCTATCCTTAAGAGAGTTAAAAAAAACGAAAAAAAATATTAATTATAGTAATACGTTGCAACAACATGAATAAAAATATTGCCCTTTTTTTATTAGTAGTAATTATTATTGCCGGAGCCCTAGGGTTTTGGTTTTACAGAGAAAGAATCTTTTCAAAAGAAATTCTTAAAGTTGATATTTTGAGCAAAGACGTTGCTAAGACAGGAGATGAAATTGAATACACTGTTAAATATAAAAACAACGGAAATTTTGTTTTAGAACAACCGAGAATTGTTTTTGAATTTCCAAAAAATTCTTTAACTCAAGACGGCAAAACAAGGGTTGCTCAGGATTTGAAAGATATATATCCGGGGGATGAAGAGTTTGTAAAGTTTAAAGGCCGTCTTTTGGGCAAGGAAAACGATTTAAAGGTGGCAAAAGCAGCTATTTCCTATATACCCAAAAATATAACAGCTCGTTATGAGGCAGATACTACTTTTACTACAAAAATCGAATCAACTCCCATGACACTAGACTTTGACTTGCCGTCTAGAGTAGAAAAGGGGAAAGAAATTAAATATTTATTAAATTATTTTTCTAACATAGATTTTCCTCTTGAAAATTTAAGCCTTAAAATTGAAGCCGTAAATGGTTTTGATTTTGAAAAGTCTGAACCCTCATCTTTAGATAAATTAGAATGGAAGCTTCAAACACTAAACAAAGCAGAAGGAGGAAGGATTAGTGTTAGCGGAAAAATTACGGCCGACACAGGAGGTAGGTTAAACTTTACGGCAAAAATTGGCATATGGCTCGATGGAGAATTTGTTGTTATAAAAGAGGCGCAAAAAGAAGTAGAGGTCATTGAACCGTTGCTTTTTATATCAGAACTTGTTAACGGATCGGCAAACTATATCGCAAACCCGGGAGAAAATCTGCACTACGAAGTTTTTTTCAGAAATATAGGTTCTAGCCCCTTTGATAATTTATTTGCAATGGTAAAGCTTGACGGGTCGGCAATAGACTCGTCTACTGTTCAATCTCCAGATGGTCAAGTTCAGTCAAATAGTAATTTAATTGTTTGGGATTGGAAGCAAGTTCCGGCTTTGATGCATTTGGGGGTACAAGAAGAAGGGAAAATAGAGTTTGACGTAAAGGTTAAAGATAGTTGGACGCCCTCTGATTCAGAAAAAAACAATATAGTAATAAAAAACAATATTAACATATCTCAAATTGTCCAAGATTTTACAACAAAAGTTAATTCAAAATTACAAGTTTTGCAAAGAGGCTATTATCAAAATTCTGCTATTTCAAACTCCGGACCCGTCCCACCTATATTCGGCCAAGCCACTACCTACACCATAACATGGGACGTTAAAAATTATTTTAACGATGTTAAAAATGTAAAAGTTAGAGCAATTTTGCCCCAAAGCGTATCTTTAACCGGAAAAATTTTGCCAGAAAGCGAGTCTTTAAAATTTTCTTTTGATAATAATAGTAGGGAAATTATTTGGTCAGCCGGAGATGTTTTAGCCGGTGCCGGATTATCGGGCGCATCTCCTTCTATATCTTTTCAGGTTTCTTTGTCTCCGCTGCCTTATCAAAGAGGGTCTTTCGCCCCCATTATAGAAGATGCAAGCATTACGGGAGAAGATCAGTTTACGGGGGCGGTTGTTGTAGGAAGTAGCTCTGCCGTAAATACAAGCTTGCCAAACGACTCCGCCAACGGCGGAGCGGTACAATAATTCATCGGATTAAATAAATTTTTGCTTTGCAGAAATTTAAAACTTTTAACATTTTGTTAAAAATTTTATTTAACCCGATAAAATTTTATGAAAAAAGAAAACAACGCAGAATTAATGAACAAAATTATATCTTTATGTAAAAGAAGGGGTTTTGTCTTTCCCGGGTCTGAAATTTATGGCGGCATGGCTAACTCTTTTGACTACGGGCCGTTGGGAGTTGAGTTAAAAAATAATATAAAAAATCTTTGGTGGAAACGTTTTATCCACGAAAGAGACGACATAGTTGGAATAGACGCTGCCCTAATAATGAATACAAAAGTTTGGGAAAATTCAGGCCATTTGGAAACCTTTAACGACCCTTTGGTTGAGTGTAAAAAATGTCATCACAGGTTTAGGAAAGACCATTTGGAAAAAAGCAAATGCCCTGACTGCGGTGGACAACTAACAGAGCCAAAACAATTTAATTTAATGCTTAAAACTTTTTTGGGGCCGGTTGAAAGCGCTGAAAACACTGTTTATTTCAGGCCGGAAACAGCTCAGGCTATGTTTGTGGATTTTAAAAATGTTTTGGAAACTTCAAGAAAAAAAATTCCTTTTGGAATTGCCCAAATTGGAAAAGCTTTTAGAAATGAAATCACTCCGGGAAACTTTATTTTCCGCACAAGAGAATTTGAACAGATGGAAATTGAATATTTTATAAAAAAAGAAAACTGGGAAAAAAGTTTTGAAGAATGGAAAAAAGAAATGTGGGATTGGATGACAAACGACCTTGGTTTGGATAAAAAAAATATCCACGAATTAGATGTCCCAGACAACGAAAGAGCCCACTATTCAAAAAAAACAGTTGATTTAGAATATGATTTTCCTTTCGGCAGAAAAGAACTTTATGGATTAGCTTATAGGACAGATTTTGACCTGAAAAACCATTTTAAAGAGCCGCCATACGAAGACGCAGAAACCAAAGAAAAATTTTATCCGCACGTCATTGAGCCGACTTGGGGCGTAGACAGGTCTGTTTTGTCTGTGTTGTGCGAGGCCTATAACGAGGAAGCCGATAGGGTTGTTCTAAAATTAAAACCAAGTTTGGCGCCGTATAAAGTTGCGGTGTTTCCTCTTTTGAAAAATAAGCCAGAATTAGTCAAAAAAGCAAAAGAAGTCCACGATATGCTGAAAAAAGATTTTGTTGCCGTGTTCGACGACAGAGGCAATATTGGAAAGCGCTATTATTCACAAGACGAAATCGGCACGCCTTTCTGTGTTACGATTGATTTTGACTCTTTGAAAAACGACGACGTAACAATCAGAGACCGCGACACAATGAAACAAGAGCGGGTGAAAATAGAATATTTGGCTAAAATTTTAGAAGAAAAATTGAAATAGAGAGTATGGTTTTTAGGTGATTAAAGATATATTTATGAATTATTTTCAGAAAAATAGGTTTTTAAAAAATATAATATATAAAATAAAAAGTAAATCAGCAAAAGACAGGATTAAAAGAATTAAACCATATTTAAACAAAAAAGATAAAATTTTAGATATCGGGGCCGGATCTTGCATTGTTTCTGAAATACTTCAAAAAGAAGGATATGAGACAACTCCAATTGATGTAAAAAATTTAAGTTTTGCAAAAAATATCGAACCAACAATATTTGACGGAATAAAAATACCGTTTAAAACAGGCGAATTTAACACATCTTTAATCCTAACTGTTTTACATCATGTCCCTTTTCCTGAAAAGATTTTGGAAGAAGCCAAAAGAGCGTCAAAAAAAATTATTATTATAGAAGATATTTACACAAATACACTTAATAAGCACACAGCTTATTTTTTTGATAGCTTGTTAAATTTGGAATTTTTTGGTTGTCCCCGCACCAATAAAGCCGATAAAGAATGGAAGGAAATATTTAATAAAATGGACATAAATCTTCTGGATGCTAAATATTATAAGTCTCCCCTTGGGGTCAAACGTGCCATATATTTCCTTGAAAAATAATTTTCTACAGAAAAGAAGTATTAATTAATGAAATTTTTAACGAGTTTTTTAAATTTAACAAGGCCTTTAAGCAATATTAAAAATATTGCGTTAGTTTTGGTGGCCTTTTATTTATTTGGAGGTAAAACAGATTTGTTGCTAATGGCTTTAGGATCCATTTCTTTATCGTTTGTTTCCTCGGCCATATATGTCCAAAATAGTTTTTATGACTATAATGCAGATAAAAATAACAAGAACAAGCAACACTATAGCAAGGCTGTTGAATACTTCGGCAAAAAAAATACAGCAGTAATAATTGCATTTTTAGCTTTAGCCGGATTTATTGTCGGATTTTTTGTAAATATCTATTTTTTTATTGCCCTGCTTCTTTTGTTTTTAACAGGATTTTTTTATTCCTCAAAAAATACCCGGTTTAAAGAAAAATTTATAGCAGATATTTTATTCGGTGCGGTTTTTACTTTTCTTTTAAGGCTTCTTGCTGCCTGGTTCATTTTTTCTCAATCTTTGCCCCCCCTGCTATCAATATCAGCTTTAGTTTTTGCCAAAACAGGAGGCTACTTGCTTTATAAAGAGGCAGACAGACCCTTTTTGGAGAAATTAAATATAAAAAATTCTATTACTTTGTTTAAAAAAAAGGATATAATTTTGATATCTGTTTTGTGTTGGATTATAGCTATATTTTCGTTCATTTTTTTATGTCTGAACTCTGAATTTTTTAGAATAAAATTTTTAGGGACCCTGCCGATGAGATTTTTAATTTTGATTCCCCTTATGGCTCCTCCCTTGATAGCTATTTATCTTTCGGTTTTAGGAAAAATCAAAACAAAAATAAAAGATTTAAGGGCGTGGGGACTTGTTTATTGGATTTTGGTTATAATTGTCGTTGTTTTATTTTTATGATTAAAAACTTATTGCCAGATTATAGGTTTTCCAAGGTGACGGAAATCAGCCAAGATTTTTTTATAGGAGCTAAACTGATTATTTTTGACGTTGACAATACTTTATTTTTTTCAGAAACAATAAAAATAGAAAAAGAAATTATAGATTGGTTTTTATTGATTCATCAAAAATATAATTGTGTATGTCTGTCTAATAGCTATACGAGAATAGAAAGAAAGGAAAAAATATCAGAGCTATTAGGATGCGAAGTATTTTTAAGCCGCCGGAAAAAACCTTCAAGAAAATTATTTGAAGAAATAAGAAAAAAGTTTAAACTAAATGATAATGATAAAATTTTTGTTGTTGGCGACAGGGTTTTAACCGATATTCTGTTTGGCAACAGAATCGGGGCTATTACGGTTTTAGTTAAGCCCTTAAGCAGGAAAGCCGAAATTTTTATTATTAAAATTATAAGAATTTTTGAAGACCTTCTGCTTTCAATTATTAAAAAATAAACAAATATTATGTATAAAAAAACAACGTTAAAAAATGGGTTAAAAATTATTACTGTTCCGATGGAAAACTCTAACAGCGTTACTGTTCTAATATTGGTTGGCGTGGGATCAAAATACGAAACAAAAGATATAAACGGCATTTCTCATTTTTTAGAGCACATGTTTTTTAAAGGCACAAAAAAAAGACCGACCACCTTGAAAATCGCTGAGACATTAGACGGGGTCGGCGGGGAGTATAACGCCTTTACCTCAAAAGAAATAACTGGTTTTTGGGCAAAAGTAGATAAAAAACATACAAAAGTTGCTTTAGATTGGATATCTGATATGTTTTTAAATTCCAAGTTTGACGGAAAAGAGATAGAAAGGGAAAAAGGAGTAATAATAGAAGAAGCAAATATGTATTTAGATACGCCAACAGCTTACATAGGAGATCTTTGGGAAAAGTTACTTTATCAAGATCAGCCGGCTGGCTGGCGCATAATCGGAGAAAAAGAAAATATATTAAGCTTTAACAGGCAAAAAATTGTAGATTATTACAGAAATCATTACTCTTCTAAAAATACAATAATCTGTATTGCCGGGGGAATTGATCAGGACAAAATTGAATCAGAAATACAAAATTATTTTAAAGATATCGGGCATGGCCTTGCCAATCAAAAAGTAAAAGCGAAAGAAGTTCAGAAAAAGCCAGAATTATTAATTTACCACAAAAAGACAGACCAAACTCATTTTTGCCTGGGGACAAGAGCTTATAACATGTTTAGCCCGCAAAGATATGCTTTGGCTTTATTGTCGGTTGTTTTGGGGGGAAATATGAGTTCGCGTCTTTTTATAAAGGTTCGTGAAAGAAGCGGCTTGGCTTATTCCATCCATACTTCAGCTGATAATACCACCGATACAGGATACCTGGTAACGCAGGCAGGCATAGATCATAAAAATCTAGAGAAATCAATAAAACTTATTTTGCAAGAATATAAAAACCTGAAAGATAAAAAAATTACGGAAAAAGAATTGCAAAAAGCAAAAGACTATTTAAAGGGAACAATGGCCCTTTCTTTGGACTCTTCAGATAGCCAGGCTTCTTTTTATGCCTTGCAAGAATTGTTAGAAAAAAGGATATTAACAGCAGAAGAAAAATTTAAGAAGATTGACGAAGTCTCTGCAGATGATATAAATAAAGTAGCAAACGATATATTTTTACCTGAAAAATTAAATTTGGCGGTCATAGGCCCGTTTGAGGAAAAAGATAAAGACAAACTTTTAAAGTTATTAAAAATATGAGCGAGCAAACATTAGACATCTCTATAAAAACTATAATAAAAATTTTTATAGCAGTTTTTGTTTTATATGTTGTCTATTTGGCTAAAGATATCGTTCTTTGGTTCTTTTTTGCACTTATAATCTCTGTCTTATTAGAACCGGCAATTAATTTTTTAAAGTGGTTTCGCCTGCCGAAAATTGTAGCTATGGCTGTAATTTATTTGTCTATTTTTGGCTTTTTGGGACTTTTAATTTATTTGACAGCTCCCATTTTTATTTTTGAGCTAAAACAATTCTCACAATATTTACCGGAATACTTCGAAAAAATAGATCCTATTTTAAAACAGTTTGGGATTGATCTAGCATACATATTTAGTGATTTTACAAAAGCCCTAACGTTAGGCTTGGAAAAAAGCTCTGGCGGCATTATTTCAGCAGTGGTTGCTTTTTTTGGCGGCATTTCATCGGCTGTTTTTATCTTGGCTCTTGCATTTTTTTTATCCTTAGAAGAAAGAGGAACGGAAAAAGTTTTAGTCCTTTTGGCCCCCAAAAGATACGAAGAATATATAGTTGCTCTCTTTGAGAGATCTCAAGTTAAGGTTGCCGGCTGGTTTGGCGCACGGCTCTTGTCTTGCTTTTTTGTAGGAGTGGCTTCTTTCATTATTTTTTATATATTCGACGTAAAATATGCCTTTATACTCGCCTTAGTTTCTGGAATTTTAAATTTTGTGCCATATATAGGTCCGCTGATAACCAGTATTTTATTAATTGTGTTTATTTCCGTTTCGTCAAATTCATGGATGGCTGTATTATACGTATTAATCTCTGTAGCGGCGATTCAAACTATTGAAAACAATCTTTTAACTCCGATATTAATGAAAAAGATGATTAATCTACCCCCGGTTTTGGTTTTAATTTCACTATTGGTGGGAGCTCAAATGTTCGGTTTTTTGGGGACAATTTTTGCAGTTCCGGTTTTTGCTATTGTTTACGAATTTCTTAAAGAATTTTTAGAAAAAAGAAGAGAGGAGGGCGTGCAGCTAGAATAATTTTTTTAACTAAATGCAGAGGTTTATTATAAAAATAAAAAACCGGATCCGTTCAAGGGAGCCGGTTTTTAAATAGTTAGGCCATTAAAAAAACAGATATAACAACTACTATTATTTGAGTTGCTATTCTTCCTAAAAAACAAATTTTTATTCCGTATTTCGTTTTTGGCTTTATAAATTCTTGGTTCGTCAAAAAATGGATTTTTTCATGGTGAAGCTTGGTGTGTGCATTTAAAATTTTATTTGGGTAATACAGGCCTAATAAATTTAATCCGTCGCTTAAAACGGAAAAGAAAGCGCACATATAAACAATGGGTTGATTATCAGAAAACATAAAAATGATTAAAATTCCAATAAAAAAATCCGTCATTACCATTAAAATTTCCGGAAAAACATTTCGCCATTGCTTTTTTTTGATATTTTCAATAGGATAATCAACATGCGGTATAGAATCTAAAATATAATGACCTAAAAAAGCCAGCAAAATAGCCAAAAGAGGATTTTTGACTAAAGTACCGATAGCCGCCCCAAAAACAAAATGAGGAGTTAAAACCATGGAAAATTGCTTAAATTTATGATAAATTTAAATAAATTATTAATTATATATTATGACAGATAAAAGGAAAAAATTCTATATTACGACAAGTATTCCCTACACAAATGCGTCTCCGCATATCGGCCACGCCCTAGAATTAATTCAGGTGGATGTTTTGGCGCGTTATTACAGAAAGCTGGGTAAAAATGTTCTTTTTTTAACAGGCACAGATGAACATGGCCAAAAAACACTAAAGGCAGCTGAGGCGGCGGGCAAAGACCCAAAAACTTATGCAGACGAAATTTCACAAAAATTTAGGGATTTAAAGGACTTGTTAAACTTATCAAATGATGACTTTATTAGAACCACTGACGAAAAAAGACACTTACCGGCAGTTTACAAATTATGGGAAAAATATAAAAAAAAGGGAGATATTTATAAAAAAAAATATAAGGGTTTTTACTGCACAGGATGCGAGGCTTTTAAAACGCAAAAAGAGCTAACTGATAATAAATGCGTTATTCATCAAAAAGAGGTTGAGGAAATAGAAGAAGAAAATTATTTTTTTAAGCTTTCAAAATATCTTCCTGAAATTAAAAAAATAATTGAAAAAAATAAGATTAAAATTGTTCCAAAATTAAAGAGAAATGAGATATTGGGAATGATTAAGGCCGGCATAGAAGACGTCAGTTTTTCAAGGGCAAAGGAAAAATATTGGGGCTGGCCCGTGCCCGGAGATGACAGTCAAGTTTTTTATGTTTGGCAGGATGCTCTTCCAAATTATATATCAGCCATAGATTATGCAAATAACGATAAAAAATTTAAAAAATACTGGCCAGCAGACGTTCATTGCATAGGCAAAGACATTGTAAAATTCCATTGTATCTTTTGGCCGGCGATGCTTTTGTCTGCCGGATTAAATCTTCCTAAATCAATTTTTATTCATGGGTTTATTAATGTAGCCGGGCAAAAAATGTCTAAATCGTTGGGCAACGTTATTGACCCTTTTGAGTTAGTCAAAAAATATAGCGCAGATGCTGTTAGATATTATTTGTTAAGAGAAATTTCTCCGACAGAGGACGGCGATTTTACTTATGAAAAGTTTGAACAAAGATATAATTCTGATCTAGCCGGAGGAATTGGAAACCTTGTTTCAAGAACCATTGCTTTAGCTCAAAAATTAAATATTTCAAAAGGAAGAGCAACTTTAAAAATTAGCAGAGAGGCAAGTAAAACAAAAAAAGAATGTAAAAAATATCTGGAAGATTTTAAATTTAACGAAGCGCTAAAATCAATTTGGGAATTAATTGGATTTTGCGATAGATATATAAACGAAGGGAAGCCCTGGGAAGAAAAAGAAAATGCTAAACAGGTGGTTTTTGACTCTCTTTTTATATTAGAAGATATCGCCGACTTATTATCGCCGTTTTTACCGGAAACTTCTGAAAAAATTAAACAGGCAGTTAAGCTTAGGCAAAAGATTGCGCTTTTCCCAAGGGTTTAGTTGGTGGGCTTGACTTTTTTTTATTTACTGCTATATTGATAATAGCTCTTTATTATCAAACCATGACGGTTTGAGGGAGTACACTTTCCAGATCCATATAGGAGGATTTATGATGTTAGTCCTTTCACGCAAGAAGAACGAGAGTATTATCATTAATGATAATATTACTATTGTTGTCGTGGACGTCCGCGGCTACAAAGTCCGTTTGGGGATAGAAGCCCCTAAAGAGGTTCCCGTGCATCGGCTGGAGGTGTACGAGGCCATCAAGCGCAACGAGCTGCCTCCGTCTTGAGGACGGAGACCTTCGGATGCTTCGTCTTTGACGAAGTTGATAAACCATTATGCAGGTGTTGATAACAACACCTGCTCTTTTTATTTACGCTTCAATTTAAAAATAAATAAAAAAGTAAATAACCCCTCACTAATTTTACTAATTATAAAATGAATAAGATGACGACAGGTGGAGGTCTTCACCTTTTCTAAAGGTGGAGACCAAAGCCGCTTCGCATACCTCAATCTGTATATTCAAAACATCTTTGAAATTGGTGATGGGGTTTTGTTTTTTTTATTTTTACGATATTATGTAATCATGATAATTGATACCCATAGTCATTTAAATTTTAAAGCATACGAAAATGACAGAGAAGAGGTTATAAGGCGGACTCAAAAAGAGGGCGTTGTTTGCATTAATGTAGGGACAAAATATGAAACTTCAAAAAAAGCCGTTGAACTAGCCGAAAAATATGAAGGTATTTTTGCTGCTATTGGAATGCATCCGATTCATATTAAAACCGATTTATTAAAATTGAAAACAGACG
>Ga0172379_10004436_pt1 | contig 20752 bp, 18 predicted proteins | sample GrowelOW334metaG_FD_119756 | JGI IMG/M metagenome (GOLD analysis project Ga0172379, IMG submission 119756) | Groundwater microbial communities from an aquifer near a municipal landfill in Southern Ontario, Canada - Groundwater well OW334 metaG | ecosystem: Environmental > Aquatic > Deep...
ATTAAGAAGGCAGAATTTAAATACTTCTTATAGTTTTTATTTTGTTGTATCAAGAAAACATTAATTCCTGTATCTGTTAAGGTCTCCAAAAGGGATAAAATCAAAGAAGCTATACCAAAAATACCAAGCTCCGCCGGACCCAATATCCTTGCAATTAATGCTATTTTTACAAAACCAATTATTCTGATTGACACCCGAAGAATCGTTTGATAACCCAGCCCTTTAAAGGCGACTTTAAAATATCCCATGTGCATATTGTAACTTAAACACATTTTATTAGCGAAGCATTTAACAACGTATTTATACACATTTGAAGCAAGAATATATTACAATTGAATACAATGAAACAGACTGTTGTGGATCGTATTCTAAAAATATTTCTAGCTTTTTCAATTGCATTTTTTTTCTACAATATACTTTTGTACATTATAGGAAGTTATGAGATAGACTATTTTGACGGAGCTTTAAAATTACTAACAAAAATATATGCTTCCAAAGGTTTAGTTCCATATAAAGACTTCTCTGTTGTATATCCTCCTGGCATGTTCTTAATATTCGGTAAAATCTTCCATTATCGTTCGATAATTCAAAATAATTTTGTTACAAGTATTGGATATATTTTTCTATTTATTTTGTCCCTAACTCTTATTAAAAACATCTCAAAAAGAAAATGGTCAACATTACTAGCGTTGTCCGCATCATCTCTTTATTTTTCTATAATTGTAAGATTATTCGGCAACTCAGATGCCTATTCTATGATTCTCTCGATACTGTCGGTATTGGTTTACTATAAATCAATCTATTCGAAAAAATCCCTTTACCTTATTCTAAATTTCTTAATATATTTCATCGGTGTCTGGTTTCGGTGGGATTGGTTATTAATCGCATTTTTGCTCGAAATATTGATATTGATACTAATAAGCATCATTCCATCTCGTTATTTTATTAAACAAAATAAACAGATCCGTAAAAACATTCTCAAAACCACAGTTTCATCCGCAACTGGTTTTATTACAGGAGTGTTTCTGTTAAGTTATTATTTATATTCAACAGATGTTATTGAGAACGCTTACACTTTTATTGTCAGCATTCCGATACAGCTGACAAGTTCATACAGAGATTTACCGTTGCCGTTCCCCAAACATCCACTAAAACCAGAAATGATATTTTACATATCCTCACTACTTTTGCTGTTAATTGTTTACAAATCTGCAAGATATTTTCTGACAAGATTAAGGAGTAAAAAGGTTTATGTTGCGGAATTGGCAATTGCATTACTTTTGTTGTCGTTTTCACTCGTTTTTATTTATTATGCACTGGGAAGATCTGACTGGCCACATTTTATACCTCTCTGGTTTTATACGGGTATGGTTACAATAGTTTTATGTCTAAAACTGAAACTGATCGGAAATAAAATATATTTGCTGCTACTATTATCGTTTTTTCCATTGGCGGGATGGTACTTAAAAGCTACAAAGTCATACTTACCCAGATATAATCATGCACAAAATGTTATAGACATCAACATCGCAGATTGTAAAAATCTTGTCAGTAAAATTTATGCAAACTCAATATTTGTAGGAAGGATAAAATATGAAAAATATCTCTGGAATAACGAAGCATTATATTTGACAAGAACCGATATTCCTCCCGCCACATCATTTATAACCGAAGAACCAGGAATTCACAACAGCTGTAAATATGGAGAAAAAATCATGAAGGAACTTCAAAATTCTAAAAAACCAATGCTAGCTTTACTAAACAAAAAACAACAAGAAGGAGAAAACCAATTTACAAATAATATGACTTCCTGTGGTCGTATTGAATATTATCTAAATGAAAATTACTATCGAGCATTAGGAAACTGCGTGTCTTATGATTCTGAATTTGAGGTTAGGTTATATGAATAAACGGATTTTACTTACCCAACTGTTTGTGTACAAATCGATTAACATTAAACAACCCTTTTGATAGGGGGGTCTTTGCTTTCCAACCCAACACCTTTTCCGCTCTACTAAAATCACATAATCTCGCCCGGACACCTTGTATTTTATCAGGCTGAAACACCTTTTTAACTTTAACTTTTTCTATCTCAGATATAAGATCCACCAACTCATTAATACTTACGTGGTCTGAAGTTCCTAAATTTACCGGTTCTGTTATTTCTGATTCCATCAACATCCAAATACCTTCACAGCAATCATCTACATAACAAAAAGATCGAATTTGATTTCCGTCCCCCCATATTTCAACCCTTCCGTTATTTCCCGCCTCTATAACCTTTTTTGTTAAAGCCATCGGCGCTTTCGACTTTAATGTATCTATTAAACATTCCGTGCCGTAAATATTAAAGAATCTTGCAATCCTTACATTTAAACCCAAATCCTTCTCATAAGACTTATACATCCTTTCCGAATAAAGCTTTTCCCATCCATATTCGCTATCCGGTAGAGCAGGATATGAATCATCTTCACGAAGTGGTGTTATATTGCCTTCCATTTGTTTCCATACAGGATAGACACATGCCGATGATGAATAAAACAGCCTTTTAACACCCGTCCTCACCGAGGCCTCAGCTGTATTTATATTAATAATCGTATTGTCATGTACTATTATTGCTCTCTCTTTTGTCGTATATTCTATACTTCCATTCAACGCAGCCAGTGCATATACCTTGTCGACACCTTCAACGGCCTCAATAGTATTTCTGAAATCTCTTAAATCCAGCAGTTTAAATTCATCAAAATCATCCAATGAAGAATACTTGGGGTAAACAATATCCACCCCTCTCACCCAATAACCTTTTTTCTTCAAAAATCTTGCAAGATGATGACCAATAAAACCTCCAGCTCCAGTTATAAGTATTTTTTCTTTGTTTTTCATAAAATCATTACACTTGGCAGGAGAGCTGCTAGATAATAGCAACAATTTCTATTTTTTTAAAGCCACAAACAAACTCTGTCCCGCAAAGATTCTTAGAATTTGTGGAAGCTTAAGATAAATTCTTATTAACACACCTGCAGTAGGTAGCTTCTGTTGAAAAGTATAAGGCAAAAATTTTTTATAATATTCCTGTATCTTAAAACCAGATAATTCTAATCCTTCCTTTAGAGATTCTCCGTTTAAAGCTATGTTGTGATCTATCCGATCCCAATATTTTGTTTTTATAAGATCAATGTTTGGTTGCATTATTAATAGTTTTCCATGCGGTTTTAAAAGCTTGTGTGAAACAGTAAGCGTTTTTATAACTTCATCCTTGTCTGACAAATGCTCCAGAAAGTTACTCATAAAAATCGTGTCAAATTTTCCGTAATAAACTTTTGAAATTTTTAAAAACGGCTTTCTAATTGTTTTTACCTTTTTTCCTGCATACTTCTTGATCATGTCCGATAAGTCGATGGCGAATTTATCTTTGCAGGACACATTGTTTATAAACTCACAAAAACCAGCTCCAACATCAAGTACGGACGACCCTCTATTAATGTATGATTGAAAAACTTCTTCTATTAATATTTTCCAAACCCTGTTTCTTTCTTGATGATCTTTGCTATTAAACCTAACAGCCAATGGACTTTTCATCTAAATGTATATAACATATTTTCAATAAATTTACTAATGATGTATAAACCCGATATAAGTATTATAGCTCCTGTAAAATACGAGAGTGAAAACATCGAATGGGTAATTAACAATATTTCTAAAAATATCAAATACACCTTTGAAATACTCGTGATATATGATTCTGAGTATGATCCCACCGTTCAAATTGTAAAAAAAATTAAAAAAAATATTCACAACATTAAGCTGATAAAAAATGACTACGGGCAAGGCGTGTTGAATGCAATAAAAAAAGGCTTTGATTGTGCAAAGGGTAACGTCCTGGTTATGATGGCCGCTGATAGAACGGACAATCCTCGAACAATTAATGCGATGTATAAAAAGATACTGCTTGGTTACGACGTTATCTGTCCTTCACGTTATTCAAAAGGGGGTAGAGTGTATGGAAAAACAAGCATTAAATCCTTTTTATCTAAATTGTCAGGAATCTCTACACCATACATTCTGGGAATACCAACATCGGACCTTACATATTCATTCAAAATGTTTAAAAAGGATGTTCTAAACAACATTCAAATTCAATCAAAAGGCGGTTTTGAGTTCGCAGAGGAACTTGTAATAAAAGCTTTTTTAAAAAACTACAAAATCTGTGAAGTCCCTACAATATGGAAAGATCGTTCGTATGGGAAATCAAAATTTTTATTAATAAACTGGTTGCCAAGATACATATACTGGTATATTTATGGAATAGTAGGAAGAATCTCAAAGTTATTCAGAGGGAAACAAGACCGGTCAAAAACCCGCTCATGACGGCAATGTCAGAAGTAAACTGGACAGCAATTCCCCAAAGACCTGCTCTAAAATTATTTGTCCGCGTAAAAACTTTCCTGAAAGACCAAAACATATACAAAAATATGCCTAATATTACAGGAAGCTTTAATATCTCATAAATACTCGCCAGCAGCAAAAAATATAAAGCCACAAGGTAACGGATGTATATCATAGCTATCTTTATATTGTGTGTTTGGAAACGTTTAAGCGGATGCCACCAAATCCCCGATTTTGCATCACCTTTTGCATACAAAAATAATTTTTTGAACCCCTCGGTTAAAGTAAGTGGCAGTTGCCAATAGACAATCGCATCTTTGACGCGAACGATTTTTGCTCCTGATTTAATTATGTTGTAGTTAAACATTGTATCTTCGGCTGTATCTTTAAGTCCTTCCGGAAAACCGCCAACTTTTTTCCACAAAGTTTTTCTAAAGGCCAACGACCTTGCCGAAGCAAGGAAATGATCGTCAAATCTGTCGGGTGTTACACCAATATACACAGACATCGCCCGCCTAAGAGGTGAATTTCCACCTATCATTTCATAGAATCCAGCAACAAGGTCGACTCTTTTATCTTTAAACGGCTCGGTGATTTTTTTAATCCAATGTTTTTCTGCAAAACATCCTGCATCAGTTGTTACAATAACATCTCCTTTTGCGGCTTGAATACCGATATTACGCGCTTCGGATCTGGTGGTTTTAAACTCGTAAAGTGTAATGTTTTTATAAATCTTTTGGTAACTTCTGATAATGTCGCATGTTTTGTCATCCGATCCGCCATCGACAATTATAAACTCATCGGGCTTTCTTACTTGTGAGATGATCGATTCGAGGAGTGCTGCAATGGAAGGTTCTTCGTTTAATACTGTAACAACGAGAGAAACTTTCATGGCCTATTATATCATCGTAATTTAATATTTGAATTGATAATTTTTCTCAGTTTATAGAATAAGTTTTCATTCTCTTTTGACAAAACAACCTCTAAAGAATATCTGTCGTTAATATCAATCTGTTTTGTAAAATACCCGTTTTTAGTAAACGCCACTTTGTAGTTTTTAGAAACTGCCGCAAAGGCAAACCTTCCCTGACTATCCGTTAAAACCATCTGTGGACCGCTAATTATCTCAACATCTTGGACTGCTTCACCCGCTTCATTTTTTACACGCCCTTCAACTAGTCTTGGTCCGTAAAACTTTTTCAGTACCTCCACAGCTTCTTTTGCAGTGTAGTCTTCGTCCCAAATACCGGTGCTTCCCCCAACACTCGTCCAATAATTAACACCAACGATACTAGGCACCTCTGATATTGCCAGGAGAGTATTGTAAATCCACTGTGCCTGACTTCTTTCCGACATATTTCCGTGTATATCCAAAACCGGTGCTCCAAACTCACCCAAGACGATTCTTCCGCCACTTTTTTCTGACAGTTTTACCAGATCGTTGGCAAGACCTTCTGAAGATTTTACATAATGGTCAACAACGACAATACCACCCAACTCCCTTGTTGTTGTTTTATCCATAATCAAATTGGCAACATCTCCGTTCATTGACATAAAATTCGATTGAACATTTTTTCCAAGTGCCTTAAACGCAGCGGTAGTTGCTTTGTATTCACTTATTAAAAAATTGCGGTGTCCGCTTATATCACCTGTCATTCTGGGATCTCCCGGGCCACCATTTTCGCACTCCGTACAGGATGTAAAAATGTCTCCGTCTTCAAAGAGATCTTCGTTGTTCTTGATAAAATCCAATATCTTCTGTGTATGTTGTTCTCTAGTAATTCTTTCATATCCAAACCATTCTTCCCAACCAGATAGATTTCCTCTAAACCAAACTTTTAGACCATATTTCCTTGCAGCACGGATCCAGTTTCTCAAAAATGGGGTAAATTCGGTATCATATGGCGTGCCAACAGCAACATGTGTTGTTCCTGTTGAAGCAATCAGTTCCACTTGCTTATCAATATCCTTCTCAAATCCCGAATCGTTGAGTTTTTCGCGGGCGAGGTCTCGGGAATATTTAACCGTGTCAATTGACTGAACCCCCCAATACTTTATTTTTTCACTGCCCGTTTTAACCTCTTTTCGATCATTAAATGTAGCAATAAATATAATAAAGAAGAAGATATACAAAAAAACTATTAATAGTGTCTTAATCCTCATATAACAAACTCACTTCTGTTTACCAAAAACCGGGGTTGTAATTAAAAAATTCAAATATTGATCGTCCAGCTCATATATTGTAGCGAAAGGATATGTTTCAACCAAGTGATACTTCTGGAAACCTTTTGTGCGACTCACGTTTTTCCACACGAGGTCGCTATCATCATAAGTTCTCATCACAATCCATCTCGCCCACCTGTCAGGAGTCGATATTGCCGACTCCCAGTACAAACCCGTACCTTCATGGATAAATCGCTTCATTGGAAGGCCAGATGAAAATATAATGGCATCGTGCGAGGCGGCAGAGATAAGAATATATCCTTTCTCGTCCTTGGTGTTTCTGGACAACCACCCCGCAACTTCCGTTACATTTTTTTGACTTGACCCAATTTTGGCATCGTCGATTGTAACAGCATCACCACTCGCAAATGTAAAAAAAGTAGTAAACGCAAAAACCCCTATCAGAACCCAGCGAAGATTTTTAAATTTATCAACCAAGAATCCGGAAAAAACGGCTATTGCGGGCAGTAACATCACCCCATATCTGACATTAAACCAAGTATTACCCGACAGTCCTTGAATAAAAAGTACAGAATGTCCTAAATATAATGCCAAAATATTAAATAGAAGCGGAGCAACAAGTGCAAGTAAAGCAATTTTTATTTCCTTCTTTATGTTTGAAAACCATATTGTTACTAATCCTGCTAAACCCAATATTGTTGTATAAACGTAAGAATTGTAAAGGAGGGCATAAAGATAAAACTTTGCCGACAACCCTAAATTAAACTTCGTATCCAGCTCTCCCGCCACCTGTAACAGTGTCTGTTGGGCATGTGCCGAAAAAGGGCCGAATATAAAATACAGAGGGTCATTAAATATCAAGAGATTCCACAGAAACCACAGTGCTATACCAAAACCCGCAAGTGTCGCATATAAAATTATCTTATTGAACGAATCTTTTATTCCAGCATTTATATTTGCACGATAGTTTAACCAACCTTTTGAAAAAGTAACGACGGCAATAAGAAAAGCTATGAAAGCAAACAAAAACCATCCGTCATACCTTGTTAATGAAGAAAGCATTACAAAAAACGCACTCTCTATAAGATATAAAAAATTATCGGTTTTGGCCCAAAGCATGAAAAAATATGATCCGGCCGTCATAGTCGCAATTAAGAGTAACTCCGTCATTGCCGTAGATTGCAGATACAAAACGTTGATATTCGACGCAAACAGAATTACTGCAAAAACTCTCCCCAACACCCCGACATTCAGTTCTTTTAAGAAAAAATAAATCAACACTCCAGTCGTAATAAAAGAAATCATGGAAACCAGTGCCCCTGACAACCCCGAATGCCACATAAAATCGTTCCATATTGTTGGCATCATCAAAACATGTGGAAGTGGCAGCCAAACCGAACCCATCTGAGCCAAACCGGGTTTTAGTCCTTCAACAATTCTCCTTCCGATATCCAAATGACTTCTTGCGTCGTTATATTTTAAGCCAAGCCCGTTCAAGTAAAAATATATATATACCGATATTGATACTGCCAATAAACAAAACACTATTAAGGAAAGCGTGTTTTTTTGTGTCCATTTATAAATTTTGCCGACAGTATCGTTCTTTATCGAAAAAGTGACTGTAGGATTCTTTTTATTCATATAATTCATATAGAATTTAACTTCATGGTTTTTACATATTAGATTTACGCTGCTCGTCCAGCGCAATTATTTGCAAGGATGTGATTATCAGTATTAACAATCCTGCATATACATAAACAAAACTTTGCGCCGAAATCTTGTTTTGAAAAACCAAATTATAAATTAATGAATTTATGTTGTTTTCCTTAACAAGGTTCATGTTGTATTTATAAGTGTATGTAGCAGGCGGAGGAAGTGTAATTGCTTCGGCTTTCGGTGGAATGTTAGTTGTAGTCATTGCTCCCAATGTGTTGATAAAAACACTATATGAAACCAATACCAGAAAAATTATTAAAACTTTTACTGATTTTAAATAGTGCTGAAGGAAATAACCTACCCCTACGGAAAGCATTGCTTCGGCAGGAATCATATACCTAGATCCGAAAGCCCAACCGCCATGGTAGTCACTAAACATTGAATATACAATCAAATCCATGAGCGATATCGAAAACAAAAGATATGATAGATTTCTACTTTTGCCATTTTTAAAGATAAGATAAAAACCGATCAAGCCCAAAATAAGTATCGGGCTGTAGTAAAAAACACCTCTCTCACTGCTCACCGTCAAAATGTAAGACCCCAACAGCTGATTTCTGGTCTTAAAGGGCGAATTGAACTTTAAGCCGTTTTCGTTTGTGGTCGGAACATCTTGCTGTGCGTAAATTCTTGACCTACCGACAAACTGAGCCAGTTTAAAAGCTGAACCGGCAGTTTTATAGTTATACCATCCAAAAAAGATCAAAAACGGCAAAAGTCCGAGCAGTACTCCAAAAAATATTAGCCTAAAACTAAATTTTGTTTTGTATTCATACTTATTTACATAGATATGTTTAACAAAAACATATATTAAAATCGGAAATAATAAAAAAATATTCGGAATGTCTAAAAGCAAACCGATTCCAACGAGGATTCCCAGAACGAGATCTCTCATAAACGTTCTGTCTTCCAGCGCATTCAACAGACCCAAAAGAATCAAGCAACTACTTGCCACATGCTGTGTGTATGAACCAGCGTATGGAAGAAGATTTGTCGCAAAAACAAAGACAATCCCGGAAACCAAAGATGTATATGCATTAGCACCAGCTTTCCGCGTCAACTTTGCCACAAGCAATAAATCGATTAACGCAATAATAATATTCAAAAAGTAAGTAAAAAGCTGAGGAGTGCCGACAGCTTTTCCAAGTAAGTACAATGGAATCCCGAGGATTGAAACACCTGGTGTAAATATAGAAAAGTATTTTCCGTCACTATCGGCAACATCTGGTGCGGCAAATTCCGTCTGAGAAAAGTTAAAAAACAATGAATTATTTTCAACTATTGCCTGAGTAAGGGCGTATCTAGAAGTACTTCCTGAGGATTCGAATGGCCCGCCAGTTACCCTATCATACGAGGACTGAAATTCAATATTTTCACCGCTTTTATTACCCTTAATTGCAAAGAGTAATAAAAAACATATCAATATTAAAAAAAATATTCCAATGATCTTTTTTAAATTTTTGCTTATGAACATGGTTTTTATTTGAATCTGAAATACATCTCGGATATTCTTTTAATTCCGTTTTTAAATATTGCGTAATACTGAGATTTATATCCTTTTATCATAGATTCTTTGAATTTCCAGTCCGGGTCAAAACTAAAACATGAATATTTTTGGCTAAACAACCGTTCCTTATTGACCGCCGAAAGTACATAAGGATAGTCCATCCAGAAAAATGCATTTTTAAAAACATCCTGACAAACCTTCTTTACAATCCTGTGGTCAACATGTCCCCCTACCGACATAGGACAAAAAACAATGTCGCGATCTTTGTTAACAACTTCTTTCAGTCTTTTTTTTAAGATATACATTAATTCTTTGTCCTGTGTGCTGATCTTTCCCCTCCTTATATTCAACCGATAAATCGGATAGATGTGTAATATTTCCGGAACAACCTTCCCCACTCCAAGCAAAAACTTATTGTTAACTTTTCTCTTCCTGAAAACCGCGTCATCAAAACCCAGATCGATTAATGAGACGTTCAATGTTTTTGCAACCTCTCTATCCTCAATGTGCCTTTGCAAAGACAAATCACATATTTTCTTGTAGCCGCATTGTTTGGCAAAGGTTCTGGCAGATAAGGTGTATGGAACATCTCCACAACCATCGAAAACATTCACTATCACAACTTCCGTTCTACTCGCCAGATATGAAATTAAACCACCTGCTGAAAAAATAGCATCGTCCTGATGTGGAGATATAAAAAAACATCTGATTTTGTCTTTAATAATTCGGTCGATAGTTTTGTCCATAATTACTTAATCAAATTTTTTAAAACACTCTCGTATTTGAGAAATATATTTGTCCAAGAATATTTTTGGACAAATTTATATCCGTCTTCCTCATATTTTTTCATTCTTACACTATCCCCCACAATGCTGACAATCTTTGATGCCATATCCTCGACATCAAACTTCATAGCTTTCAGTGTAAATTTTTGGGGCAACCATTTAAAGCCCTCTATGTCAAATGTACATAAAACTGTTTTAGCGGCCAAGGCTTCAAGTGCGGTCAAACTTAATGTTTCAAATCTTGACGGTATAACAACAATTGACGACTCTTTTAACAATTTTGTCTTCGTCTTTCCCGACACGTGACCTGTGAGTTTTACCATACCGTTCAAATTATTTGTCTCAATTAAACTTACTAAGTGTTCAAGTTCATTTGCCGCTCCACCACCCGCGATAACCAAATCCCAATCAATTTTCTTAATAATTTTTTTGTAGGCAGAAAGTAGTAAATCAAGACCTTTTTGATTTACTTCAACCCTACCCATAAATAATATCTGATGTCTTTTCTTAACACTAAGATCTTTCCTGTTTTCCATGTCGATACCGTTCGGAATAATAAAAACCTTAGCACGAGGGTTGGCTTTTAAAATCTCTTTTTTGGACGAATCGGTTAATACAACAAAATACTTGTAAAGTTTCAGTCCGAAGCGTTCAACAACATCGAAGGGTATTTTATACTTCCTTCTCATATCCTTCCCTGAAAGCATGTGTACAAGAGCAACAACACCATTTTTACCTTTAATAAGCGGCACTAATGAAAATGAAAACGGTGGTGTAAAACTGTCAATCCAAAGATCACATTTTTCCTTCAAAGACTCAAAGGGAAGAGTAATCAAATAAAATAAATGCCCAATCTTACCTCCAAAAATATCCGACCCTATTCTTTTATATTTTACCCCCTCGATAATTTCATTTTTTGATCCTCGATACTTACCGGTAATTAGAAGAACTTCATAATTTTTAGACAAAAAGTTTGCCAGTTTGTTAACAGCTACAGCCCCTCCTCCACCATAATAAGGGTTTTTGACGTCATCATAACTGGAAATTATTATCCGTTTTTTATTTTCCATAAGGACAGATTAAGAATTTTCCGGATAAACATATGACGGAACCAGTATATTTTGCCTTCTATAAGTTTCTTTGACTATTATGTTTAATAACTTTTGTGCCGAATCATCCCAAGAAAATTTTTGTGCCCACAAATACGCATTTTGAGAAATCCGTGAACGGAAGCCGTCCATCTCGGTCAGGGCTACCATTACTCTGGACATCTCATTAACATCTCCCGTCTTCACCAAGACCCCGGTTTGACCATCCAATATTGAGTCTCTCAATCCAGCCGTATCGGATGCGATAACAGGCGTACTGGAAGCGTTAGCCTCGGTTACTGTTATTCCCCAACCCTCAAACGACGACGGTTGAACCAACATCCAACTCTTTGCCAATATCTCCCTCTTTTCATTTTCGTCCACAAAACCTTTGAATTCAACACTGTCGCTAATATTGAGTTTGACACACAAATCTTTCAATGAGTCAGAGATCCTGCCTCTTCCTGCAATAATAAGCCTTGCATTCGGAACGCTCTTGACCACTTTCTCAAATGCATTTATTAAAACATCAACATTCTTGTATGGCATCAACCTCCCTAAATAAGAGAATGTTGGAACACTGTATTTTTCCATCTTAGAAAAATCATTCATCTCTATACCAGGATTTACGATATCCACACCAAGGTTGTCAGATAGATTCAAGTTCTCGATATCGTCTCTACTGGATTGAGAAACGGTAACAACTTTCGTATTTCTGTATGCATACTTCATCAACTTAGACTCTAAAAACATCGCGAGCAGAGCTGCAGGCAAGGGCAAATTTTCCCTAAAAATTGTCTGGTGAACGTGGTGAATTAAAAGCACCTTTGGTTTTGATGAATAAATCGGGCTGAAAAACGGAATTCCGTTTTCGCAATCAACAATAAAATCAAAATGATTTCTCAACCTGAACGCGTAGTATATAGCGGCCCAAAGATAAACGGTAAAAAATCCTCCCCTTCTTACAACATTTACACCATTTACCGTTTCGTCGTATTTGGAGTTTCCGTCATTACCACAAAATATAGTTACTCCATAGCCATTCTTGACCCATTTTTCTGCAATTTTTTGGATATATACCTCCGCACCCCCTTGCCATCTATGCTTTGTGTCCCTCCAGTTGAATATTAAAATATTTTCGTTTCCCCCATTGGGGCGAGATATCTTTAGTTTACTAAACAATTTAAAGAAAGATGCAATATTTACAGAAAGTGCTGTACTTTCTATTTCAATCTTTATTCGCCTGTTAAATATATTTCCGGAAGTATTTTGTTGAATGTCTATCACTTTCTTCCGCAAGATGTTTGCCAACCCGGATGTTATGTTTTCAACAAAACTTGCTATTTTCAGATCTGCAAATACATAAGATTGTTCAACCGCTACCTTCGGTAAAGCAAATTCTTTCTTGTTTGCTTCCTGACCCAAATGCAAACCATGTTTTGTTTTCTCCCAATAATATGGATTGGTAATCAATTGATAAAAGGCCCTCACGGCAGAGATACTCGTTAGTATCCAGTAAAATGGAATTAAAAATACATACCGCACGAGTTCCCACTTTCCCTTTTTTGCCGACGCGACCATGTAGCTGTATAAATAAATAAAATTTGCAAAAAGCAGACAAAAAACCGCGGGGTAATATACATACCATGGATACAATGATTCGATAAATGGTCCGACAAACGGGTAAGCAGAAAAATATAATACCGTCATTATCCACATTATTGGGTTTATCACCATAAATACCATTCTCATACCGATAATTAACTGAAAAATAATCGCGTGTTGTTTGTATTTCAAAAGAAATTCGACGGGCTTCCTTGTATGTACCAAATATGTTTGTATATAACCCTTTATCCAACGAGATCTTTGTTTTAACCAACTTTTCAAATTACTATTGGCTTCCTCCAATGTCTCTGAGTCAATAACTGCAGTCTTGTACCCGCCTTTGAACAATCTTGTACCCAAATCACAATCTTCCGTGACGTTAAACGGATCCCAACCTCCAAGTTTCTTCAAAATATTCGTCTTAAAATGATTGCTGGTTCCTCCTAACGGAATAATTGTGTTCATACTTTGCAGCCCAGGAAGGGCTATATCAAACCAATATGAATATTCAGCGGTAAAAAGCCTTGTCAGAAGATTTTGATCTTGATTGTAATAATTCAATTTTGATTGAAGGCATACAACATTATTGGGCAATCTTTTATATGCGAGATAGGCCTTTTTTAACTGCATCGGATCCGGTTTATCCTCAGCATCATAAACTACAAGATATTCTCCCCTCGCTTTCAGTAGGCCATAGTTACACGCTTTTGGTTTTGTCTTAGGTAATGAATGCGGAACAACTTCAACCTTGAAATACTCGGGAAGGTTTAAACTGTTAATTTTGCTTATCGTGTCGACATCGTCTTCTTCCAGAAGAAGAACGACCTCCAACTTTTCTTTGGGCCAATCGATAATTTCTATTGCTCGAGTGAACTGTTCAATTACTTGCGATTCTTTATATAAAGGACACAATATTGTGTATATTGGAAGCTCATCGTCGTTGATATTAACAAGTTCTTCGTTGGTAAACTTTATATCCGACTTCTTCCCAAAAGATCTTACTATTACAGCAAGTGTAAATATAAAATCAAATACATATATAAGTGTTAAAATCCCCACAAAAACAGAGAGAAAAAGTTGAAGGTTAATCACAAAACCAAAAAGAAAAGATCCCAACAACATACTCCAAAATATCTTTTGCTTACCCGTTAATGTTTGAAAAGCTGATAAATTTCGATCTAAATTGGTATAAGTAATATACTTACTGCCGTTCTTCTCGAAATTGGTACTTTTCCTATAACTACTACTTATAGGATTAGTTTTTATTATCTCAATATCGACAAGAAGCTCTTTATTCAGCTTCTTGTATATATAATAAAGTCTGTCAAAAACGGTATTGTTTGAATATGAATTAAGTATTTTGTTTGTCATGGTTAAAAAGCAATCGGAAAAACAAAACCGGTCACAAGTTGTGACTATATTATGGGGTATTTTATCTCAAAAATCTCAAAAAATCAATCCCAAGAGGAATTATCTCTATTTCAATAGCCTATATTTTGTTCAATAAGCTTATTAACTATTTCCTTCCAAGAACTATATTTGAGTCCTATGGCTCTTTGAGAAAACTCGGTTTTGAGACCTCCAAGAATTGGATATCTCACCGGAATATCGGTATTCTTAAAATATTCATAGATACTAGCGTCTTTCACAGCATTTTTCACACCATATTTGGCTTCAATTAAATAACTAATGATTTCAAAAGGTGAAGTCACATCACTTGAAGAACTATGGTATATCCCTTTCATTTTAGTTTCTAAAAGTTTGTTCAAATGTACACATGTCTCATCAATAAACGATATGGAAACCTGCTGATCTCTAAATAATGGATATAATTTATCCTCATTATATAATTTTAACGGCTTCCTCAAATAATCCAATTTTAAATCGTATTTAGCCCGCACCGGGTATATTATTCGAAGTATTGCAAGATTATTTAAATATTCTTTTAACAAACGCTCACCCTCACTTTTTGTATATCCATACCAGGTTATCTTTTCTGGATTATCCTGCAGGGAGTGATCCTCAGCATATGGCCCAGGGTCGCCTTGAGCCCCTGAGAACACCATATCTGTAGATATGTGAATGAAGTATGCTGATTTGCCAATTACTTTCACCAAATTCTCTAATCCTTCTACGTTCACCCTCCAAGACATTCCCTTTTTCTCCCCTCTTTCTTTCTCTGCACTAGCAACATCTGTATAGGCTGCAAAATTTATAACCGTTTCAACATCTCTTCCTTTCAAATATGTCTCCATTCCTTTTGCTGATAAAAAATCAAATTCGCCGATATCTGGAGTTAATAATGTTTCTTGCTCTTTGTATAATTCAACGAACCTTGAGCCAACAAGTCCTTGTGCCCCTGTTACAAGAGTATATTTATTCATCTATAATTTCTTAGAAAATCTTCAAGCAGAGGTAGGTTTTTATCTCTTTCCGACAAAATTGGGGTTTTTATTGGCCATTTTATTTTCAATTGTGGATCGTTATACCTCACCCCAGACCCGGCCCATTTCGGATTGTAAATACTACTGTAGGAATAATAATATATTACGTTTCCATCACCTTTATCGTCTTTTTCTTTATATACACAAACGGAATTTCCACATCCAGACGGAACGAAAAGTGTAGTGAAAATACCATTAGAAGAATTATTGTTAAAATCAAATCTCGCCCATTTTTTAAAAGTCGGCGAGCTTTTTCTTAAATCCACAATCACAGCCGACATTCTTCCCGTTATCGGAGTTATTATTTTATCTCTCGGTTCTGCATGTACTCCGCGAAGAACATTGGATTTTGATATGGATATTTGAGACTGCATAACCTTCGTTCGTGCAAATATTTTATTAATGTCAGGAATTCTGTATAGCTCCTGAAAACTTCCACGCAAATCTGAAAATTGAGGCCTTTTAATAATATAAACTCCTTTTATTCGAGTACTCGAAACATAAGGTTCTTTTTCGATTCTTATTGAATTTACATCAATTATTTGATCAGAAATGTTCATGATTGTCCCGTTTTTTTATAAAGTGTTTCAGCTTTTTCTTTTAATGGTCTCCACCACCATTCATTGTTTTTATACCATTCAACTGTCAACGTCAGCCACTTGTCCACCGAATATTTTGGCGACCAACCCAGCTCTTTATTAATCTTTTTCCAGGATACCGCATATCTTCTGTCATGCCCTTTCCGATCTTCGACAAATTTTATCGAACTTTCGTCTTTTCCGAATATTTTCAATAACTGTTTGGCAAGCTGCAAATTACTGACATCCCTTGTCATTCCCCCCACTAAATAAGTCTCTCCCACTCTTCCTTTTTGCAAAACCTTTTCAATTGCCCGAACATGATCTTCCACATAAAGCCAGTCACGAACATTTAATCCATCTCCATATATCGGGAGCTGTTTACCATCGATTAAATTCGTTACCATTCTTGGAAGAAACTTTTCAGGATCTTGGTATGGACCAAAATTATTTGAACAATTTGTAATTGTTATCGGAAGACCATATGTATGGTAGTAGGCACGAACCAAGTGGTCGGAGGCAGCTTTACTCGCCGAATAAGGGCTTCTTGGATCATAAGGAGTATCTTCCTCAAACTTTTCCTTTGTCGATAAGTCCAAGGACCCAAACACTTCATCAGTCGAAACGTGATGGAATCTCCTGACCTTGTATTTCAAAGATGACTCTAAAAGGGTATGTGTTCCAATAACATTAGTCTTGACAAAGACATCCGACTCCATAATCGATCTGTCCACATGAGTCTCAGCTGCAAAGTTTACAACACAATCAACTCTTGATACCGTTTTATCGACAACTTTCGCGTCACATATATCTCCCTTCACAAAAGTGTAATTTGGATTGAGGTCAAAATCCTTGGTTGAAGACAAATGCCCGGCATAAGTTAACTTGTCAAGATTAATCAACTTGTCATTCGGGTGGTTTTTCAGCCAATACCTTATAAAATTACTGCCTATAAACCCCGCGCCGCCTGTAACCAATATTTTCATTCCTTATCTGTTTTTGATGCCCAATACTTATTCGCCTCATAAAGAGTCTTAAATGTTCCTGCGTCACGCCAGTAGCCTTTTAGTTCTGCCGATTTCAGTAGTCCATCTTTAATATACGAATTATTCAGATCTGTAACTTCCAATTCACCTCTCTTTGAAGGCTTAAGTTTTCGGATCCTATCAAAAACCGTATTGTCATAAAGATATGGAGACGTAACCGCAAAATCACTTTTTGGATTTTGTGGCTTTTCTATTATCTTTGTAATATTTCCCTTTTTATCAAACTCCGGAACACCAAATCTCTTCGGATCCGGAACTTTCTTCAGGTGTACCAGTGCCCCTTTCGAAAAAGAATCAACTGTTGGCTTAATCTGAGCATCGGTACAATTGTCTCCCAATACTACACAAATACTTCCATTATCAGCAAAATCTTCGGCAAGTTTTAGGGCATCGGCAATTCCACCCTCTGTTTCTTGGTATGCATACTCAAGATGTTTGATATCCAACTCTTTTCCATTTTTTAATACCCTTAAAAAATGTCCTGCAAATGGTCCTCCGGTAACTATTAATATCTCTGTTATTCCAGCGTCGACGAGGGTCTGAATCGGGTAATATATCATCGGTTTATCGTAGACAGGAAGCAAATGTTTATTTGTGGCATATGTAAGAGGATAGAGTCTTGTTCCCAAACCTCCGGCGAGAATTACTCCCTTCATAGAAGCTTATAATACCTCAAATCAATTAAATTATTCAACCGATAATTATGTTATGTATGTTTATCGGCTACCGAACTAGCACCCCAGCTTTCGGGCTTGGTCTTAGCTATATATCCGTTACCTGTCACCATTCCCACAACTTCCCGTATCATCGATCTTGTTTGTCCCAATGGTCCTACATCTATATGTATCTCGAGATCATAATTCGCCGGAGATATTAGCTTTCTTACATCGGGCACCAAGTCTCCTGCTAAATCAAGACTCATTAGCGTTTCTTTATAAATTTTTTCTCGTAACATTAATTTCTTAATCTCTCTTTCTTTTGTCCAAAAATACCTAGCCCCTTTTTTCTTTCTATAAATTACAACTGCACTAACATAAGTAATCTCCGACACCCCATTGATTCTCTTTGCTTGAGAATCACTACCAATAATGAGCGAGTAAAAAGCCGACGGATCTTCGTCTACAAATTTTTTAATCTCTTTTGGGAGATCTTTGAGTTTATAACTTGATCCGTTTGGGCTTGAAAATATTACATTCCCATTCATGGCAAGAATTATACTTCCCCAATTGTCATTTCACAAAGTCTCCCCAAGGAGGTTAGTATGGTATAATATTCACTACACGCTCATGTTAAGTAACAGTAAAGCAATTAAAAAAGCGATAATAGCAGCCGCTGGCTACGGAACAAGATTCCTCCCTGCTACAAAAAATCAACCCAAGGAGATGTTGCCCATTATCGACAAGCCGATAATCCACCACCTCGTCGAAGAGTGCGTAGCCTCAGGTATAACAGAAATCATAATCGTAACCCGTTCCGGTCAGGGCATTATGGAAGATTATTTCGATAGCCATATCGAACTCGAATACATGCTCGATAAAAACGGCAAAAGCGAACTGCTCAAGAAAGTCCGAGAAATACCACAAATGGCAAATTTCGTATACGTCAGACAAAAAAAGAACCTTCCTTACGGAAACGGCACACCCCTTTTAGCAACTTCTCACTTAATCGAACAAGGAGAATCTTTCCTTTATATGTTCGGCGATGACCTGACAATCTCAAAAAAACCTGTCGCACAACAATTGATTGACGTTTTTCATAAAGAAAACCCATCAGCCATTCTGGCCGTACAGGAAGTTCCAGACTCCGAAGTTGAAAGGTATGGAACAGTAAAATACAAAAATCCTGACAAAAACCTCGAAATTTCCACAATTTTGGAGAAAATGCCTTTAGGTAAGAATCCCTCTAACATGGCACAATTCGGACGCTTTGTATTCAGCTACGATGTGGTTAAGGAAGTCAAAAAAACTGCCACAGGTAAAGATAATGAGCTTTGGATAACTGATGTATTAAACAACCTTGCGAGAAAAGGAAAAAGAGTTATAGCTCAACCAATCGAGGGTAAATGGTTGACAACCGGAGATCCTCTAAGATACATGCAAACACAGGTGCTTTTTGCGTTGGAAAGATCAGATATTGGAGCCGATTTTGCAAAATTTCTCAATACTTTAACGGCGAGTAACCAAACAAAATAAATTGTCACTTCACCAACGAGATAATTGAAATTACTCCGAATATACAAATAACCAGATATTCGATAACAACATCTATACTTAAATCCTTGTGGATGTAATGGTGAACCAATCCCCAAACAAAATAGGAAAAACCAGTTGCTATGGCTAAAGAAATTTTAAGTGCGGTGTCATGCGAAAAAAGAACAAATCCAACAATAGCGGCAACCATTACGGCCACTAACGGCAAATAATGAATGAACATGTATTCTTTCTTCATATTATTTAATCGAGTCTGCAACCGGCGGCAGGATGTCTCCGGATTGGACAAAGACTATTATCAAAAGTATTACACTTAAAAATATTATATGCGCCAAAGTCCTACCTCCAACCCTTGCCACCTTCCTTTTGGCAAGATAGACAGCGTCAATACTAAAAGTCAGTAAAAGAACTGTTGTTGCTGCAGCAGAAAAGCCTTTCTTCGTTGAAAAGGGAGATATCAAAACCTGAAAAGGAGTCGGCGTACTCGCTGTTCTTTCGTAAGTTGCAGCTATTTCACCTTGAGGCTTTGGTGTTGGAGTCGGAGTCGCAGATGGAGCTGCCGTTGGTGTTGGAGTTAATACAACCGCAGGAGTGCTCCCAGTGCTGGTTTGTGTTTTTGCCGAAACATTTGTTGTGGCTGAAGCAATAGAAGTATCATATCTTTTTCCAAAAAGCTGGACAATAATTGTCGTGTCTTCACCATTCAGATCTCCTTCAACAACAGCTATGCCTATCTCGTCATATTTTGAAGAAAGTAAATTTTCCTTGTGTGAAGGTGATGCCATCCAAGCCTCAACAGCTGACTCGGGACTGGAAAAATCTTTTGCCAGGTTCTCACCTGCATATCTGTATTTATACCCTGCATCACTAAAAAATTTCCATGGTTGGGTCCCGTCGGGTGCTATATGTGCCCAATAATCACGGCTAATCATATCCTCCCCTTTCGCTTTTGCCGCGGAGGAAAGTTGTGCATTGTATCTAAGGACAGGAACTCCTGCAGCTTCTCTCTTTAAATTGGTCAATCTTATAACCTCGTCTGTTGATATCTGTGATGCATACCCCAAAACATTGACCCCAATAATAGGAAAGCTGTTTATAACAAAACGCCCCAGTATCAAAAGTAGGGCAAACACAACAATCGATTCAGAGTGTAGTATTTTTGCCTTTTGGTTATTTGAATATCCAGGAAGTAGGAGGTGATTA
>Ga0172379_10004437_pt1 | contig 20746 bp, 12 predicted proteins | sample GrowelOW334metaG_FD_119756 | JGI IMG/M metagenome (GOLD analysis project Ga0172379, IMG submission 119756) | Groundwater microbial communities from an aquifer near a municipal landfill in Southern Ontario, Canada - Groundwater well OW334 metaG | ecosystem: Environmental > Aquatic > Deep...
CTTACGAGGGAAACAAAATTGTCTTTATGGCTACTTCGGGTGGAACATATAATAGCATGGAAATTTTTGTGATGAATTCCGATGGAACAAACAGAACCAGGTTAACAAATAATTCTCAACAAGATTTTGATCCGACATTTTCACCAGCTTCACAGATCAATGTACCAAGCTCACCCGTTGCCTCCGCAGCAAGTTCAATAACTCAAACAAGTTTTACAGCGAATTGGAATGCAGTTACAGAGGTTATCGGATATTATTTAGATGTGTCAACCGATAATAATTTTACAAACTTTGTTCCAGGATATAACAACAAAGTTGTTGGAGATATCATTTCATATGTAGTCGATGCAAATTTATTAGCGAACACTGTATATCACTATAGGGTGAAAGCGTACAATGAAAGTGGTACAAGTGGTAATTCAAATACAATCACTTTAACAACGTTACCAAATGCGCCAAATGCGCCAACGGCAGCAGCAGCAACTTTAATATTACAAACAAGTTTTACTGCAAATTGGAATGCAGTAGTTGGAGCTACAGGTTATTATTTAGATGTATCAACCGAAAACAATTTTTCTAGTTTTGTTACCGGATATAACAACAAAGATGTTAGTAATGTTATTTCCTTCATCGTCGATACAAATCTAACAATTGGTACTGCATACCATTATCGTGTAAGATCGTATAATGCAGGTGGTATAAGTGCTAATTCTAATACAATCACATTAACTACTTTACCCAATATACCAGCTGCACCAATCGCTTTAGCGGCAACTTTAATATTACAAACAAGTTTTACTGCAAATTGGAATGCAGTTGTTGGAGCTACCGGTTATTATTTAGATGTATCAACCGAAAACAGTTTTACTAGTTTTGTTACCGGATATAACAACAAAGATATTGGTAATGTTATTTCCTTCATCGTCGATACAAATCTAACAATTGGTACTGCATACCATTATAGAGTAAGATCGTATAATGCAGGCGGTACAAGTAATAACTCGAATACAATAAGTATAACATTAGTTGGTATTGATAATTATACTAACCTACCTACTGAATACGAGTTAAAGCAAAATTTTCCAAACCCATTCAATCCATCTACAACGATAAAATATGCTTTACCGTTTGATTCAAAGGTGCTGATAAAAATTTATAACATATTAGGTCAAGAAGTTGCATTATTAAAAGATGAAATTATCTTTGCGAGGAATTATGAGATTCAGTTTAATTCTTCAAACCTTCCGAGCGGAGTTTATTTCTATCGGTTAAGTGCGGAATCACTGAATGGGAAACAAAAGTTTTCATCAATAAAGAAGATGATAATATTGAAGTGAGTTACAAGCGAAGCCTTGACATTACTAATTGGATACGTAATGAAAGTTTTCAGGACGAGTCCTATCCTAGAAAAACTCTGAAAAAGTTAGGGAACAAATAGATTGAATTTGGCAGAGCTATATTAAACCTTATGCTAATATGAATATGTGGTTTGCTGAAGATGCCCAATAAGGGAACATAGATTATAATATAAGTGATATATGTCATATTTAAAACAAAAAAGGTAATATTAACAAAAATTTCTCTTGACAAATATCTAAAGATTGACTAATTTCACCACATAAAAAGTCACATCTTAATTTCAGAGTAGTTTTAACGATCCTCAATCATTATTGAATAAGTAGCAGGCAAGAAATGTGCTTGGTATTATTTAATTTCTGTATTATATTCCCACTATAGTTTATTAAATATTTGCTTATTCTCTACGAGGAACCAACTATTAAATATTAATGTTAGTAAGTACATATGAAGGAAGTGTTGAAGAAAAAAAATATTTTTAATTCAGATAAAATAAAAGTAGATCAAAGTTTTAATTAACCAAGAGGAAAATAAAATGAAAACAATTCAACGATTTAAGTATGCTTTAATAGCATTGTTATTTGTGCTGCCGACTGTGTTTGCACAGTCTCCAGCAAATCTAGCAGTTGGTGTGAGTGCAACAACTAATTTTACTTTTGCCGGTGTGACTACTATAGATAATGAAAGGATTCAAATATCCACAACAACATCATTCGCCCTACCGGGTACTGTTGTGATGAATGCAGGTGTCGGCTTATTAGGAACTCCCGGCTACACATTTTCACATTTTGATCTTATAGGATCTCTTGCAGGTAACACCCAGTTTAACAATAATACAACTTATTATTGGAGAATTGCTCAAACTGATGCTACTACTTTAATGGAACCATTAGCTCCACCTAACTACTACACTTTTACCACAATTCTTGGACCTCCTGCCGCTACTGCAGCTTCTGCAATAACCACAGCAGGTTTTACTGCTAACTGGACTGCGCATGTAAATGGCGGCGCTGTAGATTATCGGTTAGATGTTTCTGATGATAATTTTGCTACTACTTTGGCTGGTTATACTAATTTAACTGTAGCCGGATTATCACAAGCAGTAGCGGGATTAACAGCCGGTACTACCTACAAGTACAGAGTTCGTGCGGTTAATGTTGATGGAACAAGCGTTAACTCTAATGAGATTACAGTAGTTACTATACCTGCTGCACCAGTTGCTTCTGCAGCCACAGGAACAACCAGTGTTGCTTTCACAGCCAATTGGGGTGCGGCTACAGGTGCAACAAGTTATCGGTTAGATGTTTCAGTTGATAATTTTGCTACTACTTTAGCTGGTTATACTGATTTAACTGTAGCCGGAACATCTCAAGCAGTAGTGGGATTAGCTGCAAATACAACCTATAAATATAGAGTTCGTGCAGTTAATGGTGGCGGAACAAGCGGTAATTCTAATGAAATTACAGTTACAACCATTCTTGGACCTCCTACTGCCACAGCAGCGACTGCTGTTCTAACAACAGGTTTTACTGCTAACTGGAATGCAAGCGGTGGTGCAACAAGTTATATTTTAAGAGTTGGCACTACATCCGGTGGTACAAATGTTATCAATGATTTTAATGTTGGAAACGTTTTAACTCATACACTTAATGGTCTTACAGCAGGTACTCAATATTTTTATTCAGTAAAAGCATCTGATGGAATAAATACCAGTAGCGCGTCCAATGAGATTACAGTAACTACTGTACCTCTCGCACCAGTTGCTACGGCTGCTACTGGCACAACCGGTGTTGCTTTCACAGCCAATTGGGGTGCTGCTGCAGGTGCAACAAGTTATCGGTTAGATGTTTCTGTTGATAATTTTGCTACTACTTTAGCCGGTTATACTGATTTAACTGTAGCCGGAACATCTCAAGCAGTAGCGGGATTAACTGCACACACAACATACAAATATAGAGTTCGTGCAGTTAATAGTGGTGGAACAAGCGGTAACTCTAATGAGATTACAGTTACTACAATTGCAAATGCACTTCCTGGGGCTTTCACTTTAACTTCTCCAACTGGTGGAATAATTCTGGGCGCTGTTACCCCAGCAGTTTTTACATGGACAGCATCTACTGAAGCAGATGATTATACAGTTCAAATATCTGATGATAATTTTACTACCATCAATTATTCTACAACTACTACAGTTCCTACTGTAACGGCGACTTTTTTGTTACTACGTAGTGAAGCCGATTATAAATGGCGGGTTAAAGCGAATAATAATTTAGGAACCACAACTTCATCTGAAGCCCATTTTTATACGCCGGCAGCCACTTTGGCACCTGCAAGTTTCAGTTTAGTTTCACCTGCCACAGGAGCTGTTACAAACATTGTTGGTGCTACTACACTTGTAACTTTTAACTGGCAGCACTCTACAGAGGTTAGAGAATATACTATTAAAGTAACTAAGGGTGCTATCGCAGGGGCTGACATTGTTACTCCCGGTTTAACATTCACTTCTCCATCAGCTTCTATATTTTTACCATTATTACTAGCGGATGCAGGTTCTGAATATCAATGGCAAGTTACCGCAACAAATTCTGTGGGGAGCCAACTTTCTACTGAAGTATTTAGTTTTTACACCCTCGCTACAGGTGGACCAGTGTTAAGTTCACCCGCTAATACTGCAGAAGTTACTGAAACCCCTACGTTAACTTGGGCTTCAGTAACAGCACCACCGACAGTAACATATACACTGCAAGTGACTCCTGATCCAACATTTTATACTATTCCTAGCGGATTAAGTTTTGTTAATTTACCGTCAGGTGGCGCAACAACTTCTCAGGCAATCATTACTCCTCTTGCGAGAGGTGGCATATATTACTGGAGAGTCAAAGCATCCAATGCAGTTGGTCCTGTCCAATGGTCATCTATTAGAAATTTTGTTGTTTCCGCATCAGGCAGTGTAACACCACCAACTCCGGTCCTAGCTAATCCTTCAAATACTGAAACAATCTATGGACTGTCAGCAAATTTGGCATGGTATTCAACTTATTTTGGCAATCAACTTGATTATAAAATCGAATATACTAATAATACTACACTTGTAGTTTCGACTATCCCTTATGGTACTCTTCTTCCGTTAGGAACTACTACTTATACATTACCTGGTTTAGACCCTTCGACAACTTATTCTTGGAGAGTAATTTCGAAAAACCTTGCAGCTGTAGAATCTGCTTGGTCCGCCCCTTTTACTTTTACCACACCAGCGCCAACAACAGCGTCAGTACCTGTTCCATCCTGGCCAATTGGTGGTAATGATATATATAACTTCCCACCAACGCTTTATTGGTATGTAAATGGTAACAGTTCTGGTTTGACTTATAATTTAGAATATAATTTTATTGATAATACATTTACTGCAGGTGTAACCGCTGCTGCCGGTATAGCTGTATCAAATTATTCGTTAGCGATACCACCTGCTAATATGATCCCTGGTCAAAATGTTTATTGGCGTGTACGTTCAAATAATGGAGTCACTCTATCAGCTTGGGCATCCACTTCATTTAAGATAGGTAATACCGCTGCTGTTCCGGTAGCGCCAGTTGCATCATACCCAATCAATGATGAAACTATTTATGATACTCAAACAGATTTGAAATGGTATGTAAACGGGAATAGTACAGGGTTATCTTATAGGGTTGAAATTGGATATCCTGATGTTACGCAAAATACTTTAACTTATTCTGTTGGTCCTAATGTTTATGTGAAGAATGTTACTCCATTAACTTGGGCAACAACGTATGGTTGGCGTGTAAGTTCTACATTAGATGGAATTAATTTTTCATCACCATCAACAGAGGCAATATTTTCAACATTTGGAGTTGGAGGTGCTAATATTCCTGTTCAATCATGGCCTGCAGACGGAATTACGGTTTACACCTCATCTCAAAAACTTAACTGGTATGTGAACGGACCAAGCGCCGGTTATACCTATGATGTTGAATTAAATGGAACTCAAGTTGTAACTGCAGAAGATTCAACTACTCATTTTGTAGAATTAACTGCCGGTCAAACTTATTACTGGAGAGTGAGATCTCATTCCGGAGCTTCAACTTCAAATTGGTCCCCGTTATTATCGTTCTATGCTTATTCAGGCACTAATTCAGTAGCGCCACTATTAGCGACCCCAACAAATGGAGTTTCGGTGGTAACAACTTCTCCGCAATTGTCCTGGTTTATAAATACTCCGACCAGTTCATTGAATTATGAACTTCAAGTATCAGAGGATGCCGTTTTTACTAATCCTACCACAGTTAGTAATCTGAGCAGTTCTTCTTACCAAACTGATAATTTAGCATTGAATAAAACGTATTATTGGCGCGTTCGTTCGAAAGATACGGGTGGAAATTTCTCGAATTACTCAAAAGCAGAGAAATTTGCAGTCGGTAGTTTAACAGGTGTTGAGAATATGGGTGGAAAAATTCCAACAGAATTCAGCATTGACCAGAACTATCCGAATCCATTCAATCCGACCACGATTATTCGGTATGGCATTCCACAAAATGCAGATGTAACGTTATCGATTTATAATATGCTCGGACAAAAAATTAAGACACTTGTCAGTGAGCAGAAAAATGCCGGTACGTATTCAGTACAGTGGAACGGAGACAATGAATTCGGTCAGAAAGTTTCCAGCGGCGCATACATTTATAGAATTAATGCAGGAAACTTTGTTAAAGCGATGAAGTTGATCTTAATGAAATAAAATAGTTCTTTCAAAAAAAAGGTTGCCTTTTGTGCAACCTTTTTTTTTGTCTATTATGATAGACTTTCTTTAATAAATTGAATTAATTTTATATTTTAAACAATGAAATTCTAAGTTTTGATTATTAACAAGTAAAGGGAACCAGGCTAATGTTCAAAGATGAAAAAAATCGTAGTGTACTTCTTTTTTCATTCACGATTATTTTCACGATTATGTTATCGTATATTCCTACTGATACAAAGATTTTAAATTATCAGCTCAAAAAAGTAGATCTTTTTATGGATATCGTTCCCGATTCTTTATTGGAATTTTCTAATAATAACTTGGAACAAGAGCCGCTTGCAGCAAATCTTTTTTCTGCCTCCATGAACAAAGATGTAATAGAGGATCTGATTGTTTACGTCAAAGCACTTCCAGCCGGATTCAATGAATCTAGTGACGAGGTGCAGATTAGAAGTATTCCTCTTTCAGGGAATGTCTCACAGATGAATTATTTTTTTCAAGCGTTGAAGCAGGCAAAATCTAAAAAAGTAAGAATTGCCGATTACGGAGATTCCGGTAATGAAGGAGATATGATGACCGCCGATATCCGTGAAAGATTTCAAAATGAATTTGGCGGTAATGGAGTTGGGATGATGGCAATTACATCTCAGGATATTACATTCAGAATTACCACAAAACATTCATTCAGCGATAATTGGAAAACCGTCTCTGTTTTAACCGGTAAGGAAGGAGATATTCCTATCGGAATTAATGGGTTTGTCTCAATTCCAAAAGGAGTTGCATGGGTTCAATATGAAACCAAAGGTTCTTACAAAAATGTTAAATCTTTTACTACGGCAAAAGTGTATTATACTAACGCAAAAGCGTCGTCAATAAAATATTCGTTCAATAACAAAGGCGAGCAGACGGCTATTCTACAGCCTGGAAGCGGTGTTAAAGAATTAGTCCTTACTTCATCCGGAAATGCTACTTCATTTAAAATGACGACTACAATGGCTGATCAAGCTCAATTTTTTGGTGTTAGTTTAGAAGCAGGGAACGGTGTTTATATGGATAATTATCCTTGGCGTGGAAATTCCGGAGTTTCTTTCAAAATTATTTCACCAGAAGTGATGACAGGTTTTCAAAAATATTTAGATTACAAGTTGATTATACTTACTTACGGCGCTAATATGATGACTGCGGGAAATATAAACTTTACCTGGTATGAAAATCAGATGATCAAAGTTGTTGAAGATCTGAAATCGTCTTTTCCACAGACGAGTATTTTGTTGGTTGGGATGGGGGACAAACCAACTAAACGCGGATCTCGTATTGTTACAGATCCTAACGTCTATAAGATGATTCAGTCACAAAAAAATATTGTTAACGCAACAGGCATTACCTTTTGGAATAAATTTGAAGCGATGGGGGGGGAGAACTCAATGTCGGAGTGGGTAAATTCCAATCTTGCTTCACAAGATTATGGGCACCTTAATGATATAGGGGCAAAAAAAATGGCGGGAATGGTTTCCGATGTTTTATTAAATGAGTACAGAAAAAAATAATTGCATTAATGGAGAATAAAAATGATTTCTGATAAATTAAAACAAGTTATCCTTAAAGAATTGGAATTAAAAGAATTTAATCTACAAGATGAAACAATTGCCAGCCAGGTTCCGGGATGGGATTCATTAAATCATATTAACATTATTCTTGCTATCGAAAAAGGATTTAGCATTAAGTTTAAGGGTTTGGAAATATTAAAAGCGAAGAATATTGGCGATTTACAGAAACTTATCGACTCAAAAGTTCCCGCTTAACTTTATTTGGAAAAGTCGGATGGATAATTTCACACCCGCATTTCTGTTTTGGATTAGAAAATATTTAGGAGCAATTGATGCCGCAAGCAATAGATTTCGGGAAATTATTTTCGCTTTTTACTTACGATAAGTATGACCCGCTTTTATTTGGATCAAGTTTATTCTTTTTCTTTTTTCTCTTTGTTTTACTTGTGCAAAGACTTTTTAGCAATCAAAAAGCCTTACGCATTTATTCACTCCTTTTCTTCTCACTTTTCTTTTACTACAAAGCCGCGGGGATTTATCTCCTTTTATTAGTCTTCTCTTCAGCGTTTAATTTTTATTTTGGAAAACTAATTTACGAGAGCAAGACTGCCTTACTTAAAAAAATATTTTTTGCAACCGCATTAGTTGTAAATCTTGGATTACTTGGATATTTCAAATACACAAATTTCTTTTTGCAAATTTTAACTGATCTGAAACTGGGAACGATTGAACCTTTAAAAATATTTCTTCCAATAGGAATTTCATTTTTCACATTTAAGGCATTAAGCTACGTCATCGAAATTTATTTGGAAATGTTTGAGCCGGTAAAAAGTTTCAGGGATTTTTCGCTTTTCATTTTCTTTTTCCCGAATGTTTTAATGGGACCAATAGACCGGGCTTCAGCTTTTTTACCTCAAATAGAAGAAGACAATCCAATTACAAAAGAAGATGTTGGACGTGCGCTTTTTTTGATCTCGTGCGGTTTAATCAAAAAATATGCAATTGCCGATTACATTGCACTCAATTTTGATGAAAGAGTTTTTGGTTTTCCACTCCGGTTTACCGGTGTTGAAAATCTCTTGGCTATTTATGGGAGAGCTCTTCAGGGTTATTGCGATTTTTCCGGCTACACGGATATGGCATTAGGAGTGGGATTACTTTTAGGTTTTAAATTGATGGATAATTTTAATAGACCATTTAAAGCAAGAAGCGTTGGCGATTATTGGAGGCGATGGCATTTATCATTATCTACATGGTTGCTGGATTATTTATTTAAACCGCTTCAAATATCTTTTCGATCAATGCGAAAATGGGGAACTGCACTTGCTATTTTCTTTACCTTTTTTGCTGTAGGTTTATGGCATGGACCAAATTGGACTTTCATTTCTTTCGGCATATTGCATAGTATCTATTTGATCTTTGGAATGTTTACACAATCGATCAGGAAAAAATTTACAGACAGCATAAAAATTACAGGAACTAAATTCCACAAATTTTTACAAGTGGTTTTTACATTTCATCTTTTAGCCTTTACTGCTATCTTGTTTGGATCACCTTCATTACAATACTCACTTGATATGATACATCAAATATTTACTTTCTTCCATCCGGAGGTTTTTCCGCAATTTGTTCAGGCTTATACAACAGTCTTTGTTCTAATTGTGTTTGGATATTTAGTCCATTTTTTACCGAAATCAGTTGAAGAAAAAGCGCAAAATTTAGTAATTAAAATGCCGGTGTTTTTTCAAGCGGTTTTGTTCGCAGCAGTAATTTGGGTTGTTGTTCAATTTAAATCAGCGGCAATGATGCCGTTTATTTATTTTCAGTTTTAGAATAGATCTGAAATTAGAGGAGAGTTTTTTCCATCAAGTATTTCCCTCTGGCGGGAAGATATTCTAAGACTTTTACGTCTTCAGTTGATTTTTCATAAGCTAGTTCAAATCCTAATTTGTTGTATGCTTTAAAAGCAGATTCATTGGTAATGGTTGGTCTTAATTGAACTTTTTTAATCTGCGGGAAAAGTCCTTTTTGAATTCTTATATGTTCATTAATGAGTTTCCCGACTAATCCTTTCCCTCTAAATTTTTCTATTACATATGCATAAACTATTTGCAGAGTGTCTTTCTCCCGTTCGATATTAAGATGTTGCAGAGTTGGAAAATAGTGTTTGGCATTGAGTATCTTCTTTTGGGGAATAAATCCAAACAAAATGTCAGCTTTTAAAACAGCGCTTGAAAAACCATTCGCCCCTTCTACCCAAGCTCCGCAAGCTCCAGCATATTCTCCTCCAATTACAGCCACGAGATAATCCGAGTAACATAATTCTTGTCCAGTAACATTTTCCGATAAAATCTTTTCAAGTAATGAGATTAATTCTTCTTCTGTTAATGAAAAAATGCCGCAGTAACTAATTATATTAGTGAAACTTTTTTCAGCTTCGATAATGGTCTTTATAATAAAATCAATATCTTGAAATGTAGCCTTACGAATAACTAAATCAGGTATCATAAATTTTCTCTATTACTGTAAAATTAAATGACAAAAATCATTTTAAATTCTTCTCCATTAGAATCAAACAATTTGATGGAAGAATCGTCAATACTATATCATTGTCAACTTTAAATTTCTTTAAAACTTTATAACCTAATTTTTTATAAACGTTTACTGCACTGTCATTATCGTTTGTCACAATTAATTGTGATCTTTCTAAATTTGGGTGTTGGAGCATCTTTCGCCTGAAATGTTCGTTAATAATCTTACTGCTTATTCCCAAACCTCTAAAATTCTTATTTACATAAACCGATTCTATTTGCAATACAAACTTCTCCCTATCGATATGCAATCCTTTGATAATAGGAGCTATTTTTTTTGAGTATTCAATTTTTTCTTCAGTTAAATATTGAGAAAACAAACTGTACTTAATCAAATAACTTGGGGTGTTATCAATTGCTTCTATCCATGAACAACACGCTCCTGCATTTATTCCATTAACTTTTGCTACCAAAAAGCATGACAAGCAGAATTCATGCCCCTCAATATCTTCCACTAGAATATTTCTTAAAATATCTTTAAACTCACCTAAAGATAAATTAAAAATATTGCAATAACTTATTTGTTCAGTATTGCATCTATCTGCTTCTATGATTGCTTCAATTACAAAATCAATATCATTTTCGGTTGCTTTTTCTATTGTTATTAAATTATTCATAATAAAGTTATTTTCCTATTTCTGATGTTACATTTAATGTGTAGTAATCTTAAGTTATTTTATTATTTGCGAACTTTAATAAGCATATAATTCAATAATTACTCTTTCATTTACTTCGTTATATCTAATTCCTAAAAGATAAACATTCTACTAGTTATTGTTTGTGCCATAAGAATTTTAATTTGTTATTACTGCAAGAGACATTATTATAAATTCAATAGTTCATTTAACTTTTTACGGTCAATCTTTCCATTACTATTTAATGGGAAAAGTGGCACTGAACTCATTGAAGATGGAATCATGTAAACGGGAATTTTTGTCGCTAAATAGTTCTCAAGTTCTTTCAAATCTCCGGAATAATTTTCTAAAAACAGATGGAGTTGTGTTGTCCCGAAAATGTTCTGGGTGGGGATTGCAACAACATTTGTTAAATTTGTTAAATTACGTACGTGGTATTCAATTTCTCCAAGCTCAACTCTATACCCTTGTATCTTTACCTGGTAGTCAATTCTTCCACAGAACAGAAAATCACCTTCTTCATCCATTATTCCTAAGTCGCCTGTGCGATAAAAAACCTCATCTTTATCGTTATTCGAAAGCTTAAAAAATGACTCTTCATTCTTTTCATCATCTCTCCAATAGCCCGGAGTAACTTGAGGTCCACTTAGACAAAGTTCACCTCTTTCATTTTTGGGGAGAGGACTATTATTCTCATCAATAATAATGGCTTTCATATTATCCATCGCTTTACCTATGGAAACTACTCCGTTGAAAGATTTTGCTTTGCCTTTTCCCGGATCGAAATTATAAACCAAACAGAAGACAGTAGCTTCAGTTGGTCCATATGCATTTATAATTTTTCCGTTAGGAGTACATTTTAACCATTCTAAAGCAATATCATTATATAGAGCCTCACCGCAGAATAACGTGTATTTCAGTTTTGGTAAAATAATTTCAGGGAAATAGGGACGGAGATATGAGATAGTTACAGGGACTATACATGCAAACGTAATTTGATGTTCTTCCAAAGTTGTGTATACGTTGGCATATTTTATCCCTCCAGACCGAATAGGATAAATACATGCACCGACAACCAGTGGAGCAATATAACAGACTACAGAAAAATCAAAAGTTAAATCAAACATCTGACAGAACCGGTCGTTTTCATCAATTTTGTAACCTAGTGCAAAAAAAGCGTCTATAAAAGCTGAAATATTTTTGTGGAGGATGGGGACACCTTTAGGAACTCCCGTGCTTCCAGAAGTAAATAAAATATAAGCAATGTCGTCCTCTTTAACATTATGAAGGGAATAATCAATCTCAGTTTCTGGTAACTCGGAAGTCAAAATTACCGTTAAATTATTTGCTTCAACTATTTCTTTTACATGTTCATCTAACTTGCTAGTTAAAATAGTAGTTATTTCAGTCTGCCGAATTATAGAGTTGTTTTTCTCTAAAGGATTATCCGGATTTATAGGAACATATCCAACACCGGCAAATAGCGCTCCATAGATGGAAGCGTAGGTATAAAAATCATGCGATTCGAAAGCAATTACTCCGACAAGTTTTTGGCTTTTGTATGATTCCTTTTCTAACTGCTTTCTAATTTTAGAAACAGTTGATGCTAATTGCTCATACGTATAATAATTATTATCAATACAAAAAGCGTTTCGTTTCGAATATTTTTGAAATGATTGGCTGATTTTTCTAAGCAGCAATGGATCCCTTAAGTAATTTTTTTATAAGATTCTAAATGAGTTTTAAATCGAACAAATTCTTGTCCGTCTTTTCCTTTTAATAGCCTTGTAATATATCGTAAACACCAAAATAAATTGAAACGATAATACAACCAAAGTAATCATTTTAGATTCACCTTGGCATAGTTCAAAAATTGTCTCGATTACAACAGCAACATCTGATTTCTAATTATACCGAAAAAGAATTCGGTCATTAAATTCCAAGATCAGTTACTTTCCAATACTTTTAATAAAATTTGTGCTAATGCTTTTCTATCCACTTTTCCGTTAATATTTAATGGAAATAACTGTACGGTTGAAATAGATGACGGAACCATATACTGCGGCAATTTTAACTTAAGATAATTTTCAAAGTCATCAGTATTCCCATTAAAGTTTTCAACAAAAAGATGAATTTGTTGGTTCCCAATTTTGTTTTTGAATGCGATTGCAGCAACTTGATTATGTTTTGCAAACTCACGGGAATGATGTTCTATTTCACTTAATTCAACTCTAAAGCCTTGGATTTTTACTTGATTATCAATTCGTCCGCTAAATATAAAATCATTTTCATCATCCTGAAAAGCAAGATCGCCGGTTCGATAAAAAATTTTTTCTATTCCGTTAATTGGTAACGTAAAAAAAGCTTCTTTATTTTTTTGTGGATTTTTCCAATAACCATTAGTTAATTGATTTCCTGTTAAACACAATTCTCCTTTTTCACCTATAGGAAGCAATTTGTTGTTTTCGTCAACAACAATAGCATCCATATTTAACATGGGCTTCCCGATGCAAACAATTCCGTTTACGCTTTTAATTTTTTGATGCTCTCTGCTTAAATCATACGTTAAACAAAAAATAGTAGCTTCGGTAGGTCCATAAACATTTTGAACTAAAGCATTAGGAACACATTTTTGCCATTCTTTTGCAATATCTTCGTAAAGGGCTTCGCCACAGAATAAAGAATACTTAACTTTTTCAAAATGAATTTCCCCAAAATATGGTCTTATGTATGCAAGAATTGATGGAACCATTAAGGCGAATGTAATTTGCTCTTCCTCCATAATATTATAAATATGTGTGTATTTAATCCCTTCAAAGGGAACAGGATAAACACAAGCGCCGATGCAAAGCGGAGCTATATAACACATTAATGAAAGGTCGAAAGTTAAATCGAACATCTGAAGAAATTTGTCTGTTTCATCAACTTGATAACCTAAGGCAAAGAATGCTTCAATAAATGAAAAAAGATTTTTTCTTGTTAAAGGAACTCCTTTTGGTACTCCGGTACTTCCAGATGTAAATAAAATGTATGCGATTGTAGAATCAGCAATATTATTTATACTAAGGTCAATCTTAGTATTCGGTAATTCTTTTGCATAAATTATATTAACTCCGGATGCAGTTGAGAGTGTGGTTATTTTGTTGTTTGATTGAGCAGAGAGAATTGTTTTTATTTCTGTTTGCTGCAAAATATCTAAATTTCTGTCTAAAGGATTTTCCTGGTTAATCGGGACAAAAGCTTTTCCCGCAAAAAGACATGCAAAAATTGAGCAATATGTTTCAATATCATTCGATTCAATTATTCCGATTAACTGTTCTGAAACGGAATGTTCATTTTCAAGAACTGAACGGATTTTGGAAGTAATTTCAGCAAATTGTTGATAGGTGTAACCGATACCGTTAATAAAAAAAGCGTTTCTGTCCTTAAATTTTTCGTATGACGATTGTATCTTTTCAAACATGACTTCTCAAATAAAAATAGATTGTTGTAATAAATATAACATCAAATAATAAAATTTGAAAGAACGAATGTTTTATTGAAATATTGGGAAATCAATTATAATCTTAACGCTCAATCAACAATAAAACTTTAGAAATTGAGAAGATTGAACTTAGCGGGAAGCATCCATTTAACCGGCAGAGGAGAGAATAAAAACAAAAAAAGATAAATTCTATAAATATTTCTATACAATTTTGATGAGACATTTTTCCCCCAGTGATAAAATCTCCCAAATTATTTTTATCTTTCGATAAGATTATTAACGGATTATAAATGAAACGAATTCTTGAACGCTTTTTATTAATTTTAATATTTTCGTTCGCAACAAACGCCCAATCAATTATGAAAAATATTGAAAATCAAATTCTTGAAGTTAAAAATACGTTTGCACCGGATAAACGGATGGCTATTTTCGATATTCATATTTCAGAAGATGCCGGAGGTCTTGTTTTAACCGGAGAGACGAATTTACCGGAAGCGAAAAGTTTTCTTTTAAAAAGAGTTTCAAATTCACAAATAAAAGATGAAGTAAAAATCTTACCTGAAGATATTCTTGGAGAAAGAATATTCGGGATTGTCAATATTTCAGTCGCAAATATCCGCACAAAACCGGAACATTCTGCTGAAATGGCAACTCAAGCTCTTCTCGGTACGCTTGTTAAGATTTATAAAAAAACAGATGATGATTGGTATTTAGTGCAAACACCTGATAACTATATAAGTTGGGTTGACGGAGATGGAATTCAGAGAGTGACTAAAGAAGAAGCTGATAACTGGATAAAATCAAACAAAATTATTTTTACAAAAAACTTTGGTTCAGCTTTTGAAAATTCTGAAGAAAATAACAGTCTGGTTTCCGATATTGTTTTCAGAAATTTATTAAAACTTATTTCATCTGAAAATAATTATTATCAAGTTGAATTTCCGGATGGAAGAAAAGCTTTTATTAAAAATAGTGAAGCGGAATTATTTTCCGATTGGCTGCAAAACCGTAATTGTACAAAAGAAAATGTTATCAATACCGCAAAAAACTTTATGGGAATTCCTTATTTGTGGGGAGGAACATCAGTTAAAGGGCTTGATTGCAGCGGATTCACGAAAACAGTTTTTTTTGCAAACGGAATTATTTTACCGCGCGATGCCTCTCAACAAGTCTTTGTTGGTGAAACGATAAATACAGAAAAAGATTTTTCGAATCTACAGCCGGGAGATTTATTGTTTTTCGGATTATCCGCCAACCAAAATAGGAAAGAACGGATTACTCATGTTGCCATTTATTTAGGAGATGGAGATTTTATCCATGCGTCCGGGAGGGTCCGGATAAATAGTTTAGAGAGATTAAAAAGTAATTTCAGTAAACATCGATTGAACACTTTTATCCGTGCAAAAAGAATGGTTACTTCGCTTAATCAGAATGGGATTCAGTCAATAGAATCAAATCCATTTTATAAATAGGAAAGATCATGCAGCAAAACAGAAGAAATTTTTTAAAAACATCAGGATTAGCATTAGGTACCGTTTTAGGTTCATCTTTTCCCGCTAACATTTTTTCAAGAGGAATTTCAAACACTATGAAATCATCAAAATTACAATTGCGGTTTCGTCCTTATACATTAGAGTTGAAACATGTTTTTACAATTGCAACGAGTTCTCGTTCCACAACTCCCGTTATGCTTACGGAAATTGAATATGACGGAATTACCGGTTATGGTGAGGCTTCTATGCCTCCGTATCTCGGTGAAACTCAAGATACAGCAGCGGCATTTCTTGCGAAAGTAAATTTATCGCAATTTGAAAATCCATTTGAACTTGAAAATATTCTGAATTACGTTGATGCAATTGATGTAAAAAATCAAGCCGCCAAAGCTTCGGTGGATATTGCCATGCATGACCTGGTCGGGAAATTATTAAATCAACCGTGGTACAACATTTGGGGATTTGATAAAACTAAAACGCCGGTCACTTCATTTACCATTGGAATTGACAAGCCGGAAGTTGTTCGTCAAAAAGTTAAAGAAGCCGATGAATATAAAATTCTAAAAGTTAAACTCGGGAGAGAAACCGATAAAGAAATGATTGAAACTATTCGGTCAGTCACAGACAAGCCTATTACTGTTGATGTTAATCAAGGTTGGAAAGATAAGAATTTTGCTTTAGAGATGGCTCATTGGCTTAAAGAAAGAAATATTCTCTTCATAGAACAACCGATGCCGAAAGAAAATGTTGATGATAACGCCTGGCTTACAGAGCATTCGCCGCTTCCAACTATCGGTGACGAAGCAGTACAACGTTTGCCCGATGTAATAAAAGCCAAAGGTGTTTATTCCGGGATCAACATCAAATTGATGAAAAGTACGGGGATGCGCGAAGCTTATAAAATGCTTCTCTTAGCTCGTTCATTCGGAATGAAAGTGATGCTCGGATGCATGACTGAAACTTCTTGCGCAATTTCTGCTGCTTCTCATCTTTCTCCGATGGTTGATTGGGCTGACCTTGATGGCGCATTGTTGATTGGGAACGACATTTTTTCAGGGACAAAAATTATTGATGGAAGAGTAACATTATCCGATAAGCCCGGGATCGGCATTGTTAAATTATAGCGCGGCAAGCCGCAATGGATGATGTCTGATTTTTGATGGATGATGTAATGGCATCAAAGCGCCACAAATATCTGGCACAAAAAACAAAAAGTTACAGAACAATATTTTAATTGCATCAAGATGAATCAACAAGGCTAATCAATTTATGTTCAAAAAAAATCTTCTTATTATTTTATTCTTCTCATCAATTCAATTCAGTTGTAATGCGGCTGCAGGTGGCGAGATTTTTGTAAGAGCCAATCAAGTAGGTTTTTTACCGAATGATATAAAAACCGCAATAATCATGTCCAAAGGCAGTCTAACAAATACTTCATTTAATATCATTAACGCCAAAAGTGAAAAAACTGTATTTAAAGGGAAAATAGATACAAGCCGTGGAAAGTGGGGAAATTTTCCGTTCAATTACCAAATTGATTTTTCCCGAATAACGGATGTCGGTGTATATCATATCGAAATTGTGGACAAAAAATCTTTTACTTTTAAAATATCAAAAAATATTTATGATGGAATTACCGATTCACTATTATTATTTCTAAAAGTTCAGCGATGCGGTCCTACAAAACCATTTCTGCATGAGCCATGTCATCTTTACGATTCGCCACAAGTTATCGGAGATGATGTTGAAGGGGGAATTGATGTAACCGGTGGTTGGCATGATGCCGGTGATTATGTAAAATTTCTGAATACAACTGCCTTAACTACCTACATGCTCTTGTTCAGTTATGAGTTTGATAAATCCAAATTCGAATTTGACCATAATAAAAACAATGAACCTGATATACTTGAAGAAGCGCGAATTGGTATTGATTGGATTTTAAGAGCTTGTTACAAAAAAAATAGATTTGTGACTCAAGTGCAAGATGTACGCGATCATGAAGAAATCTGGCGGTTACCGGAAAATGATTCTCTTCGATATGATAGACCGGCTTACACAGGAATCGGTAAAAACATGGTAGGTTTAGTTTCGGCTACTCTTTCATTAGCTTCACGAATTTGGCTTGAAAGATTTTCCGATAAACAAAATGCCAATAAATGGCTTGCCGCCTCAAAAGAAATTTATCAAGTAAGAAACCAGGTGCCTGATGTTGATACAGTTCAATCAGGAATGTATCAGGACTCCCGCTTTTGGGGGAAGCTGGCTCTTGGCGCTATTGAACTTTATAAATCTACAAAAGAAATTAAATATTTAACCGATTCGTTTGTTTATGGAGACAGCGCAAAATCTGATTACTGGTGGAGCTGGGGAGACATAAATGCTTTGGCTCAATTTAGAATTGCAGAATATAATCCCCGGTTTAAAAATTATCTTCAAAATAATCTTATTGCTTTTAACGAAAATAAGAACAAAATGACTTTCGGAGAGGGGACTAACTATTCTTGGGGAACAACTAATACGTTTCTTGGAATCGCCCTACAGGCAATTCTTTGGAAAAAATTGACACGAAGTTCAGAGTATGATTCCCTAAAATTTTTTCAGAGTGATTATATCTTGGGAAAAAATCCATGGGGCATTTCATTCATTTATAATATCGGTAAAAATTTCAGCAAAAACTTTCACTCACAAATTGCACATTTTCATAACGATTATCTTCCGGGGGCAGTATCTGCCGGACCAGCCCCAAAATCTATATTAAACAATTATCAAATTCAAAGGTCGAACCTGAGCTATTCGGAATTTAATTCTGATGATGTTCTTTACTTTGATGATAAGGCAGACTACATAACTAATGAACCTACAATAGTTTCGAATGCAACGGCAATTTTTGTGTTCGGACAATTGGCAAGGTAGTGATGTTTTATTTTGATGCAGTTCAATCTATAAATCTCTGATTGAGACAAATCTCCTTCATTTCACGTTGAAAATAGTTGATAATCAATATATAATTCAGGCATAGTGTTTGTTATATCTAAGTATGAAAGATGAGACCACTATGAAAAAGAAATTAAATTTAATACCTACCGGTATTAGTCTTGTAGATAAAGCCTGGGGAGGATTTTATCGCGGAGGCACTTATCTATTAATCGGACAACGCAAATCAGGTAAAACATTAGTCGGGCTTCAATACGCAATGGAAAGCGCAAAAAATAAGGAAGTCTGCCTATTTTTTACAAGTATGCGTCCGAAAGATTTAATGATCCATGCTGCGTCTATCGATTTTGATTTGCAATCTTATATGAATCAAAACTTAATTATTGTAGTTCGTGTTGCACCTCCTACTGATCTTTATGAATTAGGTAATCCTGATAATTTTTTAATTGAATATCTTAATGATATAGTTACGGTTGTTGATCAATACCAGCCAAACAGATTAATATTTGATGAATTAACCCATTTTATAGGATTTGAAAATCCACAAACTTTGGAACAAACCTATTTGCAAACTATAGAAACTATTGAAGATAAAAATGTTACAAGTCTATTTGTTGTAGCCGAACCGGCAACCCCGCTGGCACAGCTTCTTGTTGATGGAATTGTTCAGCATTCTACCGCTGTTATTTATTTGCAAAAACAAGCCGATGAAGAAGGAAAAGTTACCGGTGGACGCGCCACTATTACACCCAATGTTGGACACACTGAAGGTCAGTTTGTTACCGATTATTATATTGAACCTTACAAAGGAGTATATTTCGATTTTGAACAAACACCTAAATTTCAAAATCCATTTCCGGTAGTAAATACTGTTGAATTACAGCAAGAGAAACCTTCTTTGATTCCTGCTTCAAATCAATCTTCAAAATATAAACCGCTTACAAATATTGATTTTGTACCCGAGAAATTTTCTTTTTCAAATTTGTATGATATAAATGATTTTACGTTGATATTAAATAATCAGATTGCCCTCTATAAAAGTACAGGTCAACCGTTTACACTTTTTTCAATGAAACTTGATGAGATTGCCGAACGGCAAAAGATTTTAACTATCAATCAGCTTCAGAACGCAATTCGTTTATCAACAGATAAAAAAGATAAACTCTGCATCGTAAATAACAAAATTTTAATTTTGGTGAGTAAGGCTGATGATAAGACATTAAATCAATTAGTCTCTAAAATAAGGGGCAACCTACCGAACTCTGATCCCAAATTTCAAGAAGTAATAATGAATTATCTTTTTGCATGCACCTATCAAGTAAATGATAAGGTAGAGAATGCAGAATATATTTTGCACGAAATATTAGAAGACGAACCCTCACGATGATGGAATCTGTTATGCAAAGAATCGTCGTCAAGATTTTCTTTCTTATAGTATTTTCATTAATGATTTTTCCTCAGAAAGCGGAACGATCTCCCAGAAAAGTAGATATCATTCGAGACGAAGCAATTCGTCAGATGAATATTGGTAAATACGGTGAAGCGATTGATTTGCTAAATAAAGTAGTTTCCGCATATCCGCAAGAAGTTGAAGGATATAATCTTCGAGGATTATCTTACGAAAAAAGGGATCAGTTGATGGAAGCCGTATATGATTTTCGCGCAGCAAGAAAAATTGCTCCCAACAATCAGGAAGTTGCGAAAAATTTAGCCAGAGCGACAAAGAATTGGTATGATCAGCTTTATCAAAAAATTGATGGGCACAGAAGAGAAATTGCCATCAATCCTGCAAAACCGGTTAACTATTTAGAGATCGGTAAATGCCACAAAAATCTTGGGCAATGGGCAACGGCTGAAGAATGGTATGATGAATATCTAAAAAGGGAAGAAGGTTCAGCTGACGAAATTATTCGTTATACAGAAATTCTTGCACATAATAATCATATTGAA
>Ga0172379_10004438_pt1 | contig 20744 bp, 17 predicted proteins | sample GrowelOW334metaG_FD_119756 | JGI IMG/M metagenome (GOLD analysis project Ga0172379, IMG submission 119756) | Groundwater microbial communities from an aquifer near a municipal landfill in Southern Ontario, Canada - Groundwater well OW334 metaG | ecosystem: Environmental > Aquatic > Deep...
CCGATGGACCTCTTCGAGCTCGCTGCCGCTGACGCGGCAGCCGCCGAGCCGGTGAAGGTGCAGTTCTAGCGTTCGTATGAGGTTCAGCCCAGAAGGATACGGCGCGAAGAATCCGAAAGATGACTCGGAAGCCGTGAGTAAACATCTCGCGGAGCAAGATGCCGAGATCGGCCTCCATGAGTGGGATAGAGAGGTTTCGGAACAGGAAAAGGAGGCTCTAAGACAGCAGGTCATAGAGGATTCTTTGACGGGAGCGAGCAGCCGCATAGCTTTTTTTGGTGAGTTTGAAAAGTCGCTTGAGATGATCGACAGGAAAATTCTCAAAGAAGCCTCTATCGTCCTCCTCGACCTCGACAATTTCAAGACGGTCAATGACACTCATGGCCATGGAGTAGGCGATGAAGTGCTGGTACGAGTCGTTCAGCTCGCGAAAAGCGTGCTCCGCGGGACGGATATGCTAGCGCGCCTCGGTGGAGATGAATTCGTCGTGCTCATGCCGGACGCGAATGAAGAGCATGCCATGATCGCCGCAGAGAAGCTCCGGACGGTGCTCGATAATGATTCCAAGCTCAAGGAGCTCGAGGTTACGGCAAGTCTCGGTGTTTGTTCGGTCGACGCATCGAATGCAGCCGATCCGAAGACTCTGCTCAAACAAGCCGACGCCGCGGCGTATGTATCGAAGGAAGCCGGGCGGAACCGGGTGACCGCATACGAAGGGCATATGAAAATGAGAGACAGGAGCGAGACATGAATCCCGTTAGAAATAACGATATGAGCGAGAAGGAGTGCGCGCGAGCCAAATCGGTTACTAGACTAAATTCCTAACGGGATGAACCTCCACGAACAGCGTTCAAGCAATATTCGCAGAACCTGGGCACTTATACTCGGGTTCCTCGTCGTGGTCATCGCGGTCGGGTATGCCATTTCCTGGTACTACGGCAACCCCGCCATTCTCTACATCGCGGTCTTCATCGCATTCGCGACCAATTTCTACGCTTATTGGGAGAGCGATAAACTCGTGCTTTCGCTCAATCATGCGCGTCCAGCGACGCGCGAGGAATTCTTCGATCTCTATACCGTTACCGAGAATCTCGCGATAACGGCAGGTCTGCCGAAGCCGAAACTCTATGTGATAGACGAACCGGCACCAAACGCTTTCGCGACCGGTCGCGACGAGAATCACGCGGTCGTCTGTGCGACGACCGGACTCCTCGCGATGCTCTCGCGCTCCGAGCTCGAGGGCGTCATTGCGCACGAGCTCTCGCACATCAAGAACCGCGACATACTCCTCATGACCATCGCGGTGGTGCTCGCGGGCTTCGTCGCCATTGTCGCGGATATCTTCCTCCGTATGTCGTTTTTTGGCGGTGCTCGGAATAGTGATAACAAGCAAGGGAATGCGATTTTCATGATCCTCGCCGTGGTCGGCATCGTGCTCGCGCCGATTGCCGCAAAACTTCTTCAGATGGCGGTCTCGCGCCGCCGCGAATTCCTCGCGGACGCCTCGGGCGCTCTGCTCACGCGCTACCCCGAAGGTCTCGCCTCGGCACTTCAGAAAATAAGCTCGGCGAACATCCCGATGCGCCACGCATCGCACGCGACCGCGCATCTCTTTATCGACGAGCCCTTCGGTAAGTCGGAGGGGAGCAAACTCGCATGGCTCGAAAATATGTTTGCCACCCACCCCCCTGTTTCCGAACGCATCAAAGCGCTCCTCGCGCCAGAAGCATAAAATTGTTATAACACTCATACACGGAGACGTCGCATAGCGGTCTAGTGCGCACGCTTGGAAAGCGTGTGAGGGGCAACCCTCCGAGAGTTCGAATCTCTCCGTCTCCGCCAGATGTCCAAGTTCGAACCGAGGTAGAATAAGGGTTCTTGGACAAAAGTAACATGCAAAAACGAACATTAACCCAAATTAAGAAAGCACTTCAAGAACTCTCTAAAAAGGGGTGGATTAAGTCTAACCGCAGTCACAATACTGGAATAGGCAAAACCCTAGAGGATTATCTTGGTATTACAGAAAACAATATTGCCCTGCCGGACTTTGGAGTAATGGAATTGAAATCTCAAAGACTCAACACTCTTTCGATGATGACTTTGTTCACAAAAAGTCCTGAGGGCATTACAAACGCTGAAATAAGAAAACGCTTCGGTTACCCTGACCCAGAATTTCCTAAGATTAAAATTCTTCATCAGACCATTAGTGACGGAAAAAGAAACGGCATGGGATTTCAAGCTACTATCGACGAAAAGCAAGGAAAATTATTAATTCTCAAAAAGGGTAAACTTTTAGGATATTACAGTCTGGCGTTTTTGAGGAAAAAAGCTATCGAAAAAATAGGAGATGGGTTGATATTGGTTCGTGCTGAAACAAAAAAGATTCGAGGACACGAATACTTTCACTACAAAGATGCCTATATTCTGAAAGAAATTGACCCGACTAAGTTTCTGGCTCACTCAAAATATGATATCCGCTTAGGTGTATATCATAGTGGAAAAAATGCAGGAAAACCACATGATCATGGTTCAGCGTTCCGTTTAACTGAGAAATCTTTACCGCTTTTGTTTAAGATTCAGAAAAAGATTCTTTAATTTTTTCTCAGCACAACGATACTTTCTTTGTTCATCGTCTCCTCTAAGGCGCCCACAATGTTTGTCGGGGAGTTTTTGATTGGCATTCTTTTGCCGGGGATATTTCGAACAATTATATCCTCACAAGTAAAACCTATTTTTTCTGCCAATTCAGCAATAATAAAGTCAGTAGGAATTCGTACTTGTTTAACCAGTCTATTTCCAACAACAAGACAAAAATACTTTCCTGGTTTAAGGATTCTATGAGCTTGCTTCAAACACTCATTCAATCCGAGATTAAAGCTCAATACATCTTTTGCCCTTGCCTCGTCTTGTTTAGCAATTTTTTCTAATGATTCTTCGAGATAACCAGATGAGAGTGTATGAATTAAATTTTTAGTAGCTCTACCGCCAAGGAGGTCATTATCTACCCCAGAGGCGTCATTTGGGTCCTCAAACACATCAATCCATTGAGAAGAAAGACGAGAAAACTGCCCATAAGCTACTGTAGTGCGACTATCGCCATATGGCGGTGAGGTAACGATGCAATCAATAGAATTGGCTTTAATCCCGTTATCTTTCGAAGAATCGCCATAGATTATTTTTGTCCATGAATCTTTTTTGGCGTCTTTGTAAAAATCAGTCATGCCTGCAATATTTTTCTCTGCGTGTTTGCGAAATATACCAATGACGTCTGGATCATGTTTTTCCAATTTATCGCCCTTAACGCGAACCAGTTTAAATTCACCGGTCTTTGTGTTTGAGGAATAACGAACTGTCTCACTAAAAGCGACCATCAAGAAATTCTGAATGGTCTCATCTTTTATTGCACGTATAGCTTTCTTTAATTTTGCAAGCTTAACGATTACTTTATCTTTGAACCAAAAATCAATATTCTTAAAATCTGGTCTTTTTATCTCATTATCTTTAATTTTTCCTACTCTATCTAACAAAGCGATATACTCCTTTGTTAATTTTTGAGGATTGATTGGAGTTGTCTTTGCTTTCGCAAGAAAAATAGCTAAAGGATTAAGATCAATACCGTAGGCATTTCTCCCTATCAATCTACTTTCGACTAAAGCTGAACCGGAACCACAGAAAATATCACAAATTGTATCGCCCTCTTTACTATAGGTTTCTAACAATCTTCGCCCAACTTGCGGGATAAACATTGCAGGATATGTGTGTATCCCGTGTGTATATGATTTTGTTTTCTCACCTCTGTAGTCCCATGAATAATCTATTTTGCGGACGTACTTCTCATCCCGTGATTGTCCTTGATCCAGTTGCGATTCAAGATTGCGAATAATTTTTACAACCACACCTCTTACTTCCACTTCATCGCGATATATTGGGAAAAGGGTCGGATTTGCTGGTTGGAGTCTAAACTTTCCATTCTCACGATACAACTTTTTTAGCGTTGCTTCGTTGTCATCAATAACTGCCACAACGGTCTGACCATTTTCTGCCACATCCTGTTTACGGATTACAACAATGTCACCATCAAAAATACCCTCATCGATCATACTGCTACCTTGAACTCGCAGAGCATAGTGTTTGCCTTGCTTTCCAATTTCATCTTTTGCTATCGTGATAGTCTCATCAGAAATTTCTATGGCTTCGATAGGTTGCCCCGCGGCGATTGCCCCAAGAATAGGAATCTCTATCATCTGCTTTGCTTCTACTGTGGAGACAGCCCGGGGCTGGTTATGCTCTTTGTTCAAAAAGCCAGCATCTTGAAGTTTGCTGATGTAATAGTGGGATGTAGAGGCAGAAGCTAGTTTAAATTTTTGCCTTATTTCCTCAAGAGAGGGAGCATACTCATGCTTTGCTCTATAAGATTTGATGAAATCAAGTACTTGCACTTGCTTTTTTGTGAGCATACTGATAGTATAGAAGATAATTAGAATATAAACAAGTAAGACTTATCCACATAATTAAAATCAATATGCCAAAGTACATAAGAAACGCTGGTAAACAATGGACTTCGCAAGAAGAGAGAAAGCTTGTTCAATTAGCAAAGCAAAATACTCCTACTAGAGTAATTGGTTTAAAACTCGGAAGACCAGTTGGTGGAGTGAGAGGAAAGGCTCAAGAACTAGAGGTTAGTTTACGACCAACAAACCAATCCCCATATAATAGGAGAAAATAATATGAGTAATTTTGCTCCAAAACTTGAAGATTCAACAAATGACCAATTATGGCAATTGATAAATCAATCAAGTCCACATTATGGCTCACTGGCTTCTGACGAGTTAACTAGACGTGCATTAAACAAACTACAAGAAACGATCAAAACTTTTAACGAGCAATCTTCTAAACAAACTGATAAATTAGTACGACTTACTTGGTGGATTGTTAGTTTAACTGTAGCAATGCTTGCCGGTTTAATTGTTCAAATAATCCTAGTCTTATAAAAATACGGAACAATATGGATGCAAAAGAAGAAATAAAATTACAAAAGACACAATCTTTAGTTCCTCCTCTTTACTACACCCTTTCTAAAATTAAAGAAAATGAATTATCGTATCAGTATTATGTAGTTAGACATCCTGGCGCGATTTTCTCGCTTCATTTCTCTGACTTGATGAATGAATTCAATGCTTTATATAAGAAGGTAAATAACTTACAGGCGGCAGTCGACGTTTGTAGCGACGCAGACAGAGAAGAGTTACGCGCCATGACGCAAGATTTTCTTCTTTTACTCAATAGGTACTTTGAAAGTGGGTATGAGATATTTCTATGTTTTTGTCCACAAGTGCAAAAACCTTCGGGTGAGCAACCATTATTCCAGTGGTTTGAAGATAAGCCGTATAATACTGTAGTTGAGAAATATTTTGCCAACACAAATCCATTTTTGAAAAGGTACAGAAAAGTTCTTAATGCTTTAAAACATTCGAGCAACCAGTTATCTATTTTTCAATTTGTTAATCCTAACAACCAAGGCAGTACGCTAGGGTTCTATCTAGAGGGAGTAAATGACAAAGGGGTAATAGGTCCTTTGGTGGAGTCCCATCCCATGCATGACGGGCGCTATACAGCTTGGTCATATAATTTGCACTTCAAACACTTCTATTATCTCATTTATAAAATTGCCTCCGAAATTGAAAGTGTAGTTAATGGTTTGTGCAGTACGAATAACATTATTCTTCCTTCTACCCCTACAGCACTGGCAATCCCTAATCTCGATACCTTATCTAGAGATGCCTTTAATGGCGTGAAGCGCTTGAATGCATCTGTTTTCTACTATTTTCCTCAAGAAGGAGACGAGGAAACAAAAATTGTTTCTCTTGCCGAAGATAACAGTACGCTAGTTTTCTCTGACACTGCATCTCCGGAAAGGGTAATACAGAAAGGAGCCAGAGCGGTTATGACATCTAAGGGTGACGGATTCTCCAGAAGTTGGTCGTTACTTTATTTTAAGGATGATTCCCAACAGGGGTAACTTAGACTCTTGGATAATCGAGCTCGTTTTTGCCTTTATCTGACTTCGGCTTTGGCGTCTCAAACCATTCCGGGTGAACTTTGAAGATACGCCTTAATTCCTGTATACTCCTATCAATATCCTCGAATTTGAGCCATTTGTTCGGTTCTAACATCGGGGCATCGTCCCCGCAAAAACAACGAGCGCAGGCAAGGAAATACTGAGGCCAGCAGGCCGAATGTAATCATGAGGCGCCGCACAACAATAGAGAGAAAAGCGTACTCGCGGTCTCTCCGTCTTCAAACACGTTAGAATGTCCTCATGTCTCGCTATCTCTATACCGGTCTGTTCGTAATCGTTGCAGTAGTCATGGCGACCGCGCTCATTTATAGGACACCGGCGCCATCATCGGCGACCGCAGAGTTCGGCGGGGTGTCCTTGAGAATCGAATATGCGACAACGACCGCAGCTCGGGAACGAGGGCTTAGTGGCAGAACAAACGTCCCAAGTGACTACGGCATGCTTTTTGTCTTCCCGAAAGACGATTGGTACGGCTTCTGGATGAAGGATATGCTCGTGCCAATCGATATGTTCTGGCTCGATGCTCAAGGACACGTCGTCTCTATCGTGCAGGATGCCGCTACCTCGACCTACCCGGGTGTCTTTTATCCTTCCGCACCTGCCCGGTATGTCCTAGAGACTGCAGCGGGCTTCGCTCGTGCACAGGGCATTGAGATCGGCGCACCGCTTTTATTGAAAAACTTTGAACGCGTTTCAGAATAACGCTGTCCACACTCGCATTTGCCACAGGCAGGAGTAAACTAATCGTAATAAGGATAGTTTTTATTTACCAATTCAATCGTCTTGCCTATGTCAAAAACCGTCAAAATTCCCGTTCGTGTAAAGGCGCTTGAACAGACTCATTCTTCCGCGCCAGCGGCAACAATTTCGAAGGAAACGAAACGGTATCGTGAAATGATTCCGCAAATCGAGAAGCGAGATGGACGGCTCGTCGCTTTCGATTTCGATAAAATTTCCGCAGCTATCTGGAAGGCGATGATAGCAGCGGAAGAGGGGAGCGCGGACGATGCGGCACTCGTCGCACACCAAGTTGCGGGTGAGCTCGGACGATTTGCAAAGAAATATAAGAGCTTTATGCCGACAGTTGAGGGTATGCAGGACTCGATAGAGAAATATCTCATCCTGAACGACTACGTGAAGACCGCAAAAGCGTACATCCTCTATCGCGACAAGCGCGCACAGCTGCGCGCGGCGCATGTCGAGATCCCGGAGCATGTGAAGAAGCTTGCCGCGGAGAGCAAGAAATATTTCGAGGGCAATTCGCTCGGAGAATTTGTGTATCTGCGCACCTATGCGAAGTGGATACCGTCCGAGGGTCGACGCGAGACGTGGATAGAGACCGTCGATCGCTACATCAGCTTCATGCGCGAGAATCTCGGCACCAAACTCACCGAAAAAGAATACGCTGAAGTGCGCATGGGCATTTTGAAACAAGAAGTCATGCCCTCGATGCGCCTCATGCAATTCTCGGGCGAAGCAGCACGGCGCTGCAACACCTGCGCGTACAACTGCACCTTCACCGCGCCGGTCAAGCTCGAAGATTTCGCCGAGATCATGTACCTCTCGATGCAGGGGTGCGGCGTTGGATTTGCAGTCGAGAGTCAGAATATCGAACAACTCCCGCAGATCATGAAGCAATCGGGAAAGAAGATGGAGACGCATGTCATCAGTGATTCGAAGGAAGGCTGGTGCGATGCGCTCACGCTCGGGCTCAAGACGTGGTATGCCGGCAAGGATATTACGTTCGATTATTCTCAAATACGTCCGGCAGGCGCACGTCTCAAGACGATGGGCGGCAAAGCAAGCGGCCCGGAGCCGCTCCGCTCACTGCTCGCTTTCGCACGCGAGCGCGTCCTCGCGCGGCAGGGACGCCGCCTGCGCACCATTGATGCGCACGACGTCATCTGCAAGATAGGCGAATGTGTGGTCGCTGGCGGCGTGCGCCGCACGGCGATGATATCGCTCTCCGATCTCGATGACGTCGAGATGCGCGATGCCAAGAAAGGCCAATTCTATATGACCGACCCGCACCGTTCGGTGGCGAATAACTCCGCGGTCTACGAGATACAGCCGACCAATACCGAACTCATGGACGAATGGGTCGCGCTCATGAAGAGCGGAAGCGGTGAACGCGGCATCTTCAATCGCGGGTCACTCGCCGTGACCTTCCCGAAGCGCCGCACCGAGTATTTCAAGGAAATCGGTTTCCTCGGAGAGGATGGCGTCGTGCACGGTTCTATCGGTACGAATCCCTGCGCGGAGATCATTTTGCAATCAAAGCAGTTCTGTAATCTCTCGGAGGTCATCGCCCGCGCACATGACACTGAAGCATCACTCCTGCGTAAGGCGCGCCTTGCAGCCATCCTCGGCACCTATCAATCGACCCTGACCAAGTTCGACTACATTTCTAAAGATTGGGTTGACCATTGTGCTGCAGAGCGTCTCCTCGGTGTCTCGGTGACGGGTCAGTGGGATTCGCCAGTCGCGCGACAGCCGGAGGTGATGCGCAAGGTCCGCGATATGGCAGTAAAGACGAACGTCACCTACGCGAAGCGTTTCGGCATTGAGCGGTCAATGTCGGTGACGGCAGTGAAGCCTTCGGGCACCGTCTCGCAGACCTTCAACTGTGCCTCGGGTATTCACCCGCGTCATGCGCCGTACTACATCCGCCGCGTGCGCATTAGCGCGACCGATTCACTCTTCAAGCTCATGCGCGACCAGGGGGTGCCGTATTACCCGGAAGTGGGGCAGTCGATGGAAGAGGCAAATACCTTTGTGCTCGAATTCCCGGTCAAAGCACCCGATCACTCCAAGGAGGCACGATTCAAGGACGACCTTTCGGCGCTCGAACAGCTCGAATATTGGAAGCGCGTGAAGTTGAACTTCACCGAACAAAATCCTTCGGCGACTATCTCGGTGAGCGAGAACGAGTGGATTGCCGTCGTCGATTGGGTCCAGCAGAACTGGGAGATCATCGGCGGGCTCTCGTTCCTTCCACGCTCCAAGCACGTCTACCGCCTCTCGCCGTATGAGACGATAACGAAAGAGGAATACGAAGCACGCATGGCACGTTTCCCGAAAGTGGACTACTCGAAACTCACCGCGTATGAGCGTCAGGATGAGAGTGATATGAAGAGAGAATTGGCTTGCGCGGGCGGCACTTGCGAAATAGTTTAGAGGCTCCGCGCAAGTGTAATTTCGGAGCACGAGTCGACCTCCCCTGCGGGAGGTCGCTCTCACTCTCGGCTCGCAAATTTCTGCGCAGCTGCCCTACGGCGCAGAAATTGCCATGCTGCTTCGCCTCCGAGAGTCTCCGAAATCACACTTGCGACTTCGCCTTTGGCTCGCGCCTCGCATCTGTATGCTTTTTATCCGTTCCAGGGAGGAGTTCGCATAGAAAAGCGAAAACCCACAGCAGGAGCGTGGGTTTTCGCATATGTTTGGACCGAGCCGATAAGCCGAATTCTGTTCGCCCTCCATAGCTTTAGCGACGGAGGGTCTGGCGACCATTTATCTTGGCCCGACGTTACCGTCGAGCTCGAGCGGCACCCCGAGAACGCGAAGCGCTCTCGATACGGCCTTGCATGCGGGTAAGGATTTGTTCGTTGCATCTCTCCAATTACTTGGGAGCTCGCCCCAGTGAGATAGCCGCTTGCGCGGGCATCTCACGGGGCGATTTTCCCCTCTCGGGAAAAATCGTTTCTGTGGTCACCTCTATCCTCTCGGACGACGGGCGTTACCCGCTACCTGGTTACCCGCTCTTTTCGAAAAAAGGGCGGGTGCATGTTCGGACTTTCCTCCCCATACTTGCGTATAGAGTAGTCGTCTAGCTTGGTCCGGACGCATTATACCACATTATTTATTGTGGAGGGAGTGCCTTGGCGAGCGTCCTTGCGCGGTATACTAGACGGTATTATCACAAAATAAAGCCAACAGAACTCACCATGCCCCCGTACCAACCAGTAGTCGCTCCTCTCGACATGACTCGAAGCAAGCCGCGCCGTTCGATCGAGACCATAAGCGTCTGGGCGTTCTTCGGTACGCTCATCGCCGCCGTATTTTTCTTTATTCCGTCCATGTCTGTTTCGCTCACGACGACCAAGGTTTTCGTGCTTGCTGCGGGCGCGCTTATCACGCTCGCGCTCTATGTCCTCGCACGTCTTTCGCGCGGCAATGTCATCCTTCCGCCCTTTGCGCTTATTGGAGCGCTCTGGCTCCCCGTGATCGCCTACGCACTTTCGTCAGTGTTTTCAGGCATGTCGTTCACCAATGCTCTTTGGGGGTCAGCGCTTGGGTCGGACACGCTCGGCTTCATGCTTGTCGCCGCAATTCTCGGTACCATGGCCGCACTTGTGTTACGGCGTTCTGAGCACTACCGCTCTTTTCTTCGCGCCGGCTTCCTCTCGTTCATGGTCCTTGTCGCTCTCGAAGCGTTTGTCATCGTTGTCGGACAATTCGCACCGAGTACTATTTCCCCCTCTTTCTCGATCGTCGGCACTATCAATGATCTTGCGTTTTTGCTCGGACTCGGTGTCATCGGCATCCTGACCGCGCTTCGGGAACTCGAGTTCTCCGAGCGCACGCGTCGCATATGTATTGTAAGTGGCGCCGGAGCACTCATCCTTCTCGCTATTGCCAACATTTCGCTCGTCTGGATACTCCTTGCTCTCGTTTCGCTCGGTTTCTTCGTCGAATCGACAATGCGACGTGGATTGAAAGGGGCGGACGCGGACCTTGACGACATTACGGTGATCGACGAAGGACTGCCCGTTTCTGGTGAGAGCAATCGTCCTCTCATTTTCCCACTCGCCGTCCTCGCGGTCTCGCTCTTCTTCCTTATCGGCGGGACGCTCGGTGGCGCCCTCGCGGGTGCGCTCCACGTGAATGAGCTCAATGTCCGTCCGTCTTGGCAATCGACCGTCTCGGTCGGGCAGAAGGTATTCGCCACTGCGCCGATTTTCGGTTCGGGCCCAGACACCTTCGGTATCGAGTGGCTCAAGTATCGCGATGCAACGCTCAATTCGACCGTTTTTTGGAATGTCGATTTTCCGTCTGGTATCGGTTTCCTCCCGACCTCCCTCGTGACGACGGGCCTTATCGGGGCCCTGGCATGGATCGCATTTCTGGGATTGTTCATCGTATTCGGGCTGCGCATGCTTATCTTGCGCGCGCCGCAGGACGCATTCGTTCGCTATGTCGCGATATTCTCATTCCTCGCATCCCTCTACCTCTTTACCATTGCGATCTTTGATCTGCCGAGCGCAGTTGTGCTTGCGCTCGCATTCGTCTTTGCGGGCCTCTTCGCTTCGACGACGCGCTTTAGCGCATCCAATGGGCAGTGGGGTGTCATCTTCTCGCGAAGTCCGCGACTCGGTTTCGTTATCGTGTTCTCGCTCACGATCCTTCTGCTTGGATCTGTCGCTGCTGCATATACGCTGGTGGAGCATTATGTAGCCGCAAGCGAGCTTGCCGCCGCGAACACCGCCTTCTCCGCCGGTAATCTTGATGCAGCTGATGCATCGGTGCGGAGCTCGATTTCTTTTGCGCCCTCCGACACCGCCTACCAGCTACAAGCGAGTATCGCGCGGGCCCGTCTCGGCCAAATAGCGGTATCTTCGACGATGCCAGCCGCGGCGGCGCAGAAAGCATTCCAGGATGCTCTTTCCTCCGGCATCAATGCGGCGCTGACTGCGACGAAGATAGCACCGTCTGATTATCAGAGTTGGGTTGCACTCGGGAACCTCTATGCTCAAGCGGTCCCACTTCAGGTTACGGGCGCCTACGATGGCGCTAAAGCTGCGTATGAAAAAGCCCGAGCGCTTAACCCTACGAATCCTCAGATCCCGTATATCCTCGCGCAGCTCGAAATCGCAAATAAGAATACCAAGGCAGCCCAAGACGATCTCAAGATCGCCATTGCGCTCAAGCAGGATTACACCGCCGCCATCTTCCTTCTCTCGCAGCTTGAGGTTCAGGATGGCAACGTGAAAGATGCCCTCAACTCCGCGCTCGCCGCCGCCTACTTCACGCCGAATGACCCGAATATCCTCTTCCAGGTAGGCATCTTGTATGCGGCGCAGGGCGATAATGCAAATGCCGCGTTAGCGCTTGCAGCAGCGGTTGCTGCGAATCCGCAGTTTGCGAATGCGCGGTACTTCCTTTCAGCGGTGTATGCGAAGCAGAACGATATCCCAAATGCGCTCGCGCAAATGCAGGCGATTTCAGCAATGTCGGCTGATAACGAAAAAGCGGTCGCGACGCAGCTTGCAGAACTTAAAGCAGGGAAGAATCCTTTCCCGGCGAACCTCCTCTCGGCATCTCCGGCGCTCGTAAAATAGTGCCAGTCCGCTCACTCGCTTGGTACTAACCCAATAAAGAGCTAAAATAGGGCAATGCGAGAGACCCTCGAGCGCATTGCAGCACCGATACGCGGCTTCCATAAAGCCGCGTATTTGCGCATCTCGGCACCGGTGCGCGGCCTGCATCAGGCCGCGTATTTGCTCGCCGCGCTCACGCTCGTCTCTCAAGCCCTCGCGCTCCTGCGCGACCGGACCTTCGCACATACCTTTGGCGCGGGCCAGGTGCTCGATCTCTATTACGCCGCATTCCGCGTTCCGGATCTCGTGTTCGCACTCGTCTCGTCACTCGTGAGCGCGTACGTTCTCATTCCGCGCATTACCGGTATGGATAGGGAATCAACGCGCAAACTGCTCTCCGAGTCTGCGACATTCCTCTTCGGGGTCGGTGGTCTCATCTGCGTCGTGCTCGCTATCTTCATGCCGCAATTCCTCACATTCCTCTATCCGAGCTTCGTGTCCTCTGCGTACCAGTCCGAATTCATTTTGCTTGCGCGCATTCTGCTTTTGCAACCTATCCTGCTCGGGCTCTCGGGCGTGCTTGCGAGTGTGACGCAGGTGCACCGGCGCTTCGTTCTTTTCGCGCTTTCGCCGGTCCTCTACAACCTCGGCATCATCCTCGGTGCGGTCTTTCTTTATCCGCGCTGGGGCTTGCCGGGCATCGGTGTCGGCGTCGTTATCGGCTCAGTGGCCTACCTTGCTATCAATATTCCGGTCATCATAGGCGCCGGTGTGGTGCCGCGTTTCCGGCTCCCGAGATTCGCGCTCATGATGCCGGTAGTACGCGACTCGATACCGCGCTCGCTCGCCCTCGGTATGGGTTCCATCACGGCACTCGTGCTCACGGCATTTGCCTCGAGGGTAGGCACGGGGGCGGTCTCCGTCTTCACGCTCGCGAGCAATCTTGAGGCGGTCCCGCTTTCTCTCATTGGTTCTTCGTATGCGATCGCGGCGTTCCCGGCGCTTTCCGAGGCATCGGCTCTGGAGCGGCGTGAAGAGTTTACGCGCATTCTCTCGGCGAGCGCTCGCCACATCATCCTTTGGTCGGTCGTGTCCGTCGGACTCATTGCCGTTCTGCGCGCACACATCGTGCGCGTGATCCTCGGCACGGGCGCATTCGATTGGAACGCGACGCGTCTCACGGCCGCTTTGCTCGCCGTGCTTGCGGTCGGTCTCGTCGCGCAAGGGCTCGTGCTCCTTTTCTCGCGCGCGCTTTACGCCGTGCGGCAGTCCTGGCGGCCGCTCGTCTACCAGGCTGCCGGCGGGGTACTGACCGTGCTTCTCGCCATGGCATTTCTGGGAATGCCGACCACGGAAATGCCGGCATCACTTGCCGCTCTTCTGAGGGTGAGTGATGTACATGGCACGGCTATCCTCCTTGTCGCACTTGCGGCAACGCTCGGGCAGATATTTCTCGCGATACTTTCACTCGTAGCGCTTCGGAGCGTTTCTCCGGGTCTCGCATGCACGCTCACGCGGCCGCTTGTGGATGGCTGTGTGGCAGCATTTGCTGGCGGCGCGGCAGCCTATACCGTTCTTTTTCTTGAAGGCGGCATCGCGCCCCTCACGACGCTGGCATCCGTTTTCACACAAGGATTTATTGCCGGCGTGGTGGGCCTCGCCGCCTCGGCACTCGCGCTTTTCTTTGTGGAGAATGAAGAATTTCGTATCGTGACGAGCGCGCTTGGCAAGCTCATCCGCGCGCCCGGCGGCCGTTCCGGCGTGCTCGCTCCTTCTGCTGAGGAACCCATTCAACCGTGAATTCCGAACGCATCCGCAACTTTTCTATTATTGCCCATGTCGATCACGGGAAGTCGACTCTTGCTGACCGTTTGCTCGAGCGCACCGGAACCATTCCCGAGCGTATGATGCGCGATCAGGTGCTCGACCGCATGGACCTCGAGCGCGAGCGGGGCATTACGATCAAAATGCAGCCCGTCCGAATGGTGTATCACGAAGACGGGAATGAGTATATTTTAAACTTGATCGATACTCCGGGCCACATTGATTTTTCGTACGAAGTATCGCGCGCACTCCACGCGGTCGAGGGGGTGCTCTTGCTTGTGGATTCAACGCAGGGCGTGCAGGCACAGACGCTCACGACGCTTGCGGCGGCCCGGGCGCAAGGATGCACCATCATTCCTATCGTTTCAAAAATAGATTCACCCGCGGCGCGCGTTGACGAGGTGAAGGATGAGCTCGCACAGCTTCTCCATGTCTCGCCCGACACGGTGCTTGCGGTGTCGGGGAAAAGCGGGGCAGGCGTTGCAGAACTTCTCGAAGCCATCGTCGAACGCATTCCGGCTCCTCATGCTGCGAGCCCCTCCTCCGCCAAGGCTACGGAGGGCGAAGCGCGCGGACTCATTTTTGATTTCTCGTATTCGAAGCATCGCGGCGTCGCCGTGTATCTGCGCGTCTTTGACGGTATGTTCAAGAAAGGGCAGTCGCTCTCGTTCCATGCAGCCGGAAAAGAATTCGTCGCGCTCGAGGTCGGCGTCTTCGCGCCGGAGGAGCGGCCTGCCGACTCCTTGTCTTCGGGCGAGATAGGCTACATCGTGACGGGTATCAAAGAGCCGGGCGTTGTGGCGGTGGGCGACACCATCGGTGCGGCAAAAGGCTCTCTGCCGGCACTTGCGGGCTATGCGCGACCGCGACCGGTCGTCTGGGCCTCGGTATATCCCGAGAGCCAGGACGATCTTCCCATCCTCCGGCAGTCGCTCGAACGCTTGCGGCTCTCTGATTCCTCGCTCTCCTTTGAGGAGGAGTCGTCGGGCGTGCTCGGGCGGGGATTCCGCTGCGGATTCCTTGGGCTCCTGCATCTCGAGATCGTCACCGAACGCTTGAAGCGCGAGTTCGGTCTCTCACTCATCGTCACCATACCGACCATCTCATACGTGGTCACAACGACGAATGGGACGCGCGAGGTCATTTATACGCCGGCGAAATTCCCCGAGCATGGCGACATCGAAAAAATAGAAGAACCATGGGCGAAGGTCATTATCATCACGCCGTCCGAATCGGTGAGCGCGCTCGTGCAAATGCTCTACGACCATGAAGCGAATACCATCGGCACCGAGACGTACCACGACGGCCGCATCGAAATGATAGTGGAGATGCCGCTCCGAGAGCTCATGCGCGGATTTTTCGATAAGCTCAAGAGCCTTTCTTCGGGGTACGCATCGCTTTCGTACGAAATACTTCCCGAGCGGGTCGCGGACGTTGTGCGGCTTGATGTGCTCGTGGCTGAAGAGCCGGTGCCGGCATTTGCGCGCGTAGTCGCGACGCGCAGAGTCCAGGAAGAGGCGGAGAAGATGGTGGAAAAATTGCACGGGCTCTTGCCGAAGCAGCTTTTCGTCACGAAGATACAAGCGAAGTCGGCCGGTCGCATCATCGCATCGAAGACACTCTCTGCGATGCGCAAGGATGTCACCGGCTACCTCTATGGCGGCGATGTGTCACGTAAGAACAAGCTTCTCGATAAGCAGAAGCGCGGCAAGAAGAAAATGCTTGCGCGCGGCACCGGCAAGGTCAATATCCCCGAGGAAGTGTTCATGAAGATGGTGCAGTCGAGTGCGGAGTAATCATCGTTGCAACGGCGAGCGAGACAACACAAAATTGCGGTACGCGTCATCGCCCCCAGCGGGGCGATGCACTCACGCTCGTTCGCACAACCGGCGCGAAGACACGCCGGACCGTGCTTGTCCGCCGCCAAAGCTCGGCGGGCATCCGCTCGAAGACTCGCAGATGCGCTCACTGTGCGAGCCCGAATTTCATGTTGCCTCGCTTGCCGTCCCGTTATCACATTTCAGGTATACTGAGGTCATGCGCGCGAAACAGTGGCGACAAGGGTTCCTCATCGGCATCCTGCTGCTCGTTGCCTTCTGGCTCCTTTATCTCATCTGGGGGCTCGCGGGGAAGGCGCGCGTAGCGGTGACCAAAGCGAACGACGTGAGGCAGCAATATCAGACGCTCGAGAAACGCAAAGTGATGCTTCAGGCGAATGTCGCCGCGCTCGAGACGGATCGCGGACGGGATGCTGCCATTCGGACGACGTTCGGCGTTGCGCGTCCGGGAGAAGAGGTTATCGTAGTGGTGCCGCCAGTCGCGGCGACCTCAACGCCGCCCCGATCCTGGTGGCAGCGGTTGATGGGCTGGTTCTAAAAAGGCGGAATTGGTTTAGTGGTAGAACAGTTGCTTCCCAAGCAACGGGCGGGAGTTCGATTCTCCCATTCCGCACCACAAGAGTATTTCAGAAGATATAATCTGTGCTATACTTACCGCATAATAAACCGACCATGGACAAAACCATTACCATCTACAGCACGCCGACTTGTCATTTTTGCCAGATGACCAAAGATTTTCTCAAAGGGAAGGGTATTTCCTACACTGAGTACGATGTCGCACATGATCTCGACAAACGCCAGGAGATGATACAGAAATCCGGACAGATGGGCGTGCCGGTCATTTTCGTCGGGGATGAAATGATAATCGGCTTTGACCAGGAGAGGCTTATCTCTACTCTTGGCATCGCCGCATAACTTTTCGGCCCCTCTAGTTCAATGGATAGAACGGCTCACTCCTAACGAGCTGATCCAAGTTCGATTCTTGGGAGGGGCACCACAAGGGCACTTCAGAAGATATAGTCGTGAATACACTCCTTATCTTCTTGGTCGCACTACACCTGCTATACTACAAACACTATGGATCCCGAACTGAAGCGCGCCCTTGAAGAGATTCACGTATTGGCGAAAGACAATCACGATATGCTCCGCGCCATCCGGCGCGACCAGTGGCTCGGCTTTATCGGCAGGATTATCGTCTGGGTCATCGTGCTCGCGCTTCCGCTCTATCTCTACCAGCAATACCTGCAGCCGTTTGTCGCGAAATTCTCTGCGGCAGCAGGGACGACCACCACCGGCATCTTCGGCTTACCGACCTCCGCTGAACTGCAAAAGTTGATGAATTCGTTTCAAGGGAAATAGTTTTCCACAGAAGTCAGTTGGTATCTCGTACTAGCGAGACTACAATGTACGTATGAATATGGTACGAGCGAAGGCGCTTAAAGCGCGAATTGCAGGGAAAAGTTATAACGAGATTCAAAAAGAATTTGGTGTACCAAAATCGACACTTTCCGGTTGGTTTAAGCATATCGTCTTGTCCGACAAAGCGCGTGAACGTCTTGACTCGAGGATGAGATCAGAAGGGTCAAAAAAATTCATTACGCTGAATAAACTTCAGACGCACAAGGCAGAACAACGAGCTCGCGAAATGCGTATGTCCGCGAAAGAAAAGATTCCTGCTCTACACAAGCGAGACTTATTAATAATAGGGACGGTTTTATATTGGGCAGAAGGGTATAAACGATTACATATTCGGGACGGGAAGGAACGAATGAGTCACACGATTAGTTTTGTGAATGCGGATCCTGTTATGATCAAGACATTTTTACGTTTTTTGCGGGAAATATTGGAAGTTCTCCCTGATGAGATACATCTCACTATGCGCTTGTATCCACACATTAATGAAGAGGTCGCACGTGTGTTTTGGATGAACATTACAGAATTGCCTCTTACTTGTTTCCAGAAGACTACCAACATGGTAAGTATAGCGAGCAAAGGGAAGCGTCCTTATAATCGTTTGCCATACGGGACGCTTCAGGTAGCAGTGTATGACACAGCGAAATTTCATCATCTTTTGGGACTTATTGAAGGGGTGCAGGTAAGAATATAAATGTGGTATATTCTTACGTATTGCTTGGGTAGCTCAGTTAGTTAGAGCGCTTCGCTGAAGACGAAGAGGTCCCCGGCGCACTTCCGGGCCCAAGCACCACTTCACTCCATTAGGAAATGGAGCTACGCGGTGCGCAGCACAAGCGCGCGCTATACTATACTTCTATGTTTCAATCGTTTTTTGCTTGGGTGCAGAAATATGAGCGGCACTTTTCCGCGCTCGCGATGGTCGCTGGATTCGTCGCGGATAATCTTTTGTTCTGGCGCATTGACCTGGTGCAGACACAGCTTGTGTTCGCCGCCTACGCTGCGGCCTGTTTCATATCGATACCGCTTTTGCAGTGGATAGAGTCCCGTGCGTTACGCGGAGAGCCGCTTCCGCGGTGGCGTTTTCTGCTCCCCATCGTGACCCAATTCGCGCTTGGCGGGTTCTGGAGCGGCTTCGTCATTTTCTATGGGCGCGCAGCGGATCTTGGCGCATCGTGGCCGTTCCTCCTCGTGCTCCTCCTCATATTTCTCGGCAGCGAATATTTCCATCGCTACCATGCCCAGCTCGTATTCACGAGCATATTGTTCTTCTTCGCGCTCTATTCCTATGCGATATTCGCTCTCCCTATCTACACGGGCACTATCGGGACGGTGACATTCCTCGAGAGCGGCGCGATTGCGGTCACACTGTTCGCTCTCTTCACCATACTCCTACGCTTTTTAGCGCGAGAACGTTTCTTGGCTGACGTATGGCGGATACGCGTGGGCGCGTTAGTGGTACTCCTCCTCATGAACGTCTTTTATTTCACCAACGTATTACCGCCGCTGCCGCTCTCGGCAAAAGCGGCCGGCGTATATCACTCGGTATCGCGCGTTCCGGGTGCGTATCTGGCAGAGAGCGAAACGGAACCATGGCAGGTGCGCTATTTGGGCTTCCCGCCGACCTTGCATCTGGCGCTCGGCGATTCGCTCTCGGCGTATAGTTCTGTATTTGCGCCCACGACACTTTCGACCACTATCGTTCATCGCTGGCAGTGGTATGACCCTCAGAAAAAGCAGTGGATAACAAGATCCGCGATAGCGTACCCGATAGTTGGCGGGCGTGACGGCGGGTATCGCGGCTATTCTTCCATGCCGATACTTGATGCGGGGCAGTGGCGCGTGAGCATTGAAACGGCCGATGGTCGACATATCGCGATCTTGCCGTTCACCGTCGTAGCGGCAGCGCAGTCGCTGTCTGGAGAGACGATAACCTTGGACTAACTAACCCGCTTTTACTTTCAGTTTTGTCTGGCGTGCCTTATCGAGTTTCGGCATAATGATGGTCAACAGACCGTCTTTGGCATTTGCGGAAGAAGCCTCCACGTCTATTTCCTCCGGAAGCATAATGGCGCGAGAAAACGAGCCCCAGAAGAGTTCGCGCGTGAAATAATCGGGACCGGAAGACTGCTCTCGCTCCATGCGAGAGCCTTCGATCTCGACTCGGTCGCGGCTTATGGAAATACTAAGCTCATCGGGGCGCACGCCAGCAACAAAGGCGCGAATGATGATTTCACTTGGCGTCTGGCGCACATCGACTGGAAGCTGCCCCTCGTTCCGGGATGAAATATCATCGTCGATAGGCGCCGGTCGCGTGGTGGTTTCAGCGCCGCGCTTGGGCAGCTCTTTATGGAGCGTCATTGGCGCAGCGAGCATCTCGTCATCGAACGAGTCGAAATCGCCATTAGCAACCGGGTAAGTGCCGGAAAGACGATCAAAGAACGAGCGCTTCATGGTCATGGTTAGTACGAGTTGTTAGGGAGTGTGTGATACTGGAAATATTTGAGCACCTCAAACGCTGCAAAAAATACGACCGCTGACATCCAGATAAGGAAGAATGCAGCAAGCGTGGTCGAAGCGCCTGGATTTATAATAAGCGTGTTGAACGCAGTGTGCAATGCGGTGGCAAGGATAAGTCCGAGTGCGGCAGCGGCAGTGCGCCCGACCGGATGCTTGTGTACCGAGAAAGCGAGCGCGAAACCGATAGCCGCGGAGGCGACGACGTGAAGCAAGGTGGAACCGAGGAAACGCAGGTCGCCGGTGAAGAGACTCGTCGCGAATTGCCCGTCTGCAAGCGGAGCGAGCAGGAAAAGCATATTTTCCGCGGCGGCGAAGCCGAGCGCAACCGTGAGCATGTAGATGACGTAATCAGGCGCCTCGTCGACGGCATTTCTCCAGAGGATAAGTATCGCCACCATGGTGTATTTCAAGAATTCCTCGATGAGCGCCCATGAAGTAAGGATAGAGAGGTTGCCGGTGAGGTGGAACTTCGCATATTGCTCGAGCGGCAATGCGAGCGGTACGGCGAGCATGCCGGCGATGAAGGCGAGCAGAATGAGTTTTTTCGGTTCGGGGTGAGTGGCGTCTTCTTTTAGAAGGAAATAGAGCCAGATCAAGGACGGCAGGAGTCCGCCGAGAAACGCATAGCCAAGTGTGGTGAGGGTCACCCCTCTATTCTAACGTACTTACGATGGCCATTTCGCGACCATCAAGAACTTCGCGTCTTTAGTCGGCATAGATTGCCATATTTCTTCGGTAATAAATGGCATGAAC
>Ga0172379_10004439_pt1 | contig 20739 bp, 16 predicted proteins | sample GrowelOW334metaG_FD_119756 | JGI IMG/M metagenome (GOLD analysis project Ga0172379, IMG submission 119756) | Groundwater microbial communities from an aquifer near a municipal landfill in Southern Ontario, Canada - Groundwater well OW334 metaG | ecosystem: Environmental > Aquatic > Deep...
CCGGTAGTGCTGTTCAGAATATGTATCTGCAGGCAGAAAGCCTCAAGCTAGGCATGATCGCCTTACCCAACTTCGACGAATCCCAAGTTCGCCTGCTTTTGTCAATTCCCCGAGAGGAAGCTATAATCTACCTTGCCCCCGTGGGCACAATCAAAGAATAACTATGCCAAATCCGGAAACAAAGCGTACTCCAGAAGATATTGCAAAAAGAATCAAAGAACACGCTGAAGCTATGAAAGCGGCTAACGAGGCAACTCGAAAGCGTCTGGAAGAAGCTGAAAAGCAAAAAGAAGCAAATCACGAGCAACGCAGTCCCTCCTAAATCAGCTCTCCTTAATTGTCATCCCCTCGCCCCATGTCATTGCGAGGAGCCGCAGGCGACGAAGCAATCCCACTCCACCAAAACACCATTGTCATTCCCACGAAGGCGGGAATCTATACAAATTATTCCCTTTTTCCCTTTCTCCACTCGGCAATTTTTTTGTGATCCCCGGACAGTAGTATTTCCGGTACCTTCATGCCTTTATACTCCGCCGGTCTGGTGTACTGAGGATACTCCACCTCAAATTCCTTACTATACGATTCCTCATTAAGCGAATCTGGATTACCCAGTGCCCCCGGGATAAGTCTCACAATACTATCCACCACCACCATTACCGGCAACTCTCCTCCGGACAGCACATATCCGCCGATCGAATAAACTTTATCTGCCAAATTCTCATGCACCCGATGATCCATCCCTTCAAAATGAGGCGCAATAAATATCAAATGCTCTTCTGTCTTTAAGTTCTCCGCTTCTTTCTGCGAATACATTTCTCCCTTAGTATCCATCAATATTACTTTTGAGCCGGGCTTTTTCAAAGTCTCAAGTGCCTTATCCACCACATCAACCCTCATCACCATTCCGGCTCCACCACCAAAAGGTCTGTCGTCTACGCTTTTATAGTTATCATCACTCCAATCACGCAGGTTATGAACCTCTATCTCCACCAAGCCTGTTCCAACCGCCCTGCCGATGATCGAGGTGGCAAATACTTTCTCAAACATTTCCGGAAAAATAGTTAGAATATCAATCTTCATAGCAGTCCCAATTATACTTCTATATAATACAACCATGGCAAGACTAGTCAAAAAGACGGCAAAATCACCCGTATTGGTCGGAGATAAGAAAATATGTATGTGCGGTTTATCGGAAAATCAGCCTTTTTGTGACAAATCTCATCTCAAGACATCAGATGAAGAAGAAGGCAAACTCTACTGGTACCGGGACGGTGTCCGTGAAGAAATCGACATGGATGAAGAAAAATGCCCCGGCTGTACTGGCAATTGCTGTCACGAGGGTGAATAATAGCCGTATGAACAAACTTCCTGTCGCAGTCATCGTCATTCCAACCTATAACGAAGCCGACTCGATCGGGAAAATGATCGACCATCTGATGAAGGTTACTTTTCCCAAGATAAAAGACTGGGATTGTAAAATTCTCATCGTCGACGACACCTCACCCGACGGCACATACAAGATCGTCCAAAAGCTCCAAAAGAAATATTCCGACCTTCATCTCTCATTGGAAGCAAAAAAAGCCGGCATCGGCGCCGCCTATGTTCGCGGTTTTAGATACGCCATGAGCAAGCTTAAAGCAGATGTTGTCATAGAATTTGACGGCGATTTTCAGCACAAGCCAAGCGACATCCCGGTCATGCTCAAAGAAATTCACCATGGCGCGGACTATGTACTGGGTTCCCGGAAAATCAAGGGTGGCAGTAACCCCAAGGGTTGGGGATTCAAACGGCTTTTCCTGAGTGAGTTCGGCGGTCTGGTGGCACGCTTCGTTCTCTTTTTTCCCACCAAAAACTTTTTCAGGATCACCGATCCTACCACTGGATTGAAGGCTACCAGAGTCAAGGGTTTTGCCGATACTATCGATATGGATCATCTCTACTCTCGCAGTTTTGGTTACAAGCTGGAATTCTTATTCAAAACGGTCAAGCTCGGAGCCAAGATAAAAGAGATCCCTCAGGTGTTTGGTTTGCGCACTGCCGGGGAATCCAAGATCGAACCTCAGACAGCCAAGGATATCTTTAGAGTGATCTTTTTGCTCCGTTGGTTTGACGACACGACTCAAAAATTCCTCAAGTTCGGTATCATCGGAGGTTTTGGATTTTTCATAAACCTCATTGGTCTCAAAGCCTTCAGCAACCTGATGAAACCACTGCCTCTTGAAGTAGGAGTCAGAAATGGTCTGGCCAACGCCCTTGCCTCGGAAATCTCCATCGTCTCCAATTTTATCTTCAACAATCTCTGGACTTTTTCCAATCAGAAGCTAAGTCTGGGCAGACACATGATGAAGAAATTTGCCGCCTTTAATGTCTCCTCCATCTTTGGAGGAATTATCGTCCCCACTCTGATAATCGGTCTGGGTACCCAAGTCTTTGGCGATCAGACCAAGACCCTCTTCTTAGTACTCGCCGTCTTCGGCTTTACCGTGCCCTACAACTGGTTCATCTACAACACCCTCATCTGGAAAAAGAAATAACTACTTTGTCATTGCGAGGAGTGTACTCATGACGTGGCAATCTCACACATCCTCCCTCTCCTTCATTGTCATTCCCGCGCAGGCGGGAATCCATCTATCTCGAGGGAGCTATAGATACGGTGCCCAGTCGGCAATTGGAGCCGTATTGTTAATCAAAAATCCCCAAGTAAAAAGGACAATCGGAATCACCAGGAGACCCAAAATTATTTTTGCCTCTTTTCTTTGCAGTACCTCATCCCAGCCGATCAGTACCAGCGGTGCAATCGGCAAGATATAGCGGCCAATGTCCCTGTGAGCCACAAAAAGAGTGGAAACAAAATAGAGCAGAGCAAAATAGTACTCCACCATCAGCTTTTTATCCCTGAGCTTCAAAATACCCAAGCCAAAAATCAGCCAGGTCCAGATCACGTCCTCCAGCCAAAAGCTCCCCACCCAAGCCTGTCCTCCCGGTGTAAACACCGAAAATGGTGGCCAAAAAAGATGAATATTGTCACCGCTATGGAAATAGGCCCAAAAATCTCCGGTTCTCATTCCATAAAACCAGAATAAGAGAGGAATCACCGCTAATTGCAATAGCACAGGCCACATCCTCAAATTCAATTTTTTGTTCTTAAAAATGTCAACCAAAAACACCAAGCCATACGCGCCAAGAAGTAGTATTGCCGGACTCTTTGTCAGTTGAGCCAGAGCCCCAAATATTCCTGCCAATGCATATTTTTCTTTCTTAAAGTAAAAAAGACTCGAAAGAATAAAGAAAATAAACCATGGCTCCGGCGACCCCACCGCCCTCACCGCCACCCACCGTGCCGGCAGTATCAAAAACACGAGAGTCAGCCATTTGGCGTTTGCACTCAGATCAAATTCCTTAAGTAATCGAAAGAAGGCCAAGAAACACAGCACCGTTCCCAACAAGCTCGCCAATAGCATCGCCCAAGGACCGCGCAGAAAAAGATCAAAAACGCCGATTATGGCAGGATACAAAGGGAAATGAGCCGGATAGTATTCTGCCGGCAGTGGGCTGGAGAAAGTGTTCAGAATTTTCACTTTGTCGTACCAGGTCTTTGCCACCACGAGATAGTTGGGGCCGTCGTAGTTTTGCCAGAGGATCTTGCTCCCCTCCGAAAAATCCAGCTTCCACAAGGGTAGCTCCATCTTGAGCAAAAAAGGAAGCCAAATAAACACCGTCGACAAACCAACTATCAGGGCTAATATAAGTCTTTTCATCTATACCTTAGTATATACTTGACAGTATGGCGAAACAAATCTCTGAGCTAAGTGTTTTTCTGCCTTGTTACAACGAGGAAGCAAACTTAAAGAACACCTACAAAAACGTCAAAGAAAACCTCGAGAAAAATGTCTCAAGGTACGAAATCATCATCATCAACGACGGCTCCAAAGACAAAACCGGCGAAATTGCCGACGCCATTGCCAAGAAAGACAAAACAGTCAGGGTAATTCATCACAATCCAAACCGAGGTTATGGTGCCGCCTTCAAAAGCGGTTTTTATGGCGCCTCTCTTTCCTGGATTGCTTTCATCGATGCCGACGGCCAATTTGATTTTTCGGAAATAAGCCACTTTTTGGAAACCCAAAAAAATACCGGAGCCGATCTGGTGATAGGTTATTACCTGAGCCGCAAGGTATCCACCCTGCGCAAGCTAAATTCCTTTATCTGGCAGACCATAGTCAATCTGCTCTTTGGTCTCAAGGTTCGTGATATCGACTGTGGTTTCAAGTTGGTATCCAAAAAAGTTATCGACACTATCCCTCGTCTGGAAAGCGAAAGGGGAGCCTTTATTACCTCGGAGTTTCTTATCAAAGCCCAGAAATCAAAGTTCAAAATTGCCGAAATCGGAGTCAATCATTACTCCAGGAAACAGGGAGAAGCCACCGGCGCCAAGCTAAATGTCATTATTAAAAGTTTCATTGATCTCTTTACTTTATGGAGGAAACTGGCGTAGTCGACATCCCCGACCTGATCGGGGATCTATAAAATGAAAACACAAATCAATTTCATCATACGACACAAACTCGAAACAATTCTTGTTGTTGTAATAGTTTGCCTTGCCCTCTTTTTGCGTCTCTATCGCATTGGTGAATTTATGACTTTCTTGGGAGACGAAGGGCGAGATGTTCGCATTGTTCGCGACCTGATTACCAAAGGCAACCTGGTCTTCATCGGCCCTCAGACCAGCATCGGCAATATGTATCTTGGACCGCTTTATTACTACATGATGGCACCTTTCCTCTTGTTGTCCGGTCTCAACCCGGTCGGACCGGCGATTATGGTGGCGCTTTTGGGAGTACTCACTGTTTATCTCACCTACTACATAGGCAAACGATGGTTCGGCATGTGGCCCGGTCTTATTGCCGGTCTCCTCTATGCCATCTCTCCTGTAGCTATTATCTACTCCAGATCCTCCTGGAACCCAAACCCCATGCCGCTTTTTTCACTTCTCTGTGTTTATGGTATCTACGAAGTTTGGAAAAACAAGAACTTCAAATGGCTTACCTTCGTCGGGCTTTTCTTTGCCGCCGCTTTGCAAATGCATTATCTCGGACTGCTTCTGGCTCCCGTGCTCGGGCTGTTTTGGCTCCTTTCCCTCAAAGAGCAAAAAAACAAATCATTGCCCGGCAACGAATTTTTCAAGAAAACTGCCTCGGCCATAGTGATCTTTTTGGTGTTTATGTCACCCTTGGTCTTTTTTGATCTCAAGCATCAGGGTATGAACTTCAATGCTTTCCGAGCTTTCTTCTCAGACAGGCAGACCACCGTCAATCTCAACCCGGCCAGATCGGACAGGTTTATTCCGGTCATTTCCGGTACGGTCACCGATCTTGTTCTTGCCCGCCAAAATATCTATCCGCTGTTATTCGCTTTGGTCTTGGCTGTTACTTTTTATTTTTCTTTCAAAAAAGCCAAAGACCAATCACCCTACATTGCTCTCGCTGTCTGGATTGTCTTTGGCCTTTTGGGTCTGGGGCTATACAAACAACATGTTTATATCCATTATCTTGGCTTCATTTATCCGGCTGTCTACCTTCTATTGGGTGTTTCGATTGGTTCCATTGTTACCAAAAAATTTCCTCGTTGTTTCCCCGGTGCTCTTATCTTGGTTTTTCTTATCTTCCTCAGTCTTTCAAAAAGCCCCGTTCTGGAAACTCCCAATAATCAGCTCAAGCGCACCGAAGAAGCAGTTGACATCATTATCGAAAAATCAAACGGCGATCCGTTTAATTTTGCCCTCATTGCCAAACAAAACTACGACGAGTCTTACCGCTACTTTTTGGAAAACAAGAAAGCCAATCTCGTAAGCGGCGATGTTAAGGTTACGGATCAGCTTTTTGTAGTCTGCGAAGACGGCGACTTATGCGCTCCGGAAGGCCATTCCAGATATCAAATCGCCATTTTCGGCCCGGCCAAAATTGACCAACAATGGACTCATGACTATCTGAAGATTTACCGTTTAGTCCATTCTCAAAAATGATCCTTACTCCTCAGCTTTTTGTTTGGCTCGATCTTGAGATGACCGATCTCGACCCTGTCAAGGGTACTATTGTGGAGATTGCTTCTTTGATTACCGATTCAAAACTGAACACCATCGAAGAGGGGCCAAATCTGGTTATTCACCAGCCCAAAAAAGTTCTGGATGAGATGATCCCTTGGAATCAAGACCACTTTGGCAGATCGGGGCTTCTGGAAGAAATCAAGCTTTCCGACACCACTCTTGATCAAGCCGAAAGACAGACTCTCCTTTTTATCAAAAAACACTGCGAACCACAGACGGGTATCTTGGCCGGTTGTTCGGTACACGTAGACCGTCTGTTTCTCTTTCATTACATGCCCAAAGTTTATGGTTACCTGCATCACCATATTCTCGATGTAGATTCAGTCAAGGTAGCCGCCTCTCATTGGTATCCCGGTCTTCCGGAATTTATCAAAGCCAAGACTCATCGGGCGTACGAAGACATCATCGATTCCATTGCTGAGTTAAAATACTATAAAGAGAATATCTTCAAGCACCCATGAAACCCAAGCTTTCGGTCGTCATCACCAGTTACAACGAAAAAGAAAACCTCCAAAGAGGGGTTCTCGATCAGATGCATCGCTATCTCAAGAGTGTCGATTTTACCTGGGAAGTAATCATAAACGACGACGGCTCCACCGACGGAGGAGACCAAATTCTTCAAAAGTTTGTGGATAAAAACAAGGGTTTCAAACTAATCCATGGCAGTCACGGCGGCAAAGCGGCAGGTCTCCTCAATGGCATCAAACAAGCCCAAGGAGAAATCATACTGACAACGGACATGGATCAATCCACTCCCTTGGCGGAATTCAGCCGGCTTTATCCGTGGTTTGACCGAGGCTTTGACGTTGTTTTTGGTTCAAGAGGCAAGTTAAGGGAAAATTTTCCTTGGTACAGGCAGCTCACTTCCTGGGGTTTCCGCACAGTTCGGAGTGTCTTTTTACTCAAACATGTTTCCGACACTCAGTGCGGCTTCAAGGCCTACAGAGCAGAGATTCTTAAACGGATTTTTCCTCAGCTTGAGGTTCTCAAGGGAAAAAATTCCAAAGGCTGGGTGGTTTCTGCCTTCGACGTAGAACTTCTTTTTATGGCCGAGAAAATCGGAGCCAATCTCAAAGAAGTTGAAGTCAAATGGAGAGACGAAGACACCTCTACCGGCAAAAAACGCAACTTTGTCAAGGAATCCGTCGACATGCTCAAACAGATTCTTATGGTCAAGATGGGTGATCTAGCCGGAAAATATGAAAAAATATAGATCAACATTCGTTATTTTTCTTTTGTCACTTTTGCTTTTTGCGGTTTTTCGTCTGATCAATCTGGACAAAATTCCTGTTTTTGTCGACGAGGCCATCTATGTCCGTTGGTCTCAGGTGATGAAAAGCGAACCCACTCTTCGTTTCCTCCCGTTATCGGATGGTAAACAGCCCTTGGCCATGTGGCTCACCATTCCTTTTTTCAAGATCTTCTCCGATCCGCTTCTGGCCGGCCGTCTCGTTTCGGTTGTCGCCGGTCTGGGCACTCTTATTGGTCTATCATTTCTGACTTATCTACTTTTCGGCTCGCTTATTGTTTCTTCCCTTACCGCTCTGCATTACGCCATTCTTCCGTTTACCATGTTTTTCGACAAGATGGCCCTTGCCGATAGCCTTTTGGCTATGTTTGGGGCTTGGTCTTTTGCCCTGTCCTACCTTTTTGCCAAATCTCATCGTTTGGATCACGCTATGATTCTCGGGTTTTTCCTCGGAGGAGGCTTGATTACCAAATCTCCCGCCATATTCTTCTATCTTTGGCTCGGTTTGTGCCTTATCTTCACTCACAATATTGTCTCTTTCAAAAAAGACGCTAAAAATATTCTCCTTGGACTTTTGGCAATTATTCTTATTTCTCAAGGAATATATTCCGTCCTAAGACTGGGTCCGGGTTTTGGTATGATCGGCTCTCGGAATCAGGACTATGTTTTTAGTCTTGGAGAAGTCCTTACTCATCCGTTCAATCCGTTTTTGGGGAATTTCAAGACCACTCTAAATTGGCTCTGGCTTCTATTTACTCCGCCGGTGGTGTTGGCAGTCTTGCTTAGTTTCTTCGATAGAAAACATCTTAAGATGACTCTGCTTCTATTCACGGCTTCTCTCCTCCCTCTCCTGGCCCAGGGAGCCATTGCCAAGGTCTACACTAGTCGCTACATCCTATTTGCCGCCGATCTGCTGATTCCTCTGGCCGCTCTTGGACTTTATTGGTTATTTCAAAAACGAGACCTGTTCCCCAAACTTCTTTCATCACTTGCTCTTATAGTACCCTTATTTATTTCTTTTATTTATCTTCTTAGCCCTGTCTCCGCCCCCATGTCCTACGATATGCGCAACGGCTATCTCGAAGAGTGGACAGCCGGCTGGGGCCAAAAAGAAATTGCCGAGTACCTCATCAGACTAGAGAACGATGGAGATAAAATAGTTGTGTTTACGGAAGGTTATTTTGGGACTCTTCCGGATGGTTTGCAGATCTACACCGAAGGCCACAAAAACATCACCATTGTTGGCAGTCCTCCTTTGGTAAATCACCTCCCCGAAGGTTTGGTAAATTCGGGAAAGGAGAATCTCAATTTCTTGGTTCTAAACAAAACCCGCAATCATCTACCGCCCTCTGATCTAGACAAACTTACTCTCATTACCGAGTATCCCAAGTCGGTAAGAATAGACGGCACCAGAGAATTTCTTCAATTTTGGCAATTAAAATGAAACGTCTACTGCCTTATCTATTGGTGATTCTGCTGTCACTTCCCACAGTCATTAGTCTCTTTCGCCCCGGCTACTTCCCCATGCACGACGATCTTCAGGCAATCAGAATTTACGGCATGACGGAGTGTTTCAAAGAACTGCAGGTTCCTTGTCGCTGGGTAGCCGACATGGGTTATGGCTATGGTTATCCTCAGTTTAATTACTACGGTCCCTTGCCGTACTACCTGATGTCACTATTCAATCTTTTCGGTGTTGGCATCTTTGATTCGGTAAAGGTAGGCTTTGCCCTATCTCTGATACTGGGCAATCTCACCATGTTTGCTCTGGCCAAAGCCGTCTTTGGCAATGCTACCTCGGCTCTTCTTTCGGCTCTTGTCTATGCTTACATTCCTTACCGCGCCTCGGATCTGTATTCTCGTGGAGCAATGGGGGAGTCGTGGGCTTTTGTCTTTATCCCCTTGATTCTGCTAAAAATAAAAAACTTGGCCGATAATCAAAATCTCAAGAACCTATGCCTCACCGGATTTTCTTTTGCTCTGCTTATTGCCACTCACAATGTCACCACTCTTATTTTCACTCCCTTTGCCCTTTTGTGGGGAGGTTTGCTATTCATGCAAAAAAGGGGCTTTACGATATCCAAGATAATGTCATCCGCCAAATGGTTGATATCGTCAGTTCTGTGGGGATCGGCCTTATCGGCTTTCTTTCTGCTTCCGGTAATTTTCGAAAAGCGCTTTGCCCACACCGAAAGTATGATTGGCGGCTACTTTGATTACAGGGCTCACTTTATTACCCTAAAGCAGTTATTTCTTACCTCCTTCTGGGGATATGGCTCTTCCGAAATAGGCCCGACAGATGATCTGTCTTTTTTCTTCAGCCCTCTACTTCTGCTTCTCCTCTCTGTTACCGTATTATTGATAATCAAAAACCTTATTCATCGCCAATACAAAGCCGTTCTTCAAACCGGACTATTACTTCTTTTTGGTCTCATCACTACCTTTATGTCTCATGAGAAGTCTTCATTTATTTGGACACTGGCATCACCCCTGATTTATCTTCAGTTCCCCTGGCGCTTTTTGGTTCTTGCCAATTTTTTCTTTGCTTTATCGATCGGCTTTATCTTTCGGGGAGTAGGCAAATCTACAGCCGTTCCGGTTTTGACGGCTGTGTTTGCTCTGTTGTTATTGTTTTCCGTTTCCTTCTTCAGCCCTGTCCGTTGGCTCTCTCTTACGGAGCAAGAAAAATTTTCCGGCAACCTTTTTGATCGCCAGATGACCATTAGCATTTTTGATTACCTCCCCACCTCGGCAGTGATTCCACCTCAGACGTCTGCCCCGATTCTGCCCACCTCGCCTCTTCGGGAAAGCTCTATCACCGATTACAAAACCACCGCCACTAAACTTTCCTTTGGCTTTGAAACCCAAAAAGAAACAATCTTGAAATTAAATCGCCTGTATTTTCCGGGTTGGGAAGTCAGAGTCGATGGCAAAAAAACCAAAGTAAATTACGGCTCGGACGGAATTATGTATTTGTCTCTTCCGGCAGGGAAATATCAAATAGAAGCATCCCTTAGGGATACTCCGGTTAGAATGATAGGTAACCTTGTTTCTCTATTGGCGCTTGGTATTTCCTTGATCATAATCAAAAAACCACATGAACAAAACTAGCCTACTGCACACGATCATCATTGTTCTTTTGTGTATCATCACTTCTTGGCAGTTGTTTCGCCCCGGGTATTTCACCATGCACGATGATTTGCAGGTGATGCGGCTTTTTGAGATGGATAGATGCCTCCAGGATGGCCAGATTCCTTGTCGCTGGTCGCCGGACATGGGTGCGGGTTACGGCCAACCGATGTTCAATTTCTATTCTGCCTTCCCATACTACCTCGGCGGCCTAATAAAAGTAGGCGGATTGTCGTATATTTTTACGGTCAAAGCTCTGATTCTGCTTTGTCTTATCGCTTCCGGTCTCTCCGCCTACTTACTTTTTGCCGGCTTGTTTTCTCCTCTGTCTGCTCTCGTAGGCGCCGTGGCCTACATCTTTGTACCGTATCGGGCTCTTGATCTTTTTGTCAGGGGCGCCTTGTCGGAGAGCTTCGCCTTGGCTCTTTTCCCGCTGGTGCTCTACTGTATTCTTTTAATAATCAAAGACCCCAAGCCCAAGAAGATCATCCTGCTTTCTCTTTCGCTCGGAGCCTTTTTCTCCACTCACAATATCACCACCATGATCGGCGCCCCGCTTATTGTTTTACTTTGTCTTTGGTTTTTGTACAAATTTGGTTTTTCTCTTCGAAAAATTATCGGTTTGGCGATAGGCGGAATTCTTGGTTTTGGTTTGTCCGCTTTCTTCCTTCTGCCGGTATTTTTTGAGAAAAACCTAGCTCACACGGAATATCTGATTTCGGATTATTATAATTTCCAAAATCATTTCATTTCCCTTAAGCAGATCTTTGCCGATCTTCACTGGGGCTTTGGTTCCGAAAATATCGGACCGGGAGGAGCCATTTCCTTTTTTGTAGGGTTTCTTCCGGCAATCGCCCTAATTATTTTCCCACTATTTATCTTCACCGTAAAAAACACCAAGGAAAAAATAGATTATCTGTTTATCTGGCTACTCAGCCTCTTTGTTTTGTGGATGACTCACAGCAAATCATTTTTTGTCTGGCAAAGCCTTCCTCTTCTCTCCTATGTCCAGTTTCCCTGGAGGTTCTTGGGGCTTTTTGCTCTCTTTTCCTCCTGGCTTATCGCCCTGATCGCCGACCGTTTTGGTAAGCTTCGTTGGGTAAGTCTTGCGCTTATCATCCTTCTTATTACTCTAAACTTTGGTTATTTTCGTTTTGGTCGTCTCCAACCTGATATGACCGATTCCGTAAAACTTTCCGGAACAGAATTTGCAAACCAACAAAAGGCCGCTCTTCTGGACTACCTCCCCAAATCATCCACCGCCATACCCCTGGAGATTGCCCCGGCCATGCCTGAGATAGTCAGTGGCACAGCCGGAATCAATTACTTCGACAAACGCTCCGGTTACTTCAGCACCGAGCTTGATATCTATACCGACACAGCCATTGTTCGCTTCCCCGTAGTCTATTTCCCCGGTTGGGAACTCCATCTAAATCGATCTCCTCAGATCATGGATTTCAGTTACGACAACGATCTTGGGTTAATCACGGTAGAATTAAAAGGCGGCCACCGACTGGTACAAGGTTTCTTCGAAAACACATCGGTACGCGCCATGGGCAATATCATCACTTTTGGCTCGGCAGTAATTCTTATTGCCTGGGCTCTTCTGACAAGAGAAAAAAATGAAAAATAAAATTATCCTCCTCTTCATCGGGCTTATCTGTCTTTTTCCTGCGGTAGCGCCATTCTTTGATTCCCGCATGCCCACCTTTCATGATGAAACTCAGATAGCCAATATTCATCAGTATCATCAGGCTCTTAGCCTTGGTCAGTTTCCCCCCAGATGGGCAAGTGACATGCACTTCCAATATGGTTCGCCCTTCCTCGAATTCAATTACCAGCTACCTTATTACCTTACTTACACTCTTTCTCAGCTTGGATTATCTATCACCTGGAGCTTCAAGATGGTCATGGTACTTTCTCTATTAGTCGGCTTTATTGGTTTTTTCCTCTTGTCTCTTCAGTTTGCCTCACCCTCTATTGCTCTTCTGGGTGGTCTTGTTTATAGCTACACCCCGTACCGGGCGGTCAATTTGTTTGTCCGTGGATCGCTCGGGGAGTCGTTGGCTCTTGCCATCTTCCCTTTTATTCTCCTGTTCCTGGTTAGGCTTAATAAAAAACCTTCACTGAAAGATGCTGTATTCGTCGGAATCTCGGCTTCGCTACTTTTTATCACTCATCAGCCTGCCACCATTCTCGCCCTCCCCTTTATCTATATTTTTTCAATGGGACTTGCTCTCCTAACCAGACGATTAAAAAGTTTTTTTCTCCAGATATTTTCCGGTGTTTTAGCTCTTTTACTGGCTCTCTTTTACTGGCTTCCGGCCATTTTGGAAAAGAGATATCTTGCCCAAACCAGCCCGTTCAATTTTTATGATCATTTCCCTTTTATCAAACAATTAATTTACTCACCTTGGAACTATGGAGGCTCGGTTTGGGGGCCGTACGACAATATGTCTTTTCAAATCGGCTTGATTAATCTGCTCTTCATCGTTATAGCCATAATCGTGTTGATACTCATGATTATCTGGAAAAAGACCAAAGCCGGTTCATTCTTGCCGATACTTCTCACCCTCTTTGTTACCGCTCTGGCAGTTTTTCTGATGAACATTCGCTCATCATTTTTCTGGAATATTTTTCCTTTCACTCAGGAAATTCAGTTCCCTTGGCGTTTGCTGATGACCACCACTCTTTTTACCCCGCTCCTTGGGGTTCTGGCTCTGCCGCTTCTGCCACTTTCAAAAAAATATCTCCATCTTTTAGTCTTTTGCCTTTCCTTTTCCGCCATCGCTCTGAACATGTTTTATTTTCGTCCGGGTGACGTCCTCAATCGAGACGATAATTTTTTTCTCAGATCCTTCCTCCCCGTCACCGCTCTCAAGCCGGGTGAGACAGTTTCTCCTCTTTATCTCAAGCACAACGAAGACTATGCCCTTCTTCCCAATACCGCCGTTAGCCCTGTCTCACTTCCGGAGTCAAAAATTACCGCGGTTCTGCCGGACACGGAAATCACCGCCGATACTTCAAATCCGTATCATATCAAAGCCAAAATATTATCTCCCTTTCAAGACAAAATCACCATTCACACCTTCTATTTTCCGGGTTGGCTGGTATATCTTGATGGTTCTCCCACGGCCATTACCCTAAATTACTACGGAGCCATGACACTTGTCGTTCCTTCGGGGAGTCATGAATTGCTGGTTCGCTTTACCGACACTCCGGTTAGGCAAATATCCAATATAATTTCCTTAGGGTCATGGGTCATTGCCGGTGTTTGCCTCTGTCTAACATTTGCCTCAAAACGTGGAAAGAGAAGAAATTGAACAACTAACTACCCAAGATATTAAAAAGCGCTCCGTTTCCGGAGTCATTGCTCTGATTTCTCGTACCTTCGTTATCCAAATCATTACTTTTGTTTCTACCCTTGCTCTCACCATTTTTCTCGACCCAAATACCTATGGTATTTTTTATCTGGTTTCGTCCGTCGTCAATTTTCTTGCCTACTTTTCCGATATTGGTCTGGCCGCGGCTCTGATTCAAAAGAAAGAAAAGCTTACCAGAGAAGACATCACCACCACCTTCACTATCCAGCAAACCATGGTGATAACTTTGGTCATACTCTTGTTTCTTCTGAGCCCTATTATCAAATCTCAATACGGCATCTCCGGAGACGGCATTGTGCTTCTCTATGCCATGGGTATTTCTTTTTTCCTCAGTTCACTCAAAACGATTCCTTCCATTCTTCTCGAAAGAGAAATCAAATTTGAGAAGCTGATTTTGCCCCAAATTTTGGAAACTCTCACCTTCAACGCCATTGCAGTATTGGCCGCCTGGAAAGGCTGGGGGATAAATTCATTTTCTCTCGCCGTCCTGGGTAGGGGAGTGGTGGGGTTGGTTGCTATGTACATCGTTTTCCCCTGGTCTCCGGTGATTGGAATTTACAAAAATTCACTCAAGTCACTTTTAAGATTCGGTCTGCCTTATCAGGCCAATACCTTTTTGGCCGTTCTCAAAGACGACGGTATGACTATCATTCTTACTCGCATCATTGGCACTCAAGGGTTAGGGTACCTCGGCTGGGCTAGCCGTTGGGCAGGTTTGCCTTTGAGGATCTTTATGGACAATCTCACCAAGGTTTCCTTCCCCACTTTTGCCCGGCTCCAGCATGATCCGGAGCGTCTCAAAAAAGCAGTCGAAATCAATCTCAAATATCTTTCGCTTTTGTCATTCCCGGCTCTCTTGGGTATGGGTTTTATCGCCCTTCCCATGACCAACATTATTCCTCGCTACGCCAAATGGGTGCCCGCCCTTATTCCTCTTTATATATACATCTATAACTCTGCCTGGGCAGGTATCTCCACCAGTCTTACCAATCTGCTCAACGCGACAGACAAAATCAAGACTACCTTTAATCTTATGATCATGTGGACTGTGCTCACCTGGACTCTAATGCCGGCTCTCTCGATCAAATTCGGCTATCTTGGAGTAGCCGTCTCCGTTGCCATAATTGCCACTACCTCTATTCTCACCGTGATTTTGGCCAAAAGGCAAATTAATTTCAGTTTACTACGGGCTCTCAAAACCCCGGTTATTGCCTCCGTAGTGCTTGGATTCTCTTTATTCTTTATGAAAGGCTACCTCACCTCAATCACCGGAGTTGCTCTGGTTACTCTTATTTCTGCTCTGATATATTTTTCTGCCTGTTTTGTTTTGGAGGGCAAGAGGCTCATAACCGACGTTACCACTCTATTCAAATCAGCCCATGCGTAAAAATATCCTATTGAGGTTTTTACATAATGCTTCTAACACTGTCATTCCGTGCTTGACACGGAATCTATACAGATTTCCAATCAAATTAGTCTCCTTGATGGTACTCGCTCTGGTTTGTTTCATCTTGCCCCGTTCCACTCTGGGGTTTGAAAAATCAACCTTTCTTACTGTATCTCACCCAATACGAGGCAGGGAAGACTGGCCGAGTATCAAACAGGATCCGCTGGATCTGCCCCGGTTTCAGTACCACGAAGCCACGATGTCGGGTACCCCGGTCACCTGGCTACTTCGCTTTGATGCCGTTACCGACGCCACAATCTCAGGCTTCTTCAAACAGGTAATTGATACCCGATCCGATCATGATCTGGGTGCATTTCTTGAAATTACCCCATCTCTTGCCCGTTTGGCCAACGTCCCCTATCCAGATGGCATTTCTATTTTTGACGCCAACCGAGTTTTTCTTTCGGGCTACACTCAGGCAGATAGGCTAAAACTCATCGATACATACATGGCCGTTTTCAAAGATAGATTTGGATTTTTCCCCAAATCGGTTGGCGCGTGGCATATCGATGCATATTCCCTTGAATACCTTCGGGAAAAATATACCGTGATCACCGCTCTTATCTGTGACGACCAATACTCCACCGACGGCTACCGTCTTTGGGGTGGTTACCTGGGCAGTCCTTACCTTCCCTCCAAAAGTAACGTTTTGGTACCTGCCATTAGTAAAGAAGACAGGATTGATATTGTCGTGGTTCGTTGGGCGCAACGCGATCTATACAATTTTTACGGCGGATCATGGGCCAACTCAATCCACTCAGTCCAGATAAACGATTATCTGGCTACAGGTGAAAACACCGCTTATTTTGAGGGTCTGTTGGATCAATACAGCCAAAAAGACTTCAACGAATTTTCTCATATTAATCTTGGTCTGGAAAACGATTATCTGCTCAAGTCATATGGATCGGAAATAAATAATGTCTCCGCGGTAATCAAGAAAAGGCTGGAATCCGGCCAGCTCAAAGCAGTCACCTTAGCTCAGTTGGGAAATTTTGTTCTCACTTTTTATCCTGAGTCTGCTCCAATTTATTTATATAGCGCCCAAGACCCAACCAAAAACAGTGAAGGCTCTGTCATCTGGTACCAAAGCCCCTCATACAGAATCGGTCTCAAGAATACGGCTTCCCAAACCCGGATAATAGATCTCAGAGCCTACAACCCGGCGGTGTACGAAGATCATTACACCACCTACAATACCTCAAGACACCTCTATCTTGAAATCCCTCCGGCTATCGACTCGGTCAAGTCTCCCGGCACAGAAGTCACTCTGGATATTTCTCTCGAGAAGGCAGAGGTGGAATACCAATACCGCCGGGCAAAGTATACTTACGAAGGCAAAACAATTGAGTTCACCCCCACCTCGATCATCTTTTCCGGTTTCACTCCGCCCGAAGCACCCAAAGATATCCGGGTTACAAAAACAGCCAGTGGTGTCGTCTGGACATTTTCACCTATTACTCCCCTCAGGCCTCAGTTTAATCACCTTCTGTTATTGTTTGCCATATTCATTCCCTTGATTTTCATCGCCGTCATGTTTAATAAGCCGTTGGCTCTTGGTCTCTTCTTTGCCCTCATCACTACCGCCACCGTAATCAGATCGGGCGATCTTTTCCCTTTCGGTTTGGGCATCTGGGGGCCAAACGGACACGACGCTATCTTTCATCTCTCTCTTATCAATAGCTTCTCCCAAAAACCTCTCGATTTTTCTCACCCTCAGCTTTCCGGAGAAAAATTAAGTAACTATCATTTTCTTTTCGATTTTATCGGGGGTGTAGTCTGCAAAGTTACCGGCATTTCTCCGGTCACTTTTTACTTTCTCCTTTTTCCGATTCTTACCTCTATTGCGCTTTGCTTCCTGCTTAGCAAACTGCTGGATTTATGGAAATATTCATCAATACAAAAATCTCTTTCCTTCTTTCTCGTCTTCTTGTCCGGCTCGCTTGGTTTTATTCCCTCGCTAATCAAGGGCGGTAGTTTGTTTGGCGGCGAGTCTGCCTTCTGGGCCAATCAGTCGGTTTCCTGGCTACTCAATCCGCCCTTCGCCCTGTCACTGGTTTTACTGGTGTTGTTTCTTATCCTTCTTGAAAACAAAAGAAACAATCCGGTGCGTTTAATTTTTCTTGCTCTCATCGGCGGGCTCTTGGTTCAGGCCAAAATCTACTCCTTTATCCTTCTTGTGGGTGCACTTTTTTTCTCCGGTCAGCTTATTCCGGCAGTCTCAGTCGGACTTGTAGGTGTTGTCTTGCTCCTTCCCTTTACCAAATTCGGTTCTTCTCCTTTTGTTTTTCAGCCTCTCTGGTTTAGCGAGAGTCTCTTTGCCTCGCCGGACCGGGTCTGGTGGCCCAAACTTGCCCAGGCGTGGCAGACTTATCAATCTGAGGGAAACTTCCCCAAGCTTATTGCCGTAAATCTTTTTGCCGTTATCGTTTTTCTACTGGGCAACTTAGGTGTCAGAATCATGGGTTTCCTCCGTGTCTTGAGAGGTGGCATACTCCAAAGATCGGAAAAAACAGCACTTTGGATCGCTGTTTTTGGAATTATCATCCCCTTGCTTTTCATCCAAAAAGTAAATCCCTGGAACACCATCCAGTTTATTTACTACTCCATTTTCTTCTTGTCTCTTTTTGTCGCCAAAGAAATCGCTTCAATTATTCAAAGATCAACCTCATTTTCAAAAAAAGTCGTAATTATCTTACTGGTAGTACTTTTCTCTCTTCCCACTACAATTGGTACACTTAAAGACTACTTCACCCGTAATTCTTCCTCACGGATTAGTTACACCGAGGCCAAAGCGCTGGAATTTCTTCAAAGCCAACCCAAAGGTCTGGTGCTAACCGCAGTCTACACACCCCAGAATTCGCGGCTTACTCCGGAACCTAGATCTCTATATGGCTACATCTCCACAGCCTACATCTCCGCCATCTCGGGTCAAAAAGAATATCTCTCCGATACGATAAATCTCGACATTACCGGCTACAATTACAATGAGAGGGTCAAAGACATTCTCCGTCTCCAAAATACTCAAGATAGAGAGTGGGGCAAGGCCTTCCTCAAAAGCGCCGATATTACCTATGTCTACCAAACACCATTTATGAAATTCACTCTCACTCCGGATCAGTTTTGTTTGGAGAAAATCTTTGACTCGGGAGAAATAAATATATATAAATTTAACTGTCATGAGTAAAATCAAAATCTCTGTAGTAGTCAACACCCGCAACGAAGCCGCCAATATCTACGACTGTCTCAAGTCCGTGTCGTTTGCGGACGAGATTGTGTTGGTTGACATGGAGTCAAGCGACAATACCAAAGAAATTGCCAAAGAATTTACCGATCGTATTTATGATCATCCGGCTGTGGGCTACGTCGAGCCGGCCAGAAACTTCGCTATCACCAAAGCTATCGGAGATTGGATCTTGATTGTAGATGCGGATGAGCGCATCCCGAGGACACTTGCCCAAAAGCTCATCGACATTGCCGGGGAAAACAAGCTCGACTTTGTCCGCATCCCGAGGAAGAATATTATTTTTGGCCAATGGCTCAAGCACTCCCGCTGGTGGCCGGATCACAATATCAGGTTTTTCAAAAAAGGTGCGGTTGAGTGGCAAAACGAAATTCACTCCATCCCCGTTACTTATGGAGTAGGGGATACGCTCCCTTCGGAAGAAACACAAGCCATTACCCATTTTCATTACAAGAGCATCGATGAGTATGTCGAGCGTAGTCTGCGCTACTCCCGCCAACAGGCACACGAGCTCAAGGAAGCCGGCTACAAGTTTGAAGCGGCAGACATTATTACCAAGCCGGCCTCGGAGTTTCTCAGTCGTTTCTTTGCCGGAGAAGGTTACCGCGACGGCCTTCATGGATTGGTTTTGGCTTTCCTTCAGGCTTTTTCTATTCTTCTTATATATTTAAGACTCTGGCAGGATCAGGATTATAAACCAATGAGCGCGCACCAACTGGCTCCAGTCTGGCAGAAAAACTTCACCGACAAGCTAAAAGAGCTTCGCTATTGGTTCCTCACTACCAAGATTCAGGCAGAATCTTCAAAAATCAAAAAAATAATACTCAAAATTAAAAGAAAATTTAGATAACTTTGTCATTCCCGCGTAGACGGGAATCTATATAAACCTATGTGTCTCTCATTCATCATCGTCAATTTCCACTCAGACAAGGACTCTCTTGATATCATCTCCGACCTGGAAAAAAACCAACCCGTCGATGGAGTTGAGGTAAAAATCTATGCCGTTGATAATTCCCGATCATCCGACTTCCGCACTGCCCTCAAAGATCACCCGCTGGCTATCTATGTAGATAGTCCCACAGGCAATGTCGGTTTTGCCGCCGGCAACAATCTGGGGATCAAGCAAGCTCTCAAAGACAAATCGGATATCATCTGCTTGATAAACAACGACACCCAAGCCCCCCCGGATCTGGTCGAAAAGATTATGAGTTCACCAATCACCGATCCAAATGTTGGCGTTGTCGGTGGTTTGATCTACTTTGCCAAGGGTTTCGAGTTTAAGGACAAATACAATGCCCAAGAAAAAGGCAAGGTCATCTGGTACGCCGGAGGCAAGCTGGACTGGGACAACGTTTTGGGCAGTCACATCGGAGTCGATGAGGTAGATGAAGGTCAGTATGCAGAGGTCAAAGATACCGATTTTGTCACCGGCTGTCTTCTGATCACCAGAGCCGATATTTTTGCCGAAGTTGGTTTACTGGATGAAAGATACTGTCTCTATCACGAAGATACCGATTTCAATCTCAGGGTCAGAAAGAAAGGCTTCAGAACTGTTATTGATCCAAATATCAAGATATGGCACAAAGTAGCCCAAAGTTCCGGCATTGGCTCGGAGCTAAACGACTATTTTATTACCCGAAACCGTCTCCTTCTGGGGCTTACCTACGCTGGTCTAAGAACTAAGCTGGCTCTGCTGAGAGAAGCAGTGAGGAAATTATTCACCGGCACCAAGACTCAAAAACAAGCTATTAGGGACTTTTTCACCCACAATCTTGGCAAAGGCACCTTCCTGAAGTAATCCATGCGCTACAATTCAAATATAGCAACCATAATCTACCAAATCTGACCGGTGTCATTCCCGCGCGGGCGGGAATCTATACAAGAATTACCATCTAAATGCCAAAACTCTCAGTCATCATCCTCGCCCACAACGTCGAAAACGAAATTATTCCTGCCCTGGAAACGTCCAAATTTGCCGATGAAATGATCGTAGTCGATACCGATACCGGCTCCACAGATGATACTGTCTCCGTCTCTCTCAAGCATGGAGCCCGAATCGTCAAAAGTCCGGGTTACAACTTTGCCAAATGGCGCAACGACGGCGCCCAGGCCGCCCGAGGAGATTGGCTTCTATATCTCGATTCCGACGAAAGAATCCCGGTCAAGCTGGCCCATGAAATCAAAAAA
>Ga0172379_10004440_pt1 | contig 20734 bp, 19 predicted proteins | sample GrowelOW334metaG_FD_119756 | JGI IMG/M metagenome (GOLD analysis project Ga0172379, IMG submission 119756) | Groundwater microbial communities from an aquifer near a municipal landfill in Southern Ontario, Canada - Groundwater well OW334 metaG | ecosystem: Environmental > Aquatic > Deep...
AATACTTTGGCGTGTTCTTTTTCGTTCTCTGCGGTCTCAAGGAATATATTCGCTATCTGCTCGAACCCTTCTTTCCTGGCGGCGCTGGAGAAGTATGTATATCTCATTCTCGCCTGGGATTCACCCGCGAACGAAGCGAGAAGGTTCTTTTCTGTCCTTGTTCCTTTAATAGATCTTGCCATGTGTCTTCCCTCCATTTGATCGGTTAATTTATTCTATGTATTCAAAAGATTGTATTACCTGGTACTCGATTTAGCAAGCTCAATCTTCGGGCGGAACGGCGAGCCTGGACGCCGCATTTATACCTGCCACCACTTCCGGTATCACGCCCATCTTCACGTATATTGGGTGGACCATCTTCTTCAATTCAGGGACCTTTGCCGCGAATACGAGAGACGCTGCCAAACAGACGATGCCTCCCGTAATAAGGGCATTGGTAGGGCCCATCCACGTAGCGAGAGAGCCGGCGAGAATGCTGCCGATCGGCGCCATGCCTAAAAACGACATTGCGTAATAACTCATCACCCTGCCTCTCTTGTCGTCATCGACTATGGTCTGTAAGAACGTATTGCATGCAGCCATATGTGTCATGAACCCGAACCCGGTCAACGCCATGAAGAACAGCGAAAGCCAGAGAACGCGGGATAACGAAAAAGCTATTATACCTAACGAGAAGATGGCTGATGAAATAGGTATTATATTCCCGAACCGGAGTGTATTTTTCTGCGACGCAAGAAAGACCGTGGCAATGATGGCGCCGACACCTGCTGACGCCATGAGGAACCCTAATGTGCTCGGCCCTCCATGGAGGATATCCTTAGCGAAGACCGGCATAAGAACGGTATATGACATGCCCATGAGGCTTATCGTGCCCAGAAGCATGAGGATGTGGCGTATGGGCGCAAAACCGAAAGTATAAGAAGTCCCTTCTTTCAGCCCGTGCAGTATGTTCGATGTCTTATGTTCCATACTCTGCTTTTTTATGTTCATGAGGAAGAGGCTTACCAGAACTGCCAGAAAACTCAACCCGTTGGTCAGGAAACATATTCCTTCGCCGGTTACAGCTATGAGCATACCTGCGATGGACGGGCCTATAAGCCGCGCGCCGTTGAACATGAGAGAGTTTAGGGCTATGGCATTACCGAGCATTTCTTTTTTCTCAACCATGTCTATGATGAAAGACTGCCGGGCGGGAGCATCAAAGGAATTGACGCATCCAAGGAATACCCCCAGCACTATTATGTGCCAGACGGCAACCGTACCGGTCAGAGTAAGTACCGCAAGCGTCAATGCCTGCAGCATGGCGAATGCCTGGGTATAGATGAGTATCTTGTGCCGGTCCCACCTGTCGACCAGGACGCCGGCCACAGGGCTTAACAGGAATGATGGTATCTGGCTTGAAAAACCGACCACACCGAGCATGAATGCCGATCCGGTAAGACGATATACGAGCCAGCTCATCGCTATGAACTGCATCCATGTCCCTATCAAAGAGATGCTTTGGCCCATAAAAAACAGCCTGAAATTCCTGTAGCGCAGAGCTCTGAACATCACCCTGAAGATAGGTCTCATATTCACCTTTTAAGATAAGCGAGAAGGCTGCGCATTATATCGAGAGGCTTCGGCGGACAGCCGTGTATATAAATATCGACGGGAACTACCTCTTTTACTCCGCCCAAAGTATAGTAGGAGCTCTTGAAGAGCCCTCCGTCCCTTCCGCAGTCGCCGCATACGATGACGAATTTGGGTGACGGCATGGCGTCATATGTCTTTTTAAGCGCGACTGCCATATTCCTCGAAACGGGACCGGTCACGAGCAGGGCGTCTGCATGCCGCGGAGAGGCGACAAAATCTACACCGAACCTCTGAATGTCATAAATAGGGTTCGTCGTGGAGATTATCTCGGACTCGCAGGCTCCGCAGGATCCCGTATCGACTTCCCTGATATGGAAGGACCTGCCGAATTTTTTATGCAGTTCTTTCCTGAGCTCCAGGCCTACCGCTTCTACCTCTCCGGCCATGGCATGGTCCCTGAAGATTACGGGCCTCGTCACTATCTTTTTTCTGAGCCTGTTCTTAAATATATTCATCATAGGTCGTTCCCCGGATACGATAGATCGAAACTTTTATTGCAGACCGGAAAGTCGGGTATTATATTGCCGAGTACAGCATATGTCAGGCCATGCCAATTATGGAATGACGGATCGACGATCTTACACCTGTCTACACGCCCTGATGCGTCAAGCGATACCCAGACGAGTACGGCTCCGCGCCAGGCCTCGGCATATCCCAAGGCGAAACCTTCTTTATATCCATAGACGGGCCGTCCGGATGACGGCTCTCCGACATCAAGCATCTTTAAGAACTTTTTTATAAGCCTGGCCGACTCTTCGAACTCCGCAAAACGCGTATTGAGCCTTGCCAGGACGTCCCCTTCCTCCTGTGTCTTCATATTGAACCCGGCGCTTTCGTATATTCCGGGAAATGTCTTCCTGAGATCGAGAGGTATACCGGAAGAGCGCGCCGCCAATCCTACTATCCCCAGGTCAATGGCGGTCTTCTTTCTCAGGACCCCTGTGGTATCGACCCTGTCCATGAACGATATATTAGAGAGCATTATCGTCTTAAGTTCGCCGAGATCTTTCATTATGGGTCCCAGCGATTCCGTCATAAGAGAGACTCCGTCTTTATCCAGGTCCGTCTTCACGCCTCCTGCCTGATTGATATTCTTCAGGTACCTGGAGCCTCCCGTTCTCTCGTTCAGGGCGAGAATAGATTCCTTCATTATCGACGCTAACGCGGCCGCGAAACTGAAACCGACATCGAGGGCTATCCCTCCGATATCCGCAGCATGGTTGTACATCCTTTCAAGTTCAAGGTATATGCCGCGCAGGACCTCCTGGCGTTCCGGGACCTTTATACCGCATATCTTCTCGACTGCGCGCGAAAAGGCAAGGCTGTAAGCGAATGCGGAATCCCCGGCTATGTGCTCGGATAGATGGACCGCGCGCGATACATCTTTTCCCTCTAATAGCTTTTCGACGCCTCTATGCGTAAACCCGAGCCTAGTCTCCAGATTGATTATCGGTTCGCCGGCCGCGCTGAACCTGAAGTGCCCCGGCCCTATAATACCCGCATGCACAGGCCCTACGGGTACCTCAAAAACCCCTTCACCTTCGACCCTGTTAAATTTGTATTCGCTGCCGTCCGTCATATACGTCTGCGGCGGCACAAAATCTTTACATAAAGGATAAGAACCTTCGGGCCAGACCTCGTTGTGAAGTTTCAAGCCCCGTTTATCGGGATGGCCCGCGAATTTTATACCGAACATCTCCGCGATCTCGCGTTCGAAAAGGCTCGCCGAATATATCTCTTTTGCCAAAGATCCCATACCCTCAGCATCATCCCGGCCGATGGCCGACCTGACGATAAACCATTTTTTGAAAAGTCCCCCCAGAAATACGCAGTATAAAGTAAATACTCCTTTATCTTTCCTATCATCGGAAGCAAAGTACATCATCACCGGAGAATTCAGCCGCTTATGTAGGGTAAGGCACACCTTTCTAAAGTCCGCGTTACTTGTTTCTATGTAAACTTCGTCTTCGCGCACATCCATGGCCTCCGCTCCGGGAGCGCCGCATTCCTTCTTTATTTCATCGATGAAACTCATGTATCCCATCAAACGCCTCTTATGATATTGCCCGCGGAGACGAGCAGTTTATTGAAGAACCAGGGCATCTTGAAACCCATAATACATATGAATATGAACAGGAATACCGATATGAACTTCATGCTGAACGGGCAGGCCGAAACCTGCATGTCCTGCGGCCTCTTTCCGAACACGATCCTTGAGAAGTGGTATATGAGCGAGCCGAATATCACCGCCAGGAAAAATAACGCAAGGACCGCGGGAAGATAGGCTCCTGCCCTGAATCCCGCGATGATCACCATGATCTCGCTTACAAATATCGAGAAGGGCGGTGACCCGCCTAAAGCAAATGCCCCTAAGATAAGCACCGTTCCGATGAATGGCATGGTACCCATGACGCCGCGTATAACATTCATATCTCCGGTTTTGTATTTTTTAACCACATATCCCGCGCCGAAGAACATGAGAGACTTATTGACCGCGTGATTAAATACATGGAAGAGCGCACCATAAAGTCCGGCGGCGCCTCCGAAGCCGAGCCCCGTAGCTATAACGCCGATATGTTCGACGCTGCTATAGGCGAGAAGCCTCTTGAGGTCTTTCTGTACAAGTATGAACCCGGCAGATATGCCCAGAGAGAGCAGGCCGAAGAATATAAAAAGGTTTGAAGAGTAGTGCACGGCGACGCACTTATTTATGATCGCCGTATATCTAAGGATCGCGTATATCGCCGTCTTCAGCAGGACTCCCGACAGGAGCGCGCTTATCGGCGCGGGCGACTGGCTGTGCGCGTCCGGCAGCCACGTATGCATCGGCACGAGTCCTGCCTTCGTGCCGTATCCGACTATAATGAAGAGGAACGCGATCTTAAGCATCCTCGGATCCATCTTCCTGGCCACAGACATCATATCCGTCCAGTTCAGGCTGTTCACTCCCCCGTCCCTCGACGCAGTGTAATAAAAGAGTATCGTGCCCAGAAGTGCGAGGGTTATCCCTGCGGAGCATATTATGATATATTTCCACGCGGCCTCGATCGACATCTTGTTATTATGAAAACCGACCAGGAAAGCCGAGACGAGCGTCGTCATCTCGATCGCCACCCATACCATGCCGAGATTGTTGACGACCGTAACGAAGTACATCGACAAAGCGAAGAGGTTGAAGAGCGAATAATATTTGACGGCCTTGGACGCGCTGATCTCCCCTTCTTCCACATCGCCGGAAATATATTTTATCGAATATACGGAGGACGCGAAATTGATCAGGGAGATCGTAAGGATAAAGTAAGCGCTTAAGGCGTCTATATAGAAAAAGTTAAAAAGACTGATCACTCCGACGCCTTTGGCTATCGATAAAGCAAGGCACAGCGAATATATCAATGATAAAAGATATCCGGCCGCATTGAAATACCCGAAATTCCTGTGTTTCCCGAAAAATGTAGGGGATACGGCGAGAAGGAGCTGTATCACTAAAATAACTATAATATCCATCTGCTATCCTTTTAACTCCGTAAGTTTATCGACATCTATATGAGTGAAGATCCTGTTTATCCTGTAGACGAACATGCCCAGTATGATAACGCATAGGAATATATCGAAAAAAATCGCTATCTCCACAAAGAACGGCATCCCGCCCGACACGCTTGCCGCCGACAGGAAGAGCCCGTTCTCCATCACCATCAGCCCTATTATCTGCGCAAGGGCCTTTTGACGGAAGACCATTATGAACATGCCTATGAGCGCAACGGAGAGCGAAACAAAGAACTCGCTATTCTCTATCTTCCCCTGTATGGAAATGAACTTTACGGTAAATAGATACGCCATATACGTAAGGGCCATCGCCAGGAATACGGAGACCGCAGGATTTATAAAAAGGCCGAGATCTTCTTTAACTTTTATCTTCTTAACGACCCTCTTAAGGAAATAAGGTATCAACAGCACTTTTAACAGGAATAGCAGGACGGCCACTATATACAGATCGAGATGCCCTGATCTAACCGCCAGGGAAAGAGTGACGAGGAATAGAAAGAATGACTGCGCCGCGAATGCATTTATGAGCGCGGACATCCTCTTTGCTATGACCATCGCAAAGGTTACCGCCATTATGCCGAAAAGGAATAGATCGATATGCATTCTACATTCCCCCCGCCGAGATTATCACAGCTAGTATGGACAGCGCTATGGCGAAGCTCAGGAGGTCGACCACCCTGAACAACCGCATCTTTGCCATCGATATCTCCATCATTGCTATTATTAAGGATATACCCGCTATCTTAAGGGAATACACCGCCAAACCAACGGCCGGCTGAAGGCCCGTGAGCGAACCAGCCATTCCCCATGGCAGAACGACGTTGGCCAGTATACTGAAGAATACGATCTGTTTTACATGCGCCGCAAGTTCGATCATCGCAAGCGATGGGCCTGAATATTCCAGCACCATCGCCTCGTGTATCATGGTAAGTTCGAGATGGGTCTCTTTGTTATCTACCGGTATCCTCGACGTCTCTACTATAGTCACGATGAAGAACGATATCGCAGCGACTATCGATGACAGACGGACAGCGTGGACGCCGCTTAACACAGCTATGGAGGTCGATGACGCGTTCATGGAGACCGCGAATACCGACAACAATGCTACCGGTTCGACCAGGCTCGATATGAACATCTCCCTTGATGAACCCATGCCGCCGAATGCTGAGCCGGCGTCGAGCGCCGCAAGGCACATGAAGAAACGGCCGAGCGCCAGTATGAATATGATCGTCAAAAAGTCCCCCATCCGGTACAGTGAGATCTTCGATGCCAGTACCGGTACGAGCGAGGCGGCCGCTATCGTAGAGGCCAGGATCACGAACGGCGTTATCCTAAATATCCAGGAAGTGTCCTTTGATATGACGCGGTCCTTCGCAAAAAGTTTCGCCAGGTCATAATACGGCTGGAGGACGCTTGGGCCTTTCCTCATGCGCATATTATTTTTTATCTTCCTGATGATGCCGCTCACCAGCGGGGCGACGAGTATCAATAACGCTATCTGTATGATCACAAACACTAAACCCATAAAGCTCCTAGAACCTGTTGATAAAAATTATTAGAGCCAATATCGTAACGAATATATATGCCAGATATACATGAATGGAACCTGGCTGCAGTTTCTTTATATGACGGGCGATCACGAATACCGCGTTTATCGCCGGTTCGTAAATATATCTTTTGAATATCGGGGTAAAGAAGACCTCGTATTTGAACGACTTTATATGATAGAAAGATTCCCTTATCTTTTCCGTGCGTGTATACGGCAGAAGGAAGAAGCCGAAAGCGATCCTGAAAGGTTTCGAGAACGCCGTCGCGCTGTATTCTGTCCGGGGAGAGAGCTTGTAATAGCCGCAATCCCATGTCCTGTCGATTACGGTCTTGCTTTTCCGCGTGCCCAGATAAAAAGCTGCCGCCGCAATGATCACGAGGACCGTGATCGCTAATGCCGCAGCGGGAGTTGAGAGACAGGCGCCGCTGCCGTTCTGCGGAGCCAGAGTAAAATTGTTAAGCGTAAAATTCATATGGGCCGTATTTATGCGCGTAGCACATCCCGACACCATAACCAGCGCCTTTATTATCGCCGCGGCTGCGAACGCCGATACGAAGACGAGAATGGCTAAAAATGCCATGGAGATCTTCATTGTGAGGGAAGCGTCTTTCGCGCCCTCGTACTTCACCGAGCGCGGCATCGCCAGGAATGTCATACCGAATGCCTTGACGAAGCATGAAGCGGCAAGCCCGCCCGTCAGCGCCAGCACTGCGGCTGCGCAGGCCAGGAATATCTTATAACCACCCGCCGCAGCAACCGCGCCCATGAAGAACGCCTGGAGCGTCAGCCATTCGCTTACAAAACCGTTGAGCGGCGCTACTGCCGATATTGCCATCGCTCCTACGAGAAAAGCGGCGGCGGTCCACGGCATGCTCTTTATGAGGCCTCCGAGCTTCTCCATATTGCGCGTGCCGGTATACTTATATACCGCTCCTGCACACAGGAAAAGCAGGGATTTAAATATCGCATGGTTCACAAGATGGTACAAGCCGGCTGAAAGCGCAAAGACCGCAAGGACCGGCATCTCCATCTTCATGAATAACATGGATGCTCCCACGCCCAGAAAGATTATTCCCATATTCTCCACGCTCGAGTACGCCAGAAGCTTTTTGATATCACGTTCCATAAGAGCGTACATCACGCCAACCAGGCACGATACCATTGCCAGGACGAGTATGAGATTGGCCCACCATAAGTCGCCGACACCAAGAGTAAACACGATAAACCGCAGGATACCGTATATTGCTGTTTTTATCATGACTCCGGACATCAGGCTGGATATGTGGCTTGGTGCCTGGGGATGAGCATAAGGAAGCCATATGTGCAGAGGAACGATACCTGCCTTTGTGCCGAAACCTGCCAATAAAAGGATGAAGACGGTATTTCTTATGTTCAAAGGCATGCCCGAAGCGGCAGCCTTGAAGGCATTCATGTCAAAAGACCCGGCGTATTTATGGAATATCAGCAATGCTATCGTTATGAAAGCCGTGCCTATATGGGTCATCACTATGTAGATGACCCCAGCCCTTACGGACTTTTCGCTATGAGTATCGAATGTCACGAGGAAATAAGATATTAGCGACATCGATTCCCATGCGATCAGGAAGATGAGGGCATTATTGACCGTTACGACGAGCGCCATAGAAACGATGAAGGCTATAAGAAGCGCCCATCCAAGCGCTATCTTCCGTCCCGGGTACTCTCCCTTCATGTATCCTACTGAATAAAGCGCCGAAGGAGCAGATACGAGCAGTATGACCACGAGGAAGAAGAGGGAAAGCGGGTCGAATAGTAACGAAAATTTTATATTCAGGTATCCCATATGTTTATCTTCGAAGATCTCCGTTCTAAAAAGCATAACCCCCGCCCTGAACGCTTGAGCGGGGGTTCTGTTCCATTCTAAACCCTTAATATTATTTTGTCAATGCTACTTCTTCTTTGCGCCTTTTTTGACGGACATATCTATCGCCACTTTAAGGGACGGCATTATTTCGGAATAGATGCTCAGTTTAGGTATGAAGGCCGATATGCCCAGGCCGTCGGCTTCTTTTATCGTGTCCATGCTTGGATAGGCAGTGAACATGATGACGGGCACTTTTGCGGACACTTCACGGATCTGTTTCAGCGTAGCCACACCATCCATATCCGGCAGCATATAATCCAGGACCACTACATCCGGACATTGCGCTTTTACGGCGCTCACACCGTCTTTCCCGTTCGCCGCCTTGACCGCCTCATATCCCCATTCTTCCAGGCGCATGGCCAGCAGCTCGAGAAAATCGGGTTCATCATCCACTATCAGGATCTTTATCTTAGCCATCGCGGGCACCCTTTCTTTTTTATAGAGCGCAGCCTACTCTTCCCCTGCATAATGAGGCATATCTTCCATGCCTACAGGCATATTGATCTTTTGATATTCAGGCGGTACCTCGAACATCGAATCCGGGCTCGGACCCATCTTCATGTTCTGATATTCCATGGTCCAGCTCCCGTCCTGCGCCATCGTCTTTATCGGTACCTTCGATGCCGGTTCTATCCATTGAAATACGGACTCTCTCATACCGTCAACTTCTGCGGTCACGCTGTACTTGTCGGCAACCACCCCGTTCACCGATTCCTTACCCAGTAATTTTCTCTCGATCTCCCCCGGCATCTTTTCCGTAGCAACGACTATATTGCGCGGGTCGAAAGGCTGCTCCATATACATCTTGTTGGAGGGCATCAGTATCCATAGGACTTTTTTGTCCATACGCGTTATTGTAATACTTTGGGGGACTTCCATCCTCACCCTGTCCTTGGAAACGTATATCTTGCCTTTGAACGTGCCTTCGTTCGTAGTGCTCACCATATCCGCGGAAAAATCGGATGCATAGGCCTGCGATATGAATGCAACGCCAAGGATAAGGCTTAAGTACATTATCTTTATCTTCCCGTACCGCATCTCTAATTCTCCGTTCTTATATTAAGACTTCTTATTCATCTCGAGCGAGATCCGTTTCAATACCTTGTCTACGGATACTATCTTCACCTTTATTCTATCACCGACCGAAACTATTTCATACGGATTTTTAACAAATTTTTCACTCATCCTGGATATGTGCATCAACCCGTCCTGATGCACTCCTACATCGACGAATGCCCCGAAATTGGTCACGTTGGTCACCACGCCCTCCAGGACGGAACCTATACTGAGGTCATCGATATCGTTTATAGAGGAACTGAACTCAACGCTCGTGAACTCATCCCGCGGGTCGAGCCCCGGCTTTTTAAGCTCTTCGATGATGTCCGTGATCGTAGGGATACCGGCTTCGTCCGTCACATGGTCGGATATGGCGATACGGGAGAGAAGTTCTTCATTACCTATAAGCTTATCCGGGCTGACGCCGAGAGAAGCGGACATCTTTTCGACAATATGGAAGCTTTCGGGATGTATGGCGGAATTGTCAAGAGGGTTTACGCTCTCCCTGATCTTAAGGAATCCGGCGCATTGTTCAAATACCTTAGGGCCGAGCCCAAGGACCTTCAGCAGGCCCTTCTTCTCGGTGAACTGCCCCTTCTCCGAACGGTGCTTTATGATATTTCCGGCCAGATACGGCCCTATCCCGGACACGTACGAGAGAAGCTCTTTGGAGGCGGTATTCAGTTCAACCCCTACGTAGTTGACGCACGATTCTACCGTCGCATCGAGCGCTTTTTTGAGTTCGCTCTGGCTAACGTCGTGCTGGTATTGCCCTACGCCTATCGCTTTGGGATCTATCTTGACCAGGTCTGCCAGAGGGTCCTGCACTCTCCTGGCAATGCTTATGGCGCCTCTCACGGTAATGTCCAGGTCGGGGAACTCAGCCCGGGCAGAATCGGAGGCGGAATAGACGGACGCCCCGGCCTCGCTCACGACGATCGCCTTAACATCGAGACCATTACGCTTGATTATATCATCGATGAAGGTTTTGGTCTCTTTTGAGGCGGTACCGTTGCCTATCGCGATCAATTCCACGCCGTATTTTTTCAGGAGGCCCGTTACGATATGCCCGGCTTCTTCTCTCTGCCGGTCGGAAGTGAACGGGAATATGGGGCTGTACTCTTTGAATCCGCCGTTCTTATCGATGACCGCGACTTTACAGCCCGTCTTTATGCCGGGGTCCACTCCCATGATGACTTTATGCCCCGCGGGAGGCACGAGTAAAAGGTTCCTTAGATTTTTCGCGAATACGTTTATCGCTTCCTTTTCGGCTTCGGAAAGTTTCATGCGGAAGACTTCCACTTCTATGGAGGATTTAAGGGATCTCCTGTAGCATACCTCTATGGCCCTCAACAGGTCTTTATGGAATATTGAGCGGCTGTTCTTGACGAGCCTCGTCTCTATGGACTTGAGGACCGCATCCTCGGCGAGGTCTATCTCCCATGTAAGCACCTGCTCTTTGGCGCCCCTTCTTATCGCAAGTACCCTGTGGGACGGCGACTGCGCGATCAGTTCCGCAAAATTATAATATGATTCGAATTTTGTCTTGGTCCCGGCAAGCTCATATCTTGCCTTCGATATGAGCACCCCTTTTTTACGAAAGTTATCGCGCAGCATCGTGCGTATATCGGGGGATTCCGATATCTTCTCTATAACTATCTCGAGAGATTCTTCAAGAGCTGCCTCTACCGTCGGCACACCCTTCTCCTGGCTTACAAAACCGGATATTATAGCCAGCCTGTCGCCGTCCAGCGGCTGCGTTACGAGTATCATATCGGCCAGGGGCTCGAGCCCTTTCTCTTTAGCCGCCGTCGCCTTGGTCCGCTGCCTCGGCTTGAACGGCAGGTAAATGTCCTCGAGGATATACTTCTGTCTACAGGAGCCTATCTTAGCGGACAGCTCGTCCGTTAGCTTCCCCTGTTCTTTGATCGACTTCAGGATGGTCTCTTTGCGCGCTTCCAGCTCCGCATAATACGCGAACTTTTCGGCTATATCCCTGATCTGGACTTCATCCAGGCCGCCGGTCCGCTCTTTCCTGTACCTGGCGATGAAAGGGACCGTCGCGCCGCGCCCCAGGAGCGTAAGCGTGTTCCTGAGAGACTCTTCGCTCAGGCCCAGGTCCTTCATTATCATCTCGAAAACGATATTTCCGTCCATAGAGTTATTTGATCCTTTTTGACACTTCTTCAGCCAGGATCCTGTGTCCTTTTGCGTTTATATGATCATCGAGATCATAAAAACAATCTCTCGTCATCTTATCCTGCCAGTCGATAGCTTCTATGCTCTTTATATATCCGGGATAGTCTCCGGAGGAGATCGTTTCTTTGAGCGAAGCCAGGAACGCCTTATCGCCCAGCACGATCACCTTTACTCCGGTGAGATCTTTTCTGCTGCCATTCATAATGGCATTGATAAAATATCCGGCGCCGCCCGCACTTTCCTGGAAAGGCACCGCTTTTTTAAATGTCTTGGGAGACTTGAAGCCCTCTTTCATATTCTTATAAGCAAGTTTTACATATTTCCCGGGATAATATCTTTTTGTCTTAAGGTGCTCCCTGACTACCTCGTTATATTTGTCTTCCGAGGTTATGTTAAGACTGTTCTTGTTCTCGTAGAAAGCCTTGTTCTCCTCATAATCGTTGAACAGGTAATGCATAACCAGGTATTTCAGTTTAGAAGTATCGACGCGGTCGAGCGTACGCATTTCACGCACGGTACCGTAAGACGCGACGGCGGTATTGAGCGTCAAAAGCCCTTTCTCCTTTTCGACTAGAGAGCTGTACATATCATCCTGATCGATACCCCAGCCCATCGCGTAAGAATCTCCGAGGACTATGATCTCAGGAGAGAGAAGCGATCTTTCGTCATCGCGAAAACCGAGAGAGTTCACCATGTATCTATTCTTGAATTCGGGATTGGAAAAGAAGGACGTACCGGGCTTAAGCGTATACGTAAGTTCGCTGTCGTAACGCGCATTACCGGGCTCGAACTGTATGATATTCCTGTACGACCCCAGATATATCCTGTCGATCAGGTCATCCATGCCGAACCTGGGCATTGAAGGAAAGGCGAGCATCATCGCTATTAAACATTCTATCATCAGTAGCGGCAGCAAAACGCTCATGATCACGTACAATTTTCCGTTCATGATCAGCAATACGCACAGAAACGCTATGGACGAGGCGACTACATACGAGGTGATCCGGGAGAAGCGCTTGTCTATCTTATGATAATAGTATTCCGGAGGGTGAACATCTTTCACGGACGCCTTACTCTCAACGCAGCTCTTTACGATCCGGCGGCCGTAACGAGCGTACAATACATTGGAAACAGCCGCTGAGACCAGGGATACCGCTATGATCGACGCCAGCGCTATGGATATACTCCTCTTACTTATATTCAATTCTATCTCGCGCTTTGCATTACCCAATAATCCGCTCCATCCTTAGCCTTTATCAGGTAGAGGCGCCTGTTCATATTGGATTTCGTATCGAACATGCGCATATAGAGATCGTCATAAAATTCCGTGCACTCCAAATAATAGCCGTGCTTAAAACTCGCATGGTTCACCGGGGTGACATCGATCAATGTGAACTTTTCCGGCTCCAGGCTCTTTAGATATAGCATCTTCTTCGCTTCTTCGAACTGCTCAGGATGCTCCATCCTTACTTTCGGACGGCCAAGGCGCGGCCCCCTATTTATTATCCCGCTGATCAGAAGCGCATCATCGTCGGAAGCTACATATGTCGTCATCTTCTTCGACATAGAGGTCATATGGTCTTTGAATTTGGCGGCGAACTCATCCCTGCCGACATCCGGAGCCGCAAATATTATATGGTCTATCTCTGTCTCGTTATCGGCGAGAGAGGGATTTTTGTACATCTCTTCAAAGGCGTCGCACGCCACCTGGCATCCAAGGCTGGACGCTTTGACCCAGAGCTTCTCCGGCTTGACCTCGTGTATGACCTTCGTCAGGGCCTCTGCGAGGAACGGACCGGAGCGACTAGCCTCATCTTCGGCTTTTTTATATCCCGATATACCGAACGGCTGGTCTCCGGGCCAATCGAAGAGCAGCACCGGCGTATCAACGTCGAGGAGATATGCAAAATACGCCGCCTTCATCGCCGTGACCTCAAAGCCGTCTTTATACCCGAATACGAGCACTAAAAGAGATTTGTGCGGCGACGCATTTACCGCATCGGACAACTGTTTTACGAAGATGTCCGGATCGAGCCTCTCAGTCTTCGTAAGCCCAAGGATGCCGTTCTTCTTCAATTGATCGGGGTTCATCTTCCCTATGCGTACCCTAGGGTCTATCTTCATGCCCAAGGTGCCGTATGACGTCGCATCCGCAAGTTCACTCTTAAATACAGGAGACTGATCGTCGCGGTAGTCGATCCGGCGGCTCGTCGCGTAAAATATATTGACCACCCTGTACTTACCCTCTGACTTATAGTCGAGTCTCTTATAAAGGTCCTCCAGACTATAGACCGGAGAAGTCCTTACAGGCATGCTGGAGCATCCGGTCAACAGGAAGACCATTGCGATCACCCCGAGAAATGAGAGCTTATTTTTCATACGGCCCTTTCTTTAATGTTTTTGAGAACCAATTCAATATCAATTCCTTCATCTTATCAGGATAGAACTGTACGAGCCTTTCCGCATGAAGCCCTCCCCTTATCGTTTCGATCTCCTTGGGAGGATTCGCGGCGTCAAAAAGTTTTTTTGAGTGGCGGTCTTTTATGAGCCAGTCCCTGTCTCCGTGTATGAACAATATAGCGGTATGGTCTATCTGCCTCACAGTATCGATCGGATCTTTCTTATGCATGAAGATATTTGCCGTCCTCGCGCCTTTGCCCTGCCATTTGTTCAATATGTCGTCCTTAAGCTCTATGAACATCTCAGGCTCCCAAAAATGAAAATCAACATTCCTGAAACGTATCGGACAGCTTATGAGGACCATGCTCTCTATATCTGTCCTGCCGGCGGCGGCATTTATAGCAGAGGCAGCGCCGAGAGAAAACGCCACTATGCCTATATGCTTATAACCTTCCGCCTTTGCGAGATCTACGATGGCATCTACATCCATAGATTCTTTGGCACTCCAGGTAAATCTCCCCTCGCTCTGCCCGTGCCCCCTGAAGTCGAATGCTATAACATCATATACGGGCGAGACGAGTTCGGCGGTCCTCTTTATCCATCTATTGGCCTTACTGGTATAATACCCCGGGCATATCACTACGACGGAATCGGATCCGTTCTTGTATTGGTCGTAAGCTATGCTTATATTGTCGCGTGTAGATATCATTCCTGAGACGGCCTCCCGGGCCAATATGTTTGAAAGCGGCAATGTGACAGATAATGCGGTCATGATGATAATGGCAATATATTTCAATCTCTTCCGGTCTACCGCCGCCCCTTTTTATGGCCGCGGGACATACGTCCCCCGAAAGGCAGCGATCTCGATTCGAAATTTATCCTTATCGGCACTCCTTTAAAATCATGCATCTCCTTGATAAGGTTCTCCATGTGCCTTTTTATATGTTCCGTCAAAGGCCGCGGGCTCTTCGTCCCCAGGATAAAAGCGGGAGGCGTAGAACCGGCCTGCTTAAGATACGTAACTGTTATGGACCACCTGTTTATCTCCTGCGCTTTACGCAGCGATTCGAGCATGACGGTGAGTTCGGCAGGCTGTATGACCGTCCGCGACCTCTCGTATACGGCAAATATCGTATCGAGAGAGATCGTGACATTCTTTTTGGTCTTACAGGATATGAACATGACGGGAAAATTTTTGACGGCATTCATCTTCCGCACCAGCATCTCTGTATACTGCCTCATGCCGGCCTCATTTATCAAGTCGCATTTATTAATAGCGATCAGGAGGGATTTGCCTTCCTTTATACAGAAATCTATTATGCGCATGTCATCTTCCCTCAGTCCGTCGTATCCGTCGACGATTATCACCGCCACATCGGCGCGTTTTATCGCCTCTTTTGACCGGACGTTACTGAAGAAATCCGCGCTCTCTTCTATCTTGGAGTTATGCCTCATACCGGCGGTATCTATGAGAAGGTACTCATGTCCTTTATACTTAAAATTTATATCGATGGAATCCCTCGTCGTCCCCGCGGTCGGATGCACTATCACCCTCTCTTCCCTCAGGATGGAGTTGAGATATGACGATTTGCCGACGTTCGGCCTTCCTATAATAGCGACGGCGATGGGGCGCGGGAGCTGCTGTACAACTACGGGCGAATCTATATACTTAATAACATCGTCGAGCAGTTTCTCTATCCCTATACTGTTCAGCGCCGACACGGGATGAGGATCGCCCAGTCCCAGCTCGAAAAAGTCGAGCGCGGCTTTCGTCCTCGCTCCGTCGTCGGACTTGTTCGCTATGACATATATGCGCTTTGATGTCTTCCTGAGTTTCGAGGCGAGTTCCATATCCTGCGGTAATACGCCTACAGAGCTGTCGGTAACGAAGAATATGATATCGGCCTCTTCGATACCTGCGTGGAGCTGGTTCAATACGAGGGCATGTATGTCGCTGCCGGGCCCCTTCTGAGCCTCAAAGCCTCCCGTATCCACCAGCGTGAAGCGTTTATCTTTCCAAACTATATCGGCATACAGCCTGTCGCGGGTAGTGCCGCAAGAAGATTCGACTATAGCCTTCCTGGACCCTAAGATCCTGTTGAAGAGCGAGGACTTCCCTACGTTCGGCCTGCCTACAATGACAACCTTGGGTAAACTATTTTTTGACATATGCGCTTTCTTTTAGATGCCGTTCACTTAATGTCATTATACCACATTAAGAGTAAATCGCTAAGAGAGGTATATAGGACCAGGCTTCCGTAATGAAAAATGGTGCAGATGCCCTCTCCCGCCCTTTTACAAAGTTCCAATTGACTCGCGAACGAGGCGGGCGTCCCGGCCATCTCATAAGCGCCGATAGCTATATTGACCTTCTTAAGGTCTACGCCTCTATTTTTGATATCCAGAACATATTTTTCGAATTCCTGAGAGTCCGGCGTATAGCTCATGACCGTAACAAAATCGACGAGGCCGCTCTCTATCCAGTACGGCCAATCCTGGAAGGCTTCATGATACGCGCGGGAGTACGGGGCGCAGCCCGTCGCCGACACCTGTATGTCCGGACTAATGGAGCGCGCTTTTTCTGCAAGTTCTCCCAAAAACTCCGTGACCTGGCCGCGCTTCCAGTCATCCCAGACGAGGCTGCCTTCCTCTATATGACTTAAACCGGACGCTTCTTTGAAGCGGTGCATATTCACATCTGTGTAGCCGTAGGCGGGGTCCTTATCGGGATAACGTATATAATCATACTGGATACCGTCCAGGCTGGGATAAGAGCTGAGTATCTCCCCGACTATATCGGTAAGCTCTCTCCTGACCCGCGGGTCTCCGGGTTCGAGAAAATACTGCCCATCGATCTTATAGTCCTCGAGAGAGCTCTTCTCGTATCTATTTTTCGTCAGGATATCTGTGCCGTATTTTTTGAGGATCACGGCGTCTTTGTTCGCGCCGAGTGACAGCATATTCATCCAGGCATGTACTTCTATCCCGGCTGCGTGGGCTTCATTGATGAGTTGGCCAAGGGGATCCCCCCGGACTTCTTTTAAACATGCATTATACGGAGCGGCGTCCGCTACAATTGAAGGAAACCACGCCTGGTTAGCGCGGTAAACTTGAACAAAAAGCACATTGACGCGGGCTTTTTTTGCGTAATCGATCAGGGCGGAGATCCCGGCGCGGCTTGAAAGCACCGCGGGCTCCTGCAGTACTGTGACGAAAAGTCCGAGACGCACCTTGGCCTCTTCGCATCCCGCATCGCGCGCCAAGATGATGAGGAGCGCTAAGATACAGATCGAAACATATCGCTTCATGACCGTCTTTATCAAGCGACCTTTTTTAAGTAGCCGTTAGGATTGAAGGTAAGGAAGAACTTTTCCCTCTCCTTATCTATCACAAAATCCTTATTCTCTTTTAAGAATTCTTTTACCGCTTCCATCGGCCCGGGGCCGTGGGACGGCTCTACGGGATGGCCGTTCACATTCGAATCTTCCACTATCAAATAACTCCCTTTACTTACAAGAGAGTTATATATCCTCAATTCACTGAGCACGTGGGCCATAGTATGGTCCGAATCTAGAAATATCATCACCTTATCGTTCTTGCCTATTGCAGCCTTCGCCTGTTCTACGATCTCGGGAGCAATAGATGAGCCGGTCAGGTAAGTCACCCTCTTGTGCTGTGGCCTATTATCTTCGTGCTTGATATCTATGGTTATGATCTTCCCTTTACCCGCCATGTCGCATATATGCGCCATGAAGAGCGCCGAGCTACCCCGCGCGGTACCACATTCGATTATCACATCTGGCTTCAGCTCAACTATCATCTCCTGATATACCCACACATCGAGAGGACATTTTAAGAGGGGTACGTTCATCCAGTACGTATTATTCCATGTACGGTCCAGAGAATAGTAATAAAGTTTATGGAACTCAAGCACCGCCAGATCCCTGATCTTAGGGTCCGTTAAGATACGGCTCCTCAGCCCTGCGTAAAACTTATAGAAGATAGCGCTGCTTACCCTCTCACATGCCTGCTGAATAGACCGGAAAATCCTGTTCTTTGCCAATGCCGCCTCCCTTTTTGCGCCCGTTCATTTAACGATTCTAACTCAAATAAAAACCCTCTGCAACTTTTTTGTTACAGAGGGTCTCCATCGTATCTTTAAACGAAAAAATCCTGTTCAGTATTTTTTCTTTTTTAACGTCCGCTGTCTTTACGCTTTGAAAAACAATCTTTACAATAGACCGGACGGTCTTCTCTAGGCTTGAAAGGAACTTCACATTCCTTTTTGCACTCCGCACATGTCGCTTTATGCATTTCCCTCGGAGCTCCGCCGAATCCGCCACCACCGCCTTGATATGCCATACTTCCTCCTTTTGGCTTTTGTGAAGGCCCTAAAAACATCTTCCCTTCACATGATAATTATAGAACAGTAACTTACAAAACACAAGGATATTCTGACGAAGGCCGCTAACTTAAGCTTTCCGCGCTATAACGGGCTATAAGTCCGGTGCGCAGGGCATGCTTATAAACCCTTACGAAGAACCAGTATGCCAATAAAATATAACCGACCGCCAGTAATGCGGCGTATAAAAGCCCGCTGCCGGATACCGCGCCGCCCGAAACTACCGTCCTCAACCCTTCGAACACGTACGACGGCGGCAATAGAAAAGATACGGCCTGCATCCAGCCGGGCAGCGTCGAGACAGGGTACAGCACACCGACGAACGGCGATATTAGCGCCGGGATCGGCCATATGAACCATTCAGACGCCGGCCCTAAACGGAGCACGAGGCCAAAGCCGAATATACCCAGCGATATACCGAACAGGAAGAGCACCAGCAGGTACGGCATGATCATCGATCCGTAGACGAGAAGCGACAACTTGAACAACCCTACGGCTATGAAGACCATCACGGCTATCCCGATGACACTCGTCGCGATGCTCGTGAGGACTAGGCCCGCGACGTACTCGGATACCGAGACGGGCGCCGCAAAGATGTTCAGGAAATTACGCGACCACACGTCCTCGAAGAACGCCATCGTCACGCCCTGCATGATACGTATGAAGATGTCCCATAAAAGGACCGCTCCGAGAAGCGCCGGTATAAAATTAAATCCGGGCGACGCGACCGTATTAAGATACCTGGTAAGGAATCCCCAGAGCACCATGTCGACCGCTGCCCAGCAAAATAGAGGGAATATACGCGAAAAACTGCCTCTAATAAGGTAGAGCTGACGGAGAACTATGGCGAATGTAGGAGATGAACGCATATATCTACCCTGCCCCCAGCATGAGCGGCTCACGCGCAACTGTTATGAAAAGCTCCTCGAGGTCCTTTTTGCCGTACTCGGAGGGCAGCGTCTTGGGATCGCCTTCAAGGAGGATCTTTCCGTGTGAAAGGAATAGAACGCGGTCGCAGGTGTTCTCAACCTCATGCATATTATGAGAAGTCCATAGGACGGCGCCGCTGCCTTCGGATGCGTATTCACGGATATCGGCTCGTATCTCTGACGCGATGGACGGATCGAGCGATGCTGTAGGTTCATCGAGCAGGAGGAGGTGCGGGCGGTTGAGCATCGCCTTGGCAAGGCCGACGCGCGTCTGCTCTCCCGAAGAGAGCGCTCCGCACTTTTTGTCGCGGTGCGCCTTAAGATCGAATTGTTCCATAAGTTCGTCAATACGCTTTGAGAGCTCTTTTACTCCATACAGCATACCGAATACGCGTAGATTTTGATAGACTGTGAGATTGCCCGGCAGAGGAGCGTATACAGCCGCGAAATTCGTGCGTGAGGCCGCTTCCAGGCGGTCCTTTGAGATATCGAGCCCTTCTATAAAGACTTTTCCCGCGGTAGGTTCAAGGACTCCGAGTATGATATTTATGGTGGTAGTTTTACCCGCGCCGTTGGGCCCGAGCAGCCCGACGATCTCATTCGGCATTACGTCGAACGATATACCGTCAACGGCAACGGTATTTCCGTAAACCTCGCGAAGACCTTCAACCGACAGTACCTTATCCATGGCCGCCATCAAGCACCCTGCGATGCTATCTTCTCTCCGAAAGCTATCGCCTTCTCCCGGATATCCTTCTTATCCCCGATATCGCCCGATTCTCCGGCGTTCGGGACGAGGAACGACTCGTACTTCATGCCGGTGTAGTCGGCCGTTATGATAAAAGGTCTTTCGAGCGCATCCAACCCCACATCTTCGTACGCGCTGGCTATGACGGCAAGGGTCTTGCCTTTGAGCGGCGTCTTCATCGTGCCGGCAGAATTATCCCATTTATATAAAGAGAAGAACCTGTCGAAAATGAGCTTGATCTGGGCGCTGGCCGAGAAAAAATAGAGCGGTGACGCCACCACTATCACGTCTGCGTCAACCATACGCGCCAATACAGGCGTCGCCTCATCTTTTATGACGCACCTGTACTCATCAATCTTCTGGCAGGACC
>Ga0172379_10004441_pt1 | contig 20729 bp, 20 predicted proteins | sample GrowelOW334metaG_FD_119756 | JGI IMG/M metagenome (GOLD analysis project Ga0172379, IMG submission 119756) | Groundwater microbial communities from an aquifer near a municipal landfill in Southern Ontario, Canada - Groundwater well OW334 metaG | ecosystem: Environmental > Aquatic > Deep...
AAGCCTGTCATAGCCGGTTCGCCCGCATCTACACATAGTAAAAGATCAAAATCTACCAAATTTATATTTTTTAAATCGGTTATTATTAATTCTGTTTTTGGTAAAAAACTAAAAGAGCGTGGGACTGGCGCTGGTAAACAAGGTGTAACTTTCTTACCTAAACGAGTAAGCGCTAAATAACAAGCCACCACCGAACCCGTAGCATCACCACAATTAGCATGGCTGGCTAATAAAATATTATTAGACCGAGCCACCAAACGAGTAAGTTGTAATAATAATGACTGACTTATCATAAGCAATATAATTCAAAATCGGCCCCTTACAGGACCGATTAATTTACTCTCCTTGCTTCACCTTGTCAAGTATCTGCACTATATGCTCGCCTCTTTCAATGGATTCATCTAAATAAAATTCTATTTTCGGCACACGATAAGACTTAAGTTTTTGGTTTAAAATGCGCTGCAAGTGAGGCTGAACTATATCCATCAATTTAATTATTTCTTTACCTCTATCGGCAGGTAAAACACTGATACCAATACGAGCACCCGACAAATCACCAAAAACTTTTACTTGAGTCATGGTAATTAAAACACCTTTGGGTAATTCTAATTCACGCAAAATTAAAACATTTACCTCTTCACGAATAAGGCTAGCCAATCTATCTGTTCTCTCCCAACCCGGGCCACTAAGCAATGGTGCGTGTTTTGATTTCTTCATGGAATACTTCGAGCACATCGTGCTCAAGAACAATAGGATTACCTAGTAATTTTATACCACATTCGCCACCTTCAGCCACCTCGCCCACTATTTCTTTGCCTATTCTTATTTCACTCAAATTCAAGTCAATTATTATTTCTCCTTTTCTTATCACATGCACTTTGGTATTACCGCGAATTACACCCTGCTTCACCCTACAACCCACTATCATATCGCGCTTGCCTTGTCTAAATATTTTTAACACTTCCACTTCCCCAAGTTGAGTACGTACTAATTCTGGTTTTAATAAACTAGACAATCTCGCTTTTACTTCATCCAACAAATCGTAAATTACTTTATAACTTTTAACAAAAATATTCTTGTTGCGAGCTAAACCTTCGGCAGCTGGCAATACTGGCACATTAAAACCTAAAATTATAGCCTGGTTTACCTCGGCTTGAGTTATATCGCTTTCGTTAATACTGCCTAAACTAACCTTAATTATCTTCACAGCCACATCACTATTAGCTAACTGCCCCAGTGAAGCTAAAATAGCTTCTCGTGAACCAAGCACATCCGTCTTTAAAATAACATTCAAACATATCTGGCTAGAATTTACTTCATCTCCATTGGCACTATTTACAGAGGCCGAAGTAACCAAATTAGCTGGGCGCTGATAACGAGAAGTTTTACGCAACATATCTTTTATTTCATCTTCTGCCTCTACTACCTTAAAAATATCACCTGCCTGTGGAACATCGCGCAAACCACTAATCCTCACTGGCATAGCCGGTAGCGCCTCTTTTACAATAACTCCACGAAAGTCCCTCATAGATTTCACCTTACCAGCTGTCTGACCTATTATTATATAATCCCCAATATGCAAAGTTCCGGCTTGTACCAAAACTGTAGCTACTGGACCCTCGCCCTTATCTAAACGTGATTCTATCACTGTACCAGCGGCCAACCTATTAGGGTTGGCTTCTAGTTTGGCCATATCAGCTAGCAATAACACCATATCTAAAAGCTCTTTAATACCCATTGCCTTCTTAGCTGAAATTGGTACACAAATAGTCTTACCTCCCCAATCTTCTGGCAACAAATTTATTTCAGCTAAAGATTTTTTCACGCGTTCTGTGTCTGCTGTTTCGCGATCCACTTTATTTATGGCAATTAAAAAAGGAAGATTCTCATGCTGGGCTATTTCAATAGCTTCTAAAGTTTGTGGTTGTAAACCATCGTCAGCCGCCACCACTATAATAGCCACATCAGCCAACCGCCCACCGCGTGAACGCATAGCCGCAAAGGCTTCGTGGCCCGGAGTATCCAAAAAAGTAATCTTGCGTCCATTATCTTCTACTTGATAAGCTCCAATGTGTTGTGTAATAGCTCCGCTTTCACCAGCCGCTATATTAGTAGAACGTATAGTATCAAGTAAAGTTGTCTTACCATGATCTACGTGTCCCATTACTACTACCACCGGAGCACGAGTTTCTAATTTAGCTTCGGTAGTTTCTTTTAATAGCTCACCTAGTTTGGCCGACTGCTCTATTTCTTTGTCTTCATTATTATTTTCCTTAGCAGCTACCGTAGTAAAACCTAAATCCTGAGCCATAATAGAAGCTGTTTCAAAATCAATCCGCTCATTAATAGAAGCCATTACTCCATTCTTAAATAATTCACTAATAATATTAGTTACTGGTAACCCGAGTAAAGCCGCAAATTCGCGCGGGGTAATAACAGAGGGAATTTCTACCACCTTATCACCTCGACTAGCAACTTGAGCCTGGCCTAATTTTTTTTCTACCACCAAATACTTACTCTGCTCTGGACCAGACTTTCGTTCTGACCAAAGTTTTATTACTTTCTCAGCTACTACATCATCAATTTTGATAGCTCGCCGACCAATGTCAAAACCCAAACGAGGCAACTCATCTTTGAGCTGCTCGGTAGGAATTTTTAATCGTCTGGCGAGTTCTGTAATATTCATGAAAAATAGTCAAAAGATAAAGCTAAAACAAAAATCATTAATTTATTGACTTAGACTTGTCCAAGTTTACGCTTTCTTGACAGTTTAGTCAATAGCTGATGTAATAACTTATTACCTAAGATCTAGTCACTATAGGCTTGACACTAACAAGATAATAAGATAAGGTATTTTGATCTTCATATTTCCCAATCCTATTTTAGGCCTAAATATATGAGGAAAGGGCCATAAATTGGCTTAAATCTAATTAGTTTTATTTGAACTAATTTTAACTCCCGCATGGCATTAAACGAGCAACAACAAGCTATAAATGCATTACAAAATGCTAAACATGTCCTTATCACCTTCCCGGCTGGGCACAGTGGTGATGCCGTAGGATCAAGTTTGGCCTTGGCTTTGTACTTGGAAAAATTAGGTAAAAAAGTAGATATCATATCATCTAACTTTCAATTGCCTGGATTTTTACGTTTTCTACCCAATTCCGAGCGTATTGCTAACGAAGTGGCTGCTTTGCGAAAATTTATTATTACTCTAAATCTACAAAACGCTCCTCTGCAAGATTTAAGCTATAGTGTAGAAACCAATAAACTCCACATCTACCTTACACCTAAACAAGGAGAATTTACTTCCAGCGATGTTACTACCCAAACTTCTAATTTTACCCACGATCTGATTATCACCACTGATACGGCTGACCTGGAATCTTTGGGTGAAATATATCATAACAACACTCAATTCTTTTTCCAAACTACTATACTAAACATTGACCACTCTCCGGCCAATGAACACTTTGGTCAAATAAATTTAGTGGATTTTAACGTCCCCTCCACGGCTGACGTAATTTTTGATTTAATAGAAGCCATGAGCCCTAATGTAGTTGACGAAAATATTGCTACTTGTTTGTTTGCTGCGCTTACTTCGGCTAGTAAAAGTTTTTCTAGCACCCAAGTTACACCAGAAACTTTAGGACGAGCTGCTAAATTGGTATCACTGGGCGCTAGACGCGAAGAAGTAGTAACCCACCTTTATCGCACTAAAAAATTGGCCACTCTCAAACTTTGGGGACGAGCTTTAGCGCGACTCAAAAGTGACAGTTCACGCAAATTGGTTTGGACTCTACTTCAACCGGACGATTTTATAAAAGCCGGCGCTGGACAAGAAGATTTGCCAGGAGTAATAGATGATCTTATTACCAATGCTCCGGAGGCTGGCACCATTGCTTTACTTTATGAAGTCTCCATCAATGAAACTAATGTTTTCTTGCATGCTGGCCCAGGACAACATGCTTTAGATTTACTAAAACCCTTTGACCCACAAGGCGACAAACGCCGTGCGACTGCTATATTAAAAAACAAAGGGGTGCTGGAAGGTGAAAAGTTGATAATAGAACACTTAAAGCAATTAATACGCCCCCTTGAGTAAGTAGACTTGGAATGATAAAATAGCATAGCCATTTAGCTCATAGTGATTTAATAAAATACTTGCCACAGGCTATGGGCTATTTGCTAAACTTGGATGCGTAGCTCAGTTGGTAGAGCAATCGTCTTATACACGATCGGTCCCTGGTTCGAGTCCAGGCGCATCCACCACGTAAAAAACTGAGACTTATTGAAGTTTTTTACGTGCCCCGTGCGAGCTTTAAGCAAAAGCGAGTTTTACGGGGCAGAGTATTTATAAACGTCTCAATTTCACGTGGCACTGCCTAAAAATATGGAACTTCAAGTTGGTGTAAAAGCTTTTATTAAGGATGAGCAAGGTAATTATTTAACGCTTAAGCGTAGTGCACCTTACGAAGGTGAGGCTGAACCTCGCTGGGATATTCCAGGTGGCCGCATTAATGCTGGCGAACCTATTTTTGAAGCTTTGAAACGTGAAATAAAGGAAGAAACAAACTTAATAATGCAAGGTGAACCTCATATATTATATGCTCAAGATATTTTAAGAGTAGAAGGGCGACATGTAGTAAGACTCACTTTTGAAGCCAAAGCTGAAGGTGAAATTAAATTAGATCCCAAAGAACATAGTGCTTACCAATGGGTTAAATTATCAGATATCAAAAATTTACACCATGATTTATACTTAACTCGGGTATTACAAATAATGGGCGGCTAGCCCCGCCCGCCATGCTTCGCAAGGCGAAGCGGGCGCGGTCAGTTGATTGAAATAAATTTATATACTCTGTGGGCGGCTAGCTCACTTGGTTAGAGCGCAACATTGACATTGTTGAGGTAACAGGTTCGATTCCTGTGCCGCCCACAGAGTATATAATTAAAAACTTCACAGGTTCGCCAGTCCTTCTCTGAAGGAATTCTTGTGCCGCCCACCATGGATTATTTTAAATCACCCCGCTTATTAGCGGGGTGATTTTTTAATCAACAATATTATTGTCTTGATTTGTTAACTAATAATTTGGAGCCTTATCAATACCAACTAAATCATGTGGGTGGCTTTCACGCAAACTAGCTTGAGTAATTTGTATAAATTTGGCTTTCTTTTTTAACTCACCTAAATTCTTAGCTCCTATATACACCATACCACTCTTTAATCCACCAACTAACTGAGCAGCTACTTCGTTTAATTTTCCAGTATATGGCACTCGGGCTGACACCCCTTCTGGTACCAATTTACTTACAGCTAAACCGGCTTGACCGTATCTATCTTTACTTCCTTTTTGCATAGCTTCAAAACTTCCCATACCACGATAGGTTTTAAATAATTTACCATTTATCTTAACTAACTTGCCTGGCGCCTCGGCAGTAGAAGCAAACAATCTGCCTATCATTACTGCTCCCGCACCTGCCGCCAAAGCTTTTGTAATATCTCCGGAATAATTAATACCCCCATCAGCTATAATAGTTACACCTGACTTCTTAACTACTTGTACAGCCTCCAGTACCGCCGACAATTGCGGCACACCAATTCCTGCTACTACCCTTGTAGTACAAATAGAGCCTGGACCTATACCAACTTTTACTGCATCTGCTCCAGCAGCTATTAAAGCTTTTACACCTTCAGCTGTACCAACATTGCCAGCTATAATATCTACTTTAATAAAACGCCTATCTTTTTTAAGCTGCTTAGTCATATCCACCACACTCTTAGAATGCCCATGTGCCGTATCTATTACTAACACATTCACACCAGCCTTAAGTAAGGCTAAAGCCCTATCCAAAGCCCCATCGCCATGGCCAATTGCTGCCCCAACTAATAATTTCTTCTTCTTAACCAAACCTACTTCCGAGGCTTGCTGGCTGACTGACATATTCTTATGAATAATGCCAAGTCCACCAAGTTCAGCTAAAGCTATAGCCAATTTACTTTCTGTGACAGTATCCATTGGCGCAGACAATAATGGAATTTGCAATTTAATGCGTTTAGTTAAATTAGTACCAATATCTATATCCCTCCTATGTAAGTCAGAATACTGTGGCAATAATAAAACATCATCAAAAGTTAGATAGGTTGGAAACATAATATATTAAACTCAAAAGTTAAAAATCAAAAGTCAAAATTTTATATTTACTATTTATACGAATGCCTTGATAATAACAAATCCAAAATGTATTATCAATATACCTATATGAAAGAAGCCAACTTCATCGCCATTATAGACTTCGGATCACAATATACACATCTAATAGCCCGCAATTTGAGGGAATTGGGTGTTGCTAATACAATTTATAAGCCAACTGTAAACATAAAACTACTCAGTAAAACAGCGGGTATTATATTATCTGGTGGGCCTAATAGTGTCATTACCAACCCTATTAAATACAACTCCAAAATACTATCCTTGCCAGTGCCTATATTAGGTATTTGCTATGGTTTACAGCTTTTAGCACATAAAATGGGTGGCAAGATAACCCCAGGTAAAATTCGTGAATATGGTTTAACAAAATTACATATTTCTAAACAAAATATTCTACTACAGGGTGTCAATCAAAATAGTACAGTATGGATGAGTCACGGCGACAGTGTTACTAAATTACCTAAAAATTTTGTCAGCCTAGCCTCTACTACCACACTGCCCTATGCCTGCTTAGCTCACACTACTAAACCTATATTTGGCTTACAGTTTCACCCAGAGGTACATCACACTAAATTCGGCCAAACTATTTTAAAAAACTTCATCTTTACTATCTGCAAAATTTCACCTACTACCATTGAAGGTCACTTAGAAAAAATAACTACCACTGTTAAGTCTCAAGTTGGAAATAAAAAAGTATTTTTATTGGTATCGGGTGGAGTAGATTCGACTGTAGCTTTTGCTTTACTTAATAAAATTTTAGGGCCAGGCAATGTCTACGGCTTGCATATTGATACTGGATTAATGCGACTTAATGAAAGCCGAGAAGCACAAAAAAGTTTAAATCGGGCTGGTTTTAAAAATTTACATATTTTTCGGGCTGGCCTAATTTTTCTGAAAAATCTTAAAAATATTTCTGATCCCGAAACTAAAAGAAAAATTATTGGCCAAACTTTTTTAGATGTTAAATGCCAAGTTGAAAAAAAATTAAAATTAAACACCAAACACTGGTTACTCGGACAAGGTACTATTTATCCAGATACTATAGAATCGGGCGGAACTCGCCATGCCGATAAAATTAAAACTCATCATAATAGAATTGGTATTCTAACCAAACTTGCCAAACGAGGCCTCCTAGTAGAGCCGCTAAAAGAACTATACAAAGACGAGGTTCGTGAATTGGGTTTAAATCTTGGTTTACCACCGGAGCTCATCAATACTCACCCCTTCCCGGGTCCAGGACTCGGGGTAAGAATATTGTGTTTAAGCAAAACTCAAACTACAAAACTAAACAACACTTCCTTACCAGCTATTAAAGTAAATAAATACCCTAGCCGTATATTACCCCTATTAAGTGTGGGAGTGCAGGGTGACGAAAGAAGTTACCGTCATCCTCTAGCCGTGAGTGCTCCTTATAAAGAAGCTAAAAAACTACATAAACTGGGTACGCACTTGGTTAATAAAAATAAAATTATCAATCGTATCTTATTAACACTTAATAATAAAAATATTAATCTGGGTGTAAGCCGCGAAGCTTATATCACTCCTTTAAGAGTAAAAGTATTACAGCAAATAGATGATATTGTAATTAAAGAGTTAAAACGCGCAAAAATTTACTATAAACTTTGGCAATGCCCCGTTGTTCTAATACCTTTTGGTTATAAACATGGTGAAAGTATAGTGTTGCGGCCCTTTGAATCACGCGAAGCCATGACTGGCCAAGCTTTTTTACTACCACCAATAGTAATTAAAAAAATAGTTAATAAAATCGAAAAACTACATAAAATAGATTACATTTTCTATGATTTAACCAACAAACCTCCAGGAACAGTGGAGTGGGAATAGACTAGACTTTTGTCGAATAATCCTATATAATTGCCAAACCCTGTCATAAAGACACGGTTTTTGTTATGTTACATATATGAATCTAAAGCTTATAGAAAAATTACCACCCGCCTTGATAAGTATTGGTAATGACCTAATCACTGCCCTACCTAACTGTGAAGTATATTTGGTGGGTGGAGCTGTGCGTGATTTATTATTAGAACGCAATACTAAAGACTACGACTTAGTAGTACGCCAAGTAGATGTTAAAAAATTAGAAGACTACCTAGCGAATAAGGGCAAGGTAAATTTAGTAGGCAAAACTTTTGGCGTATTCAAATGGCAACCAGAGAATTGGACAGAAGAACCTATAGACGTGGCCTTACCTCGCACTGAACATATTTTAAGCGGCACTGGCGAATATAGAGACTTTGCAGTACAAAGTGACTCTAATTTAGCTATAGAAGAAGACCTTGAGCGTCGTGATTTCACTATAAATGCCATAGCCTTAAATTTAGCCAACGGAGAATTAATCGACCCAAATAATGGCCAAATTGACTTAAAAAACAAAACTATCCGCGCTGTTGGCGAACCAACTGTTAGATTTAATGAGGACTTATCTCGTACCTGGCGTGGCCTACGCTTGGCCTGTCAATTAAATTTCACTATAGAAAACCAAACTTGGGAAGGTATTAAACTATTAAGCCGCCAAGCTTCTTCTGGAAAAAATGAAAATGGTGATTGGCTGGTACCACGAGAAATTATAGCTCGTGAATTCTTAAAAACTTTAATAGCTAACCCTGTGCAATGTATTGAGCTTATGGATGAAACTGAATTCTTAAACCAACTTCTGCCCGAAGTAGTAGCCATGAAACAAGCACCCCAACATCCAGAATTTCACAGTGAAGGCAACACTTTTGAACATACCAAATTAGCCCTAGCCGCTTTTGGAACCAAAACCTGGCAAGAATTCTTTGGCAACACCAAGCCTAGCTTAAATGTTGTGCTAGGTACTTTGCTTCATGATATTGGCAAACCGCTAACTCTTAAAACTCCAGAGGAACATGGAGTAGATAGAATTCGTACTGATAATCATGATATAGAGGGCGCCAAATTAATACCTGGTATTTGCGAACGCCTAAAACTAACCAGCTATGTTGATGCTGAAGCTGGCCAAATTGATCCTAGTCTAGTCGCTTGGATAACAGAAAAACATCTATTACTAGTACATGGTAAACCCGATATACTCAAACCAGCCACTATTTATCGCTATTTTCTAAAAAATGAAATAAACGGCCTGGCTTTGCAACAACTTATCTTTGTTGATTCCCATGCTACAATTACCACAGACGGCCGAATTTTAACTGACAATCTAAAACGTTTGCGAGAACGTATAGTAGAAATTGTCAGCACTCTACCAACTGGAAAATTAAACTTATTACTCAATGGTAATGACCTTATAACTACCTTTAAACTAAATCCTGGTCCTCAAATTGGGGAGTTGCTAAAAAATTTAGAAGAGGCGCAATTGGAAAATAAAATCAAAACCAAAGAAGAAGCTATAGAATATTTACGAAAAATCTTGACAACTTGAAGAAAGAAGATAGAAATATGAAGTAAGTAATACATTAAAATTCTTACTACTTGCTTCTAACTCCTAACTTCTATATTATTTTAGCAATTATAAGTACTATATATCATGCCTATCACTGTTCCACAATTAAGTGAACCCACTAGATTAGATAAATATCTACTCGCTGAATTGCCCGGCTGGTCAAGAACTGCCCTACAGCAGGCTATTAAAGATGGCAAAATTAAAGTAAATCAAAAAAACATTCCACCACACCACTTTTTAAAAGCTGGCGAAGTTATTGATATCAATGTTGAAAAAACATTACCAGTACCAACGCAAAAACCTTACTCGGACATTAATTTCAAAATTATAAAAGAGACTGACGACTATGTAGTAATAGAAAAACCATCCGGCTTAGTGGTACACCCAGCACCTGGTGTAAAAGAAACAACTATTATAGAAAGTTTATTAAAAAAATATCCCGAAATTGCTGATGTGGGCGATGATAAAACAAGACCTGGTGTAGTACATAGGCTAGACAGAGACGTGTCAGGACTCTTGGTGGTGGCCCGCACTAACAAGATGTTTGAGTCGCTCAAACAACAATTTCAAGAAAGAAAAGTTCATAAAATATACACTGCTTTAGTAATAGGCAAATTAACTAAACCTTCTGGCACTATCAATTTTCCTATAGCCAAATCTAAAGAACAACATGGTAAAATGGTGTCCCGACCGCAAGCTGATGACAAAACACGAGAGGCAGTGACTCACTTTGAAGTAATAAAAAACTACCAACAAGCCACCCTACTCAAAATAACTTTAGAAACTGGCCGTACTCACCAAATAAGAACCCACCTGAGTGCTTTGGGCTACCCATTGGTTGGTGACAAACTTTATCATCCTAAAAAAATGAACTTTAAAGCTAACCCCGGACGAATTTTTTTGCATGCTACTGAACTCGCCTTTTCTGATTTGGAAAATAACTGGCAAACTTTTTCCAGCCCTCTGCCAGAAATACTAACCAACTTTCTTAAACAATTAGTATGAACAAAAAATCTGTAGGAAAACTTTTTATTATCTCTGGCCCATCACAAATGGGTAAGGACACTATTATTAGAAAACTTCTTAAAGTCAAGTCTCTAAAACTACATGGTATTGTAACCAATACTACTAGAGCACCCAGACCTGGTGAAATACCTGGAAAAGAATTAAATTTTTTAACAATCCCTCAATTTAAAATACTTATAAGAAAAAAACAACTACTAGAGTGGGCTAGGGTGAGAGGGGCACTATTTGGAACACCTAAAAAATCAGTGCTAGAAAAGTTAAGTGATAATAAAAATATTTTAATGACAATAAATGTAGATGGTGCAATGAGTGTTAAGTCTAAACTACCACAAAATACTATTCTAATATTCTTAACAGCCGAATCCAATAAAGAAGTACGGCGTAGAATATTTTTAAGCCCTAAAATGACTCCAGATCAAAAAAAGTATCGCTGGAATGAAGCAAAAAAAGAATTCAGATTTAAAAAACGTTACGACTATATAGTAATAAACCGCTGGAAAAAATTACCTCAAACTATAAAGGAAATCCAAAAGATTATAATAAAATATTCGTGGTAGCCTTGACGAAATATCAATAAATCGCTATACTAAGCAGGCATTCTATACTTATAATTAACCAAATTTATGACAGAAACAGCTGTAAGCACCCCTCGTTTTGCTAGTATTAAACCTGGTCAGCTCGTGCGGGTACATCAAAAAATCAAAGAAACTAATGCCAAGGGCGAAGAAAAAGAACGTATCCAAATATTTGAAGGTATGGTCTTGGGTCGTCATGGCGGCAAAGGGGTAAACTCTACAATTACTGTACGTAAAATATCCAATGGTATTGGAGTAGAACGTATCTTCCCTATTCATTTACCAACCATAGCTGATATTGAAGTAGTAAAAACTTATCGTACCAATCGTGCCAAATTGTATTATTTGAAGGGGTATAAAAAGAAATTGCAAGAAGTTGCACCCAAAGCCTAATACAGTTCAAATAATATCATAGGATCACCTCTTGGTTCTATGATATTATTATATTGAAGTAATTATGAGCCCAGGTGGCGGAATTGGTATACGCACTACCTTGAGGTGGTAGCGCCCGCAAGGGATTGAGGGTTCGAGTCCCTCTCTGGGCACCACGCTTAGCGTGGTGAAAGTGGCGCTTAGCGCCACACCATAAATTAACGATAGTTAACTCACGCCGATAACGTATCCTAAATATTTTGGACGGTTAGCTCAGTTGGTAGAGCACTTCGTTTACACCGAAGGGGTCATAGGTTCGAGTCCTATACCGTCCACCACGCTTAGCGTGGTGAAAGTGGCGCTTAGCGCCACACCATACAAATCTTTATGGGCCAAGGCACGACAGCCATCAAATATTTAATAACCTTTATTTAACCACAAGCCTATGTCTATATTAATTGGTTTGATATTAGCTATCATAGGATTTTTATTAGTTTGGAAAACCGAATGGCTGATCGCAAATTTTGGTCGTATTGACTGGGCTGATCAGCACTTAGGTACTGAGGGCGGCACTCGCATATTTTATAAACTCGGAGGTATAGTAATTATATTTATTGGCTTTGCTATTATGACCGGAATTATGCAGCCAATTCTACTTAGCGTGCTTACGCCATTATTTGGTGGTTTAAAATAAACTCTTACGGGCCTGTAGCATAGTGGTAGTGCTTCCGGTTTGCATCCGGACGGCGGGAGTTCGATTCTCCCCAGGTCCACCACCTCATTATTTTAGGTGAACACCCTACAGAATATGTCAAAATTATGTGACCACACAAGTGTAGGAATGCTTGTGTGGGAAAATAATAAACTTTTACTTATAGAGCGACGCAAGCCTCCTTTTGGTTTTGCACCTCCGGCTGGGCATATTGATGGAGATAATTCTTTTGAAGAATCTGCCCAACGTGAGTTAAGGGAAGAAGTTGGATTAGGAATTAAAAAACTCCAATTATTAATTGAAGGTAGAATGGATTATCCTTGCCGCCGTGAAGACGGGAACTGGCACTATTGGAAAATATTTCAGGTTGAGACAAATGATGATATAAAAATAAACTTGGATGAAGTAAAACAAGCCAATTTTTACGCCAAAGATGATTTATTAACCTTCAGTATAAAGACGGAAAAGTACCTACGGGGAGACATTAAGCAGAATGACTGGGAAAAATCACCTGGATTAGAGCTTGTTTGGTATGAATGGTTAAAAAAATTAAATATAATTTAACCATAATAATCAACAATTATCACAACCTTGCTTGTTAGAACAAAATCCCACCACAATTTTATTGAACAAACATCATTAATTAGGAGCCAAATTATCACACCCACTTGGTGTGATAATTTATTTGTAATAAAATTTTATTTTGATTTATAAAAAAATAATTAAAAAGTTTTCCACAGTGTTGCAATTTACAAAAAAATATGCTATACTTAACTTATCATAAGCGTAGAATTCGCTTAATGACTGGTGGAAACAGTTAATTTGAAAATTTTTTCACCACTATCTTGTCAAAGAGGGGAGGTGAGCCAATATGGCAAAAAAGGCTAAGAAAGCAAAAAAGGCAAAACCAAGGAAGAAAGCCAAAGCAAAGAAGGGCAAAAAGCGCTTGTAATTTACTGACCTTTTTTAATAAATAACAAAACCCATCTTATCAGGATGGGTTTTGTGTTATATAAAGCTTAATGGAGTTGTATTTATAATATTTATTTATTTTATAAAACAGAATTCCTTCAAAGTCCGACCGAAGTGGACGAAGGGAGATAAAAATTAAAATAATTTTTTTTGAGGACCTACTATTTCTGCTTCATTAAAAATACTTACCTCACCATAAACACCATCATAACCCGGCTTAATGCTAACCTGACCTCGGCGCAAACGCTCAATAGCCTCTACCACCCTTTTATTAGTTACTTGCAACAAGTCCTCTTTTGACGAATCTAATAAAGTTTGTAATTCCCCAGCGCCCTTAGAAACGAGTCCCCAATATTCAGCCTCCACTGCCTTAGTTTGTCTGCCTTTTACGCCTTGGCTTTGAGCTATTACTTTATCTAACTCTACTAAACTAGTAAAAGGCAATGCACCTTTTGGTTTTTTGCCATTAACTCTATCAGCTAATTCCTGCACTCTATTCAACACACCAATAGTCAAAGCACGACCACATTTAGGACAGAGTCCTTTATTTTTTCGGGTTTCACTAGGGTGCAGACTGACCTTACAATCCTCGTGCCCATCATAATGATATCTACCCTCATCTGGGAAAAATTCTATTGTACCAACTAATTTTAAAGGTAATTTTTTATCTTTAGAAGCAGCTACTGATTGTGGGCTAGCTAAACGTATAGCTTGCATTATATTATTATAAGACAAACTATTCCCTTCAAATATATCCGCTTCACGACCAATATTAGGTAACGAATGGGCATCAGAATGAGAAACTAACGCCACTTTATCCAAAGCACTTACCTGCCAATTCATAGCCGGATCCGAAGACAATCCGGTTTCTATAGCAAAAATATTTGGAGTTAACTCTTCAAAACATTCTATAATTGAATCGTAGCCAGATTTAGATCCAAAAATAGCAAACCATGGTGTCCAGGCATGAGCTGGAATTAATACATTTCTCTTATCTATATCCAACAACAATTGTAATAAAACCTTAGAAGTTAAGCCTAAAATAGGCCTACCATCAGCTTTAAGGTTCTTGCCACGTCTTATCAAATCCTGATTAATCTCCTCCACTATTTGCAAGCTAGGAGCATACAAACAATGATGTACACGCCGAGTAGCGCCAGCATGCGAATAAATACAAGCCACTTCTGTACCACAAATAAATCTAACTTCTACTTCCCTACTGGTCTTAAAACGAGGGTCAGTTAAACGATACTTGGGCTTTAAACGATAAAGTCCATCTTCAGCCGGCTCTAATTTTTCTGACAACTCAGCTAACCATTTAGGATGAGTAAAATCTCCCGTAGCTACCAAACTAACCCCTTTAATTCTGCACCACAAATCAATATTCTCTGGCGTAAGCTTAGGTGAACAGGCCCGGGAATATTTAGAATGAATATGCAAATCAGCGTAATACTTCATTCTGAGATAAAAATATTATAAAAACTAAAATAATTTTCAGCTATTTGTCTAGCAGCTAACTCGCGACTTATCTTACCAGATCTAAAATCTACTAAAGGCTGCCAAAATACTGTCCGACCAATAGCAAATCCAGTTACTCCATTTGTTTGAGCTCCAGCCCTTACCCATTTTCCAACCTGCTCTTTATTTTGCCCGCGCCCCAACACAATCACACCTACATTACTTCGACCGCCCGACTTAGCTTGCTCTACTACACGAACATAGCTAGTCGAATCGACAAACCCTTCTATTTTCCAAATATCAACTTCCACCCCAGCATTTTGTAATTCCTTTATCATTCCCACTTCCAAACCAGGCCTTAACTCATTGTCATATCGCTCCTGACTATCACCCACCAAACTTAATTGCTCCGACATGGCCGGCACTAAAGGTTCTATTAAAAACTTATAATCATTCTTATGACACCAATCACTCAGATCTTTGAGCTTAGACTGCTGTCTAATATTTAACTTTTTATCACCTTCTGGATTATAACGAATTAAAGCTTTAACAAAGGTGGGTTTATATTTTTCAATATGCTGAACAAAATCATCACCATAAGCTAGAGTAAATTCCTCTTGCCCGCTTTTTTCTGTAGACAAACAAAAATGGTAGCCAAGCTGCTTAGCCTCTTGTAAAATTTGGTCACCAAACTCTTCATCTACTAAAATAGCTGCTTCATTTTTTGGTATACCCAACTCTACTCCCAACTTAAAACCTTCATAAATCAAGTATTTTAGATCTTTCACCTGATTTATATCATCTGATGTAGCTTCTCCAACCACACCTAACATATCCCGTAAAAAAGAGCTGCGGTGGTCAAAAGGTAGTATAAAAAGGGATTTATTGTAGCCAATGGTCATACAGTTTGCTTAATAACTTAAGCAACATTAGTGTACCAAAATTATAACAAAACGCCTATGCCATAAAATACATAAATAAAAAACCGTATCGCAGCATTGCTACGATACGGTGCTTGTTTTACATTATTGTTGTTTTTTACTTCTGTTTAGAGTTGAGGTTCATTGATAAAACTACGGAACACAGTAAGCCTGCGTTTGGTCGCTTCGAGATCACCTGATTTATTCCATTCATCCACAAAACCTCCAGCATCATTAAGAATAAACCCTGATCTATCGGGTAGCATAGCGTTTACTGCTGAACGAATGAATTCATCTGATGCCACCTGTCCAACAAGCGAGAGGAACACTGGTACCGTTGGTGCCAATATTTTTAAACTCTCAACCTCAGAGACAGACCCGGCAACTGTGTATAAAAATAACTGGTTGCCAGATTCATACATTTTTTCTAACTGAAGCAGCGTCAGATGATAGGCTGGTAGACAAAAAGAGTCACCCGATAATTTCTGCCAGCCTAACTTGGCAAGTAGCTCAGCTGACAATTGGCTGACAAAACCCGGAGAAAAAACCCCTTGTAGTTGAGACAACGTCAATGTGATTATTTCACATTGCTTTTGATTAAATACACTATTATAAGTTAAGCATGGCACACCCACCCCCTCATCCTGACCAAGCTTGGACAATATATCGTCCAATCTTAAACTAGAATATTCATTCAAAAGAGTGAGGTCCGCCCCATATACGCCAAAACCAGTTTGATGGAAACGATGGTCTTGAACAACTATTGGCACATTGGGTACTATATGCTTGATGTGACTAATAGTATCCCGCAACAGAACATAACCTTGGTCATTCTGGATCCACTCATAAACATTAGCATCCAGTATAAAACATCCCACAAAATCCCTCACAGCCTCAACAATCTCAGCCAACTGCGGTGAAATGCTATATACACCATCACGGTAAGTAATAAGTTGTGCAAGTTGCGATTGTTTTGACAAGGGAGAGCCAGACGAAAGCTTAAGGCCAATAAAATTCCCTAACTCCCAACGCTTCAAAAATACATACATAAATCTATTCATTGTTTTTCCTTTCCGAAAAAATTGTCCAATTACTTGTGAAGGTCAGGTAATCTATCCCACAAATTACGAGCCTGATCTAATTCATCTGGCGTATTAACGCCAACAGCCTGCCGATAATCTATGAGCGGAATACTGCTCACCACGACATTTTGCTCATGAGCTATAGTTACCAAATCTGGCAACCAAAACTCGGCTGAAAAACCATCCCCCTTACCATGCTCCGGTAATAAATGGTAATTCTTGTCAAACCACTCAAGATCAATTACCCAAGCCGATGGATTGACATAATGAGCCTTCTTCAAATCTTCTAGTGTCATTTGATAGGGCTCTTTAACGCCAACAATCTGCCCGGTGCCATCTCTCAAGATACGACCAAAATTTTTGATCATATCGGGACAGTCCTCACCATTTAGTTTAACAGCGAACATAGTGATTTTCGCCTGAGTGAACAAATGACTTTCAGTCAGACTTTTAATAGACTGGGGTTGCCAAAATGGCATATCTCCATAAATAATCACTGCATATTTTGCACCTCTCGCCGTCAGACCAGGTAAACAGAGTCGCAATGCATCAGCCGTGCCTGTACGACTCGGCTGACAAACATATTCTACACTCTGCATGCCCTCGTTAGCCAAAACCCGCTTAATCTCTCCCCCATGCACGGGATTAATAACCACAGTCACATGCCCGTATAGCGAAGCCAATAAACTTACTGGCACACTAACCATAGGTGTATTTTTGATCCCACTCACAGACTCAACTACCTTGGGTACACCCTGTCTGATAAAACCATATCCTGCAGCCAAGACTACGCTAGCCACCTCATCATTCCGTGTATTTTTCATTTTGTTAAGCTCCTATTTTAATTTTTTTGTTTTGTTCAATTTTCAATATATAATCCGCCCCGCTATGTTTCTAGAGAATCATTCTTTCCGATAATTGCAAGCCATAAACTAACCATTATTTCAACTTTTCACTGCTTTTAATAATTTTAAAAACAGTAAAAAGTTTCCTTGCCTTTAAAATCCTTTTTTCTTTTGTAAAATCAACCTTACTAGAGGGACTTAACTTCATAATTAATTTAACTTTTGCAAAATTACTCTTCACGCGCTGTAACTCGCCCAAATGATCAGACACAAACCACACTCTGTTAAATTTCTTTGTCATTTTTTTGAAAAAAGGAGCTTTTACCTTACCATCTAAAACAACTATCTCTGAAAAATATGAAACTATGTTAGAATGATTAATCTTAAGACGTTGTAAAACCAAAGGCCCATGGGATAATAAAATTAAATAAAAATTATTCTGCTTAAGCTTAATTAAAAATTTAATAGTTTCCGGATATAAATAACAATATGATTTTTTAAACACGCTTAACAATTTCTCCCTAGTCTGTTTTGTGGATAAAAACTTTACTACCCTAACCATCAATTTAACATGTTTATTTAAATTATAACTATTTACACCATCACCATTTTTAGTAACCGCCTTAGGATACAATTTAAAAAATATATTGCTAGTCACCCCCAAATCACTCAATGATTTAGCTAAATCATTTTTAAAACTATCTGTATCAAACAAAGTTCGATCAAAATCAAGCACAACTGCGGTTTTATTGATAGTTGACATAAATTTCATCAAACCATATCTAATAATTCTAACTGACTTTGAGTATTAACTCCCAAAGCTTCTACGGGTTTTATAAACACAGAATTTATATTCCTGCCTTCCGTTACAGCCAAACCAACTAAATCTGTCAAATAATACTCCTGCTGCGAATTATTATTTTGCAATTTACTTAAGTTATTCCACAGCCACTTGGCCTTAAAACAAAAGTAACTAGGATTAACTTCGGTAATTTTTAATTCTTCGGGCGTGGCATCTTTTTTCTCCACTATTTTTACAATTTTACCTGCGCTATCTCTAATAACCCTACCAAAATCATAAAAATTTTGTCGCCAATCCAAAAAATCATCTATCTTAACTATGCCCATAGTAAGTTCAGCGCCGCTAGTTAGATGAGATTCGGCTAGTTTCCTAATAGTGTCAGCACTTACTAAAGGTTGATCTCCATATAACACCATAATATTATCAACCTTACCCTCTAATAACTCACGAGTTGTTACCACCGCATGACCCGTACCTTTTTGTTCTAACTGCATTACATAATCATAATCATTACCCAAAGCAATCTTAACTTGCTCAGCCTTTTGCCCCACCACAATCACTGGGCGCCCATCTACTCCTGATAATTTTATAGATGACAACAAATGTTTAATAAGTGACTGCCCCCTAAACTCCACCAAAACTTTGGGTATCTCACCACTAGCCATGCGTTTACCATGGCCAGCTGCTAGTACTACTATTTTAATTTTGTCTAAAGTTTCTCCCATAATTTATCAAAAATAATTTTTTGAGCTTGATGTAAGCCTATATCTACTATAATCAACCCCATTGGTATACTTTTGGGATTAGTAGATATCATAGCTACCCGTCCAGCATAAATAATAGTATAAGTTGGAGCGCCATTACTATCTTTAGATAACCATTTACGCTCATCCAAGCCAATCAACTCGCCGCCTGCACCTAAAGCCATAACTTTGACTTTAATATTGCGCTTAACTCTTTCTTCGCTAAATTCTGGAAAGCTGGCATACAAATACTGACGTATACTGGCCGAAGAATAAACTTCATAACTTAAATCATTACTCTCGCTCACCTTATCTAATACATCTTGTAAAATAGTTCTTACTCCCTGCAAGCCATCATAATAAGTGACAACTGGTTTTTCTTCTACATTAGTACTCATTGATCTTAATTGAGGAACTATTTCACTTAATTCTTCGTGCAGCTGTTTAAAATTATTTATTTTATTTTTTAAAACTTCATATAATTTATTGGGATCCTCGGCTACAAAATATTGATGGGTGGCTTTATGATAATAGCTCACCAAACCCTGATCTTTTAAACTTTTTAAAATATCATAAGTAGTACCACGATTGATCTTGGCCTCACTAGCTATCTGCCGCACAGGAGATGGTCCCAGTCTTAATAAGGCCAAATACACTGCTATTTCCTTATCCGATAGGCCAAATTTCTCTAAGATTAGAGTTATTTTTTTCATAAATTTTGTCAGAAAATTTTCTACACCATTCATAAATAATGGTAAATATACTTTAATTTAAAACAAAAAAATAGTCAACTTTTAAATTGACTATTTCTAAACAAAAACCAGTTAGATATTCTGATAATTTCTTTCTTATTGTAACTAGTACGGTTCACAACTCTGGCGCTGGCCTACTTTTCCACAGACTAATGTCTGAGTATCATCGGCGCTAATGGGCTTAACGGCTCTGTTCGGGATGGGAAGAGGTGTTTCCCCATCGCTTGAAGCACCAGAGTTGTAAATCGTACCTTATTACTTTTTGTTAAACTAACAAATCATCAAAATATCTAACTGGTTTTTACAAACCTGAAAGTACTGGCGGTGTAAAATAAAATATTACTCCCACAATCGCTGTCACTAGCAAAAAAGCTAATGCCAAACGAGTACCTTCCTTGCTTAGATCAAACATGAGTAAGTACATTATTAAATATCTACTCGTTCTTGTGGCTAAACTTTCAGCCGATTAGTATGGCTTGGCTAAAATCCTTGCGGACCTTACACCTACCACCTATCAACCAGGTAGTCTCCCTGGTGCTTCAACGAAATCTAATCTTGAAGACGGCTTCGCGCTTAGATGCTTTCAGCGCTTATCCGTGCCGAACGTAGCTACCCAGCGATGGCCTTGGTAGACCAACTGGTGCACTAGAGGTTCGTCCTTCCCGGTCCTCTCGTACTAGGGAAGAGCCTTCTCAAATTTCGCACGCCCACGACAGACAGGAGACCGAACTGTCTCACGACGTTCTGAACCCAGCTCGCGTACCGCTTTAATTGGCGAACAGCCAAACCCTTGGGACCTTCTCCAGCCCCAGGATGCGATGA
>Ga0172379_10004442_pt1 | contig 20727 bp, 14 predicted proteins | sample GrowelOW334metaG_FD_119756 | JGI IMG/M metagenome (GOLD analysis project Ga0172379, IMG submission 119756) | Groundwater microbial communities from an aquifer near a municipal landfill in Southern Ontario, Canada - Groundwater well OW334 metaG | ecosystem: Environmental > Aquatic > Deep...
AACTTTACAAGTTTCGCGAAATATCCCGAGGTGATTTTGGGAATTGCCGGAGAGGCGCATACCTGAAGGTATGTAACGAACCGGCAAACCCAAAGGCATCCGGGAGAATCGCGAAGATGTAAAAGTTATTTTTGTACGGCTCCTAAGTTCTCCTGAATTCAATTTGATGAAAAACGGTCAGAGAAGACTGCATTGAAATTTAGAATCACCCAGAGCAGAAAATGAGAATTGCGATTGAAGCGACATTGGCCCAGGGGAAAGCCACCGGATTCGGACAGTATGTGATTAATCTGCTGCATAACTTTGCGGCAATGAAGACCGGTCACGAATTTCTGCTGTTTCACAGCACCCCGAAATGGACCGGACCAGATTTCGGGCCGGGTTTCAAACCGGTTTCCTATTTTTATGCCAAGCAGTCGCTGGGCATAATGTTCCGGCTGAACCGGGAGCTGGAACGGCAGCATGCGGATATTTTCCACGCGACCTGCACCACCGGCATGCCGCCGCGAATCAGCATTCCGGCGGTAAGCACGATTTGCGATATTTATCCGCTCCTGCATCCGGAAGGATGCAGTTTTCTGCAAATGTTCTTTTTTAAATTTCTGCTCCGGTGGACGATAAAAAACTCCAATGCCTTTATTTGCATCTCGGAGTTTACCGCATCCGAGCTGCGGAAGTATCTGGCAGTACCGGCAGATAAAATTGCCGTAACGCTGCTGGCCCCGGCAAACAGCGGACCTGTGACAAGCGAACTGCTGCCGGAAATGCGCGACGGGATCATCTGTGTCGGAGCTATAGAGCCCAGAAAGAACCAGTTGATGCTGCTGGCGGCTTACCGGCAGGCGCTGGCAATACAGCCGGCAATGCCTCGTCTCACATTTATCGGGCCGGACCGCGGCGACGGGGCCAGGCTTGATTCTTATATAAAAACATGGAAGCTAAGTGACAAAGTCCGGCATCTGGATTATGTTTCCGCGGATGAACTTGAAAGACATTACCGGCATGCCGCCCTGTTTGTATTTCCAACCACCTACGAAGGGTTCGGCATTCCGCTGCTGGAGGCGGTCCGGTATGATCTGCCGGTGCTATGCTCCGATATTCCCGTCCTCCGCGAAATAGGCGATGATTATCCGGTTTTCCTGAACCCGGATGATGTCAATGACTGGAGCATGGCCATGATTGATTTCTTCTTCGGAGAATTAAAAAACTCCTTTAACTATAAATCTCCGGAAAGTATCCTGATGAAGTTCAGTTGGAGACGCTGCGCGGAGCAGACACTTGAAATCTACTCAAAATTATATAATGAAACAAATTAATTGTTTCCGTTAAATCCAGGAAAGGAAAGGAATATCATGAGCCGTACAAGTTTTATGTTGTCCACCGCTGCCGCAGCATTGAGCACGTTTTGCCAATTCAGCGCGCTTGCCGCCGACCCGGTCAAAGTTGATCCTGTAAAAATACAGGTTGCAACCGATCACCGGGACGCACTGTATAAATGCGGCGAAAAAGTAATATTCCAGGGTACTGTTACTAAAGCTGATAAACCGTTGACCGCCGGCAAAGCGACTGTAAGACTCAGCAATGACGGCATGAAAACCATCTCCACGCAGGAAATTGATCTCGCCAAAAATAATCCGTTCAAAGTTGAAGGCACCATGACCGTGCCCGGTTTTCTGCAATGCGCGGTGGTACTGGACAAAGACAGAGGCTATGCCGGCGCCGGTTTTGATCCGGAGAAAATTCAAGCGGCGGCCAATCTGCCGGAAGACTTCACAAAATTCTGGGACGACGGAATCCAGGAACTGAATAAAATCCCCCCGGATGTGAAACTGGAACCGCTTCCGAAATTTTCCACCCCCCAGTTTGATTGTTTCAAAATCAGTTTTGCCAACATTGACAATACCCGGATATACGGCTTCCTGTCAGTGCCGAAAGACAAAAAAGGGCCGTTCCCGGCGATTGTCAACGTTCCCGGCGCCGGTCCCGGCCATTGCTCCCCGGACACCGGCTGGGTCAGAAGCGGCGTAATCGTGCTGCTTATGAATGTTCATCAATACAATCCGCCGACCAGCGACGCGGAAATCAGGAAGATATACGAAGAACTGAATAAACCGCTGACCTATTGTTATCAAGGAGCGCCGGACAGGGACAAATACTATTTCAAGAAATCAATTCTCGGCATTAACCGCGCGATTAACTGGCTGGCGGAACGCCCCGATGTGGATAAAGAGCATTTTGCGATGTTTGGCAGCAGCCAGGGCGGAGCATTCACCCTGATCATGTCCGGTCTGAATAAAAATATCAAAGCGGCCTCGGCCAATGTCCCGGCATTGTGCGACCATGCCGGTTATAAGCTGGACAGAAGTCCGGGCTGGCCAAGGGTAGTTACCAATAACGATCCGGATAAATTGAAAATGTCCGGATATTTTGATGCCGTCAATTTTGCCCGCAACATCACCTGTCCGATAATCGTCTCGGTCGGCTTTATCGACACCACCTGTTCGCCAAGCTCGGTTTATGCCGCCTACAACACCATCCAGTCGCCCAAAATGATCTTTAATGAACCGGACATGGCCCATAACCAGTCAAAACGGTTCGGCGATTACCAGATTGAATGGCTGAGAGGCAAACTCGGGCTGACCAAAGAAACTCCCCCGTTTAAAAAATAGTCTCAGCTAAGGAGCTGTAAATAAATAAACTTTACAAGTTTCGCGAAATATCCCGAGGTGATTTTGTGAATTGCCGGAGAGGAGCATACCTTCAGGTATGTAACGAACCGGCAAACACAAAGGCATCCGGGAGAAGCGCGAAGATGTAAAGGTTATTTTTGTACGGCTCCTAACTTTCAGCAGATAACAACGGCTTCATATCTACGGATTTGAAGCCGTTTTTTATTTCCCCGGTGCTCCATGCACTCCTTAACGCATTGCGGCAAGGATTACACTGATGAGGTTCTTTCTTGCATTCCACGCCGGATTCCCCGTTGATTAAGATATATGACAAATTTGTATTCGGTCAAGCCCAAGACTATATTGATACAAACAGGATAAGCCGGCTATGAATAAAACTAAAATTATACCTGCAATAATATCCGCACGGGTTACTGGATTTTTTGCCGCATCGGGAATTATTATCAGCCTGGTAGTTTTCGCCGGCTGGCTAAACAAATGGATGTTTCTCACCAGAGTCACTGATGATGAAGTTCCGATGGCGCCCAGTACCGCTTTCACATTTATCATTTTAAATTTGGGTTTGTGGTTATACATCCGATATCGGGCATTGCAGACAAGCCGGAACCTCACGCTTCCGGCAGTAATAATCGTTATTGGCCTGTCTGTACTTTTATTCCTGCTGAGGCTGTTGGGCTACTGCCCGGAATGGGAACATTTTTTTATCAAACTTCCGGACCACATATTCAGTTTTCAGCTTGCGCATATGTCAATAGTTACCGCCGGGTTATTTCTGCTCAGCGGTTTTGCAATGTTATTTCTGCAAAGCAGCCGGGAATTATTTAAGAATCTTGGTTTTATCTTCACGCTGGTTATTCTGGCTTTCAGCTTATTGATTCTGCTTGCTTACGGATTCAACGCTCCATTCTTTTATACCGGCAGCATGATTCCTCCGGCATCTTTAACTGCTTTCTCATTCCTGCTTGCATCATCAGGCTTTTTATCCGCCTCCGATAAAAATATCTTTCTCATTAAGAAAATAATGAGCGACTCAACCAGCGCGAAATTATTAAGAATATTTCTTCCGATCACCATCACTTTAACCGTTATTGAAAGTTTAATAATTGTCCGGATTCTTCCGCTGATTAATATTCACCCAGCAATTGGAATATCATTAGTAACATTGATTTTTGTAATTGCAGTTGGGGTTATTGTTCCAGCAATTTCAAGAAAGATCGGCAAAGCGCTTGATGCCGCAACAGAGAACTTGCGCATAAGCGAAGAAAAATTTTCAAAAGCATTCCAGAACGCCCCGTTAATGCTGGCGTTAATTTCCATCGAAGATGGAACTATGTTTGAAGTCAATGAGCAATTTTCTGTTTTGACCGGCTACGCCAGAACGGAAGTTATAGGAAAGAAAATCACCGATCTGGGTGTGCTGACGCCGGATGACCGGATGCGGTTGATCGGAGAACTGAAACAGAATGGGAAAATATATGATCTTGATATTGCGGTCTATTCCAATGATAAAAAAATGCACCACTGCCTGATTAACGGTGAATTGATAAAAGTGGACGGGCGGGACTTGCTTCTTGCGCTCGTGCTGGATATCACCGAACGCAAACAGGCGGAACAGGAACTCGCATTCAGAAATATTCTCCTCTCCACCCAGCAGGAGACATCGCTCGACGGCATCCTGGTGGTGAGCGAAAACAATACGATCATATCGTATAACCGCCGGTTTATTGAAATAATGAGCATCCCGCGGGAGTTGATCGAAAATAAATCCGATGAGCCCGTTTTACGGTTCGTGACGGAACAGGTGACAGATCCTCAGCAATTTCTGCGGCGCATACAGTACCTGTATGAAAACAGGCATGAGACCAGCCATGAAGAGCTGACTCTCAAGGATGGAAGAATCCTCGACCGCTATTCATCGCCGATGTTCGGACCCGATGACCGGTACTACGGACGGGTCTGGTATTTCCGCGACATCACCGTCCGCAAGCGGTCGGAGGAGGCGCTGCGCGCTTCAAAGCAAATCATCGAAGGAATTATCAACGCGATCCCGGTAAGTGTATTCTGGAAGGACAGCAATCTCGTTTATCTGGGGTGCAACGCGATATTCGCTCACGATGCCGGATTTGCCGATCCGAAGGACATCATCGGGAAAGACGATTACCAGATGAAATGGCGGGATCATGCGGAATTGTATCGTAACGACGACCGGCAGGTCATCGAAAGCGGCCTGCCCAAGCTTCTCATTGAAGAACCAATGACGACCCCTGACGGGAACATCTCGCTGCTGACAAATAAAATCCCCCTGCTGGATTATGACGGAAAAATCAGCGGCGTACTTGGAACATATATTAACATTACCGAACGCAAGCAGGCGGAGGAGAAACTTAAAAGAAACTATGATACCCAGAAAACCCTCAACCTGATCCTCGCGTTGTCGCTGGAAAATATAACACTGGACGAACTCCTGCTTCATACGCTTGATTTACTGTTCGATCTTAACAGTTTTTCCTTTGAGAAAAAAGGAGCTATATTCCTTGCCGGAGATACTCCCGGCTCCCTTGTGATGATGGTGCAGCGGGCACTCCCCGCGGTATTGCAAAAAACATGTTCAGAAGTTCCATTCGGCAAATGCCTCTGCGGAAGAGCCGCGTCAACAAAAAGAATTGTTTTCGCCTCCGGCATTAATGAACAGCACGATGTGCATTTTGAAGGGATGACGCCCCACGGACATTATTGCGTTCCTATTATGTCGGCGGAACAGGTGCTTGGCGTAATAAATGTTTATGTAAGGGATGGCTATGAAAATAATAAGGAAGACGAAGATTTCCTGACGGCAATCGCCAACACGCTGGCCGGGGTTATAAAACGCAAACAGGCGGAGGAGGCGCTGCGGGAAAGTGAAACACATTTTCGCACACTGGCCGATTCCGGACAGGCTCTCATCTGGACATCAGGCGTTGATAAGAAATGCAGTTATTTCAACCTGCCATGGCTTAATTTCACGGGCAGGACGCTTGAGCAGGAGTTAGGCGACGGCTGGACTGAGGGCGTACACCCCGATGACTTGCAGCAATGTTTTGAAATTTATGCTGGCGCATTTGACCGCCGGGAAAAATTCAGTATGGAATACCGTTTACGCCATGCCGGAGGTGAATACCGCTGGATTCAGGATAACGGCACCCCGCGATATAACAGTAATGGAGAATTCATTGGATATATAGGCCATTGCCTGGATATCAATGAACGCAAGCTGGCGGATGTGAAGATATTACAGGCAAATCGCGTATATGCGGTTATCAGTCAGATTAATCAAACTATTGTACGCTTGAAGAACAAGGATGAACTGTTTAGAGAAGTATGCCGCATCGCGGTCGAATTCGGTAAATTGCGCATGGCCTGGGTAGGGTTGATTGACAGAGAAACATCGTTTGTCAAACCGGCGGCCTTTGCAGGATTTGAAGATGGATATCTCACTGCAATTAAAAAGATTTCCATATGTGATACTCCGGAAGGACGCGGTCCGACCGGTACGGCAGTCAGGACTGGCAGATATTTTTTCTGTGAAGATATTGAAACCGACCCGCGCATGACGCTATGGCGGGAGGAAGCTTTAAAGCGCGGATACCGTTCTTCGATTGCGCTGCCGCTGAAGCTGTTTGGAGAATGTATCGGCGTTTTTACCCTGTATTCCGCACTTCCCAGTTTCTTTGATCAGGAGGAAATTGAGCTGCTCGATGAAGTGGCCAATGATCTCAGTTTTGCACTGGAGTCAATTGAAACCGGAAAAAAACACAAGCTGGCGGAGGACTCCCTTCAGGAAGTTACGGAGAGATTGCGCTTTGCGCTGGACGGCACAAACGACGGCATCTGGGATGTGCAGATGGAAACCGGCGAAATGTACCTGAGTCCGCGCGGCAAGGAAATACTGGGGTATGGTCAGAACGAGACGCTTCCGGCCAATACCTGGAACGAGTTAGTTTATCCGGACGATTTACAACGGACGCAAGCTGATTTGAACGCATATTTTGAAGGGCGCACACCGCTTTTTTCCACCGAACAAAGGCTGAAGACAAAGGACGGAGGATGGAAGTGGATACTGACAAGAGGCAAAGCCGTCGCATGGAACTCCGCGGGTAAACCGTCGCGCATGACAGGCACGCACACCGACATCACGGAACGAAAACGGGGCGAGGAAGAACTGGTCAGGGCAAAAGAGAAAGCCGAAGAAAACAGCCGCCTGAAATCGGCATTTCTGCGCAACATGTCACATGAACTGAGAACTCCGATGAATGCCATTATGGGCTTCTCCGGCTTAATGCAGGATGCGGAAGCTGATGAAAAGAATTATTTTGCCGGCATTATTCAGAAAAGTTCAGAGCAATTGCTCATGGTGATAGATGATGTGATACTCCTGTCGCGGCTGCAAAGCGAAAAACTGCCCGTAAACAACACTGAATTCAAACCCGCCGGACTGGTTACAGATGTCTACCAGATGTTTAACCTGCCTGAATTAAAAAAGGAACTTGACCTGACGGTAAACATCCCGGCACAATATAAGAACATAGTCATCCGGTCCGATGCGGATAAAATAAAACAGATTCTTATCAATCTGGCATCCAACGCCGTGAAATACACGTTAAAAGGCGGCGTGGAGATTGGATTTGATATGCAAGACGGGAATATTGAATTCTACGTAAAAGATACCGGCATCGGGATCCCTGAACGCGAGCAGAAAAGAGTTTTTGAGCCTTTCTATCGCGGGGAAAAAGTAATCTCCGCCGCAATCGGCGGAACCGGATTGGGCTTGAACATTGCCAGAGAGCTGATCGAACTGCTGGACGGAAAGATTGGAGTAAACTCGGTACCAGACCAGGGCTCGCGCTTTTATTTCACCATCCCTGTCGAGAAATCCGATAAACCGCATAGCGAACAAGTCTTGCCTGAACCTGCTCAAAGAGATTGGAAGGATTTTACCGTTCTAATTGTCGAAGACGAGCCGGACAATTATCTGTATCTAGAATTTCTGCTAAAAGGTAAAGTGAAAAGAATCGACCACGCCATCAATGGATTGAAAGCCGTTGAATTATCTTCAAAAAACAGATACAATCTGGTTTTAATGGATCTGAAAATGCCGATCATGGACGGAATCGAAGCCACGCAAAAAATTAAACAGCAATTCCCCGATATTCCGGTTATTGCCCAAACCGCTTATGCAACGCCCGAAGAAAGAGAAAAAGCCATGCAGGCGGGTTGTGATGATTACATCGCCAAGCCGATTAAGAAGGCGGATTTAATGGCGATGATTAATAAGGTTTTTTCTTGAAAATCGCTGTAAGGAGCCGTACAAAAATAATCTTTACAGCTCCTAAAAGGCATAATTTTTACAAACTGTCGCAGGTGTTTCAATGCTTGTATTTCACCCGGCACATATTATTTTATTTCCTGAATTGATCGAATAATTAGAAATTGGAGAATATCAAATGAAAAAAGTCATAACCTTATTTTGTTGTTTTGCAGTCTGTCTTTTCCTGTTGCCTGGCTGTATCAGCTTCATAAGTGACGTCAAGCATCCGGATAAGCAGTCTCAACCCGAGAATTTACTGGTCAAAATAGACGTTGAAAAGAACGGGGCCACGCTTGACACCCTCTCCGCGATTGTGTCCAAAGACAAACTTGCCGTTTCTGATTCCTTCCAGGAAAAGCTGGAAAATGACATTGCGGCAAAGACATTCTTTCAATTCAACGGGGATAATATAAGGAAGACTTCAGCGGACAGCTATTCCATTGATTATAAAATCAGCTTCAAAGTTCCTGCCGCGGTTGACGCCGGCAAGAATTCAAAAAGCTTCCAATATACAGATATCGGCAGCGCCTCGTCAATAACTATTAAATCAGGCCAGCCGATGTATATCCTCGAAACTCCCGCATACAAAGTGAAACTGACCATCACTAAAAAATAGCATTGCCTTATAGAAACTTACGCGGGAGATTGAGCGATGGAAAAACCAGTTGAATTCGGCATTGTCGGCGGCGGCTGGAGGGCGGAATTCTACCTGAGGATAGCGCGGGCGCTTCCTGAGCGGTTTCATGTGGACGGCATGCTGGTGCGCGATCCGGCGAAAGGGGCGGCGCTGGAGGCTGCCTGGGGCGTCAGGACGTTCAGAACCATGGATGAACTGTTGAAGAGTTCGAAGGCCGCTTTCCAGCTTGTCAGCGTGCATCCGGATGCGGCGGCTCCCCTGTCCATCGAACTTGCCGCCAGAAAAATTCCGGTACTGCTGGAGACGCCGCCGGCGAGGTCCGCGGACGCTCTCAACGCGTTCTATCAGACGCTTGGCGCGTCCGCCAGGATTCAAGTGGCCGAGCAGTATGCGCTCCAGCCGATCCACGCGGCGCGCCTGAACCTCATCAAGTCGGGCAGGCTTGGTGACGTCTCCCAGGCCCAGGTCTCGGTGGCGCATGATTATCACGGGATGAGCCTCATCCGACGCTTCCTGGGAATAAATTTTGAAGACGCAGTAATTAAGGGCATTTCATTCAAATCTCCGCTGGTCGAAGGAGCCGGACGCGGCGGCCCCCCGAAACAGGAGAAAATCATTGAATCCAGCCAGTCCATAGCCACCCTCGACTTCGGCGGCAAACTCGGGGTCTATGACTTCACCGGCAACCAATACTTCGCCTGGATCAGATCGCCCAGAGTCCTGATCCGCGGCGGAAAAGGCGAAATCAGCAACGATAAAATAAGCTGGCTGGCGGACTTCAAGACACCGCTGCAAAGCAATTTCGCCAGACAGGAGGCCGGACAGGACGGCAACCTTGAAGGGTTCTATCTGAAAGGCATCCTCGCCGGCGGCGAATGGGCTTATGTAAACCCCTTCGCGCCGGGGCGGCTCTGCGACGATGAGATCGCCATCGCAAGCTGTCTGGAAGGCATGGCCGCGTATATTGACGGCGGCCCGGCATTCTACAGTCTGGCCGAAGCATGTCAGGACACTTATCTCGGACTGATGACGGCGGAAGCCATACGCACCGAAAAGACAGTTAAAACCGAAAGACAATCCTGGTCCGTTGCCTGATCACCGCTCAATCATCTTCACCGCCGCCGCTTTCTCTGGAGGCATGTAATTTGCTGAGGGAAATCCAAATTTAACGGAGCTGGAAAATTAGTTTAAGTATTTACATCAAAATGCTTTGCACAACTTTGAATTGACAAAATCACTATATATGTAAAGATCATTGAAAATTAAAAACGGGGAACTATGAAAAAATTCACCATGGGGATTCAGAGACACTGAAAAAAACGGATTAAGTTGTCCCAAATGTTTACTATTTAACTCAGAGAGTCTCTAAATTCTCCGAAATTACAAATATGTAATTAGTTAACGAAAGCCTTAACCGGCATTCAACGATGTTGTTTGAAAATCTTAAAACAGTTATGCTCAAGCGGTCTCCAAAACTCGGAAATGGTTATGAAGAATGAAAAGCATTGTGCTCAACGACACTCCAAAGTGTCGGAGTGGGGAAGCGAGAAAAGTTGAAAGCAAGAAAAGCGAGAGAGGTGGTGAAACTGTTGTGCTCAACGACACTCCAAAGTGTCGGAATGCTGGCTGTCCAGAATGGTTTTGGTGTAGTGCCGTCCGTCCCGGACGGAGCTGTCCAAAATGGACGGGATGAGTGTCCGGAATGTTTGTAAAACGAAAAGGCATTGTGCTCAACGACTCTCCAAAGTATCGGAGTGGGGAAACTGACGCAGGGGAAAAACCAATGAGGCCTATGGGTCTTATGGGGCCTATGGGTCTTATGGGGCCTATGGGAGAGGGTTGTCCCAAATATGCGGATAGTGTGTCCAAATGAGTTGAGTTGTTGTCCAGAATGTGTATGTGGCTGTCCAGAATGGGCTTGGTGTAGTACCGTCCGTCCCGGACGGCAATATCCCGGAACTCCCAGAGAGGACTGGCCGGAATGTTTGTAAAACGGAAAAGCATTGTGCTCAACGACACTCCAAAGTGTCGGAGTGCTGGCTGTCCAGAATGGGTTTGGTGCAGTGCCGTCCGTCCCGGACGGGGCTGTCCAAAATGGGCGGGACGGGTGTCCAGAATGTACGACCCAGTGTCCAAAATATGATATCCCCGGCCCCATAAGCTCCATGTCTTATATGACTTGAAAACCGAATGTTGACTGGAATGTTAAAGTTTTTTTAATTGCCATTCTTTAATTCGCAGGGTTTTGATGGTATATTAACTGTTCTGATAATATATAAAGAATGAAACATTGGAAATGTTTAGTAATGAAAATACATGCACTGATTGAAAAAGCTTATTCCGTACTGGACGGGGCGGAATTGTCGAAGCCGGACGCGCTGGCGCTGGCGGAGAATATACACGGCAGCGATCTGCCCGATCTGCTGTCCCTGGCCAACAAGGTCCGGGAGAAATATGCCCCCGGCATGTACTGCTGTTCCATTCTCAACGCCAAATCGGGGTCATGTCCGCAAAACTGCAAATTCTGTGCGCAGTCCGCGCACCATAATACCAATATCGAGACCTACCCGCAGTTAAATACTGAAGAAGTCCTGCAAGCTGCTCAGCGGGCCTATGACTCAGGAGTGCGCTCTTTCGGTTATGTGACCAGCGGCTACGGCTATCTGGAGCCCAATGACGAGTTCAACCGCATTCTGGAGGCGCTGGATGCCATGCGCGTCCGCTTCCCTGACATGCAGTTATGTGTTTCCATCGGCATTCTTAGCCGTGAAACGGCCCAATTACTGTCGGAACATCACACCGGACGGTATAATATGAATCTTCAGACGTCGCCCAGAAGATATGGCGAACTGATTGCTGATTCCCATACCATCGAAGAAAAGATTCAGACCATCAGGTATTTACAGGAATTCGGCGTCAAAATCTGCTGCGGCGGCATTATCGGGCTCGGGGAAAACTTCGAGGACCGCATTGACATGGCGCTGGCGATCCGCGACCTGAATATTGAGGGCATTCCGCTCAATGTACTGCTGCCGATTCCCGGCACCCCGCTCGAAAATACCCCGGCAATCGCCGCCGCCGATGTGGCCAAGACGTTTGCCCTGTTCCGCCTGATAAATCCGTCCAGACAGATAAAATTCGCCGCCGGGCGCGAGACCGTCATGAAGGATTTCCAGGCGCTGCTGATGCTTTCCGGAGCAAACAGCCTGATGACCGGCGGCTACCTGACGACCCGCGGCAGAAGCGTTGACGAAGACAGGAAATTCATCGCTGAACTCAGCAAATTCAATTCCGCCGGATAATTCCGCTCACTACTGGAGGCGCTGCCATGAACTTTTACGAATCGCTTAAAGCTGAACTGGACCAGCTTCAGGACCACGGCCAGTTCCGGGAATTGAGAAACATTTCCTACCGTTCAGGTAAAGCTTTTCTTGAAGGTAAGGAATTGCTGAATCTTTCCTCCAATGATTATCTGGGACTGGCTGCCAGAACGGATTTGCGCGAAGAGTTTTTCGCCCCGCTATGCAACGGCAAAAACGCGGAGACATTCAGCATGACCGCTTCGTCCTCCCGTCTGCTCACCGGCAATCACCCTGGATACGCCGCGCTGGAAAGTCAGTTGAGCCGCCTTTACAACGGCCGCGCCGCGCTGGTGTTGAACAGCGGCTATCACGCCAATATCGGCATCCTGCCCGCGCTGACCGGCTCCGGCGATCTGATCCTGTCCGATAAGTTAAATCACGCCAGCATTATTGACGGCATCCGGCTGTCCGAGGCCGCATTCAAACGTTACGGGCATCTGGACTATGACCAGTTGGAGAAGATCCTTGCGGAAAAAGCCTCCGCCCATAAGCGCATTTTCATCATTTCTGAATCTGTTTTCAGCATGGACGGCGATATCGCCGATTTAAAACGGCTGACGGAGATCAAACGGCGCTATGACGCGGTGCTGATTATCGACGAAGCTCACGCCGCCGGAGTATTCGGGCAGAAAGGCTGCGGCATCTGTGAAGAAGCCGGACTGATCGATGAAATTGACATCATCATCGGCACTTTCGGCAAAGCCTTGTGTTCAGCCGGCGCTTATGCCATTATGCGGCCGGTGGTGCGGGATTACCTGATTAACAAAATGCGTCCGCTGATTTTTACCACCGCACTGCCCCCGGTCACGGTCAACTGGACCAGCTTCATTCTGAACCAGGCTGTCACCATGAACGCCAGGCGGCGGCAGTTGCAGGAGCTTGCCGCAAAGTTCCGGACGGCGATCAAGGAAAAAGGCTACAAGACCGGCGGCAGTTCCCAGATTGTTCCGCTGATCATCGGCGATAACCTGAAAACCATCGAGCTGGCGGAAAAACTGCGCAACAACGGGTTTCTGGTATTTCCCGTGCGTCCCCCGACGGTACCCCAGGGCACTTCGCGCCTGCGTTTTTCCCTGTCCGCGAACATGAGCTGGAACGAACTCAAAGGGGCGCTTGATCTGCTATGATGGCAAAATGGATAAACTGGTCCGGCTCCGCCGACCTGCTGATCTTCTTCAACGGCTGGGGCATGGACGCCAGACCGTTTTCCAGGCTGGATTCAAGCGGGCTTGATGTCCTGATGTTTTACGATTATTCCAATCTGGAACTGCCTTGTGATATTACGGCTTTGACCAGAGAGTATTCAAAATGTCACCTGACTGCCTGGTCGCTGGGCGTATGGGCGGCGGCAGGCGCGTTGTCCGGCAGGCAGATTAATTGCTCAGGCGCCGTTGCCATCAACGGCACCCTCCAGCCGGTTGATGCGGAGAATGGTATCGCTCCGGAAATATTCCAGGGAACGCTTGACTCATGGAACGCAGTCACCAGAAAGAAGTTTTACCGCAGGATGTGCGTTTCCCTGGAAACAACCGCCGCATTTTGCGCCACGGAACCGGAGCGTGACGCCGACAGTCAGCGGCAGGAACTGGCAGCCATTCAACAGATTTTCATGCAGCAGTCCGCCCTGCCCTGCCGCAATCTTTTTGACCGGGCGGTCATCGGCAGCGAAGACCGGATATTCCCGGCGGCGGCGCAGGAAAAATTCTGGACTGCCGCCGGTATCCCCTGCAAAATTATTCCCGCGCCGCACTACCCTTTTGCCGGTTTGCGTTACTGGAAGGAGCTGATTGATTTTGGACAGAATTAACAAAGCCTTAGTCTCCCGGCGCTTTGCCGGCAGCCTTGACTCATATTCGATCAACGCCGTAGTCCAGCGGGAAACCGCCCACAGTCTCATTACGGCATTGAAAGCTGACTCAGGCAGCCGTTTCGACGCTATTTTTGAAGTCGGCTGCGGCACCGGCCTGCTGACCGCGATTATCGCCAGGGAACTCCAGTACCGGCGACTGACAGTCAATGACCTCGTTCCGGACTGCCGCCGCTGCGTTGCTGAAATCGCAGACTGTGAATTCATTGCAGGCGATATTGAAACCATTACTGAACTGCCGCGGCCTGTGGACCTGGTCATCTCCAACGCCACCTTCCAGTGGCTGGCCAACCCCGAAGCGGCATTTGCCGGATTTGCCGGAATCATGCCTTCCGGCGGCATTCTCGCATTTTCCACGTTCGGCCCTGAAAACCTCCGGGAAATCGCCGCCGTCACCGGCCACAGTCTGGTTTATCGTTCGACAGCCGATCTCCGCAGAATGCTGACCCGTGATTTTGAGATCAAAACCATTGCCGAGCAATCCCGCACAATGGTTTTTAACGCTCCGCTGGAAGTGCTGGAACACCTCCGTAAAACCGGCGTTACCGGTGTCAGTAATAAAATTTGGACAAAATCGGGTTTAAAAAGCTTTATTAACGGCTATATTGACCGCTACAGTGTTAACGGCGGAGTAGTTCTGACTTATCACCCGATTCTGGTAGTCGCCGTAAAACGCTGAGCTTAAAAAACTAGGATTGCGTATGTCAGTATACTTTATTTCAGGAATAGACACCGCGGCGGGAAAATCCGTTGCGGCCGGCATGCTGGCGAAGTACCTGATTTCAACCGGCAGGAAGGTCATCACTCAGAAGCTGGTCCAGACCGGATGCAGCGGAATTTCAGAGGATATTCAAACTCACCGGACAATCATGGGCCTGCCGCTGCTGCCGGAAGACCTGAACGGACTGACTTGCAGTTACACTTTCAAGTTTCCCGCCTCGCCGCATCTCGCCGCCAATCTGGAAAACAGGGCGATTGATCCGGAACTCATTACCGCGGCAACCAACCGGCTGGCGGAAAGCTATGACGTTGTTTTACTCGAAGGCGCGGGCGGACTCAGCGTTCCGCTGACCGCGGACTTGCTGACCATTGACTATCTTGAGCAGAAAAAATACCCGCTGATTCTGGTCTGCTCCGGCAGGCTCGGCAGCATTAATCATGCGCTCCTTTCACTGGAGGCGGCGCGGCACAGGAATATTCCGGTGGCCGGCATTGTCTATAACCTTTTTCCCGCCTACGACCCGGTCATTACCTCCGACACCCGGCAAGTGCTGCGGCGCTGTCTGACGCGCTTCGGTTATCCGGAATCAATAGTTGACATGCCGGAGATTTCCGGCCTGAATAATGCCGGAATAATTGATTTTTCAACGCTCTTCAAAGGAGACGGCAATGAATGAAATGGACATCCGGAAATTGATTGAGTTCGACCGCAGGCATCTGTGGCATCCTTACTCATCCATGACCAGTCCGCTGCCGGTTTATCCGGTGGAGTCCGCTCACGGCGTGAGAATCCGTCTGGCCGACGGCATGGAACTGATTGACGGCACCTCCTCCTGGTGGGCCGCCGCCCACGGTTACAACCACCCTAAACTCAATGACGCCATTAAACGCCAACTGGAAAAGATGGCGCATGTCATGTTCGGCGGCCTGACTCACGAACCGGCGGCAAAGCTGGGGGAGCGACTTATCCGCATGACTCCGGAACCGCTGCAAACCATATTCTATTCCGACTCCGGGTCTGTCAGCGTCGAAGTGGCGGTTAAAATGGCCTTTCAGTACTGGCTGGCCCGCAACTACAGGAATAAAACGAAACTCCTCACGGTCCGCTCAGGCTATCACGGCGACACCTTCGCCACCATGGGCTTGTGCGATCCGGTAGACGGCATGCACAAGATGTTCCATGACATTCTTCCTGAAAATATCTTCGCGGAAGCTCCTCGCTGCAAATTTAATGACCCGTGGGATGAAAACTGCATCAACGATATGCTGACGCTGATTGACCGCCACCACAGCTCCATCGCCGCCGTGATCATCGAACCCATTGTCCAGGGCGCCGGCGGCATGCGGTTCTATTCGCCTCACTATCTGCGACGTCTGCGGGAAATCTGTTCGGAATATGACATTCTGCTGATTTTTGACGAAATCGCCACCGGCTTCGGGCGCACCGGCAAACTTTTTGCCTGCGAACATGCCGGAGTGTCGCCGGATATCATGTGTGTGGGCAAGGCTCTCACCGGCGGATATATGACTCTCGCCGCCACGATTACCACAAACCATGTTTCGGAAACTGTTTCCAGCGGTATGCCGGGGATATTTCTGCACGGCCCGACTTACATGGCCAACCCGCTGGCCTGTGCTGTAGCCTGCGCCTCGCTGGATCTGCTTGAAGAGTACAATTGGCAGGAAAAAGTCCTGGCAATTGAAAAACAGATGAAAGAGCAACTGGAGCCTGCAAGGAGCCTTCCCGCCGTCGCCGATGTCCGGGTTCTGGGAGCCATCGGCGTCATCGAAACCAGAGAGCCGGTCAAAGTAGCGGAGATTCAGGCCAAATTCGTCTGGGAAGGCGTCTGGATCAGGCCTTTCGGCAAACTTATTTATCTGATGCCCCCATTTATTATTTCCCGCGACGAGCTCTCAAAACTGACCGCCGCCGCCGTCAAAGTCGCCGGAACGATAAAAAATTGACGGATAACAGGAAAATTGAAAAAACCGCAATATTTACGCTTGTATTTCCAGAAAATTAAAGTATCTTTTTGACCTGCCGATGAAAGTAGCCATTTCATCGCTGAATGGGGCATTAGCTCAGTTGGCTAGAGCGCCACACTGGCAGTGTGGAGGTCAAGGGTTCGAGTCCCTTATGCTCCACCATTTTTCTGTAAACTCCACCATTTTGTTGATTCCCAATAACTTATGACGTGGATTTTTCACAGAAATGGCAAAGTGTACCACAATTTGTGTAGCACCTGTTACACAATTGCTACACAACTGCCCCCCACGCAAGCTTCAGCTCCCCAAAATGAAAGGGCTGAAAGCCATGAAAATCGAAAGACGGCATCTCTCGTGCAGACCATCGGGAACTTATTATTTAAGGGTCAGAGTTCCCAAATCTCTACAAGAAATCTTTAGACTAACAGAAATCACCAGAAGTCTGGAAACTAAAGATTTGAAAATTGCAGAGAAACACTCTATCTTCCTGTCCAAAATGATTAAACATTTATTTCATCAAGTGGAGCGAGGTATGATTGACAAAGACAAGGTATGGCAGATTCTTGCACAAAATATAGAATTTTATCTGGCAGACCAAGAAGCGTTTCTAGCTTCTTTTGAGAATTTCGGAGAAAAAGCGGCTAACAGCAGTGTCCGCCTCTGGACTAAAAATGTCAAAATGTTCACAAAAGACCTTAGAACAAACAATTTCCAAGCACACGATACTCTTGATAATGCCCGTAGTATAGCCAGAGAACTATTCCCAGAGTTTACAGAACAAGATATACGGGAAATTTCCAGAGAAGTCCTGAAAGCTCGCATAACAGAATCCAAATTGAAGACGCTTCTATTCAAAGATGGAGTTTATGAAAATTCTCCAGAATTTAAAGAGTTGAAGAAAGAGTATTTAACGGAATTGCAGCCTCTACCGGAAATAAAAATCCCCCAATTCCTTCCTACAGTCAGTGAGATTATAGAAAAATATCTTGAGGATAAATCTCATTCAGGAGGATGGATTATAAAAACTAAAATTCTAGTAAAAGCAACACTGGACATCTTAAAAGAAATTTACGGAGACAGACCGATGAGGTCACTCACGAGAGATGACTTTGTTTCTCTAAGAAACGAAGTTCTCATGAAGCTTCCCGTTAGACATGCCATGATGCCCAAGTATCGAGGGAAGCCTATTGCTCAGATACTGAAAATTAAAAACATAGTTCCTATGTCAACCATTACAATTAATAATCATTTGAGCAGAATATCCTCATTCGTTAAGTGGGCGTTGGATAACGGACATACAAACAATAATTACGCCGCAGACTTACAATTGAAATCAGACGTTCGCCCTGATAAACAGCGAGATGTTTTCAACAAAGAAGATTTGGAGAAAATGCTCACTGCCCTCTCCAAGCTAAAAACGGATGAAAAAAGATTTAAGTATTGGATACCGTTGCTTGGTCTCTTTAGTGGGGCAAGAGAGAATGAAATAGCTCAGCTTTACTTGGATAATATTTTTATCCATGAAGGTATTCCGTGTCTTGATATATCAGTCAAACATGACGACCAAAGCCTTAAAACCCAAGCCAGTTATAGGAAAATTCCGATTCACCCTGCTTTGGCGCACTTGGGTTTTATTAAGTTTTTAATCGGACTTAAAAAAAACAACGTCAGAAGATTATGGATTCACCTTTCTGCCAGACGGGACGGATACGGACAATCCTTTCAACGTTGGTTTAGTCGCTTTAAGAATGCTGAAATCACGACAGACAAGAAGAAGGTATTCCACTCATTGCGGCACACATTCACCAACAACCTGAAACAAAATGGCGTACCTGAATCTGTGATTGCCGAACTGGTGGGACATAACGTCGCAAGCATGACCTATGGCAGATATGGCAAGCGGTATGAACCTAAACCATTGCTTGAAGCCCTGCTCAAGTTAGATTATGAGATTGATTATTTCAAATTGCTGGACGTAAAACCATTATCCAAAAAAGAAGTCAGTCAGCAAATACAGACGCTCAATGAACTATTGAATCCTGACTCTGGGGCTGTCATTGTAGCCTCAAAGGTTGCCGTTCTAGCTAAAAAGTAAATCTTTAGAAGACAGATTTTATTCACGCTCTTATTTCCGTAAACAAGTGGAAATGAGAGCATTTTTTTTGCCTTAATTCAAAAACACTTCTTGCACAACAATAATTTTTTCAAAAAAAATTAGCCTCAATCAACAATTTTAAAGAAAATTTGTAAAAAAGTCGTGTGTTTTGTCATTTCCTTTCTGAATATCATATGTGTAAAGGGACTCATAGTCTCAAAATAAATCAAAAAGAAAGGAATCGAGAAATGAACGAAACGACCGAAAAACTGTTGACCGTAAAACAAGTAGCGGAAATCCTGAACGTGCATCCAAGAACAGTATCCCTGTGGATTACAACTGGCAAGTGCCAGTGTATTAAGCTATTGGGACAGAACAGCTACCGCTTCAAACCGGAAGACGTTGAAAAGATAATGCAGAAAGTGGAACCAGAACAATAACCATCAGCTAAAAGGAGAAGGACAAATGTACGATTCAAATATTATCAAGATAATGGGATTCAAAGAAGATGATTGTGTTTGCTTTTCGACTAAAGATTCTAAAAAGGATTATAAGGTTCGTTTATGCAAAGTTTCGGCAATACTTAATGAACTGAACAATCAACAGGAATTGAATTATTATATCAGCCACGCCACGCACTGCGGAAGCGGCAGTCTTCATGAATATAACTTTCGGGAAATAATTGAGATGGTAATAGACATTGATTATGGCATTCACCATAAACATGCTCCTTTTGCTACTCTTGATGAGGCAAAAACGGCGGCGGCAAAACTACTACCAACTCCCACTCTGATGATTAGCTCTGGCGGGGGTATTCAGATGCACTATCGTTTGAAAGAAAGGCTCAATGCGTCTGATTCCAAGGTTGTAGATAGATTTAAAAGAACTGCCCAGAGAATCCAGTCATTAGTCGGGGCTGATTCTTGCCAAGCCATTGGGCATGTCTTTAGATTGCCTTATACCACAAATTATAAAGACGGCGCAGAACCACGCCATGTAGAAATCATTGCTTGCGACCCTGACTTGGAATATGACTTCGCTTGGCTGGAATCATGGGCTTCAAGACATGCTCCACTCAAAGTTGCTACAAGAGTAGCTAGGAAAAAGACTCAGAAGAAAAAAAAGAGGAATGACGGTCAAGACCGTTCACTTGAAGTTTTTAAGCTCATTGAGAGGCTTCTCCGCAAACATCCCAAAGTAACAGACAGGAAACTGCTTGCCAAGCTAAAACAGTCTCCTTGCTTTAACCATTACACTGGAGCAGCAATGGACCCGGAAACTCGCTGTCTGGCAGATATTAGGCGCATAAAAAAGAAATTAACGGCAGACAAACGCCCAGAACCGAAGAACGAAGTAGTTGAGATTGAATATACTGGCGAGATGACTGAGCAGTTATTAAAAGCCAGAGAGCGTTTTGACCAGATAGTTTATCCTACCAATAATTCCAGAGTGGATATTTCCTTGAGTATCATTGAGAAACTCTTTCTGGACAAGTCTCAGGCGATTATCAACTTTCCGTGCGCCGCTGGAAAAACTACCGCCGCCATGATTATTGCTTCTGCTCACGCCAATCCCAAGAACCGTATATGGATAGTCACGGAAAAAATAAGCAGCGTTATCTACATTGCGGAGACCCTGCGTAATCTTGGCGTTAATGCCTTAGAATGGCACGGCAGGGACGACCGTAAATGTAAGGTAAGCCATCAGATATTCAAAAGGTATAAATCTAGGACAATCTGCGCCAAGTGTGAAAACCATTGTACGGCGTATCGCAAATATATGTCTAAAAATGTCTGGGATGAAGAATCCGCCGATGTTCTGGTCACTACCCACTCTCACTGGAGTGCGGCAATAGCAGGAGAAAAAATCCCTTCCAGCGTCAGAATGATATTCGTTGACGAAACCCCTTCTTTGATGGAGTATTTTCCATTCACTCTTGATGATATAGAGGACATCAAGACGGTATTCGAGGAAAACAAAGAGTTGCTTGAAACCTTAAATCATGACGTTAATTATATCTGTGATA
>Ga0172379_10004443_pt1 | contig 20724 bp, 20 predicted proteins | sample GrowelOW334metaG_FD_119756 | JGI IMG/M metagenome (GOLD analysis project Ga0172379, IMG submission 119756) | Groundwater microbial communities from an aquifer near a municipal landfill in Southern Ontario, Canada - Groundwater well OW334 metaG | ecosystem: Environmental > Aquatic > Deep...
CCTACATGGCTTGTCCGCTCCTGCTCCGGTAATATATATATTTCCAGCGGCTGGAAAAATATTTGCCGTTTATTTCTTTTTCAATTTGATCTTTTCTGTGGGAATTAATATCTTCCGGAGTTCATCCGTGTGGTTTTTAACCACCTCAAGCGTTTCCGGAGAAATCATCTTGCCATACTGTTTTATTTGTTCCCTGACAGGTTTCATCAGCTTATCCTTCACCATGCCCTGAACCCCTGCAGGTATCTGCTTTTCAAGTTTCGCTGAATTCTGCTGGAGAAGCTGATAGGCATAAGCCGTAGTAACTGCTGCAGAGACCTTCATGAAATTCTCATAGCCTGTAAAGCCTTTGTCTTTGGCGAACGCCTCCCACTTGTCCTTGTTTGCCGCAATTGTGGTCATAATCGCAGTGACTGAGCCGGGATCTGAAGGATTCAAGTCCTTGTTTTCCTTAAGGAATTCGGGGAAAGCACCTATAAACTTGACGACTTCATCTTCCGAAGCGGAAAGCATCGGTTGAGTCTCGGTATCTTTTGAATCCTGAGCATTAACTGAAAAAGCTGCAAATGCTGCGGCAAATAACAATATTGATAAGAGTTTATTCATTTTTAGTTTTCTTTCCAATTATAGATATTTTACCGGTCCTGCGGTAAAATATTCATTTGATCATCCCTTTTTTCCTGGCGTATTTGAAAATGCCCCCGGATTCAACGACTTCCCTTACGTCACCGATGTCCTTGAGCTTGTGAATCTTCCCTGTCTTTACGACTTTAAGCTCGTTCTTGTCAAGCTGTATTTCGACTTCATCCCCTGTTTTAAGTTCCTTGCATAGATTATCAGCCGCTGTCTCTACAGGATAGACTTCTCCCGTGGCGATGCAGTTGCGAAAGAAAATCCGGGCGAAGGAATTTGCTATGACGGCTTTTGTTCCCGCCGCACCGAGACTGACCGGCGCGTGTTCCCTGCTTGAACCGCAGCCGAAATTATTTGCGCCGATGATGATCGGATATTCAGTCCTGAACTCACCGTCTTTTACAAAACGCGTCTTGTAGCTGTCGGGCAGACCGCAGAGCGCGTAGCTCCCGAGTTTCCTGTATTCCTCCGGATTTGTCGGCACAAGATTAAGGTACTGGGCGGGAATTATCTGGTCGGTGTCAATATTGTCACCGACAACAAACACTTTTCCCTTTATTATGTTTTTCGACATTGTTGATGCTCCTTTTTTAAAATTACTGATTGCCAACGACTGTCGACTTTCTTTTATACGTTCCTCGGATCGGCGATGTGTCCTTTGATGGCGCTTGCCGCTGCGGTCATTGCCGACGCCAGAATTGTCTGAGAACCCTTTGAACCCATCCTTCCCGGAAAGTTGCGGTTCGTTGTGCTTACGCATATCTCGTCATTGTTCGAGCGGCCGTAAGTGTCAACGGGGCCGCCGAGACATGCCGCGCATGACGGAGGCGCCGGTTTTTCGCATCCGGCCTCCTCGAATATTTTCACAAGGCTCTTTCCGCCAATTTTCTCGGAAGAAAGCGCCTTTTCAACCTCTACTGTCGAAGGAACTATGAACGTCGTAACTTTCACTTTTCTTCCGTCGAGAACCGAAGCGGCCATTTTGAAATCTTCGATTTTCCCCCCGGTGCAGCTTCCAATGTAAACCCGGTCAATCCTGAAATCCTTCATTTCGGACGCAGTCCTGACATTGTCCGGAGAAAACGGCATGGCTACGACAGGCACGAATCTTGTCGCGTCATATTTTTTCACTGAAAGATATTTCGCATCCTTGTCACTGTAGAAGCATTCAAACGGTTTTTTTGTTCTTGACTTCACATACGCAATGGTTTTCGCGTCAGGTGCGATTATTCCGTTTTTGCCGCCTGCTTCAATGGCCATGTTGCAGATTGTCATACGTTCTTCAACGTTCAGGGATTCAATGGTGGAACCGGAGAATTCCATCGCGCAATATGTGGCGCCGTCAACACCGATATCTCCTATTATCCTGAGAATGATGTCTTTTGCAGTGACGCCTTTCGGGAGTTCTCCTTCGATTTCAAACTTCATGGATGCAGGTGCTTTGATGAGCAGTTTCCCTGTTCCCATCACAAAGCCGGCGTCCGTATTGCCGATTCCGGTTGCGAACTCGCCGAGTGCGCCGTGCGTACATGTGTGCGAGTCCGTTCCGAAAAGGACTTCGCCGGGGCGGCAGTGTCCTTTTTCGGGAAGGGTTACATGGCAGACGCCGGAATAAGTTGACGTTCCGGGATCGTAGAAGTACTTGATGCCCTGGCTCTTCGCAAATTTCCTGAGAGTGTCTACGTTCCTGTGGCACATCTTGTCGGAGGTGAAAATGTAATGATCAGGGATTATCACGACTTTCTCGCGATCCCATACTTTCGCATCCTCCCCGAATTCGCGTCTGAAGACACCGATGGTGCCCGGACCGCAGACATCATGTGTCATTAGAATGTCGGCGCTCACCCAGATATTGTCTCCGGGGTTGCAGAAATCACGGCCAGACGCCTTCGCCAGAATTTTTTCGGTTATAGTCATTTTAAAATTTTTCCTGTTTTTGTGTTTTGCAATCAGCTCCTCCTCCGTTCGGAAAATGCGCCCATTACTAAAATTGTTTATTCCCGCTTTTCAAGCAGTTGACAGGAATATTGTCGTCCTTGATTATTGGATTTGACAGATTAAGTTCCTCAATATTATGAAATCAAGATTTACGCCAGCTGCAATTTCCGAATCGGAAATCTGGTCGCGGGATGCATTCTCCTTTCAGGAAGCGCTGAGGCATTCCGGGGACATTGTGTACCGGTTTGACGTGAAAAACATGAAGTTTGACTATGTCAGTGAATCTGTCGCCGACATATTCGGTTTCCCCCCCCAGGAATTACTTGTATTGTCCGCTGCCGACACTCTTGACAGGTTTCATCCGGACGATCTGGATTGCCTCAGGCAAACATGGAAACGGATGAAATACATGAGGCAGACTGAAGATGCCGTATTTTCAATTGAATACCGGATACGCGATCGGGACGGAAAATACCGCTGGCACTCGGACAAATGGGTGGTGCTGCGTGATGAAGTCGGACACCCGAAATATATCATCGGTTGCGCCAGGGACATTTCAGCCCAGAAGGAGGACGAGGAGAAGCTGCGTGAGGCAAATGACCGTTTGCAGTCGGTTATGGACAACATTGAGGAAGATGTCAATGTCATTGCTCCCGACGGTACGGTTCTGTGGCACAATGAAGATCTGAGGGGATCCGGGAAAATATATCAGGGGCAGAAATGCTGGAAAGTGTTTGAGGGGCGCCAGGAACGGTGCGCCCATTGTGTCCATCCTGCAATTCTCGCTGACGGGAAACCCCGTGATTACGAGGGGCATACTCCGGGGAGGGGAGGAGGTGCGCCACGGGTATGGTTGGTGCGGGCTGTTCCCATGCGCAATGAAAAAAATGAGATTTACGCGATCCTCGAGACAGCCATTGACATTACTGAAAAGAAGAAACAGGAGAAGGAACGGTTTGAGTTTGAATCCAATTTGCGCCAGGTTCAGAAGCTGGAGAGTCTTGGCATCATGGCCGGGGGAATAGCCCACGATTTCAACAACATTCTCGCATCTATTCTCGGGAATGCAAGCCTTGTGCTGTCGGATTTGCCTGAAGATTCCCCCTTTGTACAGTCTTTGAGTGAAATTGAGGCCGCCGCCAGACGCGCCTCTAAAATCTGTCATCAGATGCTGGTCTATTCCGGACGTGGATTCCCCAATATTGCCGCAGTAAACCTCAATCGCGTTGTTTTTGAAATTTCCTCCCTTCTGAAAGTCACAATCTCAAAGCGGATAACCCTGAAGTACGAACTTAAGGAGCCACTGGCTTCGATTATGGCCGACACCACCCAGATCAGCCAGATTATCATGAATCTATTGACCAATGCCGCAGAGGCGATAGGCGACCGCGAAGGGCATATCTGTTTTTCCACCGGCGAGATGGAGTGTAATAGGAGTTGGTTCCAAGGTGCGCATTTGCCGCAGGACATTGTTCCCGGAAGATATGTCTTCATGGAGGTGAAGGATACCGGATGCGGAATGAGAGAGGAAACTCTCCATCGCATGTTTGATCCGTTTTTCACGACGAAGTTCACCGGACGCGGGCTGGGAATGGCTGTAGTACTGGGAATTGTGCGGAATCATAAGGGGGCGATCAAAGTGGAGAGCGCCCCCGGAGCCGGCACTGTTTTTCGTGTTGTGTTCCCGTTGAGCGACGAGGTGTCCGAAAATATAAGGGAATCCCCGAACGTCATTCCACCGAAAATCGGAGCCGGCACTGTTTTGCTGGTGGAAGATGAGGATGCCGTCCGTCTTGTTTGCAAACGCATGCTGGAGCGCGGCGGTTTTAAAGTACTCCCCGCAGAAAACGGAAGAAGGGGGATTGAACTGTTCCGCTTGCATGAGAATGAAATTGGCTGCGTCATCCTGGACTACTCCATGCCCGATATGACCGGCGAAGAAGTATTTCTCGTGCTGAAAAAAATCAATCCGGATGTGCGAGTGCTTCTTTCCAGCGGTTATAGTGATCTGGCCTTTGATCGCCTTACAGGAATGGGTGTCACCGGTTTCCTCGATAAACCCTATGAGTATTCAACTTTGATTGATGAGGTTCTTGCCGTGCAGAACAGCGCCAGTGGCGTGTCAACGATAAAGCGCCGGTAAAGATTGCGATTATTGAGGATTTTATTTTCCGTTTGAACACCGGATTAAATCTGAATTCATTCGAAGCTGGGAGTTCGATGTTCAAATTATTTGCGCCCCTTGTCCGCCTAATTGATTATTCAGGGCAGAGGCCGTTTTGCAATTTGCACGCCTTAACGGCGTTATGCATGAGCATGGCGATCGTCATTGGGCCGACACCTCCCGGCACCGGAGTGATCCACGATGCCTTTTCCGCGACTTCCGCAAATTTCACATCGCCGACAAGCTTGTGCCCTTTCGGCGAATTCTTGTCTGCAATCCTGTTGATCCCTACATCAATTACGACCGCGCCTTTTTTAACCATGTCGGCGGTGACAAATTCAGCTTTGCCTATCGCGGCTATGAGAATGTCGGCCTGGCGTGTGTAATCGGCAATATTGGGTGTCCTTGAATGGCAGACTGTGACAGTTGCGTTTGCTCCTTTCGCCTTCTGGACGAGAAGAGCCATCATCGGTTTCCCGACAATGTTTGAACGCCCGATTATCACCGCGTGTCTCCCTGACGGATCTATGCCGCTTTTCTCAAGCAGGACCATGATCCCGTGCGGAGTGCACGGGTAGAATCCGTCGGTTTCGCCGTTGAGCATTTTTCCGACATTCACAGGGTGGAAGCAGTCAACATCCTTTTCAGGTTTTATCGCCCTGACAATTGCGGCCTCATCAATCTGCGGCGGCGGCGGTGACTGTACAAGTATGCCGTGTATCCTGGGATTATTGTTGAGTTCATGGATGACCGACAGCACGTCTTTCTGAGTCGAATTCTTATCAAGCACGCGCTTTTCCGAATATATTCCGAGCTCCATGGATTTTTTCGATTTCATATTCACGTAAACGGCGGAAGCGGGATCCTCCCCCACAAGCACCACCGCAAGCCCGGGCTGGATATTATGGTTCCGCGCCAGGAACGCGACCTCGTTCGCCGTCTCCGCGTGAACCTGTTCCGCTATTTTCCTGCCATCAATGATCTTTGCATTCATAATTTAAAATCCTTTGTTTTCCCTGTTCCTGAGAAGACAAAATTATACTGCCTTAATCAATATTTTAAATTGATGAACAGGAGATTTATTTGAATTACGCGATATAGTTTTAACGTACCAGGGGATACTTTTTACACACGGCGGGAAAAGCGGGAACCTGGAATCAGACGGTGGAGGGTTATGCGAGTCCTTATTTACAATATCGCGTATGGGACAGGTGCCCCGAAATCCTATTACGATAATATCAAAACGGCTTCCCGTTATATGCGGACTTCGCACACTCATCTCGACAAGATCATGGAATTCATAGGGGAAGCCGATCCGGATGTTCTCGGGCTTGTCGAAGTCGACACCGGCTCCTACCGGACAAAATTTGTCAATCAGGTGGAGAAAATTGCCGGTTATCTCAATCACCACCACCAGAGTTCGGTAAAGTACAACAACAACTTCCTTGCGAAAACGCTCCCTATTTTCAGGAACCAGGTAAATGCAGTTCTTACAAAGATCAAATTGCCCCAGGGGAAATTCCATTTTTTCACCTGCGGCATGAAAAGGCTCATCATCGAGGTGAATATCGGGGGACTGAGGTTTTTCCTCGTCCATCTGGCCTTGAAGAAAGAAGTGAGAAGGGTTCAGCTCGCGCATCTTGCGAAACTCGCAAAAGGGCGGACTCCGGTTATCATTGCCGGCGACTTCAACACCTTCTCCGGCGCACACGAGGTCGAGGAGTTTCAGGATAAACTGGGGCTGATCAATCCGAACGCGGCCGGCCTGCCCACATTCCCGTCATGGAAACCCAAGAAGCAGCTTGACTTCATTCTCTGTTCGAAATATCTCAAGATCAAGAATTTCGAGATTCCAAATGTGAAGTTCTCCGATCATCTGCCGCTGATATTGGATTTCAAGCTCTGACCGGAAGGTTCTCAGGGTCTTTCGATCTCGACGGCCACGCTTCTCGAGTAGCGAAGGGCGCCGGGCTTGTCAACCGTCACCTTGACGGACTTCACGCCAGGGGTTGCGAGACATAATTTCGCCACCGATTCCGCTGTTTTCTCGATCAGGAAGAATTTTGACTTTTCAATGAGTCTGATAATCCGCTTTTTCAGGACCTTATAGTCAATGGTGTCTTTAATCTTGTCGCTTTTCCCGGCTTCGCGAAGTTCGCAGGAAATCTCGATGTTCAGGATGATATCCTGTTTCTCCTTGCGTTCCCATTCAAAAGTCCCGATGATCGTCTCAATCTTCAAATCACGGATGATTATCTTGTCCATTTGCCGTCCTCCAGTTGTTAGTGATTTTATACGGTTAACGATAATAGAAATTACGAATTACGAATTAGAAATTACGAATTAGGAATTTTAAGATAAAATACAATCAAAATTATCCCGGCAATCAATTCGTAATTTCTAATTCGTAATTCGTAATTTCTAATTTATAATTTCCGCCCCGCCGCTTCTTTCCTTATTTCATCCAGGCTGATGCCGTTGACTTTAAGCATCGGATTGAACGGTGAGGGCTTGTATGATTCGCGCTTGCCGGCGAGGATGTCCGCCAACGCTTCACCCTGTTCCTTTGCCGCCATCCACAACCCGAATATCCTGCCGTCAAACTGGGCGCAGTCGCCTATCGCGAAGATATCGGGCGCGGAAGTTTCAAGCCTGTTGTTTATTACAATTCCCTTTTCGGTTTTTATCCCGCAGTTTTCGGCCAGGCCTGTCTCCGTTTTAATTCCTGCGGAAATAACCACGAAGTCGGCCTGGATTTCGTCCTGTCTGTTTGTTTTCAGGACAAGGGAATCTTCACGGCGTATGATTTCAGTTGTGATCCTGTCCAGATAGAATGAAAAAGTCGGGGATTCGAGCTTTTTAAGCAGGAGTGAGGCTCCAATATCATTAAGCTGTCTTGGAAGAAGCTGCGGGAAAAACTCTATTATATCCACTTTCAGACCTCTGCTCTTGAGGGCGTTGGCAAGCTCAATTCCGAGCAGGCCGCCTCCGATGACCGCCACCTTACGCGAAATCCCGGTTTTTTCGATGATCGCCTTTGCATCGGCCAGTGTGCGAAGGGTGTAGACACCGTCTTCGCTCACTCCTCTTATTGTCGGCCTGAACGCCTTGGCGCCTGTCGCAATGATAAGTTTGTCGTAGTGGAAAATCTCACAAGAGGAAGTTATGACCTTCTTTTCTTTTGTGTTTATACTGGTGATGGTGTTCCCGAAGTGTGTTTCTATTCCGGATTTTTCATAATCTTCCGGTTTTGCGAGGAATAATTTCTTTTCTTCGACTTTGCCGGCGATGAAGTCGGGAAGCCGGAGTTTCGTATAAATGGGAAGTTTGTCCCTGTCGATTACGGCGACGGAACTTTCAGGACTTAGCGTCCTGATTCTTTTTGCCGCGTAAAATCCCGCCGGTCCGTTTCCTATGACGACTATTTTCATTATGAGTGTTCAAAAGTGTGGCTACCCCGCAAGGATTCGAACCTTGACTAAGTGCGCCAAAGGCACTTGTGCTACCATTACACCACGGGGTATTTTTTTTTAGCTGCTGAAAAAATAACTTATGAAACGTGTTATTTCCAGTACATTCAGATTTGTTCCGGCAGATTCTTTTTTGATGATTTCATGATCATGCTGTGGATGACCGCGTATACTGCAATGACAACCGTCAGTCCGATAAGTATCCATATGTAATTGTGATGGAGTATCTCTTTCCCTTTGGAAACCAGATCCTTGTATGACATGTCTTTTGAGAGGGAACCGAGATAATATCCGATGGCAGTGAGAATAGCGACCCAGATTCCCGCCCCGAGCGCCGTGAAAAAAGAGAATCTGGAAAGGTTCATTTTGGCAAGGCCTGCCGGTACGGAAATGACCTGCCGGATTGCCGGAAGAAGTCTGCACACGAACGTCGTGATATCCCCGTACTTCCTGAATATCTGTTCCGCCCTCTCAAGGGTGTCGGGGGAAAGGAAGAAGTATTTTCCGTATTTGTACAGGAACGGCCTGCCAAGCCAGAGCGCGAAATAATAATTGAAGTATGCGCCTGCCATTGAACCGGCCAGGCCGAAGAAAACAGCAATCACGGCATCTGGCAGGGGACTGCCGAATGTAAGTTCCCCCCGGAATGCGAGAAAACCTGCCGGGATCATTACAACCTCGCTTGGAAACGGTATGAACGAGCTTTCAACCGCCATAAAAATAAATATGATCAGGAAGCCCCATATATGGGCGTGACTTGCCGCAATTTCAATATAACTGGCCAACATATCTGTCATTGTAAAGTTCCTTTGGACTTAACCGGCTTAGCCGGAATTTATTTGACGCATAGCGTCTTTCGGAGTGCAGCGTGTAAGCGCCGCTTTAAGACAATACAAAAGCGCGGCTGACACTGCGCTCCAAAGATTGCTACGCAATCATGCAAAACGGGAAAAATACAAATTCCGATGAAATATATTCAGGAGTCGGAGAAAATATAGTCGCAAGTCCGATTTTCAAGCGTTATAAAGGGAACCTCTATTGACATATGCGGATTTTAAAAGGTTCCCAAATGGCAATAAGGGAAAGTGTAGGTATTTTAAGGGGTGGCGTTTAAATTAAGCTGCAAAGAGCCGCAACGCTGAATATCCTACAACAGGCTGACAGTTATTTTTTCATTCGAATGAAAAAATATTGTTGATAAAGTAATTTACAAATTCGGGGAATCATGCATTCAATAGCTTTTAAATTGGGAAGCAATATCACCATTTACTGGTATGGGATAATGGTGGCGCTTGGATTCGTGTGCGCTGTTTCAGCACTCATGTTGAACAGAAAACACGCCGGAATAGATTCCGAACAGATCTCGGATATCGCGTTATACGGAATGATTTCCGGAATTTTAGGCGCGAGAATATTCTACGTGGTGCAGTTCTGGGAGCAGTACAGGGGGAATCTGCTGGAAATAGTAAGGATTGACCATGGCGGACTTGTTTTCTACGGCGGGTTCATCTGTGCGGTAGCGGTGGTGCTGATCTACTGCCACATGAAAAAACTGGTTGTGCTGAATGTCCTTGACATATTCGGCCCGGCATTGGCGGTGGGACATGCCTTCGGCAGGATCGGGTGCTTCCTCAACGGCTGCTGTTTTGGAAAGCCGTCGGATATTTTCTGCGCAGTGCGTTTTCCGGAGGGATCCGCCCCGTCCGCAGCGTTTCCCGGTCGGGGTGTTCACCCTGTCCAGCTTTACGAGTCCGTCTTCAATATCGTACTTGCGGCAGTGCTCATGCTGCTTCTCCGGAAAGCAAAACTCAAGCCGGGAATGATTGCCTCAATATATCTGATTGCATACGGAATTGCCCGCTTTCTCTTCGAGTCCCTGCGCGGTGACCACAAAGATTTTATTTTCAACCTTTTCACTCCGTCGCAGTCCATCTGCCCGATTGTGATTTTTGCGGGAATCGCACTCCTTTTTTACTCGAAGGGAAAAAGTGAAACTTAAGTAGCATGCGATCTCCGAGCGCATGGACAATTTGCCCTTTGCGCCAGGGATGTCGCAAGCTACTGGAAGGTAATTTCAGGGTTTGATACTTGTTTTGAAATTGCCGTTGGAGTTCACGGCTTTCTGTGTCCGCCATAGCTTCTTAGCGAAGGCGGAAGCGTGTTCTCCTTAGCAGTTTCGGTTTGAATAATCTTACACTGATAACCGGTAACCAGCGACTAACGACTAACGACTAAAAAAAAGACGCCAATGAATAAGATTATTGAACTGCTTGTCGAGGAACGTTATGACGGAGAGCGTCTTGACCACTTCCTTGCCTGCGCACTCCCCGAATATTCCCGCTCCTTTTTCCAGAAACTTATCAAGGCCGGAAAAATAAAATACGGTTCCGATGATTGTCCCGAAGCCAGGTGCACTGTCAGAAAAGGTGTAAAGATTTCAGTTGAACTGCCCGAGGAAAAGAAGAAAAGCCTGACAGGGGAAAATATTCCGCTCGACGTGGTTTACGAGGACGACGACATGCTCGTGGTCAACAAGGCTCCCGGAATGGTGGTTCATCCGGCCGCAGGCAATTGGGACGGCACAGTTGTAAATGCGCTCCTGGGGCGTGACGGGGAATTTGCGGAGAAGCTCGAGGACGGATTCAGACCCGGAATAGTGCACCGCCTGGACAAGGACACCTCCGGGTGCCTGATTATCGCAAAAAATCCGTCATCCCAGTTCCAGCTTGCGAAACTTTTCCAGGAACGGAAAATAAAGAAGACCTACGCAGCCATCGTCTGCGGATTCCCACCAAAAAACCAGGACAAGATCATAACAAACATCGGGCGGCATCCTGTAAACAGGAAAAAAATGACGGTTGTCCATAAGGCCGGAAGGCTGGCCGTCAGCAAATACGAAGTTATCAAAAGGGGAAAGATTGCGAATGTGCCCGTCTCTCTTCTGGAGGTTCAAATTGAAACGGGAAGGACTCATCAGATAAGGGTTCACCTCGCCTACAAGCATTTGCCAATCCTGGGAGACAAGGTTTACGGCGGAAAACAGGAGATTGAGGCGCCCAGGCAGATGCTCCATGCCTGGAAAATTTCATTTCCACATCCTAAAACCGGCGAGCTGATGGAAATCGAGAGCCCGTTCCCCGAAGATTTCATAGACACTGAGAATTCGATAAGATGAGGAACTCGCAGAACGGCACATCTGCGGGAATTATTCCCATCTGCCCGAGATCCGATACGTCAACCCACTTATACTGCTGACTGTCCATTGCGATTATTTTCTGGTTGACATCGGAGGCGAAAGCCCTGTAGAATCTTATGTCAACTTCCTTTTCCTGATATTTATGGCTGATCCGGTAAATCTGGTCTGCAACGAATATGTCCAGTGACAATTCCTCTTTTATCTCGCGGCACAGACACGCTCCGTCGGCCTCTCCGGCATTGACCTTTCCGCCCGGAAACTCCCACATCCCCTCAAGATGTTTCCCGTCCGGACGCGAACACAGAAGGACTTTCCCGTTTTTTCTGATGACGGCGGCACAGACATGAATGGGATGAGGATTACTCATTTTAAGTTCTCGCTATCGAATTTCAAAGTATTCAGGTGTCGGGTGTCAGAAAAGGTTCCCCTCTTTCGCAGCCTGAACACTGACACCAAGTTTTTGAAAGCCTGTGTTACTTTATTACGGCGCCGGCGCCTGTTTCAACTTCAATTTCAGACGGGGTGACGGTGTTTACTTTTATGTTCGGCAGATTTATAAAACACTGTACTTTCGCTTTTGACAGTCCCGGTTCTTTTACTGAAGTAATGTCGATGAAGGCGGAGAGCTCGCTGCCGTTCATCACTTCAAGGGTGCTTTTAACACCGCCGATTGTTATGTCAACATTCTGGGGCGCCATCTTCTTGACTGTTTTTCCCGGACTCGCAGTGCCGAGAACGTAGACAGGTATCCCGCTGAATGTCCTTGTGTCAAATTTCTTGTAAATTTCGACCTGTGCAAGAGCTTTTGGAGGAACAACCGAAACCTTGCCATGGGGTTCGGTGATTTTTACGATATACTCGAAATCCTCGGTTGTCCTGCGATCAAGGAAAATAGGCTCGGTCTGCACCCTCAATATGGAGTTCATGACGCTTTCCGGTCCCGATATTACAGCCTTGTCCGGAACAAGCTTGACTTCTCCGCACGCGTAGTCCTCCGACGTAGTTCCGGTGAACCTTGCAATGACAGGCACCTCCTTTGTGGCAATCCTGTCAAAATGAAGCACAAGTATTTCAGGATTGGTTTTTGTTATGTTTATTCCGAGAGGTTTTGAAATGGATGCCGACTGGGTGATCTTGAAGGTGACAGGCTTGGTCGGCGCATATGCATTGTCTCCGACTTCAAGTTGAATCTTGAAATCGGAGGGAGACAGCGTGTTCAGCCGTTTCTGAGATCTTCCCCTGACCGTGATGTCAACATATTTGACACTTTCGTCGAGATTGACCGTCAGTTCAGATGTGACAATATTCACCGGGACATTTCTGATTATCTCCTCCACCCCGATCTGTATCGAGATTTTCCACCAGACGAGCAGGGCGAAGCAGACAGCTATGAGCTTTCTCAGATAATCACGGCTGATCATTCCGGACTTCAAGGAACGCCTGATGATTTTCTGACCGTCATTCATCTTTCCGTCCCCCCGGAGAACCCCGACATTTCATCGTCGTCGGACATATCCTCGAAAATATTCCTTATGGTGTCATTCTGCGACGGTATGAGGAGCGAACGCAGAAACTGCGAAAGTTTTTCAGTTGTTATATTCCTTACCAGGTTTCCCCGGTAGGCTATGCTGATGCCGCCTGTCTCCTCTGAAACCACTACGGCGACCGCATCGGTCTCCTCGGTCACTCCTATTGCCGCACGGTGCCTGGTGCCGAGAGAGTCGGAAAGCGAAACGCTCTGCGTAAGCGGGAAAATTATATGGGCGGCGATAATCTCGTTGTCGTCAATCGCAATTGCGCCGTCATGCAGGGGGGTGTTGGGATGAAAAATCGTCTGGATAAGCTGGTGGCTGACTTCCGCATTTATTTTGATTCCGCTGCTTATGAGAGCCCTCATTCCAATCTGCCGCTGGAATACAATAAGTGCGCCGCGCTTGTTCACCGAAAGATACTCGACCGATTTTACGACTTCGTTGATTGTCTCTTCCTGTTTCATTCTCCTGGCAAACGGACGGCTGCTTCCCAGGTGTGCGAAAGCGCGTCTGATTTCAGGCTGGAAAATAACAATGATCGCGAGCGGGAAAATCATCCACAGTCCGTTGAGAAGCTCGGTGATAACCTCGAGTTTCAGGAAATCCGTTGCGAGAGTGAGAAGCAGAAGCGCTATTATTATGCCGGCCAAGACGTTCGCAGCCCTTGTCCCGCGCAGAAAATAAAGGCCGTAGTAAATCAGTACGGCAAGAATTCCCACCTCCATTACCAGGCTGAGATAAACCCATATATTGCTTAAGACAAGAATGAATTCCGACATTTACGCCCCTGTTTTCCGCTCCGGCAATTTAAACCCTGAACTGTCCTTTTTCCATCGCGTTAAGAATCCTAAGCATTTGCGACATTTCTTTCACGTCATGCACCCGGATGAAATCTGTCTTTTTCATTGCGAGATACGCAACTGCGCCCGCAGTACCCCAGATTCTTTCAGAGGCCGGTACGCCTCCGAGCATATTCCCAATGAAAGCTTTGCGGGAAGGGCCGGCAAGAAGAGGCCTTCCGGTTTCCCTGAATTTTTCTATTTCTGAAATAATCCGGACGTTCTGTTCCGGGCTTTTTCCGAAACCTATTCCAGGATCAACCACTGTGTTTCCGATATTTATTCCGGATTTGACCGCCCTGCCTATCGCATCCGCCAGAAAGGAGTTTATTTCCACGACGAGATCCCTGTAGTTCAGATCCGACTGCATCGTTTTCGGACTGCCGCGCATATGCATGAGGATTACGCCCGCATCATGTTTTGCGATCACATCCGCCATATCCGGCGAATTTCGCAGGGCGCTGACATCGTTGACAATGTCCGCCCCCGCCGAAAGGGCTTTCTCTGCGACCTCGCTTTTCATGGTGTCAACGCTTATGACAGCATCCTCACGCAGTTTGCGAAGTTCGCAGATTACCGGGAGAATCCTCCGGATCTCCTCTTCCGCGCCGACGGATTCCGCGCCGGGTCTGGTTGATTCACCACCGATATCTATTATGTCCGCGCCGGAATCGAGGAGTTCAATACAGTGTTCTACGGCGGAACTTGAAGACAGATATCTGGAACCGTCGCTGAACGAGTCGGGAGTCACATTGACTATGCCGACAATGTAAGTCCTTCCGTCACAGACAAGAGAGCGGTTTTTAAATTTGAAGAGCATCGGTTTTATTTTATCCACGATACACACGAATTAAATTTTTCCGGAATGGAAAAATTTTCTTATTATGAATACTGGAACTCGCGAACTTTGTGTCTCTGTGGCTAATTTACTGTTCTGTTGCTGGTGTCGCAGGAGTTTCAGGTGCCGCGCCGGAGGCATCGGGCTGGACTTCGACGTTTGACGGAACGTCTCCCTCCCTGATTTCCATGAGCTTGATCACTCCTGAAATGGAATCGCCTTCTGCGAGGTTCATTATTTTCACGCCCTTGGACGCTCTTCCGACTCTGCGGATTTCATCCGAAGGAATTCTTACCGTCTGTCCGTTGACAGTCACAATAATGAGTTCTTCGCCTTTGGAAACCTGGATCGCCGCCACTACTTTTTCCTTTTCACGGAGCTTGATGTTGAGGACGCCCTTGGCGCCTCTGCGGGTTTTCCGGTACTGGCTTATGAAACTGCGCTTGCCGAGTCCGCCGTCGGAAACAACAAGTATTTCAGGGCCGCCTACTGCCTGCGCTTCCTCGTCGCTCTCGACTTCCCCGATCGGATCAACGGCCTCCATGCTCACAACGTAGTCGCCCTTGAGTTTGAACCTCATGCCGGTGACGCCGCGGGCGGTTCTTCCAACCGATCGGATCTGGTCTTCAGTGAAACGGCAGGCGATTCCGAGGGCAGTTGAAAGGATTATCTCCTTTTTGCCATCGGTAACCATCGCGCCGATGAGGTCGTCCTTCTCATCTATCAGTATGGCCTTGATTCCGGCCTTCCTCAGGTTCTTGTATGCTGAAATCCTCGTCTTCTTGACAACACCGTACTTGGTCGCCATGACAATATAGAGATCGTCGCGTTCGACATCCTCCTTCGGGACGGTCAGCATCGCCCGGATCTGTTCGCCGGGTTCGATCTTGATCATGTTGACAATGGCCTTGCCCTTGCCGAGCCGTGTCCCTTCCGGAATCTCATAGACATTCAGCCAGTGCATGACGCCTTTGTCGGTCACGAAGAAAATAATGTCGTGACTGTGTGCGTTGAAAAGATGTTCGACGAAATCCTCCTCTTTTGTTTCCATTCCCTTGACGCCTTTTCCGCCGCGGTGCTGCGAATCATATGTGTCGGCGGGGACGCGTTTGATGTAACCGGTGTTGGAAACGGTGATTACGCATGAGTGCCTCGCAATAAGATCGGCGATATTGAGATCGCGTTCGTCGGCGGTGATTTCAGTCCTCCTCGGACTGGCGTATTTAGCCTTGATCTTGAGGAGTTCTTCCTTGATGAGTTTCAGGAGCAGTTCCCTGCTTGCAAGAAGGGCTTTAAGATGTGCAATCAGCTTCTGGAGCTCGTCATATTCCATTTGGAGGTCTTCGATTGCGAGTCCGGTCAGCTGATGCAGGCGCATCTCAAGGATGGCGTCAGCCTGTTTCTGGCTGAGCGTGAACCTGTCCATAAGGGATTTTCCAGCCATTTCCTTTGTGCGGGATTCGCGGATTATCTTAACAACCTCATCTATGTTTTTTACGGCGATGAGCAGTCCTTCCAGGATATGCGCCCTGGCTTCAGCCTTGTCGAGTTCGAAACGGGCCCTTCTTGTGACCACTTCCAGGCGGTGGTCGATGTATGCCTGCAGAAGCTGGCGCAGATCCATGATTCTCGGTCGTTTGTGATCTACCACGAGCATTATCGAACCGAAAGTTGTTTCAAGCTGGGTGTGCGCGTAAAGCTGGTTGAGGACGATTGTTCCCATCGCACCGCGCTTGATGTCAATGACAATCCTTATTCCTACGCGTCTGCTTGTCTCATCCCTTAACCCTGAAATGCCGGTGATTTTCTTGTCGGTTACAAGCTCTGCGATTTTCGCAACAAGTGTCTCCTTGTTCACGGCATACGGGATTTCCGTTATGATTATCTGCTCTTTCCCGTCTTTTTCATGAATGTCCGCCTTGGCGCGGATTTTGATGCTTCCCCGTCCGGTTTCATAGAGGCTGCGGATTTCGCTGATTCCGCAGATTGTCGCGCCTGTCGGGAAATCCGGGCCATGAACAAACTGCATCAGGTCGGATATTGAACATGAAGGGTTGTCGAGCAGGTGGACTGTGGTGTCAACAATCTCGCCAAGGTTGTGCGGAGGGATGTTGGTCGCCATTCCGACACCGATACCGGTCGAACCGTTGACGAGGAGATTAGGATAGCTCGCGGGAAGTACGTCAGGCTCCATTGTGGATTCATCGAAAGTCGGTATCATGTTGACAGTGTTCTTTTCAATGTCTTCGAGAAGTTCCTCGGACAGCCTTTCGAGACGGCATTCAGTGTACCTGTAGGCTGCGGCAGGATCGCCGTCTATGCTACCGAAGTTACCCTGTCCGTCGATAAGCGGCTCGCGCATCGAGAAATCCTGGGCCATGCGAACCATGGTGTCATAAACCGAAGTGTCGCCGTGCGGATGATAGTTACCGATGACTTGACCGACGACTTTTGCACTTTTCGTGTATGGATGGCCTTTTGTGAGTCCGAGTTTGTACATGGCGTAGAGGATTCTGCGGTTTACCGGCTTCAGCCCGTCCCGCACATCCGGTATCGCGCGTCCGACATTCACGCTTAACGAATACTGAAGGTATGCGGTATGCATTATGTCTTCAATATTTATCGGATAATCGTGTATCATATTTTCATTCATTTTCGGTGTTTAAAACTCCGTGTTTTCAAATTCATTTTCCGTAATATTTTTTGCGAAGCCATAATGTATAATAAAATACCCTTTAAACAAGGGGGAAAACGAGTTTTTCTTGGGTTATTTCACGGGCTTTGCGCAGCATGGTTTTTAAATTTTCCGGAACGGAAAATTTTTCCATAAGTATTGATGCGTCACATTAATAGGAAATCAGAAAAGTCGGTTGCAAAAAGATCAGGCAATCAACTCAGAAATTAAAAGCCATCTGATCCTTATGATAAGGCGGGCGTTTCGCAGCCTAAGTAGTCGTATTCATAAATCCGATGACGTATTTATGAACACGACTACTTAGGGTTACCAGCCATTTTCCACCGGTTTATGCGGGTTTCTGTATATTCGATATTTCTCCTGCATGAGTCCAGGTCTTTTTTCATAAGCCTCTTCAGCTTGTCGAGCCTGCGTTTCTTTTCCTTGTCGTTCCATGACAGGAAATTCCAGTCCTCCGAATGCCTCGCATCCGCAAGAATGTCCCGGACAGATTCAATTCCCTCATTGTAATGGGAGATGACCTCGAGCATCTGCGAACACGTAATCGTTCCCTTTAAATTGCCTGACTCCATTTCGCAGACTGCGAGGACAGTCTCAAGCCGTTCAAGGTCGCGGTGTTCATAGGCGTCCTGAGCCTCATGCCACAGGCTGCTGTTCTTTTCGTCAAACTCGGTGCCGGTGTCTGGGTGGAGTTTCTTGCAAATCTCCCTGTAGACGTCCTTGATTTTGTTTTTTTTGACTTCTCTGTGTTTTGCATTCTCCCCACCATCAAATTTACCGAGCATCCTGTCAATCATTTTCTGGAATGAATTTAGCGGATCTCCCATGAACTCCTCATCATCCATATCGTCGAACTCATCCAAAAAATCCTCGTCAATATCCGATTCATCCCAGGGTTCTTCGTCATCAATATCTTCGTCATTCCCGGCACCGTTTTCCGTCTCGTCCGAATAGTCGGAGAACTCATCCGCCATATGGGTGAACGGCTCCTTGATTCCAGCATCAAGTTCCTTCAAAAGCTGTTCATATATCTCAGTTCTATCTGCGTTTCGCAAACAGGCGACCCGATATTCGAGTTCCTGTAAAATAAGGTTCTTCCGGGTTATTTCCTCCTGCAGCCTTTTGAATTCGGAAAACTCTGTCCCCAGATGCAGCCGCATCCAAGAACCATACGCAGGCCTCTCCTGTTTTTCATAGAAATCCCAGTTCTTCCGTATATCCTCGAATCTCTTTCTCGCCTCCTGGCATTCCCGTCTGAATTCACCCTTGATACTCTCGGTGTCAAGAGGTATAAGGCTCCGGCAGAGGTTTTTGGGAGTCTTCTTAACAGCAGTGTATTGAGGTGGAACCCACATGCGGTTCTGACCGCGCTTTTTCTTCTTTTTCCCCATTACTGACTCTCTCCTTTCAAATCCACGCCGAAATTATATCTGACAATAGATTTTTCAAGGGAAGAAGGGAATTCCTGAAAGACAATTTACGGATGCGCCAACATGCCTCCCGCTTTTAGCGGAGCTAGTCCCGAGCTTGCCACGCGAGGCGTGGTGCGCGTGACGCAGTCACCGCTTCGTGTTTATCGCAATGGCAGAACCGCCGTTATGCGATGTATTCCTGCAATAAGGCGGCTATTTCATTTTCCCCGATTGACTTGAGGTTTCTGATGACAGTTATCTGCCATTTCCTGTGCATCTTGCCGAAGATAATTCTTATGGAATCGGCTTTTTCTTCTGTCAGGAGCTGCCTGAACACCCTTGTTGCGCCCTCAATATCCCTGTCCCGCTTGTCCGGTTTCGCTCTCCTCTTGAAGATAATGAATTTGTGGAGGGCGTATGCCGCCGGGTGCGGAACCCGTATCTTCATGCCTTCGAAATCCAGACTTATCGCATTGTCCTGGAGAAAATGAAGATATCGCAGCGGCTGGGCGTTTATGCCGAGTTGCGGTATTGGATAAGGTTTGTCGGAACCGCGCCCTTTCTCCGGAACAAGAAATTCGATTAAAAGATCAGGATGTTGGAGAATAATATATCCGGAATTGCCCTTGAATCCTGTTATGAATCCAAGCTCTTTTAGGATTTCCGGTATATCTTCCTTGCCTTTGAAATTTACCGGAAGAGGAAGAGGAAAATCTATATCTCTGGTTCTTACTGCCGGACGATATCCTTCGTCCTTGAAATAATTCCTGTAGAAGAAGAGGCACCAACTGCCTATGACCAGTGTATGCTGCAATATTCCCTTGCGATCAAGGCGATGAAATACCTCTAAGCATAACTCATATTGGTTCTTTTCCACGGAGGACCCCGTTTATGAATCTTATTTCTTTTTTGAGCCTTGAAAGGAGATGACGGTATTTTGCCCTGTATTTCTTGGCCTCCGAATACTTATGTAAAATCTTTTCCGAAACTTTCCCCTTGTAGACGGATTTCACCCTGCCTTTGTCCCTATATATCAGATAATAATAATTCTGACCTTTTATATTCCTTCTGGCAAGACTGCCAACAGGGAGTTTTGAAAGCTCCTTTTCATAGTCGGCTTTCATTTTAATGGAGTTATCAAGTTCCTCGCGCAATATGCCCTTGATTGCCATGATGCAAATTCCTGTCTTTGGTTACCATACACTTCCAGCTATAATATATTCTGTATGGTAACTTATTCAACGCGGTTACCATACAAAATGCTTAATTGGCATGGTTGTATGGTAAATTAAAAGGCCAGTCGATTTTATAAATGATCGATTGCGGGTTGTCGTATTGTAATTATTCTGCATCCGTAACACAATCAACTTGATGAATTTTCCGATCCTCCTTTTCCGCTAACCCGGTTTTTGATTGCATTGTTTATGTTATTGACAATTTCAGCGGCATCGCCAAAAATGACCTTCTCAAGTTTAATAACTTTCTTATCAGGCACACCTGCAGATATTTAAGCTTAGCTGAACCGTGTGTTTTTTCGGCTCCCTTCGGGACTATATCAATCGCAGAATCATCAACAAATCCTTGCTTGGCAAAGGCAAGTTCATTTATTGGAACCTTGATTTCACAATTTGACTGAGTTAATTCGAGGTCATAAAACAACAAACTTCTTTCCGTTATGACCAATAGAAAATTCAACATTTTCCCGAATATTTCTTCAGACTTGTTGGCGGGAGTATATTGCTCCAATCCTGATTTATAATTAACCTCCATGACAAACAATATCTTTCCATTATCTTTTCCTATTTCGCCAACCTTATTTGGACTGACAGAATGCCCTTACAGGACAGAATGTTTTATCGTTTCTCCTTTCCTTTTTTATTCTCCGAGGTAATTTCAAAATTACCTTGAGCCGATTCAAAACTAACGGAGGGCGGACTTTCCAGTCCGCCATTTGAGTTAGATTTCCGCGGGTAAGAAAACCCGCGCTCCTTTAAATTTGAGTTTTGA
>Ga0172379_10004444_pt1 | contig 20721 bp, 11 predicted proteins | sample GrowelOW334metaG_FD_119756 | JGI IMG/M metagenome (GOLD analysis project Ga0172379, IMG submission 119756) | Groundwater microbial communities from an aquifer near a municipal landfill in Southern Ontario, Canada - Groundwater well OW334 metaG | ecosystem: Environmental > Aquatic > Deep...
ATATTATGAAGTTTGTAAAGATCCAACATCAGCAATTGAGAGAGAGAAACAAATTAAAAGCTGGTCAAGAAAGAAGAAAGATGAACTAATTATTAAGTTTAATCCTGAACTTAAAGATTTATATGGAGAAATTATTTAATTTAATGTTGGAAGATTCCCACGGGTCGAAGTGTCGACCCTCGGAATGACAATTATCAGCAGTCCACTCAAATCCTGAGTTCGAAAACGCGCAGTGTCACAAAGAAATTAAATTACAGCTTCTAACCATTCCTGACTCATGTAATAAGGATCCAGGCAATCACGTACCGTCCCAGACACCATTGCAGCTGTACTATCATCATCCGCTAAGGGCTCAGTAAGAAAAGGAAAAACCCTTTCCCTATCTATTAACTTACCTTTATGTAAAATCACTGCATCTTCTATTCCAAGTGCAGTTCTTAAACGGAGATATTCAACTTTTTCTCCCTCTAGGACTGAATCAACTCTCATAAACCACCCTGGCCACCTATCTATACAGAGCCTACTTTCTTCTCCTTTATTAATCTGCCTTAGCAACATGTCGTGATCATATGGTGCTCGGGCAGCTCTCATACCAATAGCCAATTGGGATCCTTCTGTGCGGGGAAAAACATACCCCCCTTGAGCCACAGTAACTCCTCCGGAATGTAAGTAAACCTCGAAGCGAAAAACTCTAGGAGGAATCATAGTTATCAGTCTTCCTGGTCGACCATCATGTCCAGGCTGACGAACGTGTAACATACTACACCTACTATCTTCGAGTTTTGTTAATTCTACTGAGGGTTCATAAGCTAATAGATCAGCACAAAACATATCGTAATGCGGCCCCATTCTATGTTCTCTGCTAGGCCATAGCTTAAATACTCCGCCGCCGCCTGGACTAATTCTGACTGGGTCAACAAAGTTAACGTGGTGAGTGTTAAATAGATTAACCATTTTGGCTTCATCTTGAGCCGACATTGGTTTAGGGAATTTACCTAAATCTTCTACAACTGGCATATTGCTCACAATTATAAGTTATTAAACTATCTTGTCAACAAGATATTGCTGACTTTGCTGAATAATTATGGGGTTGGGGTTTCTGTAGCAGTTGGAGTAGGGGTGCTTGTTGGTTTTTTAATAGCAGCTGGGGTAGCAACTTTTTCTGGTTTTGGTAAATTCAACAATTTGGGTAAATTCTCATCCTGCAGAGCAGATGGAGATGCTTCTGTTTGCCCCGATTGAATCGGGGTTGGAGCGTCAGAGGTATTATTTGCCTTTAATTGCTCTAATAAATCTGTAGCTGTTTTAAAATCAGGACTCTTAGCATCTAATTTTGACAAAGCTTGTTCTGCAAATAGAATTGCACTTTTTATATCACCTTTATCTCTGTAAGCTATGGCTAAATTATAAAAAGCATTGGCATAATCTGGTTTTAGGTTGGCTGCATCAGAGAAGAAGCGGATAGCCATGTCATAATTTTTAACTGAATAATATACTCCTCCAACATTTAATCTTAGAGTTGGATTTAATGGATCTTTTTGAATAGCCCTGCCATATGAATCTAAAGCAAACTGCATAGCATCTTTAGCTACACCAGAAATTTGTTGATAAATTGAAGCAAGTATTTCCCAATTAGCTGAACTGTTTGGGTTTAAGACTGTAGCAGCCCTGCCTTCATTAATAGCTTGAGATAAAAGAACCTGGATATTTTGTTTATCAGTATCAGACAAAGATCCTGATGGGCTGGCTTCTGTCGGACCTTTAGTAGATGCAATAGCATTAGCCAAAGCAAAGTTGGTTTGAGCAAGATCTGTTCGGTATAAATCTATATTTGGATTAGACTGTTCTGCCAGACGAAGTTCATTGTAAGCCACTATCCCTTGTCCAGCAGAAACTGCTTTTAAGGCTTGGCGGTGATGGAAATCAGCTAAAAATGCAGGAAAAGCTTCTTTATATACTAAGCCACACAAAGCAATAACAAAAAGTGCAGCAACTATTGCTAAAGGATTAACCCTAAGTTTTGATGAAGCTAAATTAGCTGGTTGATAATCTCCAAAAATAATTTCACCACTTTGTTCTCTGGTAATTGTTAAAAAACTTACAATTAAAATAATGCCAATAATCCAAATAGTTAAAGTTGAAGCATGAAGTGAAAGGATAATAAAAAATGTAATTGTTGAAATTGCCAGGGGAACGCGAACACTCCCAGTTTTTGGATTAGCTAGACTTTTAAAAGCCAGAGTCAGAGCAGCTACTGTTAGAAGCACTAATGCCAGCAAACCAACGGTTCCAAGTGTAGCTAATATTTGTAGATATTCATTAAATGCCTGATCAAATTTGGCAGACCAAATCTTAGTACTATTAAATTCAACTGGTTTATAGAGTGTGAAATCATTTAAATAAGATGCAGGTCCTGAACCATAAATTGGTGAATCCCTAAAAGCTGAAACAGAAATTTTCCAAGACGTTGAAAAAGGAAGCTGCAGTTCACGGGGGAAGTTTTGAGCCTTATTATATAGTATGTTTTTTGATCCTCCAATTGGCATAAAAGACATGAAAGCAATGAGTAGTGATATTAATATAGGTATAAAAAGATAAGGTGAATTTTTACCAATTAAATTTGGAGGAGTTACAAATAATACCAGAGCTAAAACAACCACTGCTGCTACATATAATGAAATATTTCCAATTAAAACAATCGTAATAGCAAAAAGCCCCAAAACTACTGACCAGATTATTTTGATTGTCAGTTGGTTTAGGGATGAATTATCACCTATAAGTGAACTAATTGGTAAACCCAATTCTTCATTTTGGGAATCAGTATCAAAATTTGTTAATTTTGAGCCATACAAAATAGCAGAGATTGGGAAAGGAAGAAGTAGTAGTAAAATTGCTACTGTAGAAAAACTGGAACCAGTTGGGGTAAAAGCTGCACCAGAAGTCCAAGGAAGTGAAAAAATATTTAGACCAGCATAAGAAAGTATACTCATGATTGAAAGGATTATTGCTGAAGCTAACAAGGCATAGATAACCTCTTTAATAGTAGAGATTTTCTTTAAGTTTGCTGCTAAGACAAAATAGAAGACAGAATAAAGAGTAAAACTTATCAGCCCTCCATGAAGTCTTGGTAGATTTCCAAAAATTCCAACAGACTTGGAAGATGCAAAAAAGACAGAAATTATAAAAGCTATTAATAATAGAAAAAAAGGTAGGTCTAGTTTTGTAGTAGTTAAAACTATTTTTCCACTCAAAACCCATTTAACAATCCAAAGTAATATAAATAAAGTAGTTACAATTAACACCAAAATAAATTTAGGTGTTTCATAAAATTCTGTAGTATAACTCCAAAAAAAGAGGGGAGTTAAAAAAGCTAAAGCAATGATTTTAATTTTAAAGACAAAGCTTAACCAGAAATTTATTTTTTGAACCATGTAACTAGACTAATCTTTTATCATTTACTTTGGCAACTAGGATTTTAAGTAACACTTTATATCTAAATAGATCATTTAAAGCTGGTTTGGAGGATAAAAAAATATCCCAACAGGAGTAACCGTCTGCTCTTACTCCTATTAGGATATTTGATTATTTTAATTATAATTAATTGTTATTTTTATGTCAATTATGACTTTGTGTATCAATTTTAGGGACTATAACTTAAATAGATCAAAATATACAATTTATTACTGAATTATGTATGTGAAAAGAAGAGTGAAAACAATATTTAATAAACGGGTCCTGTCGCTCGTCAGCCCCATCCGACATCCTCGCTCGTAGCAACTTCGCTGCGGGTGATCGATGGGGCGCCCCGACTCGCGCCACCCGTTATTTAATATTTGATTGAGTTGAACTTATGTTTGTGATAATATTGAGTCCAGATGAAAAAATATATTCCCTCTGAAATTGAGGCTAGGATTCAAGAGAAATGGGCTAAAGAAGAGCTCTATAAAACTGATTTAATAAAGCCAAAAAAGTTCTATGTTTTGGCTGAATATGCTTATCCTTCTGGTAACTTACATATGGGTCATTGGTTTACTTGGGCAGGGGCAGATATTTATGCCAGGTTCAAAAGGTTACAAGGCTATAATGTTTTTTTCCCAAATGGTTTTGATGCTTTTGGGCTCCCAGCAGAGAACGCAGCCATAAAAAATAATATTCACCCAGAAGATTGGACTCTTTCTAATGTTAAAAAGATGAAGGAGCAATATGCAACTATGGGAGCTAGCTTTAGCTTTGATCATGAAGTTATAACCTGTTTACCGGAATATTACAAATGGAACCAATGGATCTTTCTGAAAATGCTTGAAAAAGATTTAGCTTATCAGAAAAAATCTATGTCAAACTGGTGCAATCAGTGTCAAACAGTATTAGCTAATGAAGGAGTAGAGGCTGGAGCTTGTTGGAGATGTGGCACAGAAGTAGTCCAAAAAGAAGTAGAACAATGGTTTTTAAAGATTACTGATTATGCTGAAAAATTGCTCTGGCCCTTCGACTCCGCTCAGGGTAATTCTTCAGTAGATTGGCCACAATCCCTGCGTGACTCTCAAAACAATTGGATTGGGAAAAGCGAGGGTGTAACGCTTAAATTTGATATTGAAGATACTGACTCTAAATTAGAGGTGTTTACCACTGCACTTGATACTATTTTTGGTGTTACTTTTATGGTGGTTTCTCCAGAACACCCGATCATTAAGGAACCGATTTCAGCTGAGGTAAAAGAATATATCAATAAGGCTCTTAGTAAATCAGAAATTGATAGAATGTCTACTGAAAAAGAGAAAACAGGTGTCTTTTCTGGAAAGTACGCAATAAATCCTTTAAATGGAGTAAAAATACCTATATGGGTAGCGGATTATGTGCTAATGAGTTATGGAACTGGTGCTGTGATGGGTGTACCTGGACATGATTCCAGAGACCATGAGTTTGCTATAAAATACAAAATTCCTATTAAACCAGTTATTAAACCAATAAAAGAGGCTAAAAATACTCAAGTTGAAGCTGATGGATTTTGGGATTATCAAGAAATAAAAACAAAATTTGCAAAAGATTCTATCTTAGTTGAGTCTGGTGAATTTAACGGTTTGGCTAGTAGCGAGGCTAAAAAAGCATTAGAAGAATATATTGAAAAGAAAAAAATTGGCCAAAGAAAAATTCAATATCATCTTCACGACTGGTCTATTTCCAGGCAGAGATATTGGGGGACTCCAATTCCAATAATTCATTGTCCCAAATGTGGAGTTGTGCCTGTGCCAGAGAGTGATCTGCCTGTAAAATTACCCAGAGAAGTGGATTATACTCCCAAAGGAAAATCTCCTTTAGCCTCAAATGAGGAATGGATGAAGGTGAAATGTCCTAAATGTAAAGAAGATGCCAGGCGTGATCCAGATACAATGGATACCTTTGTTGATTCATCATGGTATTTCTTCAGATACCTTAGTCCTGATCTAGCAAATGTAGTGTTTGATACAGAAATTGCTAAGAAAATAATGCCTGTAAATACCTATTTTGGAGGTGCAGAGCATAATTTGGGGCATACATTATACTCAAGGTTCTTCACTAAGTTTTTTAAGGATTTAGGCTTAACAGAACTTGATGAGTATGCCCAAAAGAGAATAAATCACGGAATTGTGCTTGGGGCTGATGGTAATAAGATGAGTAAATCCAAAGGAAATGTGGTTAATCCTGATGAAGAAGTTAAAAAATATGGTGCAGATGCGGTTCGAATTCACGTAGCCTTCTTTATGCCATATGAAGGTTCTTCTGGTCCATGGATTTCAGAACGAATTTGGGGTCCTTTTAGATTCCTGGAAAGAGTTTGGAATCTTTTTGATAAAGTAACTGAGGCTGAACTTTCCAAAAAAGACTTAATTATACTGAACCAGACTATTAAAAAAGTGGGGGAGGATATTGATGGAATAAGGTTTAATACTGCTGTTGCAGCCTTGATGGAATGGTTAAACTACCTTAGTCGTAAGGATAAAGTAGGTGGGATTGAATACAAAACATTGTTGGTTTTACTGGCTCCATTTGCTCCTCATATCACAGAAGAGCTATGGGAGGTGTTAGGGGAGAAAGAGTCTATTCATAACCAACCCTGGCCACAAATTGAGGAAAAATACCTATCCAATGAGAAGGTAACTATTGTAATTCAAGTAGATGGAAAGCTAAGAGATAATTTAGTGATAGAGTCTGACCTAATAAACAACCAGTCAGATATAGAAAATCTTGCCAAAAAGAGTCCTAGAGTACAAAAATGCATAGATTCAGCTAAAATTATTAAAGTAATTTATGTTCCAGGTAAAATTATTAACTTTGTGACTGCAAAAAACTAGAAAAAGAAAGCAATTTCTACCAAAAATTAGCATTCATTTTATCCTTTTGCTAACAATTTTTTTAGGTAGTTTAGATTGATATAACAGCTAAATCAAAAATGAGATTTTTCAACTTGACGAAGATCTAAAATGAGGCTACGATAATTATATGAGAGATGATAAATGGTTGCTTTCTAGGCTTGATTATCTTTGGTCGGAACACTTTGATGATGTGCCTCAGATTAATCCTGTTTTTATTCAATTTGGGAGATTTTCCAGGCTCCGATTAGGTTCAATTAAAATGGAACCAGCTTCAAAAAAGACGTTTATTACTATCACTGGAATGTTTAAAGATTTAACCATCCCACAAGCAGTGGTTGATCATACAATTGCCCATGAACTTTGCCATTACGTCCACGGTTTTTCTTCTCCACATGCCAGGTTACATCGTTTTCCTCATGAGGGTGGAGTTATTAAAAAAGAGATGGAAAATAGGGGTTTGATACACTTATTTGATGCTTATAAGGACTGGATAAAAACTTATCGGGTAGAACTTAAAACTCAATATGAAAAGAAAGCTAAGCTCAAAAAGTTTGTGTGGAGGTTTGGGTGAATAATCTGGATGAATTTTTAAATAAATATAAAATCTTAATTATAGTAGGGGTAGTGGGCACAGTTTTGTTAGTAGGTGGTATTATTTCTTCCGGGATTATTCCTAAAACATTCATCAAATCTTCTAAACAACAGTATCCTGCAGCCTCGGTTGTGAGTGGAGTTTCAAAATCCGCAGAGGTAAAAGTGGATGTTTCAGGAGCAGTAAACTTTCCTGGTGTTTATTCGCTACCACAGGATTCCAGAGTAGAAGATGCTTTAAAATTAGCTGGTGGGGTAACAAAAGAAGCAGATCCAGTTTATGTGTCAAAAACCATAAATCTGGCTCAAAAAGTGGCAGATGGAATGAAGATTTATGTGCCATCAACCTCAGAAACTCCTTTAGCAAACACCTCTTCTGGCCAAAGTACCTCTGTATCAGGTCAGGTTTTAATAAATATAAACGAGGCTAATCTAACTGAATTAGATAAATTACCAGGTGTGGGAGCAGTTACTGCTCAAAAGATTATAGATAACAGACCATATTCAGGGATAGAGGAATTAGTTACAAAAAAAGCAGTTTCCAGATCAGTTTATGAAAAAATCAAAGCGCAAATATCTACATGGTGAGGTTGGCTTTCTTTTTAATTGCTTTCTGGATTTTATTTTTTAGCTTCAGAATATTACAAATTGGTGGAATTGATCCTACATATAAAGAAGAGGGAGTGCAGCTTTTTTTACCTCTGCGAACAGATTTATCAAAAACTATTGATGGAATTCTTCCTTACCCACAGTCAGCCTTGCTTTCAGGCATAATTTTGGGAAATCAATCCAGTCTGCCTTTTTATTTTAGGCAGCAACTACAAACTACCTCTACTATTCATATTGTGGTTGTTTCCGGTCAAAATTTAACTATTTTGGCAGGGTTTATAATGAGTTTGGTTAGCATTTTAGGTAGAAGAAAAACCATAATTCTGACACTGTTTGTCATAGTATTTTATAGTTTGATTACAGGTTTTGGGGTTCCAGTGGTTAGAGCAGCTATTATGGCAGGACTAGCTTATACTGGGAAATTAATGGGTAAAGAAGGAACTGGTTGGTGGATTTTGTTTTTAACAGGTGGGTTGATGTTGCTTTATCAACCAAATTGGTTGTTAAATATCTCTTTTCAGTTAAGTTTTTTAGCAACTTTTGGGGTAGTGGTGGTTGCACCAATTTTTTCTGAGGCTATAAACAAGATTCCCAAACTAATTAGAGAGGATTTTGCTGTAACTTTAGCTGCGCAACTGATGGTTTTACCTGTTATTGCTTATAATTTTAACCAAATATCTTTAGCAGGGCTGATTGCTAACAGTTTGGTTTTATGGAGCATACCTCTTGTTATGATTTCCGGATTTTTGGCAATGATGATTGGTTTGGTAAATAATTTGTTGGGGACAGTAGTTGGATTAATCCCTGGAATTTTACTAACTTACTTTATTTATATTGTCCAGTTTTTTTCCAAAATTCCCGGGGCCAGTTTTAATATTAGTCAAACAAGTATTTTGATGTGGGTTGGATATTACTTAATTTTAGGAGTTGTATTTTATAAAGTTTCAAAACGAAATAGGCTAAATATGGTATGATTATTTTATGATAAAACAGAAGTTAGAGAGTGATTTAAAAAAGGCAGTTTTAGACCTTGGTTTTAAAGTTGATGACCCCGATAAAATCGGGGATGATATAGTTTGTGATATTCCACAAAATTCTTCTTTTGGAGATTATACATCGAATATTGCGTTACAACTGTCTAAACTAAAATCTAAAGATAGCAAGCAGAATGCAGTAGAGATTGCTAAGGAAATTATAGAAAAATTGGGAAAATTAGACTTTTTAGAGAAAACAGAAATTGCTGGCCCTGGTTTTATAAACTTTTTTATTAAGGGTGAAATTTTGGTAAAAAATTTAGAAAAAGTTAAAGATGCAGAAAAAATTAGTCCTCAAAAAATTCTGGTGGAATATGGTCATGCGAATATTTTAAAGGAAGTACATATTGGACATTTAAGAACTTTTATTTTAGGGGAAAGTTTATCCCGGATTTTTGAATTTTTAGGGCATGAAGTTTTTCGGGCAAACTATCAGGGTGATATTGGGCTGCATGTAGCAAAAGCTGTTTGGGGGATGAAAAAGTTGGGTCTTCCTTCTGAAAATCTGACAAGTGAAGAAAAGGCTGAATATTTAGGTAAGGCTTATGCTTTAGGTAGCTCTGATTATGATTCTGATCCTAATTTCAAACAACAAATTGATCATATAAATATAGAGCTTTACCAGAAAGATTCTGACTATTGGAGTTTGTATAAGATGGGTAGACAGTGGAGCATTGAATATTTTGAAGGTGTTTACAAACTTTTGGGCATAAAATATGACAGATGCTATTTTGAAAGCGAAGTTTATGAAAGAGGAAAAGAATTAGTTGAGGCTAACATAGGAAAGATTTTTGAAAAAAGTGATGGAGCTGTTATTTTCCAGGCTGAAAAATATGGATTACACAATCGGGTTTTTCTAAATTCTGCAGGTAACCCTACTTATGAAGCAAAAGATATGGGTTTGGCAGAGATGGAATATAAAAGTTTTCCCTATGATAAGGCAATTCATGTAGTAGGATCAGAACAAGCAGGTTACTTTCAGGTGATTATTAAAGCTATCGAATTACTATTTCCAGAACTTAAGGGCAAGAAATATCATTTGTCTTATGGAATGGTAGGAATTAAAGGGGGAAAGATGTCATCAAGAACAGGTGAAGTGGTAACAGTAGATGAACTTACCCATTTGGTAATGGAAAAGGTGAGGGAAGTAATGAAAGAAAGTAGGCTGGAAATAAATCAAGATATTGCGAAACAAGTGTCAGTTGGGGCAATCAAATTTACTTATTTGAAATTTGCTCCAACTTCAAATATGGTTTTTGATCTTGATCAATCGGTTTCTTTACAAGGTGATAGTGGACCGTATCTTCAATATACTTATGCTAGGATCAAATCACTTCTTAAAAAAGCAGATTTTAAGCCAAGCTCATTGAGGCTCCAAGGCCTGGCCTTGGAGCCTGAAGAAAGGAATTTGTTAAGAAGACTGGAGTATTTTAGTCAAATTGTCTCCTTGGCAGGGTTAGAATATCGACCAAATCTGATTTGTGAGTATTTATTAGATCTGGCAAGAGAATTTAATCTTTTCTATCAAAAACACCGTGTGATTGAATCAGAAAAAAAAGAATTCAGATTAGCTTTAGCCTCGATTGTGGGTGAAATATTAAAAACCGGATTAAATTTACTAGGGATTGACGCACCTGAGAGCATGTAAAATAGTATACTATATATAATATGTTTAGACATTCTGAGGGGAAAAAAAGAAGATCATCTCTGCCTTTTACTATTTTTAGGCTGTTTTTATCCTTAGTATTATTCTTATTATTAGGAATTGCCTTAATTCAGGCTTTTAAGTATTTTAATGGCACAAGTAGTGAAAGTGATCCATTTACCCAGGCAATCAATCAGTTTCCTTCTGATCCAAAGCAAGCTGTTGTGGGACTTTTAACATCAGAAGATACAATAAAGATTATAACCAGTATTTTAAGCTTCAGTCCTAATAAAGATTTTAAGCTGCCTTTACAAAACCAATCTACTCCTGCTAATAAAAACACCTCCCAACAACCTCAAAAAAGTGGAAATGTGGTTTTACAATTTGCTTTGGTGGCAGATTCTCATGCAGATATAGATATGTTAAAAGCTGCTTTGGTTCAGGCAAAGATTAAAGGAGTTAAATTTGTAATAGGTTTAGGTGATTATAGTGATGTTGGCACAATTACTGAGCTGGAAGCTGTAAAACAGGCCTTTGAGGATTCTAAATTGCCTTATTATGTGATCCCAGGGGATCATGATTTATGGGATGCCCGGGATAAAGGTAAACTGGCTGTAACTAATTTTAGTCAGGTTTTTGGAACTCCTTATCAGGCTTTTTCTGATTCAGGGATCAGATTTATATTGCTTTATAACTCTGATAACTACAATGGGATAGATAATGCACAACAAGCTTGGTTAGAAGATGAGCTAAATATAAAAAAAGATGCTCAAACTAAATCAATTTATGTATTTTTACATGAACCATTAGTTCATCCTTCTTCTGATCAGACAATGGGGTCTGCCAGAAAATCAGATCCAAGCGTTCCTGCCAGTACCAAAATTCAAGATCAGGCAAAAGAGTTGTTAAGTTTATTCAATAAATCAAAGGTTGGAGGAATATTTGCAGGAGACATTCACAGTTTTACTACTTACACTGATATGGCCACAAATATTAATATGGTAACAGTAGGAGCCTTAACCAAAGAGAGAAATACTCAGCCCCCCAGATTTGCCATAGTTGACGTTTATGATACAGGCAGTTACAATATTTCAGATATAGAGATAAAACAATGAATTTCAAAAACCAAAAAACTTTACTTATCATTAAGCCTGATGGCATGCAAAGGGGTCTTGCAGGGGAAATCTTATCCAGGCTTGAAAGAGTGGGTTTAAAAATTGTTGATGCTAAAATGGTGGTTGCAGACCACGAACTAGCCTCTGCCCATTACCCAGTAACTGATGAATGGTTGGAAACTGTTGGTGGTAAAAGTTTGGGTGATTATGAAAAATTTGGGCTTGACCCAATGGAACATATTGGTACCAAGGATGCTAAAGAAATCGGTGAAATGATTCACAAGTTTAATATTGAATATTTAATGTCAGGGCCGGTTCTGGCTTTTGTTTTAGAAGGCGATCATGCAGTAGAACTAGTTAGAAAGCTGGTTGGTTCAACAGTAGCCCTTTTAGCCCCTGCAGGCACTATCAGAGGGGATTTTGCTGCTGACTCTGCGGTATTAGCTAATTCTGAAAAAAGGTCAATTAGAAATCTAGTTCATGCTTCAGGTACTCATGAAGAAGCAGAAACTGAAATTAAACTCTGGTTTGGTAAATAATCTTTTTTAGTCGGGGATGGCAGATTCGAACTGCCGACCTCTCGGTTCCATTTATCACCTTTTTGTCGGAGACCGGGGAATTGAACCCCGTACCTCTCGGTTCCGAACCGAGCGTTCTACCAATGAACTAGTCTCCGGTTTTGCTGTGGTAAACCGAGTGCGCTTCCAGGGAGTCGTTTAGACTCCCGTTCGCACTTCGTGCAGAACCCACTGCGCCAATCCCCGTAATATTCGTATTTTAACCTCTCAAATGTTAAAATGAAATCACTACTGTCATTGCGAGGAGCGAATGTAATGAGCGACGCGGCAATCTGCCAATTAGATCCTTCGCTAATCACTCAGGATGACAGAGGTTGTTGTATTGTTTGCCCTCGTAGCTCAACGGATAGAGCATACGCGTCCTAAGCGTGAGATGTGGGTTCGATTCCCGCCGGGGGTACTAGGTATGAAATTAAAATTTAGTCTGCCACATTACCATAGAATTTTTTTGCTTAGATTCTTAAGTTATTTTTTTATCCTTATTGGTATTTTAACCTTAATTTTGATTGTGGAACCAGTGAGTTTGGAAGAAATTAAATTTAATATGGGAGAAATAAGTGGTAGAAAAGCAGTTTTACCAAAAGTTATAACTTCCCAGGGGGTAGAAATTCCCCAGCCCACCCCTGTTGCTAAAAACAAATCTGGTTTTGCTGATATTTTTAGTACTGAGACCAAAACTATTGTTCCTAAATCAACTGATTTTGGTATTGTAATAGAAAAAATAGATGCTAATGCTAAGATTGTTTCCAATGTTGATCCTAATAATGAAAAAGAATATATGAAAGCTTTATCAGAGGGGATAGCTCATGCTAAAGGAACATCTTTTCCAGGGGAGTCTGGGAATATGTATCTTTTTTCCCACTCAGTGAATGCACCCTGGGATATTGTGAGATTTAATGCTGTTTTTTATCTATTAAATAAATTGAGTATTGGTGATAGGGTGATTATTTTTTATCAAGGTAAAAGATTTGACTATGTTGTTTTTGATAAAAGTATAGCAAAAGCCACTGATACCAACTTTTTAATACAAAATTATGATATCCCTGTTTTAACCATGCAAACCTGTGATCCTCCTGGAACAACAATTAATAGACTAATTGTGAGAGCTAAGTTATACTAATAAATATGATTTCAAAAAGATTCTTGATTACTGTTGCTACTGTTCTTTTTATAGCAGTGGTAGCAATTGCAGCAATCTATTTGAGTAAAGGTTATACTTTTTCTACCTCAGAAAAAAAATTATTGGGAACTGGAATAATCTCTGTAACTTCAACTCCAGATGGGGCTTCAGTTTATGTTGATGGACATTTAACCACAGCTACTAATGCTACTTTGTCCCAACTCAGTCCAAAAACATATGAAATAAAGTTAGTAAAAGAAGGATTTATTACCTGGGAAAAGAAAATTGAGGTTAAAGAAGGATTGGTTTCAGAAGTCAAAGCTACATTATTCCCAGCTTTACCTACAATTTATCCTTTAACTTTTAATGGTGCAATTAACCCCATTCTTTCACCAGATAGCCAGAAGCTAGCTTTTGCAGTACCAATAGTGGCTGATGCCAGAACTCGTCAAAAAGGTGGAATTTGGGTTTGGACTATGACCTCTCAACCATTGTCTATTAACAGAAGTGCTGAACCGCATCAGGTAATGGTGTCCAGTTCTGAATTGGACTTTTCTAAAGCAACTTTTAAATGGTCTCCTGATTCAAAACAATTGCTTGTAACCATGCAACAGGCAGGGACTACTGGTGAAGTGGGCTTAAGAAATTATCTGGTAAATTTTGATTCATTTACATCTCTGGGAGATTTAAAAGATATCACTCCTTTAGTTGCTAATACCATAAAAGGTTGGGAAGAAGATAAAAAAGTTAAGGATGATACTAAGCTTGTCTTAATATCCAATCTTAAAATCAGAGAGACAGCTTCTGCTTCAGGTACCCTAATTTGGTCCCCAGATGAGTCTAAAATCATTACAGGAGGAGTTAAGGAATCTATTACCCCAACAAAATTAGCAGCCACTCTAACTCCCAAAGCTTTGCTTAAAGGTTATAAAGTTTATGATTTATTAACTAATAAAGATTATGATTTGCCAGAAGCTAAAGCATATTTCTGGTTGCCTGATTCAAGACATGTTATTTTAGTACTGGAAGATAAAATTAGTATTTGTGAGTTTGATGGTTCCAATATTTCAGCTATTTTTGCAGGTAAGTTTTCTGATTCTGATGTTTTTACCTGGTCTGATTCCAGTAGGTTAGTTGTTTTAACATCTTTTAATACTCCCACAGCCTCAATCCCAAATCTGTTTGGAATAAATCTTAAGTAGTATTCTTAATTGATTATCCACCAATTAAATTTGATATCTGTTAAAGCTGGTTGTTTGGTTCGAATAATGAAATCTGAACCTGGATTTTTGCCTGTTACAGAAAGAACCTGGTCAGTAATGGTTTCCGGAGTGATGAAGATAAGGGAGTTTTCAGTAACCAGAGTACTTGGAACAGTGATCCAATCCTGACCCTCAGGCAAAGTGGCCTGACCAGCAGATTCACTGATATTTACCTTTTGAGTGGTAACTTGACCTAAAGTTGTGATATTTCCATAGCTATCAATAATAACTTTGCCATTAAAGATATTAATATTCCCAGCCAAAGATCCATTTTGAATATTTAGATCACCTAGTGTGCTTAAGGAATTTCCAGAAATATTCATGGTTCCATCTATATTAAAATCTCCAGCAATACTGGTATTCCCCAGGAAAGTATTACCCAAAGATTTAAAGGTATCAGAGATGGTGGCAGAGTAAGCTGTTAATTGTCCAGAAAAGGTGGCTTCTGAAGTCACAGAAAGGTCAATTAATTGAGCACTGGTAGTGGCAAGCAATATTGAAGGTGGAGTTAAGTTCAGAGAACTGGCAATATCAGCTGAATTGCTGGCTTGCTGACCTGCTGAACTGCTGATACTCAGAACACCAGATCCGCTAGCTATTCTATCCTCCAGATCCTGTATTCTTGTCTCATGGCTATCAAATCTTGCCAACAGTTCCTGAATAGCTTTGGTTATATATGGAATCACATTGGAAGCATTAACCTGTAAGAATCCATCAGCTCCTGTAGATATACTTTCAGGAAATACCTGTTGGAATTCCTGAGCAATAAATCCATAATGTTCCACATCTTTTATCTCAGGATGTTTAGCTAAGTATTCAGGAGTATACAGATATTGTGAAGGCTTTAGTTTAGCTACCAGATCTAGTGCATTAGGAATAACTTCGATATTCTGTTTAACTCTAGAATCTGATGTATTAGTCCACAAAGTTCCTGTAGAAAGTCCTGCATCACCCACAACATCAATAGTATGAACAGGATTAGTTGTGCCTATACCAACATTCCCACCATCAAAATAACTTAATCCACTTGAGTTAATTGTAACTTTAGTTATTCCTGATGAAGTTAATGCCAGCTGGCCGTTATCATTTCCAGCAGCTTGTCCAGCTATCCAGCCAATATTATATGTGCCATTGTTAACAATTAATCCATCATATTGGGTGCTTGTTTGGACAACAAGTTCATTAGCAGGAGCTGTTGTTCCTATACCCACATTACCATTATTTAAAATAGTCATGGCTGTAGTGCCTGCTGAATCACCCACTTTAAAGATTAAGTTAGGATTGGTAGCAGTATTACCAGTTGTATTATTACCCTCAAAAGTTAAAGTCCCATTAGCAGCAGTTGAGCCTATTACCAGCGGGGAAGTGACAGAGGTGGAAAATACTCCTGTTAAACCTGTAAAAGCAGTAGTAGCAGCTGTACCCATGGTTCCAGAAGTAGTAATGGTATTAGAGGTAGAGATATTACCAAATCCAGCAGCAATAGATCCTGAAGCTAAAGCTCCTGTGGTGGTGATGGATGAAGCTCCAGTCCAGGTACCACCAGCAATAGCAGCCAGGGAAGCATTATATGCTTGAACATTAGTACCAATTACCAACCCTAAATTAGTTCTGGCATCAGCAGCTGTGGAAGCTCCAGTACCTCCAGCAGCAACAGCCACATCAGTTCCATTCCAGATACCTGTGGTAACTGTGCCAGTTCCATCAACTACAAATATGGCATTAGTAGTGCCATCATAAACAGCAAAACCACCAGACCCTGCTGCAGCATTAGGGGAGGCAGCATAATTTAGCTGAACTATACCAGTTCCCTGAGCATTTACAGCCAAATTATATGATCCAAGTATTGCTCTGGCATAAGCAGTGGTGTTATTTAAAAAAGCTGCATTAGGAACACCCTGAATATCATCAAAGTAGTTGGTAAAAGCAGTGGTAATATTAGCAGCTACATCTGTAGATAGTCTAATCTGAGTTACCTGGTCTTTACTTGTTGAAGTAATACCAGAAATATCACAAGTTTTTTGCTCCCAGGTAGAAACTTGTGAAATGGTAAAGTTAGAACAATTACTCCAAGTAGCAGCTCCACTATCATAAATATCAATATGCATATATGATCCAGCAACATCAGAATTAACCCAGAGGCTTAAGCCATTTTTGTTTGATAAATCAGTAGAAGAAATAGTTTTAGTAGCTGTGTAAGAGGACATATCATTTACCTTAGCTTTATAGACAGTAGAAACTGAGGAAGAAGTTCCTGCTCCACCCAACACATAAACATACTGGGAAGTACCAACTGTGGCTGTGACAGAAGCAAGAGATCCTAAAGCAGCAGGTAGCTGGTTTTGTCCTGTGGTAGAGAAGTTACCTATATTTCCAGTAGCTCCAATCTGAGCTTTATATACAGTACTAACTTTATTTCCACCACTATCAATTCCTCCTAAAACATAAATATAACTTGTTCCTCCAATGGTGTTAATAGATGAAGTAGCAGAGTAAAGTGCAGTAGGTAATTGTCCTTGTGAGGCAGTAGTAAAGGCTGATAAATTACCTGATCCATCCACAGTTGTTTTATATACAGTACTTTGAGCTGTTGCTCCATTAATTCCTCCCAAAACATAAATATAATTAGTACTGCCAATACTTACTGTAGAGGAAGTATGTTTGGATAAATTCTGCAGCAATTGCCCTTGTCCTGAGGTATTAAAAGGGCCTACATCACCACCAACAATAGTTGCTTTATAGACTGTTGAAACATCAGAACCATTATTACCACCCAAAACATAAAGGTAGTTATTAGTGGATATAAGTACATTTATAGCAGAGGAGTTAGTTAAAGCTACAGGTAACTGGGTTTGTGAAGTGGTATCAAAGGCTCCAAGATTTGAACCAGTAAAGGCTGATTTATATACAGTAGATTGAGCTGTTGATCCGTTAATACCTCCTATAAGATAAGCAGAAGGTGGAGTGCTAATGCTAGTTGTAGATCCTACAGAACCAGCTACACCATCTCTTTGTGAATCACCCAAAGCTCCTCCAGCAAGACAAGTGGTATTACCATTGCAGCTGTTAGTTCCATTATTGGTAAAACTATTGGTATATTCAATTGTAAGAACACCACCTCCACCTCCACCACCACCAACACCATTAGATGTTACAATAATATCACCTCCATCTCCACCAAGAGCTGTGACAACAGCACCAGTTTGGATATCCAACACTGCTGCCTGAATCCAGATTTTACCGCCAGATCCACCTCCACCACCACCAATATCACCTTCTGGTGGGGTAGTTGGTGTAACGCCGTTAGCAGAAATAGTGCCGGAAACAGTAATGGTGCCAGGGCTGGCAATTTTGATGCCTCCACCTCCTGCTCCACCAGCGTTATTACGGTTAGCACAGTGATAGTTAGGAGGGCTATTTAATCCACTACCGCCGCCACTGCCAGGTTCAGATGTTACGTATGTAGTTCCTCCCGCTGCTTCACCACCAATTGCACCACCTCCTTTACCTCCAACTCCACCATATCCACCTCCACCTCCACCACCTCGGACATTTGTTGCTTCAAGGCCACCTTGTCCATAACCTGGTCCAATACCATTATTGCTGACTCCTGCAACACAACTGGATCCTCCTCCGGCATATCCTTTACCATTCAAATTAATTGTTCCAGCAATTGTAATATTTCCTGTAGCTTTTATTATTGGAATATAGTAGGTGGTGGCAGCATAAGGTCCATTAAAAGTTAATATTTTGCCTGTATCAATATTAACAGTGGTAAAATTTAGGGTTGTTTGAACTCCCTGGGTTAAATTAATAGTGCAAGTTGTGCCATCCCAGGTAGAACAATCATCAGTGACTGGGGAAGAATCTGATAAATTTAAAGCACCGTTTGACCCGTCACCTCCATCAATAGTAGGGACAATAGATACAGTGGTGGCTCCAGATAAGAGTTGTGGTACTTGTCCTTGGTCAGTGGTGGCAAAACTAGATAAGTTTCCAGTAGTGATATTTAAATCAGCTTTATAAACAGTTGAAACATCAGCTGAACCTGTGTTTCCACCCATGACATAAACATAATTTGTTCCACTAACAGAAGTAGTAAAAGCTGCAGTAGAGTTAAGAGTAGCTGGCAATTGTCCTTGAGAGGCAGTGGAAAATGCTCCCATAGTGCCTAAAGCAGCAACTGCTTTTAATGATCCAGTAACTTCATATACAGTTGTTGTTTCTTGGGACAAGGCAAATTCACTGGACCCTGAGGTCCAATCAGAAGCAGTATCAGCGTCATCAAGTACTACAGCACTTACATAAGTTGGGGGAGTAGTAGCTAAATCAGAGTTAGAGTAGTAAATATAGTAAGTGGCTGAATTACCATTATCAATGGCAGCTTGGAGTTGGAAAGTGGTTGTTATGTTTGATGAAGTAAAAGAGGTAATATTCCTGGCTATTCCTGTAGGAGCAGAAGTAGCTATTCTAAAATCCCTGTATGGAGCTGATTGTTGGGAGTTAGTATATACCTGATTAGAATCACCAGCAGATAAAGGTAGGGTGATTTCATAATTTACAGGCATAGTAGAGCCTGAGGAGTTAGTGATAGTAATAGTTCTTCTGTAGGTAAAAGCTTCCCCATCTAGAGTCCAGCCTCCAGCAATAGCAGTACCTACTACAGCATTAGCAGCATCAGTTAATTGAAAAGCAGAGGAAGACATTTTTCCTGTAGAATCAACAGAGAAATACGATGTTGCTCCAGTGCTATCTTTAATATCAAATATATTAGAATTTCCTGATGCAGCAGCTAGTAGAGTTAAGGCAGGATTAGTTGTGGCTTTAATTTCCAGTTGAGAAGTGGGGGCAGTTGTACCAATTCCCACTTTATCAGTGGTGGTAGCAGAATACAAAGTACCAACTGTATTATCCCTGGTCCAATAACCAGAAGTTCCAGTTGTTGCTCCCACAATATTTCCAGCTACAGTTAAAGTACCTCCAAAGTATCCATCATTCCATTGGTAAGTAGCAGAACCTAAATCATAGGTATTATCAGTGGAGGGAAGGATAGCAGAAGAAATACCAGTAATTGATCCTCCAGTAATAGCTACAGCATCAGCATTTTGGGTAGAGATGGTTCCCAGTCCTGAAGCTCCAGCAGCAGATCCCCAAGTAGGTGTCCCCGCTGTTATAGTTAGAACCTGTCCATTAGTTCCTACTGCTAAATTTGCTAAAGTATTTGATGCAGATGCATATAGTAAATCACCTGTTGTATATGTTGTGATACCTGTGCCTCCATAAGTAGTCCCAATTTTAGTCCCATTCCAGGTACCTGTTCCTATTGTTCCTAATCCTGTGATCCCTGTAAAAGACCCTGTTAAAGTATTATCACCTGCAGCTATTGTTTTATTAGTTAAAGTATCTGTAGAAGTTTTAGTAACTAAAGTATCAGTAATATTAGGTAAGGTTATAGTTTGAGCAGAGGTAGGTGTCCAACTTAAAGTACTTTTAACACCTGATACATCAAAAGTAATTTGATCTTTAGTACCTGTTAAACTTAAAGTTGAGGTAGAAGCACTGGGTGCTGTAATTGGAGAAAGTACTGTTAACCCAGCAAAAGTGGGGGAAGATGTAGTAGATAAATCCTGATCTAAAGTAACAGGAGCAGCAACTGTTAAGCTTCTATTAGTATTATTTCCACTTGGAATAATTGCTATATTATTAATTAAACCTCCAATAGCCAGATCTCCTTCTACTATTAAGTCAGAATTAAGATCAAGGTAATACTTTGATGTAGTAGCTGCTAAAACATTAGGATTGATAGACTGTGATTTTTGGCTGATAGCTGATGACTGACGACTGATGGCTTGTCCAGGAAGAGTAAAATTAGAAACTCGAGCTAAAACTAAAACTGCTAAAACTAGTGAGGCTAAGACTCCTGAAAAAGTGCTGAATGTAAGTAATTTTCTTCTATTTAATAAAATCCAATTGTGGCTAGGTGCTACTTTTTCTATTGGTTTGATATAGTTATTAACAAAGCTTTCTTTCTTTTCCGGAATCATAATTTTTTCTAGATCCTGAATAAATTCTTCTGCAATAAAAGGTTTTGATTCTCTTTTGATCAGGTGAATATTAGTTTGTTGTAGTTTTTCGAGTTCTGATAATAAATATCTTCTTTTTCCTCCAGAGGTTCTGGTAGGAAAGATTTTTCCCTGAGACTCCCAGTTTCTTAGGGTATCAATAGAAACTTTTAGAAATCTGGCTGCTTCACCAATTAATAAAAACTTTTTAGGAGTTACTTCTGGAGAAGAGATAAATGGATTAACAATATTTGTTTCAAGAGTGCTAATAGTTCTGGTTTCCTTAATTTTTTCCAAAGCTGAGAGGAAATATTTTCTAGTACCTTTAGCAGTTTTTTGAGGAACTAATTTACCC
>Ga0172379_10004445_pt1 | contig 20709 bp, 25 predicted proteins | sample GrowelOW334metaG_FD_119756 | JGI IMG/M metagenome (GOLD analysis project Ga0172379, IMG submission 119756) | Groundwater microbial communities from an aquifer near a municipal landfill in Southern Ontario, Canada - Groundwater well OW334 metaG | ecosystem: Environmental > Aquatic > Deep...
CTCACTAGTTGAAGAAGCGCACTGCCAAGGACGTGTTGATCGCTTACTCGTGCATCAGCTTCTAGTTCCGAGGCAGCTACGTATGATTCCTGAAGACGACGGCGCAACAAACGCAATGGCACCCAAATTAGCGCAACACCTAGCAATAAGCGCCGAAGCGGTTCTCGTTGCGCCACGTGGTGCGCCTCGTGTTCCAAAACCGCCCGCAGCTGGATGCGTGAAAGCGAACTGACGGCCGCCGTCGAAATCACAACCTCTGGCCAACGCACACCCACGGTCATGGCAAAGGCTCGATCAGACTTCACAACTGACACCCTACTGGGATCTAGCCCGGCATCAGCGGCAATAGATAGTACGCCGACCGGCACGGCAATTGAATGGAGTTTTGCCGGCCGACTCAAACGGTAAAAACGAACAAGCGTATATATAAACCACCCAACCAAGGCTGCAACCACAGCAAAACCGCCAACTGCAAGTGACATTAGCGAACCGGAAAGGTCATCTAAAACCACTTGGCAGGCATAAGTTATGGCGTGCGTCGCTTCTAAAACCGTGCCCACTATATGCGGCCAAATTGCAGTAAACACACCTGCGCTGGCAAACACGAGGGCGCCACTGCTGCCGACGATGGTGGCAAGAACGCGATTGCTCTTCATGCCCGTGAAGATAATTTACTACGAAGTTTATCCAGGCGCTTTTCATCCACATCATCTAGCGCATCAACAAAGTGGGCCAGGGCTGCATCGCCAAAGCCGTTGCAAAGCTGGTCCACGGTCTTGCGCACGGTATTTTTTACGAATTGTTCTTTCGGAATCGCCGGTTGATATTGATAAGCGTTATCCACAAGTTTCCGCTTTAGCATCCCCTTGTCAAATAGGCGCTGCATAACCGTCATAACGGTTGTGTATGCACACCCCCGGTCGAGTTTATCCAGCACATCACGGACGGAAATTGGGTTTGCCGACCAAACCACATCCATAATCGCCGTTTCTAATTCGCCAAATCCTGGAATAGCGTGCTTAGGCATATATTCGATAGTTGTATCAAGAATTACCTACTACAAAGTGTAGCAGGCCACAAAAACCCGTCAAGCTCCTTTACCTACCGCTTACTAATAGTGTAAACATGGACGTGGTTTAGTACGCCTTCGGCTAGTTTCAAACGGCTGGCTGTACGGGCATAACAGGTGTACAGAATCTCCCCTTCAATAACGCGGTCCCCCAAACGCCTTCGCAAGTGCAGGCCGCCTTGTTTATCATCCGGCGCTCCCAAGCTGCGGGCCAGCTCGTCTACAGCGCGATTGTTAACCGCGGTAATTATCCCGCCGCGCTTTGCCACCACGCGCAAACGCTTGGCCCCCAAGGTAACGTCTTCGGAATCAAGATTAGGGTTACCGCCCTGACTACGAATAATACCCTGCATAGTTTTCCAGGCTTTACCGGCAATAAGCTGGTCGCGCGCAATGCTGGCGCCAATCCCCTTTTGGGCCATGCCAATGAGTTCAATAAGCAAGCCAGCAAGGCGAACGGCTTTGTCTTCTAAATCCCGCGGCCGATAATCCTTCTGCTGCAAAACGCGCAGCACATCGCGCGCTTCCAGTGCCGGCCCCACACCCTGACCAATTGGCTGCTTTGCCTCTATCATTGCCACCTTAACTTTAATTTTGAAACGCCGCCCCAGGTAGCGGAATTTTGCCGCCAGGCGTTTGGCCGAGGCTAAATCTGGAATCTTTGTGTGCTTGCCATAGGGCATATCAATAACCAAATGGGTTATGCCCATGGCTACTTTCTTTGCCATAATAGACACAATCATTTTGGAGTACGGCTCTAAAGAAAGCGGCCGCGATACTTTAATTATCCGGTCATCAGCCGGCGCCAAAGCCAATCCGCCGCCCCACACCATGCAGGCGTTATTCTTGCGGACAATCTCCTTTATGCGCTTTACCGGGAAGGTAACGTCAGCCAAAACTTCCATAGTATCGGCCGTGCCAGAAGGGCTGGTAATTGCGCGGGAGGATGTCTTGGGTATGGTAACCCCCAGGCTGGCCAGGATTGGCACCGCAATCATGGTTGTACGGTTGCCGGCCACGCCGCCCACCGAGTGTTTGTCAGCTACAATCTTTTTACCAAAGCGAAGTTGCTCGCCGGTTTGAGCAATGGCCTTTGTTAGGTAGTAGAGTTCGTCATTAGAATATTCGTGCACAAAACTGGAAGCCGCAAAGTATGTGAGCTCGGTGGTGCCGAACTTGTTGCTTACAATATCCCGCACAATGGCAAAAAATTCCGCCTCGGAAAGCCTTTTGCCCAAGAGCTTCTTTTTAAGCGCTTCAATCGAATCCGGCCGGGCTAGGGGTGAGATAATTACCGGCTGCCCGGCGCCTATTTTGTTTTCCCGCCACACTTCACGGAACAGACCAATTTCCCCGGGCCTTACGCGCTTGTGTGTAAGATCGGCCTGGACCACCACCTTCTTGCCATCTGCTTGAAGTAGCAAACGGTCACCGGCGCGGATACCAAAATTCTGGCAATCCTCATTGCGCAGCACGACGACGAACGGCTGACCGCCGGTACTCAAGTCAATCCGTTTTGCGCGGAGAACAAAGGCCATGTCCGCAGTATAGCAACAACAGCGCCCTGTTGTATGCAGAGCGCTGTTAGATCACTTCATCGAAGCTTTACCCTTCGCAGGTGCAACCCTCCATGGTGCACTTAGTTCCGGGATCGTGTTCGTGGCCGCAATTATCGCATGCCATAGCGAGCACCTCCTTTCGGTAAGGAAAGATGAAAACTACAGTTGAACAATAATCGTTCCTTTTGTGGTGGGGTCTAGATGATTATGATACCCCCAAGTGCCAACCTTTGTGAACGTAAAACTGTATGTTGCGCCGTTGGCTACTGTCCCCGAGGAAAGCCCTGGCAAATCCGTGTGCGTCGGGTGCGGATCCGAAGCAATGAATATTTCCGACCCCGAAACGTTAGTCCATTCCACGGTGGCACCAACTTTAACCGTAACACTGGCGGGCGAAAAGCCTGTGTTGGTCACATTCACAATAGTTGGGGTGGATGCCGAATTGGTATTTTGATTAACCGTCACGTTGGCATTACTACCCGCATTCACGTTAACTGTCGGGACGGTATTTACGTTTGCGCTATCGTTCACCAAATCCAGCACTGCCACATTTGTATTGCTATTTGTTGCTTTACCACACGCTGCTAACGCAAACGGCAGGATGGCAACAAGGGCAATAATACGAAATGATTTAGTCATATCTCTTAAGCCGCGGCCTGGAATCGCTGGTCAACATCCTGCCAGTTAACATTCTTTAAAAAGTTCTTAATGTATGTCGGCCGGTCTGAACCTACGTCAATAAAATATGCGTGCTCGTACACATCCAGACAAAGCAGGGGTGTGCAACCCCATACCCCGCCCTGGTTCTGGCTGTCGGCAGCGTAAATGTGCAACAGCTTGTCCGAAGGGTCATATGCCAGGATGGCCCAGCCGCGGGCAGCCATGGCCGTGGCCGTAAGCGCCTCTACGAAAGCGTCCCAAGACTTCCACTGGCTGACAATGGCGTCGTGAACCTTGGTGCCGGCCGGATCGCCGTTACCGCCCAGGTTGGCAAAGTGTACGGCGTGCAAAATCATGCCATTGGCCGCGAAAGTCTCGCCTTCTTTCAGGCCACGGTAGGCCGAGTAAATCTGGTTTGCCTTGCTCGCGTCGGCTAGCGCTATGGCCGCCTCGACTTCATTGCGTTTTGCCACGTACCCGGCGTAGAGCTTGTCGTGGTGGATTTCCACGGTCTTACGCGAAATGCCGTCGAGCTCGTTGCTAAACGGAAGTGGCTGCACTGTGTGAGCCATATATTAAATTGGGTTAAACGGTGAGAGTGTGCTTCAGGGCACGATTTGCTTTCCGTCTTCGCCAATAATGGTAATTGCCAGGGTGGGGCAGGCCTTGGCGGCGTCAATAATCGTTTCGTCCGGATCGCCCGTGGCATTCTTCACAATGGCCTTGCCCTCGGCATCAAGCTCAAAAACCTCGGGGGCGACAGCGACGCAGCTCCCCGCGGAAATGCACTTCTCTCGGTCAACCACAATGCTCTTGAATGGCATACGGTAATAAAAGGTAAGGGATTAGGCAAAGTGTAGGATAGCAAAAAACCGTGCCGTAGAGCAACAGCTCATACTTCCAGGGCCTTCTGCAATGCCACCAAACCCAAAGTAGCGCACTTCAGCCGGGCAGGATTGATACTGGTTTCCAAAAATCCCTCGATATCTTTCACGCCCAGCGCATCCAGTTCGGTTTTCGACTTCCCCACCAGGTTTTCCGACAGCGCCGACATGCTGGCCTGACTCACGGCGCAGCCAGAGCCTTCCCAACGCACATCCACGATTTTTCCGGTTGCATCCAACTTGAGAAAAACCTCAATCACATCCCCGCACAGCGGATTTAGTTCACGGTGCTGGGCATCTGCCGGATCAAGTTTGCCGACATTGCGCGGGTGATGGTAGTGGTCGAGGAGAGAGGATTCGTACATAGATTTTCGTCAGGCAAATAATTCCTAGAGCGGCCCGCTGTGGCCGCGGTTATAATATTCGCGGGCAGAGCCGCCCGCGCTTGTGTTTACGCTTTGTATATAATACGAAATCGATTTCGATAGTGAAGGCCTTGGAGGGTGATACCCACAAGTAAACCGTACACCAACACGTTTCGAAACTGCAGCAATAGTAAGACTACCCCAATGGCGCTACTCCACATCCAGTGGTGGATGTGTACCTTATATTCCTGAACTCGAAAAATGACTGAGGGCAAACGACCTTCTACGCTTTCGTGCTTGCCAGCAAAAAATTTCGCGATTTCATAGCCTACTGCTGTACTAATGATAACCAAAGCTAATGACAAGATATTCATACCCCAAACACCTTCTTAGCGTCTTCAATGGCATTGAGGAAAACGTCCGCCTCTGCTTTGGTATTGTATAAATAGAAACTGGCACGGGCGGCGGCGGGGTTGCCTAAAGTAGCAAGCATGGGCTGGCTGCACATGTGTCCGGCACGGATGGCAATCCCCTGCTCGTCAAAAATGCTGGCAATGTCATGCGGGTGCATGCCGTCTATCCAGAAAGAAAATATTGCGCCACGGTCAGTAGATGGCTTTTGTATGCCAAAAACTTGAATACCATTGATGGCCGTGAGTTTTGGTAATACATATTGGCTAATTTCCTGCTCGTGCTTCCAGACATTCTCCATGCCGACTTTGGTTAAATAATCCACAGCCGCGCCCAAGCCAACAGCACCAACAATATTTGGCGTGCCGGCTTCAAATTTCCACGGCAAATCGTTCCAGTTGGCGCCTTCTTTCGTTACTTCTTTAATCATGTCGCCGCCGCCCAGAACCGGTTCCGTTTGCTCAAGGATTTCTTTACGCGCCCAAAGCACACCAATGCCGGTGGGGCCCAACATCTTGTGGCCAGAAAACGCATAGAAATCTGCGCCAAGTTGCTGCACGTCCACGGGTATATGCGGTGCAGTCTGACAGCCGTCAACTAGAACTTTAGCGCCGACTTTGTGCGCTCTATCAGCAATTAGCCGAACCGGATTAACCGTGCCGAGCAAGTTGGACATGTGCCCCACGCACACTAGCTTGGTCTTCGACGTTAAGAGAGTTTCAAAAAAGCCATGGTCGAGTGTAGCGCCATCAGGTTTTGCTGGAACAAACTTTAAAATAATCCCCCGCTCCTTGGCCAGCATCTGCCAGGGTACGATGTTGGAGTGGTGCTCCATTTCCGTGGTGAGCACTTCATCGCCGGCTTTCAGGTTCTGCCGCGCCCAGCCTAAAGCCACAAGATTAATAGCCTCGGTGGCGTTGCGTGTGAAAATAATTTCCGCAGCGCTGTTGGCGTTTATAAACTGCCGCACTTTCTCCCGGCTGCCCTCATACAATGCCGTGGCTTCTTCGCTCAACGTATAAATCCCGCGGTGGACATTGGCATTGTGGCTACGTTGGAAGTCATCCATGGCCCGCAGAACCGCCTCTGGTTTCTGGCTAGTCGCCGCATTATCCAGATACACCAAAGGCTTGCCATGCACACGCTTGGCTAAGATGGGAAAATCGTTACGGATGGTGACAACATCAAACATGGCCATAGCGTAGCCGAGGCGCCGGGTGTTGACAATATTGCCAATAACTGGTAAGTTTGCACGAAATACAAAATCGATAACTTTGACAAGGAGTTAGATATGTGGAAATGGTTGATTCTCATAACCAGCGCCTTAGCCGTTATTGCTACGGAGTTGTACATGTCGAGCATAGGGATGGTGCCCGACAGGACGATGTACCTCGGCCCGTTAGGCATCCTGCTCATGATTATCCTAGGAGCAAAAAAGGAGCAGATTCCTGGTGGAAAACAGGAAAAGTGGGTTTGGCGAATTCGACTCAATATCGGGTTGAAAATGGCAATTATTGGCTGGATTGTTTTCCAACTGTTCTTCACCTTTTCCAACGAAGACCGGATGGTGGTCGTGCGGGATGGTATTGCCGAAGAGGGCACCAGGTGGGTGAACCCGTTTACGGCAGACGCCGCCTACTACTACCCGGAGAAAATCCAGGTTGACGATATAGCCACATTGGGTGATCGAATCCTAGGTGCACGCGTGGTTGCTAAAACAACCGACTACGACGCTGCAATGCGCTTCTACGAATACTACGGTTCGACGCAAGCGGTGAAAGACACCCTTTGGCAAAGGGCGGAGCGGGCACTCCAATTGGCCTGCAAACAGAATCCACTGGTTGACGCACGAACGATGGTGAGTTTCGCCAACAACAATCTTTCCCCGGGCATGTTGCCGGGGATCGACCAAATGCTCATTGTCTTGCCTAAAGACAGCATCGCCTTTGTCCGCTAAACCAAAATTTCCTTTGCAAGAGCAAGCACACCCGTGCCTGCTCTTTTTCATATTAAAAAAAGCGACCACGGGGGCGTGGTCGCTTTAAAAGAAATCGGCGAAGAGCAAACGCGCACGATCACTGAACATCTTCGGCTCATCTTTAGCCAGTTCTTGCACAGCGTGCATAATGGGAACAACAAACCTTGCCTCTGGGCGCAACCGGAAGAACAGCCACCAGTCATGCCCATCCCACTCGGTAGGATCGTTCATGAGGTCATCGTAAAATATCACGATGAAATATTCACCATACTCACGCAGCACCCGCCAACGCCGAATAACGAATGGGGGGCCTTGGAAGCGTTGTTCACTAATCCCCAACCGGCGGGCAATATCCCGCAACTCTGCCACACAGCGCTCCCCCACAGGGAAATTACACTCCCGACACTGTGTTGCAAGGTGCTGGATAAGTGAAATCGGGTAGTTAAGCACGTCAATGCTCGCGTCGCGAGTTTCTACAACCTGCAAAACTTCGCGTTGAGCAACTCGAACGAGTTGATTAGCCTGCTGCGTAACTTCCTGGTATTTTGCCAACGCCTGGGCGCTGTACCCAAGTTTATCCATTGCCACTTGCTGTATGAAACTGTTCACCGCATAGGCATCCAGCACAGGCAGCACTGGCCAGACATACCTCCGTTGGGGGCGACGATATAACCTAGTCATGAATCGCCTCCTTAATAAAATCTATGCCAACTAAAACCCTAATAGGCGGGTTTGAACGAGTGAGCCAATCTGGCGGGAGGAACATGACGATGTTCCCAGGAAAATGGAAACACATGAGCGGCATACTGCCCTCCTTTCGGGTTGGGAATGTTCTGGTTAGTGTATTTGTTACCAGCCTACGCCCGCTGGCCAAGCTGTCAATCGGTAGTTAAAAACGGTTTGCATAGTGCCTCGGGCACGCGCTTGAGCGCCGGGGTGAGGAAACCCGCGACAATCAGGTTGCGCGCTTGCTGGGCCGAAATACCCCGGCTCTGCAAGTAGAAGAGTTGTTCATCATTCAGGCGGCTGGTGGTGGAGCCGTGGCTTGCTTTCACGTCGTTTGCTTCGATTTCCAGGGTGGGCAAGGATTCGGCGAGGGCGTGATCGAGGAGCAGGATGTCATCACGGTAGTAACTCTTGGTCTGCTGGGCGCCAGGCGCAATTCTAATGAGGCCGGTGAACACGCTGCGACTCTCCCCTTCATATACCCCGCGCACGAACACATCGCCGTGCGTATGCGGGACCAGGTGGTGGACAATGACGTGGCAAGCATGGTGCTCGCTACCGCGGCCGTGGTACATACCCGTAAACTGGCCAGAAGCACCCAGCGCGGACAGTACGAGGTCGACGCGAGTTTCCACGCGGCTGCCACCCATGGCGCGGTCAATAACGTGCAACACGGCATCGCGCCCCACCGTTGCTTCCACTGTGAGCAGGCGGTAGGCATCGTCTTCATACGTTGCCGCTAGCATCAAGGTAAAATGCCCCGCATCTCCCACGGTAACGGTCAGGTGAGTTTGGCCGGGTTTCGGCGAAAGGGTTTGCTCAACGGTTTGCCCGGCGCCAATGTGTATCTGTTCGCTCTGCTCCGGCAGTCCATTTGGAAATGGCCGCAGTGGATCATTTTTTAGTTGGGGAAAAGCCTTAATCATCCTACTGATCCTTCCATCTCCATGCGGATGAGCCGGTTCAACTCCACGGCATATTCCAGTGGCAGTTCTTTGGCAATCGGTTCAATGAAGCCCTGAACAATCAGGCTGCGCGATTCTTGGTCGGGTATGCCGCGGGACATAAGGTAAAAAAGCTGCTCCTCGCCGATCTTGCCTACGCTGGCTTCGTGCGAAATCGAAACATCCGCCTCACGAATGTCCATGGTCGGGTAGGTATCGGACCGTGAGGAATCATCCAGCAGCAACGCATCGCACACCACGGACGATTTGCAGCCAGTCATACCGCGCGGGATTTGGACGAGGCCACGGTATGAGGTGCGGCCGCGTTCCTTGCTGATAGATTTAGAAATAATCGTAGAGCAGGTATCAGGTGCACCGTGCACGGCCTTGCCGCCAGCGTCCTGATGTTGGCCGTCACCCGCAAAGGCAATGGAAAGCACGTCACCGCGTGCCCCCCGGCCGAGCAGGTACACGCTGGGGTACTTCATAGTGAGTTTGCTGCCCAAATTACCATCCACCCATTCCATGGTAGCGTCTTCATACACGTACGCGCGCTTGGTTACCAGGTTATAGACGTTCTTGCTCCAGTTCTGCACCGTGGTGTAACGCACGCGCGCCCCGCGCTTTACGATAATTTCGACAACTGCGGAATGTAAACTGTCAGCCGCGTATACCGGTGCCGTACAACCTTCCACATAGTGCACCTCGCTCCCCTCCTCGGCCACAATGAGCGTGCGTTCAAACTGCCCAACCCGCGGCGCATTTATACGAAAATATGCTTGGAGTGGAATTTGGACTTTTACCCCGGCTGGCACATACACAAAACTCCCGCCGCTCCACACCGCAGTGTTCAGAGCGGCGAACTTGTTATCCCCAGCTGGGATGACCGTACCGAAGTACTGCTTGACGATGTCTGGATGCTCTCGCAAACCAGCATCCATATCCAGGAAGAGCACGCCCTGCTTGGCCAAATTCTCCCGCAGCGAATGGTAAACTGCTTCGGATTCGTACTGGGCCATAACCCCGCCCAAGTACTTCTGCTCGGCTTCGGGGATGCCAATTTTGTTGTACGTGTTGCGAATGTCTGCCGGTACATCCTCCCAGTTGCGGGCGAGTTTGCCCGTGGGGCTTAAAAAATAATGAATGGCTTGAAAATCAATATTCCCTAATTCTCCACCCCAGCTCGGCAAAGACTTTTTATTAAAAACTTCCAGCGCCCGCAAGCGCGCCTGCCGCATCCAGTCTGGCTCTTTTTTTAAATGCGAAATCTCCTCTACCGTTGCAGTTGAAAGGCCAGGCTTGGCAATGTACTGGTAGTCTATCGGATCCGGCCGGTCAACGCCTGCGGCGTAGTCGCTGGCGGACTGGTCCGCTGCGCTTACATCCGGCGCCTTCTGGCTCACTGAACTGCCTCCTTGTAACCCGTGCGCTCAATGGTGTAGGCCAGATCTTTGGTCCCTGATTGAACGATCTTTCCGCCGGTTAAAATGTGAACGAAATCCGGCACGACGAATTCCAAAATCCGCGAGTAGTGCGTTATTAACAGGATGCCCACGCCGGCCTCCCGCGCACGCTGCACGCTCTGGGCCACCACCTTTAGCGCATCCACATCCAAACCCGAATCCGTCTCGTCCAGAATGGCATATTTGGGCTGGAGCACAGCGAGCTGCAGCATTTCCATGCGCTTCTTCTCCCCCCCAGAAAAACCTTCGTTAATAGCGCGTTTAACAAACTTCGGGTCTATCTGAAGGTCGGCTACCGCCTGCTGTAGACGGGCAGTAAAAATTTTGTGGTCAAGTTGGCCAGCGTGTGTGCTGCGCCAGGCTGTGCGCAAAAAGTTTTGTACAGACACACCTGGGATTTCTACTGGGTATTGGAAAGATAAAAAAAGACCGGCTTGCGCGCGTTTATCCGGGCTTACTGTGGTCACATCTTGGCCGTCAACAACAATTCGGCCGCTGGCAATTACATAACGCGGGTGGCCCATGAGCGCGTTTGCTAACGTAGACTTGCCCGAACCGTTCGGCCCCATTAAAGCGTGAACCTCTCCGGTTTTCACTTCAAAAGAAACGTCGTGGAGAATATTTTTCCCCTCAACCCGAACTGCAAAGTGTTCGATAGCAAGAGACATGGACAACTATAAAATACTCGATAACGTATACCGGCTCAATTGTTTGTGTAGGGTTCGATGCATAATTGTCCAGTGGGACTTGAGCGGGCAACTGGCTTCCCGCGGGCAAGAACCAGGATCCGAAGCACACCGCGCTGGCGTCATTGGCCCATCCAGCAATTCAATTACTTTCAAAAGGTTGATATCTTTTGGTTTTTTCGTCAAAGCGTAACCCCCGAGCACGCCTTCCCGACTCTTTAGAAATCCGGCTTTCTTCAGGTCGCCGGCCAAACGGCTGATGTAGCGGTAGGGTAGTTTATTTTGCTTTGCCGCAACCCGCAAAGACATAAAGCCCTTGCTGTGCGCCAGAGCGCGAAGCAGAATAAGCGCGTAATCCGAACGGGTAGAGAAAAAAGCCATAAACTCCTAGGTTAATAGTGTTAGTTCAATTTATACCAAACCACCAAATTTTGCAAAATCCCAAGCCCTGCAATACGCAGATTAAGCCAATCTCTTTGGTCTTAGCCAAAAGCACTAAGAATTTCCTTGGTGCTCGGAATACCCCGTTTGTAAAAAACAACCTTCCCTTCAGTGCTTATTCCAACCACCGTACGGTTTATAATTGTCGCCCTAAAAAACTTTTTCAGAGCATCGTACTTTTTTGCTACGCGCTTGCCTTCATCCACCAAGAGCTGGGCCGTCAAACCGTACTTCTGAATAAACGCGGTGTGGCTGGTTGCGTCGGCGTGGTTAATACCAAAAACTGCAACTTTTGCCTTGGCATAACTGACGGCGTCGTCGCGCACGGCACATAGTTGTTTAGTGCAGCCTGGTGTATCGTCACCAGGGTAAAAAATAAGCACCACCGGCTGCCGCCCGCGATAGTCTCGCAAACTTACGGCCTGGCCTTGGTCATTGAGGAGTGAAAAATCCGGCGCGGTATCGCCGGCTTGTAGTTTCGGCATAGGTAGTAGGTAACTACGACTTAAGTCTTAGAAACTCTCAAGGACCAAGCAGTTAACCCCGTCATGGTTACGGTAATGGTGTGCAGGCCTTCGGTGACGTCCGCGGTTAAAGTCGCGGGTTTAATTGATTCCACTTCAGTATAGACTTTCTCGTTAAGCACAAGATTGGAGTTCTCAACGGCAATTTTAGCCTTACCCCGGGTGACGCCAAATTCCAACTTATACTTACCGCTGGCCGGGAAATCGCCCACAAAAGTATTTCTATAGGTAATACCTGCATCCTCAACGCCTCCTTCGCCGCGACCGTCAATAGAGAACGGGGGCGTTGGTGCCGGGAATACCGTAAGGGTACCCACAGTATTGCTCGTGGTCATAAAGTGAGCGCCCTTAGTAAAATCCTTTCCTGTCACCCACACTTTGCCCTTGTCATAATTCCCTGCCAACAAGGGATATTTATTATCAAGATTCAAAACCGGTCCTTTATTATCTTCGCCCCCGGCATAATCCAGCGCAAAATTAACTATGGGCAGAGCGACTTTAGATTCTAGTCTTTGGGTTACCGGCCCATCTGCTTTTGTGGCCCGGAACGGAAAACTCTGAGCGGCTTTCAGCGCGGTGGAGCGAACCGGCGGCGTTGGCAGACCCGGGGTTTGCACGGGCTTTAGCTGACTAATAACCTTTGGGTCTTCTTCCGAAACTTTAGTGGGATCATATCCCGTTGCTACTTCTGCGCCATCTTTGTATCCGTCGCCATCCGTGTCTGGATTCAGGGGGTCGGTTTTATATAACCGCTCTTGGTCATTAGTTAAACCATCATTGTCCAGATCCTCGGTGCCATTTACATTGGCATCCACCGGGGCATTAACGTTGTCGTTAGCATTAAGGTTCCCATTGGCATTGCCGTTTTCATTAACATCCGGAACCGCTACATTCGTATTCTCATTCCCATTGGCGTTCTGGTTTGCGTTTGTGTTGGTGTTAACGTCTTTTTTACCGCATGCCGAAAGGCCGGTTGCCAATGCTACGGTGAGAACCACTAAACTAATAGTTTTTAGATGACGCATAAACATAGCATACCACGACACCCTAGAGGTGAAAACGGGCTTATTTGACCAAATATTCAGAAAATAGCAAGGCATTCGGGATATTCCGGCCCGGGCCCAAGCGGTATTTCCCAATGTAATAAAGCGCCGATGAACCGCCGCCATCCAGATTTATGGCGTACTCCATCTTGAAATAACTCATGACAGCGCCAAGATCTAACACTGTTGCGCCACTAGCCACAATTAGATAAGCATTCTTCCCCTTAAAACCAAGACCGCTACGATTGCTCTTAACCGTTCGTTGCTTCGTATCAAGCTCGCTAGCCTTTACTACAACTTGCCCTTTCTCAATAAGCGCCGGGCCATTGGAAATTAATGCAGTGAGTTTGGTCTGGTACTGGGCTTCGAATGCTGCTAGCCCCGGCCAGTCTCTTGCCTCGCGCCAGAAATGCCAGTGATTCTCCGTGTCAAATGCCACGAGCGGCCCTTTGTTAAACTTGTTCTGGTGGATATTCACAAATGTGTGGCGAACCGAATTGTATACCATCCAGTAGTACGAGCCAGTTTGACCGGCGCACGAAGCGTAATCTGCGGGGCAGAAGTACGTTCCATTTATGCCGGCAAACCCTTGAACGCGTTGAACATATTTGTGTAATGGGGAAACCGGGCAGTTATTCGCGCAATCGTATGCCGACCCAGTAAGCGTATAGATGTGGAGCTTTGGATTTGCAAGATTTATTGCCACAACATTTGCCGTAAACGGTCCGCGATTCGTATTAATTTTCCACAAACGCCAGGATGAATTTGGCGTGGCAACGGACGTTGGGGTGGTAACCGTAATTGCCGCGGCGTTTGGCGCGTGTGCAACTATAAAAAATGTGGTGATGGCAAACAGTATTAAGGTTTTTCTCATGTATGCATGATAGCATAAAAACCGAATGTTCCTTAACACTTGACATGTTAACTATTAACATATATATTCCCCCCATGATATCCAAACTTCCCGCATTTTCTAGAGATATTGGGACAAAGGTCCACAAACTAGCCTGCCTAATGGGGCGCACTGCCGAACACTCCCTAACCCGTACGGCCGATCTTTCGTTCTCCCAATTCCGGATGCTTATGGTCCTATACCACGGCCATGATTTGACGCAAAAACGCATTGCCAAATTCCATGGCATAACCGAAGCCGCGGTAAGCCGGCAAATTGAGTTACTTAAAGCCAAAAAATTCATCACGGCCGTGGATAATGTTAAAAATCGACGCGAAAGAAAGCTTGCACTTACTTCAAAGGGTTTGGAGTTAATTCAAAAAGCTCAAAAAACTTTAGAGCACACCTTCATAAAACCGTTTGAGATACTAAGTAACGATAAAAAAAATCAGCTCTCTACCTTACTACAAACACTCATAAACGCCCTGGAAGACCAACAACTTAAAAAAACATGAAACCATCTATCCTAACCATTCTCGGCAGCACCCGACCCGGCCGCCTAGGCGAGCCCGTGGCCACGTGGGTTCGTCGTATTGCTGATGCCCGAACAGACATCCAGCACTCGTTCGTGGACCTGCGGGATGTGAACCTACCGTTCTTCGCCGAAGCGGAAAGCCCCAGCGACGGCCACTACACCAACCCCCAGCAAATTGCCTGGTCGCAGCGCATTGCCAGCGCTGATGGCTTCATTGTTATTACCCCCGAGTACAACCACGGCTACCCCGGCGTCCTGAAGAACGCTTTGGATTTCTTATATGCCGAGTGGGCTGCCAAGCCCATTGGCTTTGTAAGCTATGGCGGGATTTCTGGCGGCATGCGCAGCGTAGAGCAGCTCCGGCAAATTGCCGTTGGCCTACAAATGCTGCCCATCAGCCGAAGCATCAACCTGGTGAACATTGCGAAGCGCATTGATGCAACTGGACAGATAGATGCTACAAACGATGCACGCCTCACCCGCTTCCTGGACCAACTTGCGGCCTGGGTAACTGTCCTGGCGGCTGGGCGGAAGCAGTACCCAGAGCTCATCCAAGAATAACTTATTCACCTTAACCGAAACGTATGACCGACATCATTACGGTCTCGAACCTCAAAAAAACGTACGGCGACTTTACGGCCGTGGATAGTATCTCGTTCAGCGTCCGCCAGGGCGAAACCTTTGGTATTCTCGGGCCCAATGGCGCGGGGAAAACCACAACCTTGGAAATGATGGAAGGCCTGAAAGGGATAACCAGCGGCACCGTGGTGCTTGACGGCAAGGATGTACACACCCACACGCGGGAAGTGAAAGCGGTGATCGGCGTGCAACTGCAGTCCTCGGCGTTCTTCGACGGCCTGAACCTCAAAGAGCTCATCGAGACGTTCGCCGCGCTCTACAACACCGAAGTGGACGCCCTGGGGCTCTTGCGCGACGTGCAGCTCGAGGAAAAAGCCAAGAGCCAGGTAAAAGAGCTTTCGGGCGGCCAGAAACAGCGCCTTTCCATTGCCGTGGCCCTCGTGAACCAGCCGAAAGTCCTGTTCCTCGATGAACCAACCACGGGCCTTGATCCGCAAGCCCGCCGCAACCTCTGGGATTTAATCAATACCATCAAAGGCCGGGGCGTGACGATTATCCTGACCACGCACTACATGGAGGAAGCCGAAGTACTGTGTGACCGCATTGCCATCATGGACAACGCGAAGATCATTGCCCTGGATTCTCCCCATGGTCTGCTCAAACTCGCCGACGTCGGCACGACGATTGAGTGCCACGTGGACCAGAAGGTGAACCTGGAGAAGTTGCAAGCCATCCCGGGCGTATCGGAAGTAGAAGTTCATGACCATGCTTTTACCCTAAGAACTCGGCAACCCGAAAAAACTCTTCCTGCACTCTTCACCTTTGCCCAGCAGAGCAACATCGTGCTCCACGACGTTCAGGTGCACCAAGCCACATTGGAAGATGTGTTTCTCAAGCTCACTGGCCGAAAGCTGCGCGAATAACCCTGCCCTCACTCACCTATCCCTATGACCACTCGAAAACTCACCCTCGCCACCCTAAAGATGTTCGTGCGGAACAAGCAATCACTTTTCTTCACCTTGTTCATGCCCTTTATCTTCATCGGCATCTTTGGTCTCATCGGCTTTGACAAGCCGCAGACCATTGACCTGGGCATTGTAACCAGCAGTCCGTCCGCAAGCACGCAAACGTTCGTGGATTCGCTTGGGAATATTTCTGCTTTTCACGTACATACTGGCACCGAGGCTGACGAACGCGCCGCCCTGCAAAAAGGCGATCGGGCGGTGGTGGCAATAATTCCCGACAACCTCTTCCCCGACCCAACTGCAAAAACGCTCCCCACCCCCAAGAGCGTAACCATTCTAAAAAACGTCGCCTACGAACAGCAGGCCCAAACCGCCATCGCCATCCTGACGCAACTCTTCGACAAGACCACTTTGGAAGTTGCCAAAGCGCCCACGCTCTTCAAGTTGGACGTACAGGATATTAACGCCAAGCGGGTGCGGTACATTGATTTCCTCCTGCCCGGTATCGTGGCTATGTCTATCATGCAGATGGCCGTGTTCTCCGTGGCCTTCGTGTTCACCGACTACAAAGAAAAAGGGATTCTGAAGCGGCTACTTGCCACGCCCATGAAACCGCGGCAGTTCGTTACCTCGCAAGTCATTACGCGGCTTATTGTTGCCGTTGTCCAAGCCGCAGTGCTCCTGGGCTTTGGCGCGCTCATCTTCAGCTCGCACATTTACGGCAATCCCCTGCTCATCCTGCTCACCATCTTGCTGGGGGGCATAATGTTCCTGGGTCTCGGCTTCACCATCTCGGGCTTATCGAAGACGGTTGAGGCAGTGCCAGCCATTGCAAACATCATTGTCTTCCCCATGCTGTTTCTCTCGGGCATTTTCTTCCCCATGACCAGCATGCCCGGCTGGCTGCAAAGCGTGGTGCAGTATTTGCCCCTGCAACCCTTTGCGCACGCCTTGCGGGAAGTCGTTGGCAACGGCGCGGGCTTTAACGCTATCAAGGGTGACCTCGCTTGGGTGACCGGCTGGGCAATTGCCCTCGTGCTCCTTGCGGTAATCACCTTCCGGTTTGAGGAGAAGCGCGTATAAAAATTACCGTATAAGTAAAAGCCGGTCCCAAGGGCCCGGCTTTTATTAAAGGTACTTGCCCTCACAGGCTGCGGCCAGAGCGTGGCTGGCGCATGAGCGTTGCCGGAGCAGAGTGGGCCGTGGAATCAACCACAGCTCGCATGGGAATCTGCTCGGGAACCAGGCCGGTTCCTCCGCACTTCTTGTGATCAACTGGCACCATCCATAAAAACAACCAATACCCCTTACCATCACAGCCCGGACATGGTTCTTTTGGCACACTGACCTCCTTGGTGTTGATGTGTATGAAGAATACTGAAGTAAATAACTTTTCTGCAAATGAACCCTGGTACGTGAAGTGTCCTAGCTTAATGCAGAATAATTGTTCCGTCAATCCCCTATTTAAGCGTCATGAGCACAGCGCCGGCGGTTATGAGCAAGCCGCCAATGCCGGTTTTCCAAGTGAGGTGCTCGCCCAGGAACAACGCCGCGAGAATGAGGACAAAGACCACGCTCATCCGGTCCAAGGCCGCCACCCCGGTTGCCGGCCCGGTTTTGAGCGCGAAGAAGTAGAACAGCCAAGAGATGGCGCCGGATACACCGGAGAGAACGATGAATAGCAACACCCGGTTCTCAATGGTGTGCAAAAGCTTTGCCTTGCCAAGGATGAGTGACACGGCCACAAGAAATACGGCCATGACCACGGCGCGGACGCTGGTAGCGAGCGTGGTATCAATCCCTTTTATACCGAGCTTACCGAAGATGGCAACCAGGGCGGCAAATACGGCGGAAAGCAGGGCGAATATTATCCAGTTCATTTATATTATGTGGAAATGCGCGCCTCGCGCCTGTAAAACCAACGTTTCACAACTTCTACCAGCAGCAAGTATAGGACAACGAAACCCAACAGTGTACCAAGAACCCAAAGTGGCAACGGCTCAAAATTAAAGAAGCGCCCAAGGGGAAGGAGTGTAATAATCCAAGCAATTGCCACAGCCGCTAGGGTATTGAATAAAAGTAGTCGGCTTGGGCTGCTCTGCAAAAATGGTATCTTCTTTGTTCGGATTATATAAATGACGAAAACCTGCGTGGCAATTGACTCCATAAACCAACCAGTTTGGAATTGATGCTCGGAATTTCGGTAGAGCATAAACATAAGCCCAAAGGTGGCAAAGTCGAAGATGGAACTGATGGGTCCGAAAACAAACATGTATTTGCGAATGAATTTTATGCTAAATCCGGTTGGCTTAACCACGTCGGCATCATCAACGTGGTCGGAAGAAAGGCCTAGCTGCGAAGTGTCGTAGAGAAAATTATTCAACAGCACCTGTGTGGGCAGCATGGGCAGGAAGGGCAGGAACACCGAGGCGGCCATCATAGAAAACATGTTACCAAAGTTAGAGCTCATGCCCATGAGAATGTACTTGAGCGTGTTGCGGAACGTCTTTCGGCCCTCGATAACGCCGTCTTTAAGACTGTGCATGCTCTTTTTCAACATAATAATGTCCGCAGTTTCCTTGGCCACGTCCACAGCGTTGTTCACCGAAATGCCAACGTCGGCGGCTTTCAGGGCCGGCGCGTCGTTAATGCCGTCACCCAAATACCCAACAACGCTGCCGTTCTGTTGGAGCGTCCGAATGATACGCTCTTTTTGCTCCGGGTTTATGCGGGCGAAAATTGTTGTTGAACCCACGGCTTTTTGAAACTCCAAGGTATTAAGCTTTTGGATTTGTTCACCAGTAAGCGTGCCTTTTGTCGGCAGCTGAATATCCTTACAGACCTTCTGGGTTAGCAGTTCGTTATCGCCGGTAAGAATTTTTACTTCCACGCCCAAACGCTCCAGATCATCTAACGCATCTTTTACGGTTTCCTTTGGCGGGTCCATAAACGCCACAAACCCCAGGAAAATCATGTTCTTCTCCTCGTCTTTCTCATACGTGCCCGGGCGCTTAGTCGCGGTTCGATAGCAAACGGCTAGGGCTTTGTATCCTTCTTGGCTTAAGCGTGAGAATTCGGCTATTGCCTGCTGGTGGAAAGCAGCGTCAAATGCGTGCTCGTTACCGTTGTGTAAAAAAGACGTGCAGATTGGAAAGATTGCCTCCGGCGCACCTTTAGTTATTAGTAGCCGACGTTCATCCTCGTCTACAACCACAGATTCGCGCCGCCTTTCAAAATCGAATGGTACTTCGTCGATCTTAGTTAACTTCCTAACATCCCATTTTTTATACTCGCACACCGCCTGGTCAAGAGGGTTTGGCACGCCGGTATGAAAGGAGCTGTTGTAATAGGCGTATCGTATAACGTCTTCGGCAATTTGGCCGTAACCGTCGACATATTGCATTACGACAATTCGGTTTTCGGTGAGCGTGCCGGTCTTGTCCGTGCAGAAAACATTCATGCGGCCAAAATTCTGGATTGCGGGCAAGTGCTTAACAATAACCCCGGTCTTGGCCATACGCACGGCACCACGGCTAAGGGAAACCGACATAATGACCGGCAAGAGCTCTGGCGTTAGACCGACGGCAATAGCAATGGCAAAAACAAAAGATTCCATAAAGCCCCGACCACTAAAAGTATTAGCCGCAAAAACAAAGACCACCATTATAATGGTGAGTTTCATTATGAACGAACTAAATTTTTTAATCCCGCGTTCAAAATCCGTATCTGTCTCGGTAGCGGTAAGGCGTTCGGCGATCTTGCCGAATTCCGTCTGCTTACCGGTCCTAAGCGCTTTTACGGTTGCATAACCGGTAACCACACTGGTGCCCATAAGCACAACATCGCGCGCCTCTATGTCTATCTCAGTTGCAGCCGCATTGCCGCCGATATGTGACTTCTCTACTGGCAAAGATTCACCAGTTAGCACCGACTGGTTTACAAAAAAATCATTGCTTTCGATAATCCTGCAATCTGCCGGCACCACGTCCCCGGCCGAAAGAAAAACCAAATCCTCGGGCACGATTGTAGTCAACATCACCTCCTGCCGCTTGCCGTCGCGGATAACCGTTGCCGTGGTTATAACGCGGGAAACAAGCGCATCAACCGCTTTTTCCGACCGGTAGGAGTTAACGAAATCCAAAATGACCGAAAGGAACACCATGCAGACCAGGATGATTGCGCTAGTCTTATTACCGGTGAAAAACGAGATAACTGATGCACACATTAAGATGATAAGCAGCGGGCTGTTGAACTTTTTTAAGAACGCTACAATTGGCCGCATCTTCGCTTTGGAAGAAACGGAATTCGGGCCGTATTTTACTAGGCGGGCCGCTGCTTCGGCGCTTGTGAGCCCCGGCAGGTTGCTAATGATTTCGGGCATGGCTACAGTGTACAACCAGTTAAGCCACTAGACCATTATTTTAAATTCTAATCTATCCCCGCTAAATTTTGCCAATGCCGTTCATACCTATACGAAGCAAGGGGTCCGTATAACCAGCGTATAGTAGTTCGGCGTCGCGTTTCCCCCGGCGTTGCAGTAATACCAATTATGCTACCCATTCCAGCGGTTACATCATAGCCACCTTGCCACCAAGGTTCTAAAAATGCGAGTTCATCTGTCTGAACTCCTTGCAAAGTGAAGACTCGTGCACGCGGTTCACCTTTAGTTTCAGGGACCAACACAATTTCTGGTGCCGCTGATTCTGTATGGATATCTGCGAGTGCGACGCGCATGCCTGCGCGGTTCGATTGGTCTCGCCCAAAGAACCAGCTATATAAACCGCCATTTGTAGCGTTATAGATCCGAACGTTTGGTCCCCCACCTTGTAAGGCCGTGGTAACTATAAGCGGTGGCGTTTCAGCTGTTTCTGAAAATGCAGCAACGTCAACTCCACCACGAAAAGATGCCGCATAAGCAAAGAAACTAATTAACAGACGAAAATCTTCGCCGCTAAAAACGCGGATGTGAGGGCCACCCCCGCGTA
>Ga0172379_10004446_pt1 | contig 20705 bp, 21 predicted proteins | sample GrowelOW334metaG_FD_119756 | JGI IMG/M metagenome (GOLD analysis project Ga0172379, IMG submission 119756) | Groundwater microbial communities from an aquifer near a municipal landfill in Southern Ontario, Canada - Groundwater well OW334 metaG | ecosystem: Environmental > Aquatic > Deep...
CCAACACAATCTTTAATTGATGTTTAAAGAACGGGTTATCTTTTAGTAAAGGTACCCCAAATTGATTTGGTTCATGAGCGCCAAGCACTTTTTCGGCAAAGATCGCTTTTTCAACTATCGCTTTTTGGATCAGTTTTGGAACAAACTTGGGAGTTATTTCACAATAGGAAATTCTAACTTGTCCCGGAAGTTTAATATCAACAATTACTTCTTTCGCGCAAAAGCCGATACAGCCGGTAGCTTCTATTTTAGCGGAAATGTTGAGCTTTGATAATTCTGCTTTTATCGCTTCTTCAACTTTCAACGCTCCGGCGGCAAGTCCGCAAGTTCCCATTCCTATAAAAATAATAGGAATCTCGTGTTCGCTATATCTTAGTTGTTCGCCGAGATGTTTGAATTTCTCTTTACATTTTTCATTATGGTGGCAAAGAGGACCATCCGTACAACATTTTATAAATTGATCGCAGGGACTTTTTGCGCTATGCCAGCATTCTTCACAACAATGATCTAAAAACGATTTCATTTTACACTTTCCTCCTTTACCGGGCAGGTTTCCTGCTTAACACTTTTCTTGGAATAGTTCTTTATGATCTTTGGAATATCTTTCGCTGCAATGCGTCCGTAATAATCTTCATTTATCGTAATAACCGGTGCAATACTGCAAGCACCGATGCAGTTTACAATTTCGAGTGTGAATTTTTTATCTCTCGTTGTCTCTCCGGCTTTTATATTCAGTTCGTGTTCAATGGCAAAAAGGATGTTTGCCGAACTTTTAACGTGACACGCGGTTCCCCGGCAAACTTTAATAACATTTTCACCAAGAGGTTTTAATCTAAATTGATTATAGAAAGTAGCAACACCGTAAACACGACTGAGCGGAATATCGACAAATTCGGAAATATCTTTGAGTGCCGTTTCCGGTAAATAGTTGTAAATACTTTGAATATCCTGTAAGAGTGGGATTAACGCACTTCTATCTTTCGCTTCGTAATGATTAAATATTTCTGTATGCACTTTTTTCCTCGCAATAATTGAGTAGTGTTAGGCTTCATATTAAGTGCCAGATTTTGCGTGAAAGAAATTGTGTTAAAGTTATTTTTTAATGTGATTGGTGAACATTAAAAGTGTAGGTTCTTTATTTTGAAAACATTTTTACCAAAAAAGATAGTTGGTTAACGAATGCGAAATATTTGCAGTGGGTTACAAATTGTATTCGTAAATAAAACAGTTTACTGCTTCTTTACAATTATGAACCATTCTCTAACCGTTTAGATGTTTTATTTTTGCAAAATATCAAAAGGAACTTGGCCATCAGTAAAAATATTTTTAAGTTCGATGGCACAAAACTAACACCTCGGTAAATTGAGGAATAGACTAAACAATAAGTCAGGTATATTAAAATTATGGCAAGTGCAAAAGAACATTACGATAAACTATTAGCCGGCAATTATTCATGGATGTTTGGCGGATCAGAAAATAAGATCACTGAAAATAAAATTTACTTTGAATCGCATGGAATTAAACCTGAACGATCCGGTATTGCAGTTGATTTAGGCGCCGGATCAGGCTTCCAATCGATGCCGTTAAGTCAGATAGGATTTTCAGTAATTGCAATAGATTTTAGTGAAATCCTTTTGTCAGAAATCCGGACAAACAGCAAAGGACAAAAAATTAAGACTGTTAATGACGATCTCCTCAATTTCAAAAAGCACGTACCTGCTAAAGTTGAATTATGCGTCTGTATGGGTGACACGCTTACACATCTTAATTCTCTGGAGGACTTGGAAAAATTATTCAAAGACATCAATGCTGTTCTGGAAGATAAAGGGAAACTTATTCTTTCGTTTCGCGATCTCTCATTCGAGTTAACCGAATTAGACCGCATAATTCCCATGCGGAGTGATGAGACAAAAATATTTACCTGTTTTTTAGAATATGAACAAGATAAAGTAAAAGTCCATGATATTTTATATGAACACACAGGAGAGGGGTGGCAGTTAAAGAAAAGCTTTTATCGCAAACTAAGAATTTCAAGAGATTGGATAATTGCCAAGTTAGTAAGTTTAGATTTTTATATTGAGGTATCAAATGTGAATAAAGGAATGGTTGAGATTATTGCAAGGAAATAGAGTCTGACAAATTATTGATTTTATAGTTGTAAATTTCCCCAAACCTTTTTACGTTTGTTTGTAGTAATTACGAATGTAGGTGGCTTTATTTCTGAGTTAGTGTTATATAGAATAAAAAAAACAATTGTTTGCTTTCTCCCCTTTGTCTCCTACGAAAGACAATTCACTTTAATTAGAAAGCTCCCTAATTTCTTAATTCCCCTGTCTGCGGATCGTAAATAAATTATCTACTTGTTAATAAAAAAAGGGCGTTATGAGAAAACTATTTATTGTTTTGATTTATTTTGTCTTGATTTTACCAATCGCTGCTCAATCAAAAAGTGATTCGTTTTTATATTGGAATGATAGAAAGATTGAGTGGAAAGATTTTCAAGGAATAGCGCCAATCTATGTTAATAATTACTCGTCTGAAATTAAGTATGGAATTGGTTATAGAACATACGATAAAGAGGCAAATGACGTTCAATTTAAGTGGCTTGAAACATATAGTTACATGGATAAAACTTCATCATGGGTAATAGAAAAATATAAGAAACCAGAATTTTTATTGTATAATCAAGTCATTTTTAACATTGCTGAATTATATTCAAGGAAAATGCAGCACGAAATCAATTCTGTTTCCGGTACTATTAATGAGGTAAGAATTAATCTTGACGAAATTCTTAAAAGAATTCAAGAACAATGTAATAATCGTGTAGCAAATTTTGCTGTTTCATCAGAATATGGAACAAAATCAAGAATTGTTGATTATTGGTTTGGGAAAATTGAATCTGAACTAAAAGCTGACGAACGGAATGAATATCCTCCATTTTCAATAAGTGATTGGGGTTACGGTATTACTTTTGACTTTGGTTATGGCATCCTCACAAGCTCAAGTAAAGATTATTTTAGCAATCCCGTAAATATGGCATTTGGTTTTGATATTCAATATAAATCTGCGTTATTTTTTCTAAGAGCGATTGTTGGTTTTAATAAGGTTAAGCAACCTTTTCTAGATGGGAAAGATCTATGGCCGATTGGATTAAAAACAGGATTAGCTGTTGCTGATTTATCGGTAGGATATCCTTTATTATTTGGTAAAAGAATTGTTTTTACTCCATTTATTGGTCTGGGATATATAGAATATTCTTCAATGGATCAATCGGCACCCTATAAAGATTATATATTTGGTAATGTTGCAATGACTTTGGGGGTAAATTGCGATTATATTTTTAATCAGAAAATTGATTTCTTAAATGACGTCTTTTCAATGGGAAAAAGTCATTGGTTAGTAAGAACAAGAATTACAGCAGCGCCTTATAATTTTTCTAATGGAATTAACGGTTGGTCTTATAATTTTACTGTAGGATTAGGGATTTTTGGGAATTCAATTTATAAATAGGTTTCTTTCTGGGTTTAGTGAACAAAACAAATTTATTTTATAAAGGTAAAAAAATATGGAAAAAGTTTTAATAATTATCGGCGCTGCAATCTTCGGGTATCTCGGAATTGCTCATTTGTTCTTTACATTTTTCACTAACAAATTTGAAGCGCGTGATTCTTCCGTCACTAACGCGATGAAGGGAACGTCACCAATTCTAACTAACGAAACTTCGGTTTGGAATGCCTGGATCGGTTTTAATGCAAGCCATAGTTTAGGTGCTATGTTGGTTGCCGGTTTTTATATTCCTCTTGCTATCTGGGACTTTGATGTAATTCAGTCATCTATTTGGTTTTCGCTTTTGCCGGTATTAATCGGATTATCATATCTCACGTTAGCTAAGAAATATTGGTTTAAAATACCTTTTTTCGCTATTCTGATTGCAACAATATGTTTTATCATGGCGGCAATATTAATTTATTTGTAGTAAATGTCCCTTCTAATTAGGGATTTACCTTTTTTGCATTGGCTCTTTCTCCGGCATTCAACTCATTTACCTTGTAGATTCAATCCATTTGTAACGCAGAATATTATTCTGCGTTACGGTTGTTGAAAATACTGAGATGAACAAAGGTTAAATCTTGTTGTTTATTTTTGATAAAATATTTTAGCGGGTACTTGGTTATCTGCAAAAACCTTTTTACGTTTGGTTGTAGTAATAATTAAGAAAGCCGGAGTTATTATTTCTCAGTTAGTGTTACATAGAAAATCTTTATCAAACGGGGTAAATGATCCGTTACTCTTTTCCATTTCATATTTTATCAATCTATTTAATCCGATATGAAAAAATATAGTTTCCATCTATTCGTTTTTATAATGTTTACTTCATTGAATTGTTACACGATTGTTGAGAGAAATCTCCTGTCGAAGGATTATACTTACCTTTATAATAATCATGAGATCATTGGTTTTTGGATTTATAAAACTCCCCAAATGGATGGAATAGAACAAATAAAAAAACTCGAATTCTTTGAGGATGGGACTGTTACCTATTATCCCGATGCGGAATTTCTTAATTCAAGATACATCTCCGGTAAGTTTTCTGTTGATAAAGATACGCTTCGGATAAAATTGAATAACAATTCTCCTAAAGAAGAATTTGTCTATTATATCGATGACGCAACTTTAATCCTAAATAAAATTAAAAGAAAAAAACGCGTAGGTTATCAAATCCAGGGTGATGGTGAAGTCGCCTGGTATAAAGTAATTTTTTAATTTACTTAGTAAAGATGTTCTGGGGAATGTCACCACCAGAAAACAGAATGATTTCTTGACTAATAAAATGTTCATTAATTAAATAAAGGGCGTATTATGTTCAGAAACAAATTGGTTCCCGGTATCATCTTTTTTATATTTTTTTGCAACTATTCATTCGGTCAGTATTCTACAGCATTTAATTCAATGCTCTATCCCCACTCCCTTTCAGCTTCCGGTTTGGGTGAACAGGGCGTTGCCACAAAAAATGCTTTTGATGCGATGCAATACAATCCGGCTAATCTTGTTTATTCAGATAAAATCTCTTTATCCTATTATAGAAATCCCTGGAATTTAACTAATTGGGTTGATTATCAGTTTCAGTCTATAAATGTTATTACTAAATTTGAAAACAGCGGAAGTTTGGGGCTTGCGTATACGTATTGGGATATGGGAAATGTGATTAGAACAACGGCTACTCCGACTGGATATTTCGAGGAAGAAGAGTATCACGCTTATGAACGATCATTAGCTGCCGGATATGCGATGTCTTTAAATGATCGATGGAATATAGGTGGAGCAATCAGATATATTTGGTCGCCTCTTTCAAATAGCCAATATTTGGATCATTTATTATTTAGTTTTGGGACAACTTACACACCCGATAATTTTTCAAAACGTGTGAACATAGGTATTTCCCTGACGAATTTCGGTACACGGATAGAGTATCCGTCCGAATTTGGTATAACTATCGAAGAACAATCAGTAAGTTCACCCCCACCCGCACAATTGAATTTAGGATGCAATGCGCTTGTTGTAACAAATTCTTTTTTTGATCTTAATATTATTATAGGAGCTAAAAAACCGTTAGATAAAATCGGTAATCCGCCTACATTTGGGGAAGCCCAATCCTCTTTTGAATCGCTTCTTAATGATTGGAGTGATTTTCCAAATGATGTTACCGGACAATTGGGATTAAGTTATAACTGGCGTCCACTTTCAATAGGCACAGGCATTTCGTTTTTCCAGGAAATATATTTAGGATATTTTTCCGTTGGTCCAAAAGATCCAATGAACAGTTGTTTGACGCATGGATTCAACATCGGGTTAAAAGGAAAAGGATTAAAAGCTTCGCTTGGATATGCTGGACGCTGGCATAATTACAGAGGAGATTCCGATATGCAGTGGGAATTTCCTTGGGAAACTTTTCAGTTTAGTTTTAGCTCGGATATGAATTTATTTTATAATAACAGCGAAGAAACACAATCTGATGTAAAACCGAAAAACATTATCGTTTCATTAGGAGGTTCTTTCGGTTCCCCGGTTGGAAAGATGAAAGAACATCTTTATAGCACTGAAGCGAAAGTATCTCGAACGATGAAAAACATTTGGTCGATTGAGGCTGACTTTTATATGGATGAGAATTCAGCAATCCTTTCAGCGTTCAAATATTCTAGAATGCAACTGAATATTGATATTTATCAATACCCTTACCCAACATGGGAGTTAAAAATGGGTGTGGAAACTTTTTCACTTGAATCAGGTTACCGGTATCATCCACTCGAAATGTTCCATCCTTTTTTTGTTCAGGCATCAGTGGGACTTATTCGTTTGAATTATGTACTTGAAGAAACATCTCCAAGATATCATTATCAAGCATTTGATGAACTTGCAGTTGGTGTTGTACTTCCCGTAATGGATACAAAGCTGGTAGTTATCCCAAAGCTGGGCCTTATAACATTATTTTTGGATGAACTTCCCAACAGTAAACGACTTGAAGGAAATAATCTATTTCAGTTTGGTTTGAATGTCGGTTATCAACTGTAAAATGACCGCTTACCTATAGCATTATTTGTAACGCAGAATATAATTCTGCGTTACGGTTGTTTTAATGGTAAGGCAAAAAGAGTTAAACTCTTGTTGAAAACCGGAGTCCTTTATTTCTCAGTTTGTGAATTTTACACATTTCCATCATAAATACCTTGAATATCATCGGGAATCCTTACTACCCAAATCCCCTTGGGGATTAAATATTGGTAGATATTTACACACACAATTCCCAAGTCCCGTTAGGGACGAAATATTAAACCTGTTATTTTAATAAATACCTTGAATATTTAAAGCACCATACGTATTATTGTGCGGTTCATTATACGTAAATATGGAGTATGTTATGAATACAAAATTAACTTTGAAGCTGAATAAAAGATCGATCGACCGCGCAAAAAAATATGCTCAAAAAAACAAACAAAGCCTTTCTTTTCTTGTCGAGAACTATTTCAATATGATCTCGGCAAATGAAAACCGGGAAAGAATGGACATTTCGCCCAATGTGATCGAATTATCCGGTATCATAAATCTATCCGAAGAAGTAAATTTAAAAGATGAGTATGGAAAACATCTTACGGAGAAGTATTCGAAATGATAAAATTATTTGTCGATTCCGATATCATCTTAGATTTGCTTGCAAAAAGAGAACCGCACTACATTCATGCTGCGGAACTCTTTACATTAATTGATCGAAAAGCAATAACAGCATATACCTCCCCACTCATATTTGCAAATCTCCATTATCTTCTTAAAAAGTCAACCTCAAATACATACGCGCTTAAAAGTTTGAGAAAATTGAAAACTTTAATAAATATTTTACCAATTGATGAGAAAATAATCGATCAATCTTTAAACTCTGAGTTCAATGATTTTGAAGATGCAATTCAATACTTCACGGCTGTCAATAATGGTATTACTTTGATATTAACAAGAAATAAAATAGATTATAAAAAAAGCAGATCACAATTTTAACCGCTGAAGAATTCTTAAGAACCTGGCAAACTGAATCTTCTAAATAATTTGTAACGCAGAATATTATTCTGCGTTACGGTTTTGATTTAGTGTATCATATTTTGTAAAAGTCATTGTGTTGATTATGGTTAAATTATTGAACCAAAATATTCTTCTCATAGGTTTGGTTATCTAAAAAAACATTTTTAAGTTCGTTTGTACAAATAATAAAAATTTAACCTCAATAAAAAAGGAGCTTTATCGAAAATCTCTACTTTCTTTTTCACACAAATAAAAAAGGAGTAGTTTCATGTTACATTCAAAATCTTTAGCAATAGTTTTTACGTTACTTTTGTGTTTTCTTATTTCTAGTTGTAATAAAAGTAATGTTGTTTCCCCTGACGATCTATCCCCCCAAAAACAATTATCTAAAATTGTGCAAGACGCTAATAATTATTCAACCTTCTCATACTCCAATAACAAATTGTCAAAGTATGAAAACATATTCGATTCAAAATTATTTAGATCAATAACTTTGAACTATGAGGGTAATAATAGGCCTCAAACTGAAAACTATAAATCTGCATTTGGAGATTTATTGAAAAAATATTACTATGACTCTACTTCTAAATTAGATAGTATGGACTTTCTGTTGAAGGATACTTCAAATAATTATATACCGGAAGGACATTTAAAGTATTATTATAATAGTTTAAATCAGTTAATCAAAATGGAACAATACGATGTCGAATATAAATTATTATTTACAACCGAAAATAATTATAATGGAAATGGAAATATAGTTGAAAGTAAATTTTATGATTCAAATGGATTGAGGGAAATTAGTACAAAGACGTATGATAATAAAACAAATCCATGGTATAACTTAAAAGAATGGCTAAATTATGATATATCAAAAAGCAAGAATAATTTATTAAGCAGCAACACAACTTTTAGCAATAATAGTCAAGAAAATACAGTAACGACATATACTTATACATATGATTCAGATGGTTATCCCATATCCAGAATAATAGAGTTTACAAGTAACAAAATAAAAACAACCATCACTGAAACATATGAATATCAATAGCATTGAGATTAAATAAAAGAGATAAATTGTGCAGAAGAGTAGCTATAAAATCAGAGTGATGACCCGGCATGAATTAAATCTCGCTATTGACTGGGCTGCTATAGAAGGTTGGAATCCTGGATCGTACGATGCGGATTGTTTTTACGCTGCCGATCCAAACGGTTTCCTTATAGGATTGCTTGGGGATGAGCCCATTGCAACCATTTCAGTTGTTAAATATGGCGATTCCTTCGGCTTCCTTGGTTTTTATATTGTTAAACCAGAGTATCGCGGTATGGGCTACGGAATTCAGATTTGGAATGCCGGCCTTGAATACCTCAAAGGTCGCACTATCGGCCTTGATGGAGTGCTTGCCCAACAAAGCAATTACAGTAAGTCCGGTTTAAATTAGCTTATAGAAATATCCGGTATCAGGGAATCGGCGGAGGAAATTTTCAAACTGATCCGGAGATCGTCCAATTGTCTTCAATTTCTTTTGATGAAATTTGTGCATATGATAAACCTTTCTTTCTCGGTGATCGAAAACAATTTCTAAACTGTTGGATTAATCAACCCCAAACAGAAGCGCTTGGCATTGTAAAGAATAATAAACTGGTTGGTTACGGCGTAATGCGTCTTTGTAGATCCGGATACAAGATAGGTCCTTTGTTTGCGGATGATCCGGAATTAGCAGAGCGTTTATTCCTATCATTAAAAGCACATGCGCCTGAAACTGCGCCATTTTTTTTGGATACACCCGAAGTGAATGCAGCGGCTGTTGATTTAGCAAAGCGTTATAACATGACCGCAGCATTTGAAACAGCTCGCATGTATGCAGGAAGATGTCCTGATCTGCCGATCAACCGGCTGTTCGGAGTAACAACATTTGAACTTGGCTGAGGAGAATTGGTGGCGGAAATCCTGAATCAGATAATTATAATTTATACAACAAGGACAAAAAAGTAAATGATTAATCTCGAAGAAACCCGCGAACAATTTAGAATAAGCACAGACAAATCACAATTAGACCTCACGGTTATTAGTAACTGGCTCACTAAAGAATCTTATTGGGCAACGAATCGTTCTCTTGAAACTATAAAACTATCTATTGAGAACTCACTTTGTTTTGGTGTTTATGAGGAACAACGGCAGATAGGGTTTGCACGTATCGTTACGGATTATGCTACTTTTGCCTGGTTATGTGATGTTTTCATTCTCAATGATTATAAAGGCAAAGGATTGGGCAAATGGTTGGTAGAAACTATTACAACTCAACCGGTATTGAAAAACCTCCGGTCGTTTATCCTCGCTACCCGCGACGCTCACGGACTATATGAGCGTTATGGTGGATTTCAAACACTTGCAGAGCCAACCCGGTGGATGGTTAGACCAAAAAAATAATCTGCTCTCATGATGCTGTTGTAAAATAGTTTAATATTCTCCCTAAATGAGTTTGTGTAGAAAATTACCATAGACAATATTTTTCTTTACCGTTTGCTAATTCACCAAAACCTCTTTACGTTTGGTTGGCTAAATAATCATTACTAACATTATGATGATGAAATTTATTCTAATATTATTTTTCTCTTTCGTAGTTACGTTCAGCATCTACGGGCAAGGACTACAGCATATCTCTGAAGAAGACTCCACACCGGTTACACCTCAAATCTATAGCGCGCAATTATTTTTCTCATCTCCTATTCTCTCGCTGCCCTTCGCATTTAGTACGGTTCATAACAATTATCCGGAGTCTCTTCATTTAAAATTCGGTTCATCATCAAATCTTAACACAATAATAGAACAAAATCTTGATGTATCGGAAATATGGAAAATCGGAAAGTTAAAGGATGACGAACTTAAGACTCTTAGATCAATTCTTGGTTCTGTGCAACTCGGTGGTGTGGCATATCTTGCATACAAGCATATTAAAAAATATGGGTTAAGATAAAAAAGACAATTGATACAGAATTAATCGGGATAACGGACTTTTTTGCTTAGAGAAGTATATTACACCCCGGATGAATTAAATTAGGAGAAATGATTCCATGAAATACAAGTTTCATCACATTGGAATTCCAACTACAAAATCCTTCGTTGGGGAAAAGTATCTCAAGGATTACAAGTTATATCATGGCGGATATGAAGAAAGTGAATTTGGTATCGAATGGATGCGGTACGAAAAAGAGTGCGATCTTCCCGAAATTGTAAAAACAATACCTCACGTGGCATTTGAAGTAGAAAACATTTATGAAGCGATAGCAGGTCGCAAGGTTATCATCGCGCCGAACAGTCCGTCTGAAGGCAATATTGTAGCATTTATTGAAGAGAACGGAGCCCCGATTGAGTTTATTCAAACAAAGATTCATGTTTAAAAGTGTTATCTTGTACAGAAATATAAATAATATACAAAGGTAAAAAAGTATGGAAAAAATTTTAATAATTATCGGCGCTGCAATCTTTGGGTATCTCGGAATTGCTCATCTGTTTTTTACATTTTTCACTAACAAATTCGAAGCGCGTGATTCTTCCGTAACTAATGCGATGAAAGGAACGTCACCAATTCTTACTAACGAGACTTCGGTTTGGAATGCATGGATAGGTTTTAATGCAAGCCATAGTATAGGTGCACTGCTGGTTGCCGGTTTTTATATTCCTCTTGCTATCTGGTACTTTGATGTAATTCAGACATCAGTTTGGTTTTCGCTTTTACCGGTGTTAATCGGATTAATATATCTCACGTTAGCTAAGAAATATTGGTTTAAAATTCCCGTTATCGCTATTCTAATTTCCACAATATGTTTTATAACGGCTGCAATATTAATTCATATGTAGTATTGCGTAGGTCATTTTACATAAACGAAAAATTGGTTATGAATGCCAATCCCCTTGGGGATTAAATATTGGTAGAAAATATTACAGACACATCCCCAAGTCCCGTCAGGGACGAAATATTAAACCCGCTATTTAAAAAATCCTCAATCCGTTTCCCATTCTAACCGAAAATATCGCGTCCCGATGGGACTTAATTTCGTTTTTCGAATTCATTTTCTACCAATATTATGTCCCTAACGGGACTGGACTTAAATGGTTTTTTCAATCTCTTACAAATTTATGCTGAGAGTAAATTGAACAAAAATTTTTACCGTGTACTTGGTTATCTGCTAAAACCTTTTTACGTTTACTTGTAGTAATAATTAAGAAAGCCGGAGTCTCTTATTTCTGAGTTAGTGTTACATAATAAATCTTTAACGAACGGGGTGTTCTCCTTTCCTCTTGAGGATGCTAAAAATATTGAACTGAGCTTTTTTAATTCTGTTGCATCTCTTTTTTGTAAGGGTGTGTATAGTAAATTAAACTCACCTTCAATCAAAATAACTTCCCAATCTAAATTATCTTTTATAACTAAAACTTAAGCGGGACGTGAATATGAAAAAATCTATTGGCTTTTTATTTCTAATAGTGACATTGAGTATATTTCTTCAGTCTTGTGCCGGTCGAGAATACCTGGTAAAAGAAAATAACAAGTATAACATTTCATACAAATATTCACCATGGACTATAAGTTTTCCGATAGGCAATTATCAGTTTAAGTATGATAAAAACACTTCGGATGATGCGTCATGTTACTATCTGTTTACAAATAATGAAAATAATTTAATTGTTTCCTTCTACCTTGAGCCTGCAAAAAAATCCGAGGATGCAACAAGTTATAGGGATCAAACTTTTTCAACATTAAAATATTTATATCCGAAGGTAGAACACGTTATTAAAACTAATCTTAGGGACTGTTCTGTGGTTGAGTACTATATACCTGAACTCTACAGCGAAAAAATAAACCAGCAGAATATGAATGCCCACTTTGTTAAAGATGGGCTCTGGTTTGATCTCCATATCTCAAAAGTTAATTTCCATGAAAGCGAAAGAGAAACTTTTTACAACTTTTTGAAATCAGTTAGTTTTAGTCCCGCTAAAATGGAGGGAGCAATCGTTTCATCTCCCGACTCATTAAAAGAAGCACAGTTAAGTTTTATGGAAAAAGCTAGCGCTTACTATTTGTATCATGATCTTGATAATGCCATTAAGTATTATCAAAAGGTTTTAGATATTGAAATGGCTAATAATCTTTTAGAAAAGAAAATGTGGTATGTATTGGTTGATAATCTCGGTATGGCTTATGGAGTAAATGGTGATTTAAATAAGGCAAGATCAATATTCGAATACGGTTTATCAAAGGATGCGTCATATCCATTGTTCTATTATAATATAGGCTGCATTTATGGTGAAAAGGGAGATTTAGATAGTTCAATTGTATACTTGAAATTGGCTTTTGACCGGAAATATAATACTTTAGAAGGTGAAGATATGCCTAACCCTAAAGATGATTCTTCTTTCCAAAAGTTTATTAATGATGATAAATTTAAAAAATTGTTAAAAGAACTTTATCCTGATTAAAAGTAATTTACCAACTGCAGTTGTGTATCGTTGTTTTTTCGGAGCAGATATTTTTCTTCCCCGTTTGTTAATTTCCCTAAACCTCTTTACGTTTGGTTGTAGTAATAATTAAGAAAGCCGGAGTCTTTATTTCTCAGTTAGTGTTACATAGAAAATCTTTACCAAACGGAGCGGTATCCTCTCCCCTTTTATATTCTGTAATAAATTGAATTGAAAATGATAAATTATGACTAAGAAATACTTATCAAATCTCTTTAAGACCTATCAAAAAGGCGATGCAAGAGAAGAATCTTATTACAAACATCTTGCAGATTTTATTACGGAATTTTCTGAAGCCCAAAGGAAAAAGAAAATTGATGTGACCATTCTCCCTAAGCAAACAGAAGCCGGTAATCCCGATTTTAGAATTTGGGATGGAAAGCAAAAGATCGTCGGTTACATTGAGGCAAAAGACTTAGGCGTTGATCTTGATAAAATTGAAGATTCCGAACAACTTAAAAGATATTTGTCAACTTTCCCGAATGTTATTTTAACCAACTACACTGAATTCCGTTTATATAGAAATGGTGAACCCGTTGATAAAATATCAATTACTCGTCCTTTTATTATAAAGAAACTTTCCACTGTTCCCCCGCTTGAAAACGAAGATAAATTATTCGAATTGCTATCACGATTCTTAGATTTCTCACTTCCAAAAACTTACACCGCAAAAACTTTAGCTGTTGAACTTGCAAAAAGAACAAGATTCTTGAAAGATGAGATTGTAAGTGAAGAATTAAAACTCGGTACAAAATCAATCCAGGGTTTTTATGAAGCGTTTAAGGAGTTTTTAATAGCCGGAATAAGTGAAGAAGAATTTGCGGACCTTTATTCCCAGACTATTACTTATGGCTTGTTTGCAGCGCGTCTTCGGGCTGAAAAACATTTTAATAGAAAACTTGCTTATTCATTTATTCCTAAATCTATTGGAATATTAAGAGACATTTTCAAATTCATTTCTTTAGATGACCTGCCACAGCAGATGGAAATTATTATTGATGATATTGCTGATGTACTTTCCGCTGCTGATGCAAAAAAGATTCTCGATCAATATTATCACGAAGGAAAAGGAAGCGACCCGGTATTACATTTTTACGAAACATTTCTTTCGGTTTACGATCCGGCAACACGAGAAAAACGAGGAGTTTATTATACACCTGAGCCGGTTGTTTCTTTTATTGTCCGCTCTCTTCATCTATTACTTAAAGATAAATTTAATATGTCCGATGGACTTGCTTCAAAAGATGTAACACTTCTCGATCCCGCAGGTGGAACACTTAGTTTTCTGGCTAAAGCAATTGAAATAACTGTGGAGGAACTAAAAAATAATTATGGAGCAGGCATTGTACCTGCATTTATAAAAGAAAGGGTTATCGAAAATTTTTATGCATTTGAACTAATGATGGCTCCTTATGCAATCGGACACATGAAGATGTCCTTTCTTTTGGAAGAACTCGGTTACCGGATGGAAGACGATGAGCGTATAAAATATTATTTAACAAATACGCTTGAAATGAAAGAACTTGATGAAACTAAATTTCCGGGGATGTCGTCACTCTCCGCCGAAAGTCACGAAGCTGGAAAAGTGAAAAAGCAAGTTCCTATTCTTGTTATTCTTGGCAATCCCCCTTATTCGGGGCATTCATCAAATACCGGTGAATGGATTTCTAATGTGATAAAAGAGTATTATCAAGTTGACGGTAAACCTCTTGGTGAAAAAAATCCTAAATGGTTACAAGATGATTATGTAAAATTTATCCGCTTCTCGCAATGGAAAATTGACGAAGCCGGTGAAGGCGTTCTTGGTTTTATTACTAACCATAGTTATCTCGATAATCCGACTTTTAGAGGTATGCGCCAATCTCTGATGAACAGCTTTGATGAAATTTATATTCTCGATCTTCACGGAAACAGTTTGAAGAAAGAAAAAGCGCCAGACGGAAGCAAAGATGAAAATGTTTTTGATATTCAACAAGGTGTTGCTATTGCATTTTTTATTAAGCATAAAGATGTAAAGAAGAAACAGATATATCATCGTGAAATTTTTGGATTGAGAGAAACTAAATACGATTGGCTCGAAAAACACGATATTAAAAACGTAAAATGGAATAAGATATTTCCTCGTCCCGAGTTTCGTCTTTTTATTCCAACTGATAATAAACTGGCAAATCACTATTACTCTTTTTTTAAGATCACTGAAATATTTCCCGTTAATAGCGTCGGAATAGTTACTGCAAGAGATTCTTTAACAATAGGTTGGAATAAAGATGAAATATGGAAACGTATTCAAAATTTTTCCCGACTTAAAACTGAGTTGGCTAGAGAGACATATCAACTTGGAAAAGATGCTAGAGATTGGAAAGTTGAGTTTGCACAAAAAGATTTAATAGACAGCGGATTAAATAAAAATAAAATAGTTCCGGTTTTATACCGCCCCTTCGATTGCCGTTTTACTTATTACACCGGTAATTCACGTGGCTTTCTTTGTATGCCGCGTGAAGATGTTATGCAGCATATGTTAGAAGAAAATATAGCTTTATGTATTGGAAGACAAAGCAGTGTAATAGGTTCGGATAATTATGACATCGTTTTTATCTCAGAACAAATCGTTGATTTTAATTTATTTCGTCGCGGTGGCGAATTGGTTTTCCCTCTCTATATTTATCGTAAGCCGAAAGCAGCGCAAAAGAAAAAAACAGCAGCTCTTACACAATTACTTATTTTTGAACCTGATGTAGAATATGAAGCAATATTGCCGAATATTTCCCAAGAAGTAAGGAAACTATTGCAGGATAATTTTGATTTACCATTTTTAAATCCATTGGATGGAGAGAAGAAGATTGAAGGGTTCGGTTCCAAGGATATTTTCTATTACATCTACGCGATTCTTTACTGTACTACTTATCGTACAAAATATGCAGAATTTTTAAAAAGAGATTATCCACGTATTCCGTTTACTAAAGATTATAAATTATTTATGCAACTTGGTAAGCTTGGCAAACAACTTGCGGATTTACACTTGCTGCATTCAGACGATTTAGCAAAAACTTTTTCCAAATTTCCGTTTACGAAAATTAATAAAGTGGAAAAGCTCAAGTATGAAGATGAAAAAGTTTGGATAAACGATGAGCAATATTTTGATGGAGTAGAAGAAAATGTTTGGAAGTATCAAATCGGCGGTTATCAAGTTTGTGAAAAATGGCTAAAAGATCGTCAAGGAAGAACTTTAATCTTAGAAGAAATACAAACCTATTGTAAAATTGTAACTGCCCTTTCTAAAACAATTGAATTGCAAAATGAAATAGATAAGTATTATGAAAATGTTGAGAAAACGATATAATAATTTTATTCTCGTTTTTCCCCGTTTGGTAATTTCCCTAAACTTTTTTACGTTTGGTTGTAGTAATAATTAAGAAAATTGGAGTCTTTTATTTCTGAGTTAGTGTTACATAGAAAAACATTTGCAAGCGAGGTTTTGCCATCTCCCCTTTTATATACTCATAAAATCACTTTAGCTATTTCCAAAAGGTCTACACAATTAAATAGCACCTGCCTAAGTTTAAAAATACGTTGGATAGTATTTTGTAATGGAGTGTTGACGATGTAGAATATTTTATTGAAAGTATAAGAAATAAAACAAATAATAATGTTATAGTGAGAATATAGTGCCCAGGCTGCCATGTGTACTGTATGGAATTAAGGCAGTATAATTAATAGTTAGGTGCTAATTAATTCATTTCAATAATTTAATAGGAGAAAAAAATGATAAAAAGTAATGATTATTCTTATAACCCAACCAATTTTATATATGCTTTTATTAGTTTTGGAATTGTATCAATGAGATTAATATTAATCATTTTAACTAGTGTACTCATTATCACTTCTAAATTTGAAAGTAAGATTGTAATTACAATTTCTATTTTATTGACAATAGCTTTAGATCATTATGACGGTGTGTTTTTTAAGAAATCAGCCTTAAACTCGTTTGCATATTGGAGAATAGGTAGACGATTACTAGATTCAATTACCGATAGAATTATTGTTCAAATAGGTTGTATTTCGTTACTTATTATTGATAGCAATTTCTTAATCTTTTATCTAATAATTCTTGTCCGTGAGATAATAATAAGTGGTTATTGCTCGATACAATTTCGAAAAAATATCCTATTATATCCTCATTTCTTTGCAAAACTATCAAGTGCTTTTATTGGTTTGATCTGTTTGTTTTACATTAATTCCTATTTAGATGTTGCCACTATAGTAGCCGCTTCAATGGTATTATTTAGTATCTTAGCTTTTCGAGATTATCAAATAAGATACAATTCAATTACCCTAAAGTATAAAACAAAGGATATTAAAGAATTAACTGAGGTATTCTGAGATGAAAATATTTGGTAAAGAGATAAAACTTAAACCCATTGAATATTATAGGCCTCGTTATAACGTAATAATAATCGGAAGTGCCTTAATCAGTCTTGTAGTCTTTGCATATTTCTTAATTCTAACGATGAATGGGATTATTGAAATAAATACAAAAGATGCCCCCTCCATATTTAACCCATTAATAAATTTTTGGTGGGGCATTATGCTAAGTTTTTTATTTTTAATTTTTTTGTTTAATTTTTTTGGTGGCAATAAAGAACCAGTCGAAATCGCAGGAAATGTTCTTTACAATCCCTCTGAATTTAAATCCCTTGTTTTATTAATAATTTCGACAATCTTATTTGTATTATTAGCTGCTATTCCGATTTTATTTCTCGGAGGTGCTCAAATTTCATGTTTTGGATCAATGCTCATCACTATGTGTGGTTTAATAGTAGTTGTTACGAATTCGAAAGGTATTCGAATAACTTTTATGATAATTTGTTTGGTAATTTACTGGTTTTCATCATTTTACTTTGTTCCTATTATTATTAAAGATGACAACTTTTTTCGTATCAGTTACAATTTAGTTATGATTCTAACTGTTTTAATTACTTTTTTCCTTACATGGAAAGGAAAAACCATGTTTGAATTCGGAAAAAATAGTGAACCTAAGGGTTGATATTAATCACCACCTAACACGTAATTCAAGTGACCACGTCTTCGACTTTGTCTTTTGATTAAGTTATTAGGTTTAGCTTTCAGTGTTGATTTGTTGTTTAAAGTTGATTTGTAAAACAACACTGTTTTATTAATAAAAAATTTGCTTACAAAACCGATATTGTAGTAATGGATCTCGGCTTTAAAACAATACTTATAGGGTTCAATCAAAATAAGGAAATTTTCAATTATGAATAAGCTAGTAGTTATTTTAATAGTAATTCTTATTCCTGGTATTGTATCTGCTGTTATAAGTGATAAAATTACTGTTCACTCAAAATGGGATTCATTTAAATATGGGCTATATTCTGTGGTCTTTGGAATTACTATATATTCATTTCTTCAGATCATTCTATATTCAAGTAACATTATTTCAGCTTGTTTTTCAAATAATATGATTTGGAATAATTTACAAATGTGGAATGTTATCACCTCGGAAGCTTATGATGTCCCTGCATCAGAGGTAATATTTGCAACTATATTATCCGTGCCAATTGCATTTCTTTTTTCTTGGCTAATAAATTTTAAGCTTTTTAACAAGGTCGCAAAATATTTAAGAATTACTAATAAATATGGTGATGAAAATTTATTTTCTTATTATTTAAATGCAAAAGAAATAGACTGGCTATATGTTAGAGACCCATCAAATAATCTTACTTATCAAGGTAGGATTATGACTTATTCAGAAAATACTGACATTCAAGAAATAGTTCTTTCTGAAGTGACAGTTTATCGTTATGAAGATTCTGCAGAACTATATTCATTACCAACAATCTATTTGACAAAAAAACTTGGTGAATTTATTATTGAAGCTATACCATCAGAAAACTTAGGAATATACAATGGAAAAGAAACCGCTAACTGAGGGAACGATAAGAGGTGCAGTTAAAGGTAATACTGCAACTCCTAATAAACCAAATTTAAAACCCATAAATCCACCACCGCCTCCAAAACCTAAGAGTAATGAGGATAATACTAAAAAGTAACCCTAATCTGCAATTCTACCCGACCGCTTCTTCGAATCGGTCGTAGTGAGTTATTTGGATTTAGCTTTTCAATGCCGATTGTTCTTAAAAATGTGTTTGTAATACTAAACTGATTTATTTTAAATAAAGTTGCGTTGATACTTCCATCATTGTTTTTATGATGGCGTACTCAACATAAGTCATTATACAATTATAATATGAAAAAATATCTGGCATATTACTCTTTAGACGATTTTGTTATTGTCAGAGAACTAAACGATTCTGAATATTTATCATACAAAAGTATACGAGAAGATATTTTATTATTTCTCAGTCTTGAAGAACTTTTTGAGTTAGTAAAACTCAATATTTATGAATTCTGGAAGACTCTTGTTGATATCACTGAAAAGTATCGTTTAAGAATGATATTAACTACAGACGAGATTCATGATCCAGCAATCATTCTTAATCAAAAGGTTGCAAATATTCTTACATCCTTTCGAACCTATGATGATCATATAAGAAAAAATCTATCGTCAAAGTATGTTGACAATGGAGAAGCTTTAGCATTCTATAAAAAAGAGTGTAATAGAATCTACGATAATTACTTTGGCTATCGTTTTTTATATAAACTAAGAAACTATGTTCAGCACGTTAGTTTACCAGTTCATTTGATTAATTATAATTCTAAAGTTGTGGATGATAAAATACTTACTGTTGTTGATCCAATCATATTAAAAACAGAACTACAAAACTATGACAAATGGTCAACAATGACGGAGGAGATAAATAATCTTACTGAGGAAATAAGTATAAAGCCAATTATAAATGAATTCTTACATGCTCTTTCCATGCTACACCAAAGTATAAGGTTTTATTTTCAGATCGAATTAAGCAAAATTCTTCCAAAAATAAATATGATAATCGGAGATTGTGATAACCACTATAAATTAAAATACGGTTTTCTTGGTAGGGACTTCGATCTTATATTTTTTATAGAAAAAGATGATGAAGATAAAATCATTTCAAAGATATGGTTTCCTCGATCAAGACTTACGAGATTAGAAAAATATAAAATGCATAATATATTTAATAAAGAATTTGTTAATACTTACTCAGCATCGATTGATTTTCAAAAAAAGATATAACATCCCATCGAATCGTATGTATAATGTGTTTGGCTCTGACAAATTTATAAAGTTGTTTTGTCAGTAAGAGTAACTTGAGTAATAATAGTTGTAAGTATAGTGTAATAATCAGCGCTTTAGTTACCTCTCTGTTATAATTTTTAATTACTCACTCCTTAAACCCCGTCCACGAACCGCACTCCCTGTTCTCTGTTCTGTGGAATTTACATAAATCATTTTTTTAGTTCGTGTAAATTCGTGCAATTCGTGTCCGGTTTTTTCTTTCTATTCCCCACTTTCCGTCATTGCATTCATTTTTAATGAGTGTGTAAAAATAAATGTGTAAATGGAAAAAGGAAATCATAAGAACGCCCCAATTCTGTCATCAAAAATAATGGAGAATTGAGAGATAACAAAAGCCCAATTAGGGATTGGGTTAACCCA
>Ga0172379_10004447_pt1 | contig 20697 bp, 17 predicted proteins | sample GrowelOW334metaG_FD_119756 | JGI IMG/M metagenome (GOLD analysis project Ga0172379, IMG submission 119756) | Groundwater microbial communities from an aquifer near a municipal landfill in Southern Ontario, Canada - Groundwater well OW334 metaG | ecosystem: Environmental > Aquatic > Deep...
ATTTGACTTATTTCATAACATACTGTATATCATAGTCAGGTTCTTTGTTGTAAATGATCTAAAAAGGAGGGAACGATGAGTACCTTGCGTAAAGACAAGACCGGAGCTGAAATTGAAATTCGTTTGATCCATCCGGATGATGAGGGGCGTTTGCGCTTTTTCTATGAAGGTTTGAGCGATGAAACGATACGATCTTTTTATCGGGTTACCGGACGCAGAGAGTATTTCATCCAGAGATCCGTTATCATACAGGAGTGCAATGTGGATCTTAAAGAACATCTGTATATGGTTGCGATCCATGATGATGAGATAGTCGGACTTGAAACGCTGATCCGGACCGACATGCCTTCGGAATATGAAATAAGCCACCTTATTTCCGACGAATATCAAAGTCGAGGCATCGGTTCGATCCTTATGGAAGAAACGCTCAGCTATGTAAGAAAGTATTGGCGGAGGCATTTTACCATCACTGCGGAAACGGCGTTATCAAATTATAAGGCGAAAGGATTTATGAAAAAATTTGGTTTCGCCGTGAAAAATTCGGAAAGAGGAGAGATTTCTTGGGTCTATAAGATCTCGTAAATGTAAAATAAACCCTGCACGAAAGCGCGCAGGGTTTTTTGTTGCCCGTCCCTAATAATGATACTTTTGCGGACACAATAAAGACACCTGCCGCAAATTGTATTATAATGGAGATTAAAGCTATTCATTATTCATTAACCATAAAAGTTGTATCATATGAATCATATTGAAGGTATTCCTCAACAGCAGGAAATTGAACCGTCGGAAAAAGAAGCGATCTTGAAGCAGGTTAATAGGCTGTTGGACGGATGTTCAAAAGAAGAGCTCTCAAAACAAGAAAAGAACGTGCTCGACGATAGGATCGCTGAAATGAAAAGGGAGGACTTGCTCAATTTGACGATGGACATTCAGCAGTATTTGAATGAGCAAAGAAACGAGTTGGCGAGCGAAAATACCTATCATCGAATTGCTACGGTACACGGTGCGGCATGTTTCAGACTGGAAGAAATGGACAGCGAAAAATAATTATTAGTAAGCGATATTTTTATGGATGTATTTTTTTCCTTGTTGATCGTTTTCGTGTTTCTTTTGATAAGCCTCAAACAGATCAACCAATACGAGAGAGGCGTGAAATTTACGATGGGACGCTATACCGGCATCATGGAACCGGGATGGAGGATCGTTGTGCCAGTATTCCAAACCTATCGAAATGTCGACATGCGCGTGAAAGCGGTCGACATTGCCGATCAAAAAGCGATCACCCGCGATAATGTTTCCGTGACCGTGAATGCCGTTTTGTATTACAAAGTGCTCGGACCGGAAAAAGCGATCATTGAAGTGGAAAACTTTTATTTTGCCATTTCGCAATATGCGCAAACCACGATGAGAAACATAGTCGGCGAAGTAACGCTGGATGAACTGCTTTCGAGCCGCGAAAAGATCGCGGATCGGATCAAAGAGATCATCGAAAAAGAATCCGAAGCCTGGGGACTCCGGGTGAATAACGTTGAACTGAAAGATATTTTCCTCGCGGAATCAATGGAACGAACGATCGCGAAACAAGCCGAAGCGGAAAGGGAAAAGCGCGCGGTTATCATCAATTCGGAGGGGGAGCTTGCCGCTTCGCAAAATATGGCGCAAGCCGCCGCTACATTAAGCGCCGTTCCGGGAGCGATGCATTTGCGTACCCTTCAGTCCATTAACGACCTTTCATCGGATCAATCAAACACCGTCGTATTTACGATCCCTCTTGAGATATTAAAAGCATTTTCGGGATTTAAGACGAAAGAGTAAAGAAGCAGTAAAAACAGCGTTCTCGTGAACGCTGTTTTTTTGTGTAAGAAAAATTTCTAATATCTAATTCCTAATTCCTAATAAAAATCCTAATGTCTAAATTTTAATATATTCGTCGTCATTGGAAATTAGAAATTAGTAATTAGAAATTTTTTTAGCTTCTTATTTCTGAATCATCAACTTGCTTATCAAGTTTCCCTTGATCACCAGATCGGATGCATTGGTCGCCTTTACTTCTTCGTCGTACATGGCTTTACAATCGGAAAGAGGTATAGCTGTTTGTTCCGGCATTTTTAAGCATTGCCCATTTTCAAATGCGCCGCCTTCAGTGAAATTTTTGTAGGCGATCGTCTCCGTCAGTATTGCGGTGATCGCGCGCGAGTAGGCATTGCGGAGGGTTACGCGGTGGTTTGTTCCAAGGAGGTCGCGGCCGAAAAGTCTGGAAGTCGGGGAGATCCCCATGAGATTTGCAATAGTCGGATAAAAATCCAAATGGCTTCCCGGGACATGATATGTTTTTGCGGGAAGTTCGGAACCGAGAATAATAAACGGTACCGCTCCGCCGATGCTTGAGCGAAGTTCGGGAAGGATCTTGCTGGTCGAAGTTCCCATTATATCGCCAAGCATGGTTTGTGTACCGTGATCGCCGTAGACAGCGATGAGAGAATTATCGTATTTGCCGGCTGACTTCAACCCATCGATGAATTTTCCGAGCGCTTGGTCGGAATAATGAACGCTTTGCATGTAGTTTTTTTGCAATTCGTTGTACGGCGAATCTTGAGGAAAGTCCAGGGCTTGGAATTTTTTCGGTATGGTGAACGGCGTGTGCGAGGTCAAGGTAATATACGTCGCCATGAAAGGCGATTCAAATTCCTCCATTTTCTGCAAGCCTTGCATAAAGAAATTTTCATCATCGAGACTGTCGAAGGCTAAATTCTTTGGAATAACGAAATCAGTTTTGCTATAGCTCCGATCATAACCGAGACCCGGGTAGATGTTCGAGCGATTCCAAAAGGTTGGAACGTCCGCATGCAAGGCGTAGGTGTGATAGCCGTTCTGCTTGAGCAGAGAAGGGAGGGCCTGGTACTTGTTGTGCGCAAAATCTATGAACGCAACCGTATTGGGAAGAGAATAGAGAGAATTCAGAGTAACGAACTCGGCATCCGCGGTATTGCCCGGACCGACTTGCGTATAATAATTGTCAAAATAGAGCCCTTCTTTTGCCAGCTTGTTGAGATTCGGCGTTATTTCTTCGCCGTTTATTTCTTCGAACAGCACTTCCGTTTCAAGCGATTCGAATTGGACGATGATGAGGTTTTTTCCGCTTGCCGCACCGAAGTATCTTTCGGTCTTTGGTCCCGGATTCGCATCTTTCCACTCCGTCACCAGAGCAATATCATCGGCTGTGAGTTTTGTACTTCTGAATATAAGACCGATAACATCTCCAGCGAAATAATTGAAAATGCCTGTTCGCTGCACCTCGTAATTCGGCGAAAATACAAAGCTGTGCATTTCCCGGATCGTTTGAGGAAAATGACTGAGTTTTTTCCACCCCTCGCCGCTACCGAAGATCACCGTTCCATAACCTAATAGGCCGATCAAAACGATGCCGACGGCAAAGAGAGTCTTTTCTTTTTTATTGTGGAGCGTTTCTGTCACGAGCCCGCGTTTTTCGAGGTACACCGCCGCAAAGATAACAAGAAATTGCAAAAGAAAAATCATCATCGACGGATCGATAAGAGTATAGATCGTACCGGCTTGATCTCCTACCTGTCCGGCATACTTCAGCGCCGACGCCTGCATGAATCCGCCGAAGAAGGAAAAATAAAGATATTGAGAAATAAAAAGAGCGGCGACAGCGATCGAAATGATACAAAGATATCCATATCTCCACCATCGCGGAAAGAGCACCGACGGCGCGTACAAAATGACGCCGAGCGCAAAAGTGGCGAACATGAATTGGGAGAGAAAAGGGTTATTATGAAGTCCTACCAGTACATTAAAGATCTGATTCTGCGCCACAAATAAGACCGCGAGCGAAAGAGGAAGAAATATGAAGGAATTGCGTGAAAGTATTTGTTTCATGGTGTTAAGTATAGCAAAAAATACATCAAATCGAAACAAAGAGCAAGTCAAAAACCGACAATAAATTTTAAATAATTGACGAATAAACCCCCAGACCATGTCAGGGGGTTTTACTATCAGATCACCATCTTCTGAAAGGAGGGCATCTTTTTTCGGATTTTACGTGATGAACATCCTTTTTTTTGCAGAAGAGGCATTCTTCGACATCAAAAAAGTGTTCGTACTTGTCCGGATTGCTGGCGTCATTCCCGCTCTTGAGACGATAGCGAATTTTTGCTCTTGACCCGCATGCGTCACATTTTTGATACATCGGAACACCGAGGGTGTCGATAAGTAGGAAAAATGGGATGAGCGATACGGCAGAGAAAAAATCCGTCTCAAGCAGCATATTGAAGTGTGTCGGCGTAACCGCGCCCAAAAGCGCGATGATGTTAGCAAGTATGAGCAAGAGATAGGTGCATCCCAAGAGGAATGTCAGCAGTCGTAATCCGCGTTTCAAAGTATCCATGTTGTTTCTCCTTCTTTCGTCGCGCCCGCTTGTCGAAGGGCGCGGCGAGATTCTGTAGCAAAGATCCAATTTCTTTTTAACATAAAAAAGCGAAAAAAGTCAAATTTTAGTCGTTGACACTTGTGGTCCAATGTGATTATATTGTCGTAGAACTTTGAAATTTTCGAGACAAAATCGATCTATAAAAGGAGGTATCAATGGGTGCCATAACAACTTACTTCAAAGACTTCGGCGTACTCAAAGAAACGCACAAGGCCTTCTGGGGTCTTCAAACGATCAATGTGCTGGATGCAACTTTTGAATTTGCATTCAGTATCATTATTACGATCTTCCTGTCAAAAACGATCGGCTTTACCGATCAAGAAGCGGGATATGCCATCACCATCGTCGGCGTTGTCAGTTCCATCACTTTCTTTTTCATCGGGCCGTTCGTTGACTGGCTCGGCATCAGAAAAGCGATCTTCATCGGGCTTGTTGCGATGTTCATTTTTCGCTCGGGTCTTGTCTATTGCGCCTTTACACCCGATATTCCTTATCGCGGTGTGGTTACGCTCGTGATGATCTTTCTTTCCGGTGTGCCTGCGGCAATGCTCGGTACGATCTATCAGATTGGCAATCGACGGTATACGACGGAAAGATCGCAAGCGGCAGGATTTAATATCTGGTATATTGCGATGAATATCGGAGCGATAGCTTCCGGTCTGCTCGTAGATTATATCCACAAAACGCTTTCATTGCCGTTTGAGTGGGTCCTTGTGTTCGGACTTGGTACGACGATAATTACTATTTTTGTCGCCTTGATCACGGTAACGACCAACGAACAACTTGTTGGAAAAGATGAAGAACAATGTGCACATAAGTATATTGAGCTGGAAATTTTGAATCAGAAAGAGAAAGATTACCTTGATAAATTACGTCGTTTAGTTATGTTTGGGACCCTCGGTTCATTATTAGCTTTTGCTCCTATAGCGATATTGATTATTTATCATTATTTGCCAAATTTTGCTTTTGATGCCAGGTTAGCTATCGCTATTTGGATCGGAGTATCCCTCATGATATCTTTTGGGTATACTCTAGCGATCAAGCACCGTATTTTAAATAAAAAACGGTGTGCGAGAAATGAAGCCTTGTTAAAAGTTCCTGTCATATCGGAAGCATCAAATACGGAAGAAAAAAAATCGAAAGGATTAAAAGAAGGTCTTGCATATGCAAAAAACGTCATCATCGCACCTGCATTCGTACGAATGCTTGCCGCGCTCACACTGCTTGTCGGCGTTCGCGCCGCGTTCCTTTACACGGGACTTCTGATGCCGAAATATTGGTATCGGGTCATTGGCGAAGGTGCGCAGGTAGGATGGTTAAATACCATCAACCCGGTTATTATCGTCCTTGGCGTTCTATTGCTCGTACCTATCATCAATAGATATGATACTTACAAAATGCTGGTCTGGGGAGCTTTGCTTGCCGCTATGTGTTTCGTACCGCTTGCTGTGCCGTGGTATTATATCAGCGACAATATTGTTGTTGCCTACTACATAATGGCCGTTGCTTCCATGATATTTCTCTCATTCGGAGAAATGATGTGGTCTCCGCGATTGTCGCATTATATTGTTTCTGTTGCTCCGAGCGGGCAAGAGGGAACATACAGCGCTTTCGCATCGCTCCCGTGGTTCGTGGCAAAAACGATCGCGGGCGGATTATCCGGCGTGATGCTGGCGAAATGGTGTCCCGAGTTCATCGTCCAAGGCGGTGTGAACGTGCCGATACAAAAAGTACTGATCACACAAACCTTGCCGTACTGGCAAACTCCTGAAGCGCTCTGGCTCATTTTGGGCATCATTGCGATCATCGGACCGATCATCATGCTCTTTTTGAAAGATTGGTTTACTGTTGGAATGAAACAGAAAGTATAACCCTTCGATATTCTCAGGGTAACCCTTCGATATTCTCAGGGTAAAAAAACAAGGCGCTCCGATTGCTCGGGGCGCCTTTCTTAATTTTTGTGACTTTACAGACTTGGACTTTGACTTCGTCAAATCCAAACATATGCAATTACCAGATGGAAACGCGTTTTTCCGGCGGAAGATACATGATATCTCCTTCTTTTACGTCGAAAGCATCATAAAAACCTTGCTGATTGACCAGCGTTCCGATCGTGCGGAATTTATCCGGCGAATGCGGATCGTTTTTTATGAGATTGATCTCAGCATTTTCCCTCATCTTATCTTTCCAAACTTGCGCAAAGCCGATGTAGAATCGTTGGTCTCCGGTGATGCCGTCGATGATCGGTGCCGGAGTTCCCGCAAGGGCAAGATGATAAGCTTTGAAGGCTATCGCTGCGCCGGAATTGTCGGCGATGTTTTCTCCCAGCGTCAGTTCGCCGTTTATGCGATATCCTTTTACCGGCTCATAGGCATTGTATTGAGAGACAAGAGCTTTTGTTTTCTCGGCGAATTTTTCGCGATCTTGCGGCGTCCACCAGACGCGCAGATTGCCCATGCCGTCATATTGGCTTCCTTTATCGTCAAAACCATGGCTGATCTCGTGCCCGATAATGACGCCAATGCCCCCGTAGTTCACCGCGTCATCCGCCTGAGGGTCAAAGAATGGCGGTTGCAGGAGTGCAGCAGGGAAGACGATCTCATTCAGAGCGGAATTGTAATAGGCATTCACTGTCTGGGGGAACATGTGCCATTCATCGCGATCGACCGGTTGGCCGAGTTTTGACGTGTTTCGATCGTAATCAAACATATTTGATCGCATAACGTTTCCGACCAAGTCATCCGCTTTGATCTCAAGCGCGGAATAATCGATCCATTTTTTCGGATAGCCGATCTTCGGCGTAAATTTTGCCAACTTATCCAGAGCTTCTTTTTTTGTTTCCGGACTCATCCATTCGAGTTTGTCTATGCTCTGTCGATAGGATTCCAAAAGGTTTTTGACGATATTTTCAACGCGATCTTTGTTGTCCGGTGAAAAATATTTTTCCACATACAGTTTTCCGAGATCTTCTCCGAGCGCGCCCTCAACCAGCGATACGCCGCGCTGCCAACGAGGTTTGTTCTCCGGCACACCCGAAAGAGCGGTTCCGTAGAATGAAAAACGTGCGTTAACGTATTCTTTTGAGAGATAGGGGGCATAGTCCGAAATCAAGTGAAAACGAAAGTATGACCGCCATACGGGAATCGGAGTGTTGTGCAAGACGTTATTCAAGCCGGCAAAGTAACTCGGCTCGCTGATGATCACGTACGTGATCTTACCATCAAGTTCTGCCGATGATAAAAATGCTTTCCATCCAAGCTCGGGCGCAAGCGAATCAAGCTGCGAAATTTCAAATCGGTTGTACGTTTTAACCGGATCGCGGAGCTCCGTTTTTGTCCACTGAATTCGTGCTAGTTTCGTTTCCAATGAGACGATCGCTTCTGCATTCTCTGCCGCATGTTTATCTCCGGACATCGCGAGTATTTTTGTCACATACTCGCCATATCCGTCGAAGATCTTTTTGATCTTGACATCGTGCGACAGATAATAGTCGCGATCAGGCAAACCGAGACCGCTTTGTTCCATATCAACGATATATTTCGTCGCATCTTTGCTATCCTGATGCACTCCAAATCCGTACGGAGCGGTTACGCCGATCTTGGCGAGATGAGCGATAATATCCGGAAGTTCTTTTTTGGTTTTTATTGCATCAATGTCGTTCAATTCGCTCCGTAGCGGTTCCAGTCCGATCGCATCAATGCTGGCTTCATCCATAAAACTTGCATAAAGGCTGGAAATTTTTTGAGACTCTTGATCTTGACCTTTTGCCGCAGTTTCAACGATCTCGCGCAATGCTTTTTGTGCTTTCTCTCGAAGTATGTTGAACGACCCCCATGAGGCTTTGTCGGCCGGAATTTCCGTCGCATCAAGCCATTTGCCGTTCACGTAGCGATAAAAATCGTCCTGTGGACGAACTGACCTGTCAAAATTTTGAGTGGCAATTCCCGATGTTGGAGTAACGGTTTTAACAGACGATACAACAAACCACAAGCACAAAACCAGCAGAGTGGACAGTATGATTATTTTATAGCATTTCATTCATGTCTCCTTTTTCTTTCTAATTTCAAATAACTTCGTTTATATAATCATTATTTATTAGTTGTGTCAACGAAATTTATTGACCATTTCCGCGTAGTATATGATATACTCATGAAGTAAATTATAAACTAAAATAACAACAATATGTGTGACGAAAATTGCAATGACGAGTGTTTTTCCGGAAGCGTTGGAGAAAAAGTCCCTTCGTATGAAGTACGGGTTTATCAGAAAGAGGAATTCAGTTCCGTTGACCTGGCCGACTATCATGGCAAGTGGCTCGTACTCTTTTTCTATCCGGCGGACTTTACCTTCATCTGCCCGACGGAACTTGAAGAGATGGCGGAGAAATATGAAGATTTCAAAAAATTGGGAGCCGAAATTATTTCCGTCAGTACCGATACCGTGTTTACGCACAAAGCATGGCATGACACCTCGGATGCGATAAAAAAAATAGCTTTCCCGATGGCGGCCGACCGGAGCGGCGAATTGTCGCAGATGTTCGGAACTTATATTTATGACGGTGAAGACACGGGGTCGTCTCTCCGCGGAACGTTTATCATCGATCCCGAAGGCATCATCCGATCGGCGGAGATCAACGACAATTCGATCGGTAGAAGTGCAAAAGAACTTTACCGAAAATTACAGGCGGCAAAATACGTCCACGATCACGGAGGAAAGGAGGTATGCCCCGCCAGCTGGGAACCGGGCGACGACACGCTTACTCCGGGAATTGATCTGGTAGGAAAAATTTAACCACAAAAAAATCCGCTTCTGCGGATTTTTTTATTCGTCGTCCCTGATACCGATACTTTTTCCTGATACTCATTAGTGCCCGAGGTGGGGGTCGAACCCACATGAGCTTACGCCCACGACATTTTAAGTGTCGCTTGTATACCAATTTCAACACTCGGGCGTTCGGAGTATCGGGGGATAGTATCAGTATCAGGAACGGCATCGGCGCGGAAATCCCTGATACTGATACTTTTCCCTGATACTTCGTCGCTGAGGCCTGGGTGGGAATCGAACCCGCGCATAAAGCTTTTGCAGAGCTTCGCCTTACCACTTGGCTACCAGGCCGGTTTTTAAGTATCAGGGATTAGTATCAGTATCAGGAATGGCGATTTTGTTCGTCGTAACCCCTGATACTGATACTAATCCCTGATACTCGTTATATTATAGGTCTCTTGATATCTCGTCAATTCTTTGGCGGTATTTTTCGCCTTTGTCTATGTCGAAATCAACGACCGGGATGGTTTTGAGGCGAGTATTCTCCTTGATATACTGGCGAAAATCGCTGCGTTTTCTTTTGAGAAACGCGAGTGCGGTTTCGGCTTCCGCATCAGGCAAGACCGAGATGAGAAAAGTCGCGGTTCTTCCGTGTTCAAGGATAAGAACTCTCGTTACGGTTATGAGGGAAGTACGATTCGATTCTCTGGCGACAAAATCTCCCGCCAGCTTCATCAAAAGGTTTCCCGCTTTTTCTTCGTAGTTGGGCATGTTGCAAATTAAAAAGTAAAAATGAAAAAGTAAAAAGTATAACTAAGAAGTAAAAACTTTGTCGGCGTTCGTCGGTAATTTTTAATTTTACCTTGTCGTTTTTCCTTTTTCATTTTTACTTTTTAAAATTTTGTTTTGTCGCAGGGATTATCTTTACATCAAAGCATCTACTTCTTAACAACAACGAACGCCTCCAATACATCTCCCTGTGCGATCTCCTGCTTGCAGTCTATCTTCGCTCCGAACTCGAGGTCGACGGTCACTTGTTTGGATCTCATCTTCTGCTGCTGAAGCTCGATCACCTTGCCTCGGCCGATCTCGAAATCTCTGCGCATCACCTTTACGTTATCTCCGAGAGAAATGATACCCTCCGTCACTCTGCCTCCGACGACGCGCGAGTTCTTTTCGGTGCTGAATATTCGGATGATCTTCGCCAATCCTCGGCGTTCTTCCACCTCCTGGCGAGGGCGCCTTTTCTCTAATTCTTCGGCAAGCCATTCGGTCATTTTGTAGATGATGTCAAAGGTCACGATCGTTACGGAAAAACGTTCAGCTGATGATTTTGCGCTTGCATCGGAACTTACTCCGAATCCGAGAATGATGCCGTCGCCGTCGCTCGAAACTGTCTTCACATCGTTTTCCGTTATGGTTCCTCCTCCGGTCGCGAGAATTTTGACTTCAACATTCTCGACTTTTATCTTTTTTATCTCGTGAAGAATGGCATCGATCGCACCGGCGGCTTCCGCCTTTATAATGACCGGAACGACGAGGACCCCTTCTTTTTTCACGCGGATCTGTTTGCCGATCTTCGCGGTCTCTCTGCTCGCTTCGCGGAATTCTTCCACCCATTTTTCCGCATCTTTTCTGGTCTCGAACGAATTGAAACCGGAACCGGACTGGGGGAGTCCGCTCCATCCTGTGACGGATATCGGCATTCCCGCCTCGGCGCGGTCAATGTTCTTTCCGAGAAAGTTCTCAATGTTGCGGACCGGGGAAATGTCTCCGCGAGACGTAACATACATTCCTTTTTTTAGAACGCCGTCTTTGAGGATAAGCGTTGCGGTAATCCCTCTCTTGGAATCCATGTGCGATTCAAGTACGACCCCTTCGGCTTTTCGGGCCGTGTCGGCTTTAAGGTCTTCGATCTCGGCAAGCAGGAGCACCATTTCAAGCAGTTCGGGTACGCCTTCGCCCGTCTTTGATGAGATAGCGACGAAGGGGATGTTGCCGCCCATTCCTTCGAGATATATTTCATTCTCCGAAAGGGATAATTTTGTCTTTTCGATGTTGGCATTCGGTCGATCGATCTTGTTGATGGCGACGATAAAAGGTATGCCGGAACTATCGATCGCTTTCCACGCTTCGATCGTTTGCGCCTTTACGCCGTCTTCCGCTGAAACGATAAGAATGGCGATGTCTGCCGCCACCGCGCTATGCGATCGCATTTTGGAAAAAGCTTCATGTCCGGGCGTATCGAGGAAGGTGATCTTTTTTTCTTCGCCTTTTTCGGTTTTATGGATCGCTTCGTATGCCGTGAGACGCTGCGTAATGCCGCCGACCTCTCCGGAAACTACGTTCGCTTTGCGAATATAGTCGAGCAGGGTGGATTTGCCATGGTCAATATGACCCATCACAGTAACGATAGGGGGGCGAGTTTTTAGGGTGGATTGGACTTTTTTTTGCAGCATAATATATTTTTTGTGTAAAAGTTGAGAGATGGTTGAAAAAATAAAAAGTAAAAATGAAAAATAAAAAACGACAATTAAAAAGGAAAAAATCTACCGACCCGTCGTTAATTTTTAATTTTGACTTGTCGTTTTTTATTTTTCATTTTTACTTTTTAACTTATTTAAGTTGTAATTTCGCTACGGTTTCTTTTTCTTCATCGGAAAATTGATACTCAGAAGCAAAATTTGCGATAGGTTTCGCGTAGACGCTCACTCCGTCGCGCGCGTAGAGGCCGGAGAGTACGACGCCTTTGCCTTCCTCATCGGAAAAGGCGGTCACAAAGCTCTGATTACCGCCGGAACCGGTTCCTTTGAAGGGGTTAAACCGAACCGTTTCCACTCTCTGAAGACATTTTTTCATGCGAGCGCGGAGATTTTCGATGTTTCCGTGCGCGATCTGGTTATCTTTATCCAGCGTTTGTACTTTTTCGATAAGAGCCACAATGCTATCCTCCAGACTTTTGCCGTTCTTTCCGGCGAGCAATCGCGACATTTTTATCTCAAGGCGGATGATCCACCCGATCAAAATGACCGAAAGCGCTATAAAGATAAAGAGAATAACGAGTGTGTTCATATGCGTGCAATTATAGTACATTAAAGCGAATTATGCAAAAAAATGCGGCTTCATCATAAGATGAAGCCGCAACATGTTGTTATCTTCGATATCTGTCGCGCCGGGCTTGGTATTCGTCTACTTGTTTTTGAACCATTTCCAACCATGGGACTGCGCTGTCCCATTTTTGAGCCATAAGCTCTAATGATTGCTCAAGTGCAAAAAACTGGGTTTGAGTAAAAGGGATGGCGTCGTCTGGTGCCGGCAGGCGATAAAGCCGAAACCACTCGCCGCGGATAATTTCTTCGTTGTTTGGATCGATCTCGCCAATTTCCGTTTCGGGCGGCAGCAGGATTGGATAGAAATGATTTTGATAGGTTTCCGAACCATCGTCCCTTTGAGAGGGTAAGACTGGACCATGAACCGCCAGATCTTCCGAAAACATTTCAGGGATTAATACGAGATGCTCACCTTCGACCGTTTCAGTTTCCTCCCATGCCTCGCGAATTATTATTTTAATGAGCGATCTTTCAAGCGGATTTCCTTGACCTCCCGGGTATCCCCATCGTATCCTTTCTTCAAATCGTTTTCCGTTTTTTTGACGTGTAATGCCTTTTCTTGGTTTATGTAATAAGAGCAATAATTCGGGCTCATTGTCTCGAACGCGAAAGCAAGGCGCTTTTGCCGTGTCAATATGTTTTTCCACCATTTTCCTTCTCCTTTTTGTGTATGCTTGAATTGTCAGTGGACAATTTCTGTTCGCTAGTATATACTGAATTAACTAAAATGTCAACCCAGTCCGATACAAAAAACAAGCGCATATATTTGGATCATGCCGCGACGACGCCGATCGATCCTCGGGTTCTTTCGGCGATGCAAAAAACGGAGAAAAGTATATTTGGAAATCCAAGCTCGATCCATAAGGAGGGAGTGGCTGCAAAACGGGAAGTGGAATCGGCGCGGAAGCAGGTCGCGGAAAATATCGGAGCACAGCCGGACGAGGTGATCTTTACGAGCGGAGGAACGGAATCAAACAATCTTGCGATATTTGGAATGATCGCGTCTAGAGAGGGGGAGGCGGGGAGGGGGTGGTTTCCTCACATAATCGTATCAAGCATTGAACATACGTCAATCCTTGAATGTGCCCGCGAATTAGAAAAGCGAGGCGCGGAGGTCACCTATCTTCCCGTCGGAGCAAACGGAATTGTCTCCGTCAAAAGCGTGTCGGAAGCGATAAAAGAAAATACCGTGCTCGTGTCGGTCATGTATGCCAACAATGAGGTCGGTACGATACAACCGATCACCGAGATCGCAAAAGCGATCCGTCTGAAAACTATCCGCCAGCCGGCGGACTTAAAACTAAAAACTCGCCCGCTCTTCCATACCGATGCATGTCAGGCAACGAATTATCTCGACATGAACGTACTTCGGCTCGGTGTTGATATGATGTCTTTCAATGCCTCAAAAATTTACGGTCCGAAAGGTGTCGGCGCTTTGTTCGTAAAACGCGGGATCAAACTTTCTCCGATACTTTTCGGCGGAGGACAGGAGAATGGGATAAGAAACGGAACGGAAAACATCGCCGGGATCCGCGGTTTTGCTGAAGCCATGAATATCGCTGAGAAAATGAAAGCGAAAGAATCGGCGCGTTTGATGAAACTTCGAGATCTTTTCATAAAAGAAGTTTTGCATAAAATTCCCGGCACGGTTTTAAACGGCGATGCGGAAGATCGCCTTCCCAACAATGCAAATTTTTCCTTCCCCGACCTTGACGGGGAAGAGATCGTCATACAATTGGATGCCAGAGGTATCGCCGCTTCGACCGGAAGCGCCTGCGCAAACATATCGAGTGATGGAAAAATATCGCACGTACTGATGGCGATAAGCGGCGACAAAACATTCGCAAGAGGCGGCGTGCGCTTTACTTTAGGGAGAAATACAACAAAAGAAGATATAACTCGAACGATTAAGGAGCTTTCTGTTATTATAAAAAATCTCCGAAGATAAAACTTTGTCTGCAAATAATTTCACGGATAAAACAATCTACAAGACCTGAGTAAGCTCACAAACCAGCATATAGAATCTTTTTATACATGTTGTAAAATTCGGCATATGCCGAATTTTACAACATTAAAGAGTGTTGGTATACTTGGAATTATGCCAAAACCAAAAATTATTCGTAGATCAAAATATGCGAAAAATTATTTTGAACCCAAAAAACTCGATGAGAAAACTTTGAAAGTACGCGCGGAAGAATTTCTTGCTTCAGGTACCCCGGCTTCTTATGTAACACAGGTGGTGCTTGCACTCGCTATTCTTTCCGGCGCGGCAGCTCTCGGCGCTGTTGCTCCAGGACTTACGGTTGCCGCGCGAGGATATCAACGGTCAAAGGGTTATTCAAGCAGAGATTTTGCAAGCGCGACTGGAAATTTAAAAAGAGGGGGATATATCGAAGAAATTTTTGGAGAAAGCAAAAACCCCCGCGTTCGGCTGACAAAAAAAGGCGAGGCGTATTTCCAAAAAATATTGTTTGACGATGTGGAATTACCCGAACCGAAAAAGTGGGGAGGAAAGTGGACTTTTGTCTTGTTTGATATTCCAGTACCGAATAAGAAAGCGAGAGAAGCGCTTCGTTGGCGTTTAAAAGCGCTCGGATTTTACCAATATCAAAAAAGTGTCTGGGTGTATCCTCACCCGTGCGAAAAAGAGATTCTCTACGTTGCCGATTATTTCGGTGTAGGGAAATTCGTGGAAATACTCTCTGTGGATCATTTGACTCAAGATGAAGAATTGAAAAGATTTTTTACGCTGGAATAGCTCTTGCCCTTTTTTCTTGGTATTAAAGAAGATGCTTCATGTTGTAAAATTAAGCATATGCCGAATTTTACAACAAAGAGATTGTTTATATATATGGGATGTTCTCATATTTTTGCATTTTCGCGAGCACTGTCTTCATTGAGAAAAAATCCATTTTCGGCTATAATCGACTTTATGCAATCACACGAAATTAGACGGCGATTTTTAACTTTTTTCGAGAAGCGCGGACATACTTTGATCCCGAGCGCCTCGCTCATACCCGAAAATGATCCTTCGGTGCTTTTTAATACGGCGGGCATGCAGCCTCTCGTGCCGTATCTGCTTGGAGAAACGCACCCGTCCGGTGCGGCGCGGCTTGTGAATGCTCAAAAATGCGTCCGCACCGTCGATATTGACGAGATCGGCGACAATACGCATGCGACTTTTTTCGAAATGCTCGGCAATTGGTCGCTCGGCGATTATTTTAAAGAGGATGCCATCAAATGGAGCTTTGAATTTTTAACCGACCAGAACGAAGGGCTCGGTCTTGATCCGAACCGGCTGTATGTGACCGTTTTTGAAGGCGATGAAAATGCTCCGCGAGACAATGAAGCGTTCGAGATATGGAAAAAATATATTCCTGAACACCGCATTTATTTTATGAGCGCAAAGTCCAACTGGTGGAGTCCGGGAGATAATGGACCGTGCGGACCAGATTCGGAAATGTTTTATGATGTGACATACGAAGGCTTGGGAGATCTAACACCGGAAGCATATAGGAAAGCAGACGACGAACAGAAAGTTGTGGAGATTTGGAACGATGTTTTTATGGAATACGAAAAGAAGGATGGGAAAGTGATAGGGAAGCTGTCAAAGAAAAATGTCGATACCGGTTCCGGGCTTGAAAGAATCACCATGGTATCTCAAGGGGTGAACAATATTTACGACACGGATCTGTTAAAACCCATCGTTGAGAAAATTAAAAATTACTCCAAGGTTGCTGATCCAAAGGCAATGAGGATCGTTGCCGACCACATGAGAACGGCTACTTTTATGATCGCTGACGGCGTTCTGCCTTCAAATACGGATAGAGGTTATGTTTTAAGGAGGCTGTTGCGCAGAGCGCGATATTATTACGATTCGATCGGGGCGATCGATGAAGCCCTCGGCGGACTTGTTAGCACCGTAGTGTCCATCTATAAAGGAACGGACTATGGATTGGAAAGAAAATTATTCCATATCGATAGCGTCGTAAATGAAGAAGAAAAAACTTTTTCCGCGCATCTCGTATTCGGAAAGAAGCTGCTGGAAAAAATGATAAAAGAGGAGGGCTCCATTTCTGCTGAAAATGCTTTTTTACTCTACTCAACTTACGGATTTCCGTTCGAACTCATAACGGATATTGCCAAAGAAAATAATATATCGGTTGACACTGAAGGCTTTCTGGAAAAGAAAAAAGCGCACCAAGAGATCTCGCGAGCAGGTTCTGAAAAAAAATTCAAAGGCGGTCTCGCAGATACGTCCGAAATTTCCACGCGTTATCACACGGCGACGCACTTGCTCCATAAGGCGCTGCGCACCGTTTTGGGTGTTCATGTTTTTCAGAAGGGAAGCAATATCACGGCCGAGCGCATGCGTTTTGATTTTTCGCATGGAGAAAAAATGACGGACGAACAAAAGAAAATGACGGAAGACCTTGTAAACGAGAAGATCAATGAAGCGCTGCCGGTGCGGTATGACGACCTGCCGATCGAAGAAGCAAAAAAAATGGGCGCCATGGGATTGTTCGGCGACAAATATGGCGATGTCGTGCGCGTTTACACCATAGGTGAAGGCGATCAAAAATGGAGCATGGAGCTTTGCGGCGGTCCTCACGTGAAAAACACCAGCGAACTCGGACATTTCAAAATAGTCAAAGAAGAAGCCGTGAGCGCCGGCGTCAGAAGGATAAAAGCGATCCTCGAATAGTCGGAAGGTATGCTACTTAGGGTAGTCCTAGGTATTTACCTAGGACTACCCTAAGTAAAAAGGGGTGCAACAAAAACCGCTCCGAATAATTTCGGAGCGGGGAGTTTAGGTACTTTTTTCAAAAGAACTTTTATTCTACTGCTGGAGTCCATCCAAAAGGGGCAACTTTTAGGTAAGCTTTGCGATCTTCATGAAGAGCTCTTCCAACTGTTGTGATATCCACATCATTGAAAGGAGTACCTGTGGATAGTTTTGACCAGATGGAAGGCATTGCAATTCGTATCGCGTGGCCGCCCATTTTGAGTTCGGTGAGAAGGTCGCCGTCTCCTTGTGGTACAAATACGTCGCAAATATTATCGGTGCCGAGCCAGAGCGGAACTTTTCGTTTAATAAGTTCGAGCATACGTGCGATCGAATTGTGAAGCGGTGCTTCAAGCGAGCGCAATTGTCTCATTGAGATTGCCGCGGTTGGGCAGATAATAACGCCAGCATTGTGTTCGAGCAGTTGGTCAATTAGTTTTGCGAAACGGTCTTCACTGTATGCCGTAGGCGAAATCATATGGATGATTTTTATTGTCGGACCGGCGTGTCCCTCTATCTTTGGTTTATCAATCCAGCGAAGACCCTCGAGCAAAGTGAGAGTTCCTTCCTCGTTTGGGAGATTTGCTTGGTCGAGGTGTAATTGTACTTCTTTGCCCAGTTCGCAGGCAATCTCCATTCCTTTCCGAATGTGTTGGCGGAATTTCGGATCATGTTCGTTTCCGTCTTTTTCGGGGAGGAGCGAGAGAAAATCAGCAAGTTTTGCTGCTGCTTTGAATACCGTGAATCGCCCGGTACCTTCTTTGAATCCAAAGATCGGATTTGGCGCAATGCGAATTTTAATTTGGTCTTTGTATTTTTCTTTCAGTTCAAGAGCAATGCGGATAGCAAGCAGTCCGTCTTCGGGCAAATCGGGTGTAGCATCAATACACGTATCAAGACGCGTCGTACCGAGCGCCATCTGTACTTCAATGGCATATGACATACGTGCTCGTAGATTTTCTTCAGTGTAGGCAACCCCGGTATGTAAATCACCAACCAGGTTTTGCTTCACTAAAAGCGGGTCATTACTCGCTTCGATTGATGTCCTACCGATATGTCGCAAATAGATATCGTCGAGAGTATAAGCGCGATCTAAATGAGCGTGAGCATTGTAAAAACCCCCGCGTTCAAATACTTGATTAAGTACCATTTTGTCATATTCCGAAACATACTTCCAATTACGCGCAGAATAAAATTGTGAAAGAACTTCGTCTGTTATTGTTTCCACCGTCTTCTCCTTACAGAAGTTAAACTCGCATAAGGATAGCAAAAAAAGAACAAGTTGACAATTTTTACCCGGCGTTCCCGATACTGATACTTTTTCCTGATACTTTCGTCCGTTATGCACACCCTCATAATTGCAAAGTGTGGTATAATTGCGATACAAGGGAGCGTTAAAACTTCCTTTTGAAATGGGTATTTTTTCTTCAAACAAACCACATCTTGCGATCGTTATCGATGTCGGCAGTTCCAGTATCGGGGCCGCATCGGTTTTAATGTACCCCAATGAAAAACCGAAGATCATTCACTCCGTTCGAAGCGAAATGGTTTTTCAGGAAGTTTTTCGTTTTGAGCGGTTCGTTGTCTCCATGATCGAATCGGTGGAGAAAGTCATGCAAGAACTTTCTCATCTGCCGGTACCGCCTCATTCGGACCGTACTTTCTTGTGCGTTCTCGCTTCTCCTTGGTATGCATCTCAGACACGGATCTTGAGGAAAACATTCGATCGCCCGACAAAGATCGAGGAAAAGTTTTTGAATGAGATCCACGAAAAAGAAATAGCATCGTTCAGGGCAAAGGAAATGAATATCATGGGCGGCGATTCTGTGATCTTGGAAATGGAAAGCGTTCAGACCAAATTAAACGGTTATGAAACCACCAAGCCGTTTGGGAAAGAGGCCATTGATTTTGAAACGGCCATGTACGTGAGCATTTCTCCCAGAAAGATCACGCAAGCGATATCCGACAAGATCCAAAAAGCTTTTCACGGAAAAGATCTGCATTTTTCGTCCTTTCCGTTCGCCTCATTTGTCACGATGCGCGATATATTCCACGAAAAGAATTTTCTGCTTATGGATATTTCAGGAGAGACGACCGATGTTTCCATTATAAGAAGCGATGTGTTTCAAGAGACGGTTTCGTTTAACGTCGGCAAGAATTTTCTTATTCGCAAGATCGCAAAAGAAGCGGGCTCGACCTTTGCGGAAGCAGCTTCTCTGTTTCGTATGGCAAGCGGTTCGGAGATGAACGAAGTCGAGGAAAAGGTAAAAAAAGCCATGAAAAAGGCCGGCGAGGAATGGATCGCAGAGTGCGAGCAGGCATTATCGACCATTCTTGAAAGAAAGGAGATCTTACCCGGCGACGTATTTCTTACCGCGGATGAAGATGTTTCGGCATGGTTTATAGGTAATGTTCAAGAATTGGGAAATTCATCTTTTTCGATGTCCAGCAATGTGTTCAGCGTCCGTCACTTGAATGCGCCCTTCCTTTCCTCGTTTTGCGCGACTGATACCGGCGTTGAAAGAGATGCCTTTTTAATGGTAGAAAGTTTGTTCGCGAGCCGGCTTATCCACTGAAAATATGTTTTACTTTTCTAAAAATAATCGCTTTTGTTAATAAAAAAACGTATGGTAAAAAAGATCATCGAAGATGTCGTAGTGACAAAAAAGGGTATGCCGACCCCGGTGCGTTCCATGCCTGATCACGAACACCATAGAGAAAAAGAGGAAAGCAAGATCAAGCTCAATATAGGGGAAAAAGTTTTGCGCGAGCCGGAAGACGAATCCTCTAAGAATATGGTACGCAAAGAACATCATATAGAAGATGCGCTTCCCGAAACGGAAACCGAAGAGGAAGAACTGAAAGAAAAGAACATGGAAAGATCCCCAATTTTTGAAAAAATGAAACAGCGCCACGAGGAACGCGAGAGCTTTTCTGCAGAGTATGCGGCTGATCAGGATGGTCGCTTTCGAAAGTATTTTGGAACTCTGGGATATCTTTTGGCCGGAGCGGCGGCGATCGGGATCGTACTTTGGAGCACGGTGTTATATTCCGCATCGGTCACCATCCACCTTAAACATGCGAAGGTCGCTCTGGATGATCAAAACTTTCAAGCCGCGGCCGATATTCCTGACGCGATCGGTTTTCAGATCATGTCTTTGTCTGCGGAAGATACGGTAAAATTAACGCCCACGGGAGAGCAGCGCGTGACCAAAAAAGCATCAGGCCAGATCGCCATCTATAATACATTCAACAACCAGCCTCAGATCTTGATAAAAAATACTCGTTTTGAAACTCCGGACGGGAAGATCTATCGCATCAACAGCCAAATAACCGTCCCCGGAATGAAAAAGGTCGGCGGAAAGGATGTTCCCGGCTCCATCGCGGTCACCGTGTATGCGGATGAAGCCGGAACGGAATACAATATCGGTCTCGTCGATTTTACCATTCCCGGGTTTAAAGGATCGCCGCGCTATGATAAGTTCTACGGCAGATCAAAAACGCCGATGACCGGAGGAGCATCGGGAATGGTTAAAACAATATCGGATGTCGACGTGCAAACGGCAAGGGAAACGCTTACGAAGTCG
>Ga0172379_10004448_pt1 | contig 20696 bp, 16 predicted proteins | sample GrowelOW334metaG_FD_119756 | JGI IMG/M metagenome (GOLD analysis project Ga0172379, IMG submission 119756) | Groundwater microbial communities from an aquifer near a municipal landfill in Southern Ontario, Canada - Groundwater well OW334 metaG | ecosystem: Environmental > Aquatic > Deep...
AGTCACTAGTGGCTTGTGCCAATTTTGTTTGAGGATTTGATCCTGGTCCAGGATGAACGCTGGCGGCGTGGATAAGGCATGCAAGTCGAGCGCGCTTCCGCAAGGGAGCGAGCGGCAAACGAGTTAGTAATACCCTGATACGTACCCCAGAGACGGGCACAACCAGCCGAAAGGTTGGCTAATTCCCGATGGTCTCGCAAGAGTAAAACCCGCAAGGGGCTCTGGGAACGGTCTAGGTCCTATCAGCTAGTTGGTGAGGTAATGGCTCACCAAGGCTACGACGGGTAGGGGGGCTGAGAGGCCGATCCCCAACGAGGAGACTGAGACACGGCTCCTACACCTACGGGTGGCAGCAGTCGAGAATATTCGACAATGGGCGAAAGCCTGATCGAGCGACGCCGCGTGCAGGATGAAGGTCTTAGGATTGTAAACTGCTTTTCCACGGGACGAAGCCCAGTCCTTCGGGGTTGGGTGTGACGGTACCGTGGGAATAAGTGGCTGCAAACTTCGTGCCAGCAGCCGCGGTAATACGAAGGCCACAAGCGTTATCCGGATTTATTGGGCGTAAAGCGCGCGTAGGAGGTTCGGTAAGTCTCTGGTTAAATTTCGAAGCTTAACTTCGAAGCTGCCAGGGAAACTGTCGAGCTTGAGGGCGTTAGAGGCAGATGGAACACACGGTGTAGGGGTGAAATCCGTTGATATCGTGTGGAACACCAAAGGCGAAGGCATTCTGCTGGGACGTTCCTGACTCTGAGGCGCGAAAGCGTGGGGAGCAAAAAGGATTAGATACCCTTGTAGTCCACGCCCTAAACTATGCTGACTAGCTATTTCGAGTATCGACCCTCGGGGTGGCGTAGCTAACGCGTTAAGTCAGCCGCCTGGGAAGTACGGCCGCAAGGCTAAAACTCAAAGGAATAGACGGGGACTCGCACAAGCGGTGGAGTATGTGGTTTAATTCGACGGTAAACGAGAAACCTTACCAGGGCTTGAAATGCATTCGACGGTACGCCGAAAGGTGTGCCTTCTCACAAGGACGGATGCACAGGTGCTGCATGGTTGCCGTCAGCATGTGCCGTGAGGCGCTCCCTTAAATGGGGTAACATGCGCAACCCCTGTTCTCTGTTGCACGCTGTCAGGGAAGACTGCCGTCGTATAGACGGAGGAAGGTGGGGATGACGTCAAATCAGCATGGCCCTTTGATGCCCTGGGCTACACACATACTACAATGGTTCGTACAATGGGTTGCCAAGCCGTAAGGCGGAGCTAATCCCACAAAACGGACCCCAGTTCAGATTGAGGGCTGCAACCTGCCCTCATGAAGTCGGAATCGCTAGTAATCGCGGATCAGCAAGCCGCGGTGAATACGTTCTCGAGTCCTGTACTCACCGCCCGTCACGTCAAGGGAGCCGGGAGTAGGCGAAATTTGCCCTCGGGCGAATTAGTCTAAGTTCGGTGACATGGACGAAGTCGTAACAAGGCACGGGTAGCGGAAGCTGCTCGTGGATCAATTAAACTAAATTTTTTTGGCTAATCCCGCCTTGCGGGACGCCCGAACAATCGCTTGCGATTGTTTAAGGGAACCAGAAAAGAGTGTCGATCATGTTTTATGGGGTATTGGCCGATGAGCCCGTATGTCTCGGCCCGTGGGATAACGTAAAAAGCTCTTGAATACTCGTGTGTGCAGGTATATACCTGCTTCTTTTGCGTGTGGTATACTCAAGGTACGAATGGCAGACGAAACGCCGAACATACTTCTCATCGAGGACGAGCCGCTCCTCGCGAACCTTCTGAAGCAACGCCTTGAGCGGGAGGGTTTTGCGGTCATGGTCGCACGTGACGGCGAAGAAGGGCTCCGGTTGCTCCAGGAGAGCACCTACTCGGTCCTTCTCCTCGACATCATTCTTCCGAAGATCTCCGGGTTCGAACTCATGGAAACAATGCGGAGCGACCCGCAACTTGAGAAGACGCCGGTCATCATCATCTCGAACCTCGGGCAGGAATCGGATATCGCAAAAGGGGAATCTCTGGGAGCTGCGGCATACTTCGTCAAAGCGAAGGTCTCGATCGACGAACTCATCGAAGAGGTGAAGAAATTCCTCGCGTCACGCGCGTAGCGTTTTTCGTGCATGGCCCCCTGGGGAGCTATGCAGTACTGCCGCTCACTTATCCACAATTCCCCGAACAGGGAACGGTTATTGTGGTATACTGGTGGTAAGCGTAGAGAGCGGCGCGACGGATCGATTCCGCTCCACCACAAGGTCGAAATAGACAGACAACAACAATATTCATTCCATGCAAAAAGGTTTTACACTCATTGAGCTCCTGATCGTCATCGCCATTCTCGCGGTCCTCTCGGTCGCGGTCGTGGTCGTCTTAAATCCCGCCGAGCTCCTGAAGCAGGCGCGTGATTCGACGCGTATTTCCGATCTCGCCTCGGTGAACAGCGCCGTTGCGCTCTATCTGACGGATGTGACCGGAGCAGGTCTCGGAGGAGCGAACGATGCTTCGTGTGCAACAGCGGGGTACCGCGTTTCGTTGGGGGGGCAAGCGTCGCCATTCGGTATCTCGGCGATACTCGCTGGTGGAGGCGCTGCATCGACGAGCGTTGATGGGACGGGGTGGGTTGCCGTCGACTTCATGAACACAACGGGCGGTTCTCCGCTCGGACGGTTGCCGCTCGATCCGACGAACAACGCGACGTACTACTATGCCTACGCGTGCGGAAGCACGACGCAGCCGCTCTGGTACGAGCTCGACGCGAAACTCGAGAGCACAAAGTACGCGGGCTACCTCACGACTGACGGAGGGAGCACCGGGTCCTGGTACGAGGTCGGGAATAACCTCTTCCAGTAGTTCTCTTGTTCTCGAAAGCCCTCCGCCCGTGCGGGGGGCTTTTAGTTATCCACACCTCGCGAGTACGTATTCCTGCACTCGATGAAAATTTGTGGTATAGTGTATACGTACTTGAGGCGCACGCAGATCACGCACGCCATGCAAAAAGGTTTTACACTCATTGAGCTCCTGATCGTCATCGCCATTCTCGCGGTCCTCTCGGTCGCGGTCGTGGTCGTCTTAAATCCCGCCGAGCTGCTCCGGCAGGCACGGGATACGACACGCCTCGCTGATATTGACGCGGTGAATCGTTCCCTGACGCTCTTCCTTACGGATGTTTCAACGACGACGTGGCCCGCAACAGGAACGCGGTGCACGTCCGGGACCACGAACCCGCAGAGCGGTGCATGTACGGCGAGCGCTGCGACCGCAGTGAACGGCACGGGGTGGGTTCCGGTCACGTTCACGGCCATCTCGATCGGGTCACCCCTCCCGCGTCTTCCGCTCGACCCGGTGAATGATGATACCGCAACGGCGTGCGCAGGAACCGTCGATGGGTGCTACTACGCGTTCGAATCGAACGGAACGTACGGGAAGTACAAACTGTTCGTGAACCTCGAGAGTACGAAATACTCGCCACAGGAAACGAACGCAAAGGACGGAGGGAACGTGAACGACTGGTTCGAGCTCGGGAGCGACCTCTCGCTGTAGGCAGGAGCTAGGAATTAGGGGAAGATGAAGATTCTCCACCGCCCGGTCGGCGGTTTTTTTGATGGCGTTCTGTGGTAAGATTGAATTGTACTGGGCATTTTTACCCGCTCCTGATCTCTGGTCCATTTTTCTTCCTTCGCATGATCCAACTTCCCCCACAGGCACTCAAAGAGATACTCGTTCGTGAGGGGGTCCTCGATGAGGCAACGTTCGACGCCATTCAGGATGAGGCGGTCCGGAAACGGCAGACCGTTGCCGACCTCATCATGTTCCGCGGCCTCGTGAGCAAGGACTACTTCCTGTCGCTCGTCGGGAAGGCGCTCGGTGTTGCGCGGGTCGACTTGAGTGTCACGCCGATACAGGAGGAGGTGCTCCGGATGCTTCCCGAAGAGATAGCGCGCCAACGACGGGCGATACTTTTCGGTACGCGGGAGGACGGGACTCTTCTCGCCGCGATGGAGGACCCAACGAACCTCGAGACGATCGATTTCCTGAACCTTCGCTTGAATGGTCGCATCGAGGCGTTCCTCGCTTCCGACGAGGATCTGAACCGCGGGTTCTCGCTCTACGAGAAACAGCTCACGCAGGACTATAAGACCGCCATCGAGGAGAGTATCCAGCAGTCCTTGAAGCTCAAGGTCACCGGCGACCTGAAAGAAGCGGCAGCCGACCTGCCCATTGTTGCTATCGTCGACAACCTGATCGCCTATGCGGTCTCCTCTCGCGCGTCCGACGTGCACTTCGAGGTACTCGATGACGTCGTGCTCGTTCGCTACCGTATCGACGGTATCCTCCACGAGATAACCCGCATGCCGAAGGAGATACACCCTGCGGTGGTCGCACGCTTCAAGATACTCTCGAATCTTCGCGTCGACGAACATACGCACCCACAAGATGGACGGTTCCGCGCGAAGGTGGGGGACGGCGTCATCGACGTACGTGTCTCGATCCTTCCCACGTTCTACGGGGAGAAGGTCGAGTTGCGTCTTCTCACGGCGGCACAGAAGCCGCTCGCACTCGCGGACCTCGGTCTTTTCGAGGACCACGAGAAGGTGCTCCGGAACGCCATCACGAAATCATATGGGATGGTGCTCGTGACCGGCCCAACGGGGTCCGGAAAAACAACGACGCTCTACTCGGTCTTGAACCTCCTGAACCATCCAGAGGTGAACATCATCACCGTTGAGGACCCGATCGAGTACGATATGCGGTACGTGAACCAGGTACAGGTGAATGCCGCTGCGGGCATCACGTTCGCTGCGGGGCTCCGGGCGATACTGCGTCAGGACCCGAACATCGTCATGGTCGGTGAGATCCGCGATGGAGAGACGGCGAACATCGCGGTACAAGCGGCGCTGACCGGGCACCTCGTACTCTCGTCCCTCCACACGAACGACGCGCCGACCGCGGTGCCGCGCCTCATTGACATGGGCGTTCCGCCGTTCCTCATTGCTGCCGTTTTGAACACCATTCTCGCGCAGCGGCTGGTCCGTCGTGTGCACCTCGCGTGCGTCGAATCGTACGTTCCCGACCCGGCTGTGCTCGCGAGCGTACGGACGGAGCTCGCTGCGCTCGCTACGAACGCGCCAGCAGTAAAATTGCCGACGACATTCTACCGGGGTCGGGGGTGTAGTGCGTGCGGGAATACCGGATACCTCGGGCGGCTCGGGATCTATGAGGAATTGAATGTGACCGACGCGGTCCGAAAGCTCATTATGGGCAGCACCTTCAACCTTGATGCGCTCCAGCGATTAGCGCGAGAGGAGGGGATGCTCACGATGTTCGAGGACGGACTCCGGAAGGTTGAACGCGGACTCACGACCATCGATGAAGTGTTCCGTGTTATCCGTGAATAACGCAGGGCGAACAACACGTACAGTTCTCACCCATACGAGACACATCATCTATACTTAGGATATCGGTCGTTGGTCGTTAGTCATCAAGTCAATCCATGATCTTCCATTACATCGCATCTCGTCCGGACCAGACCATCATCGAAGATAACTTCGACGCGAAGGATGTTGCCGAGGTACTTGCGTACCTCTCTTCGAACGGACTGAAGCCGGTGAGCGTGAAGCCGCAGGGCGGCGGGGCGGAGAAGCGTTTCGCGTCACTCTTTGGCGGACGCGTGACCATCACGGACCAGATCTTCATCTCGAAGTACCTTGCGCTGATGCTGAAGATCGGCACGGGTCTCCTTGAAGCGATCAACATACTCATCGCCGATTTTCAGAAACCATCCGTTCGCGATATCTTGATCAGCATCAAGTCGTCGCTCGAACAAGGGAAGCCGTTCTACTCGACATTCGCTCGGTACCCAAATGTTTTCAGCTCGGTCTATGTGAATCTCGTGCGCGCCGGAGAGACGTCCGGCAACCTCGAACAAACATTTGTTGAACTGACGCAGATACTGACGAAACAGAAGGACCTCCGGGACCAGATCAGGGGAGCACTCACGTACCCGCTCATCCTCCTTTCCGGTTCTGTGCTCATCCTCATATTCATCGTTATGTTCGCACTTCCGAAGATAGCGAACGTCTTCTCGGAGGGCGGCTTTGAGCCCCCGCTTTTCTCGAGGGTCGTCTTCAGTGTCGGCTTGTTCTTTAATGCGTACGGATTCTACATTTTTGGTTTCCTCGCCGCCCTCATTATTGCCGGGGTCATCTTCGCGAAACGTTCGGTCGCTGTTTCGAAATTCATCTCCGGTATCGTCTCCGAGGTACCGCTCGTTCGCGATGTCGTAAAGAAGATCGCATTGCAGCGATTTGCGGGGATACTCGCGTCCCTCATCAAGGCGGGGATGCCGCTCACCGATGGACTTGAGATAACCGCGGAGACCGTGGGGAGTGCCGAACTCCGTGAATCGCTCATTCGCATCTCACGGGAGGGCGTTGCGAAGGGACTCACGATCGGTGAGGCGTTCCGTCGTGAGACGTATTTCCCGCTCGCTGTCGTGAGTCTCGTCGCCATTTCGGAGCGCGCCGGGCATCTTGGCGAGGTACTCGAAACACTGTCCGAATTCTATGCGAAAGAGATCGATACGTCGGTGAAGACGCTCGTCTCGTTCCTTGAGCCGGTCCTTCTCCTCGGCATCGGTTCGATCATTGGGTTCATCGCGCTCGCTATCATCGTTCCGATATACCAACTCACGACGCAGTTCTAGCTACGGCCTTTTCGGCGCACGGTCCTATGAATACACGGAGCGGCCTATCGATCCTCGAACTCATCATCACCTTCGGTCTCATGGTGGCGATACTCGTCGTGAGTATCCAGACCCTCGGAGGATACCAGCGCGCGAAGAACATTCCGCTCACATTGAATGAGATGGCGACCGTCGTGCAAGCGACGCAAAAACGCTCCGTCACGCAGGAAGGGAATTCACGGTGGGGGATACGATTCCTGAATGCGACGAGCACCGGGAATGACGCGTACTCCGTGTTCCGTGGGACGAGCTACGCGTCGGGGGTGGTCGACCAGCTCCTCACATTGAAACGGAACACGCTCTTCTCCGAACCATTCGCCTCGAGCGCCTATGACATGATATTCGAGCCGGTCACCGGATTCCTCGCGAGCGCCAAGGTCATATCCATCACCGATTCCACGAATCGAACAGCGGTCGGCGATCTCATCGTGAACCGTCTCGGTCGCGCAACGACACGCGCTGAATCCGGCCTCGTCGGATATTGGCACTTCGATGAGGGAACGGGAACGATCGCGTACGACGCATCGCTCGGAGGGAACACGGGAACGCTCGTTGGTTCTCCAACGTACCGATCCGGCTCGAACTGCACGGCGGGAGGGTGTTTGGAGTTCACCGGGACCCAGTATGTGAACGCAGGAACGAATGCGAGCCTTACGCCGACCAGTATCACGCTTTCGGCATGGGTGAAGGCGAGTTCGTTCGTGAACGGATGGCACGGTATCATTTCGAACATGACCACATGGGGCACTGGTTTCAGTCTCCAGATAGGAACGACGCAGAATATCGCTGCTATGGTGAGCGGGGCGTACCTCACGACATCATGGACGCCGAGCGTCGGTGTGTGGTACCACATCGTCGCAACACACGACGCGACGTCGAACGAGAACGTGCTCTATGTGAACGGACACGAAGAGAACCGAGGAACGCGGGCGGTGTCCTACGAAGCGAATGCGAAGACATACATCGGGGCGTTCTATACGTCACCGAACCTCCTTTTTTACGGCGTTATCGACGAGGTCCGTATTTACAACCGAGCGCTCTCCCCGAGTGAGGTACTGACGCAGTACAATGACCTCAAATGAACATCCGCCTAATTATTAATTTAAAATTTAGAATTAAAAATTCGCGAGTGAGCAGCTCGCGACGTGGTCAGTCCCTTCTCGAGGTCATCGTGGGCCTCTCGATCGGGGCCATTCTCATCGGTGCCGGCGCGTTCGCGGTCTCGTCGATGCTCCAAGCGAATTTCACGCTCCAAAAATCACAGAGCGCATCCGCGCTGAATCAGGAACTCATGGACCAGGTGCGCGCGTTCGCCGGAGCAGATTGGCAGAATCTCGCGGCATTGTCGAAGAGTTCAACGACGCCCCGTTTTCTCGTCGCGACCGGGAGCATCCTCGTGGTCTCGAACGGGACGGAAGATCTCACGAGCAACAATAATGCATTTACCCGCTTTTTCACCGTTGAAGACGCATGTCGAGAGGTCGGTGCACAGGGAGCACTCACCGGGACCGTACCGTGCGCCGGCGGTTCGGTGACCGACCCATCGGCGCAGTACGTCGCTGTGTACACGCGTTGGCAGAGCGCAGGAAATACCGGTGAAGTGAAGTCGAGTGAATACCTCACGCGATGGAACAATGTCGTCTTCCATCAATCGGACTGGTCCGGAGGAGCGGGGGAGACGGGAGTGCTCGTCGAGCCAGGGAATCGTTTTGCGACCTCAACGAATGTTGATGTGACGAGCACGGGAACGCTTCGTGTCCGCGTATTCTAGTTTCTGCACGACTGGTCTATACTAATAGAGTAACACCCGGTTCAACCGGGATATCTCCCACGATGGTACACGTCATCAATTTCTCCGAATCTCTTGAGCACGAACTCAAGGAACTCGGCGCGGAGGTCCAGGGGAGGCAGAGCGCAACAGAGGTTGCACCAACACCCGAACGGACCGTTGTGCGCGAGTCCATCCGTTCGTTCGCTGAACGCGTGGAGGTCCCATCGAATATCGAAAAAGAGCCCGCCGCGAGTTCTCCGACCCCCCAATCGACACCGGCCGCAACTCCCTCTGACTCTCCGTTACCGTCCTATCTCGATTCGCCGACGACCGACCCGGAAGTGAAACGCGCGGTCGAGGACCTCATTCGCATGACATTCAGCCATGGTCTCATGCACGGACTCCGTGAGGCGCGTCGCGCGTCACCATTCATCGAAGACGCCTTTCATGACGCGCTCGTGGATAAGTTGATCCCTGAGATGAAGCGTCGTGGGCTCATGAAGTAGCAAGAAGGGGAGTGGTTTATTACAGAGCATGTGGGTACTCATCACACTTCTACTCATCACTACAGGGAGCGCTGTGTTCTTCTTTGCTTCTCGTCGCGTGTTCCGCAGACGGGCGTTGGACGAACTTGACCTGAAATTGTTCCTCGTTCGGTTCCCTCAACGGACCGACGAGGGAAAGGACGTGAAGCAGGAGGTAGCTCTCTCCGAGCAGCTCTTTGCCGCACTCGCGGCGCTCAAGAAGCCGTTCATCTTCGAGATCGCAGTCCCGCACGTCGGGGAGGAGATACGGTTCTTCGTCGCGGTCCCCGCGAGGTTCACCGAGACTATTCAACGACAGATCCAATCGCTCTGGAGCGAGGCGAGCGTCGAGCCGTCGCCGGATTTCAATGTGTTCAATTACGCCGGAGTAAGTTGCGCGGCGTCGGTACGGCAGAAGCGGCACTTCGCGCTCCCATTCCGGACGTACGTTGAAGCGAACGCCGATACTTTCCTGCCGATCGCGGGTGGGCTCGCGAAGATCAACGAGATCGGCGAGGGTGGCGCAGTGCAGTTCGTTGTCGTTCCCGCAAAGAAGCGACGGAAACGTGCGATACAATCGAAGTTCGTCGAGTTGAAGCGGGGAGGGAATCTTTCGGGGGTGCTCGAAAGTTCGCCGATACCGTCGGTGAAGGAGGTCGTCTCTGCGGCGCTTAAGGAACCGAAGAAGCCAGGCGAGCAGAAAGAGAAGCTTCTCGACGACTCGGCGCTCAAAGCATTCGAATCGAAACTTTCGAAGCCACTCTTTGAGGTGAATGTTCGTATTGTTGCGTCCGCGGCGAGCCAGGTACAAGCCGAATCGATACTCGATAGCATCACGACCGGATTCTCCCAGTTCGGCGCCCCCGACCGGAACGAACTTTCCGTTGTCCGTCCGCGGAATCCGTCGAAGCTCATCCATGAATTCTCATTCCGTTCGTTCGCTCCCGAAGAAACTATGGTCCTCTCGGGGGAGGAGCTCGCGAGCGTGTTCCATTTCCCGACTGCTTCGACCGCTATTGCGAGGATCAAAACCCTTGCGTTCAAAGAAGCGCCACCGCCGACGAATCTGGCGAGCGAGGGCATTCTCCTTGGTGAGAGTCGGTACCACGGCGCGGTCCGTTCGGTACGCATGATGCGCGAGGATCGACGTCGACACCTCTATATCGTGGGACAGACCGGCACCGGAAAGACCGTTTGTTTGAACGACCTTGCGGGGCAGGATATAGCGGGGGGAGAGGGGGTGTGCGTCATCGATCCGAATGGGGACTTCTTCCAGGACATGCTCGCGCGGGTCCCGAAGGATCGCGTGAAGGACCTTGTCGTGTTCGACCCATCGGACCTCGAGCGGCCACTCGGCCTCAATATGCTCGAGTACGACCCGCGGTACCCCGAGCAGAAGACGTTCATCGTGAACGAGCTTTTGAACATCTTCAATACACTCTACGACCTGAAAGTGAGCGGGGGGCCGATGTTCGAACAGTACCTCCGCTTCTCGCTCCTCCTCCTCATGGACGATCCGGCCGACGGGTTCACGATACTCGAGATCCCACGGGTCCTCTCCGATGCTGCGTTCCGGAAGCGGTTGCTCGCGAAATGCCAGAACGCGGTCGCGAAGGACTTTTGGGAGAAGGAGGCGGAGAAAGCGGGAGGGGAGCAATCACTCGCGAATATGGTCCCGTACATCACCTCCAAGTTCAATGCATTCACCGGGAACGACTACGTGCGTCCCATTATCGAGCAGTCGAAGACGACGCTCAATTTCAGGAAGATCATGGACGGACAACAGGTGCTCCTCGTGAACCTTTCGAAGGGCCGCATCGGAGAAATGAACGCCTCGCTCCTTGGTATGATGATCGTCGGGAAGCTGACACTCGCTGCCTTCTCGCGCGACGATATCGCGCCCAACGATCGGAAGGATTTCTATCTCTACATCGATGAGTTCCAGAATTTCACGACGCCCGCGATCGCGACCATCATGTCCGAGGCCCGTAAGTACCGGCTCTGCCTTACGGTCGCCCACCAGTTCATCGGACAGCTCTCGGAGAGCATTCGGAACGCTATCTTCGGGAATGTCGGTTCGATGATCGCGTTCCGTGTCGGCGCCGACGACGCCGAATTTCTTGTGAAACAGTTCGAGCCCGTGTTCAACCAACACAACCTCGTGAACATCGATAACCTGAATGCGCACGCGAAGCTCATCATTGCGAACCAAGTGACGCAGCCGTTCAATATATTCATACCATTCCCTCCCAAAGGGGACCCGGAGATCGCCCGTCTCGGTCGGGAGTATTCGCGACTCACGTATGGACGGAATCGGGACGAGGTCGAAGAGGAAGCACGCATTCGTTCCCGTTCCTGATATACTGATTCTATGTACTCACGGACCGATTTCTACCTCGTAGGCGTTATTGGCTTCCTTGTCGGACTCCTCGTGCTCATTCCCGCGAGTAACCTCGGTATCGTGATCACGGTGCCACTCGCGCTTCTCTCGATCGTGGTCTTTTCGGTCATCGCGCCCTGCGCGCTCGCCGTCCTCAAGCTCCTGAGTCGGTGGTGGAAGGTGTTCGAGCAGTTCGGGAAGTTCGCGGCGGTCGGGACACTGAACACGTTACTTGACGTCGCGGTCGTGAGTCTTTTGATCCTCTTCTTTCACCGCGATGCAGGGCTATGGTTCTCTGGTTTCAAGGCGGTGTCGTTCATGGTCGCTACTACGAACAGTTATTTTTGGAATAAGTTCTGGACCTTCCAGAGCGCGCTTCCGGTATCGGGAGGTGAATACCTCCGGTTCGCGCTCTTCACGCTCGGCGGGCTTCTTCTGAACGTGGGCGTTGCTTCCGTGGTCCGTGGCTTTTTCCCTGCTTCTCCGGATACCGCTGCGGGGATGAGTATCGGCGTCGTTGTGGGCGTGCTTGCCGGTGTCGCTGTCTCGTTCCTTTGGAACTTCCTCTCGTACAAAAAGATCGTGTTCAGAAACTCGAAACAAACGGATCTATGAAGCCATTCCTTTCCGTCATTATCCCTGCATATAACGAAGCGGAACGCCTACCGCTCACACTCGCCGACATCGACACAAAACTCTCCGCGGTCGAGTATTCGTCGGAGATCATTGTCGTCGATGACGGCTCGAAGGATTCGACGGTCGCTATCGTGCGGAACATGAGCCGTGTCATCAAGAATCTCCGTGTCATCGAGAATCAGGAGAACCACGGGAAGGGATGGGTCGTGCGCCAGGGAATGCTCGCGGCGAAGGGAAATTGGCGCCTTTTCACGGACGCCGATAACTCGACATCGATCGATCAGTTCGCCGGCATGATGCCGTACTTCAAAGAAGGATACGCGGTTGTCATCGGGTCGCGCGCGATGCGGGGAGCGAAGCTCACGCCCGCACAGCCCTGGTACCGTCGGATACTCGGTCGGATCGGCAACATCATCATTCGGGTCCTCGCGATCCCCGGTGTTCGGGATACGCAGTGTGGGTTCAAATGCTTCTCGGAGGAGGCAGCAGAACGTATCTTTCGCATCGCGCGTATCGATCGATGGGGATTCGATGTCGAGGCACTCGCACTCGCGCGCAGTTTCGGGTATCGCATAAAGGAAGTTCCGATCACGTGGGTCAACAGCACGCAGTCGAAAGTGAAGGGGAGCGCATACCTATCGACGCTCATTGATGTATGGAAGATCAGCCGCGCACTGAAGAACGGGACGTATCCGATCGGGAATAGCGCGCCTTCGGGAACACCGTCCCACGAGGGTGAGGAGCATTCTTCTCTCAGTGGTACCGACGAACAACCACTCGTATGACGAAGCGTTCAGAATTGCGACAAGACATCGTTTCGGGCGACTGGATACTCCTCGCTCCCGGAAGGTCGCGCCGCCCCGACGCGTGGAAGCGAAAGGAACCACGTAAGAAGATACCGACCACCGGGTGTCCATTCGAGGACCCACTGAAGACCCATGAGCCCGTGCTCGTGTACGAGGGGAAACACGGATGGGAGGTTATGATCGTTAATAACAAGTACCCCGCGGTCTTCGAGCGCACAAAGTGCGGACAGGTATTCAAGGAGGGCCCGTACCGACGGATCGAGGGTGTTGGATACCACAACCTGGTTCTCACGCGCAACCATAATAATAATTTCGCGCACCTTTCGAGCGCACAGGCGAGCCAGGTATTCGAAGCATTCCGCGACCGGTATGTCATGCTCGCTGCCGATCCGTGTCTCGCGTATGTTTCCATCTTCCATAACTGGGGCCCGCAAGCAGGTGCGTCGGTCTACCATCCCCACTACCAGATCATTGCGATCCCGGTCATCCCGCCGGATGTTGAGCACTCGCTCCATGGGTCAGCGGCGTATTTCAAGGAGAGTGGGATGTGCGTCCACTGTAAAATGATCGCGCACGAGAAGAAGGAGAAGGTCCGCGTCATTTTCGAGAACCAGGGTGCGATTGTCGTTGCTCCGTACGTGTCGCGTGAGCCATTCGAGGTTCGCGTATTCCCGAAACACCACCAACCATCGTTCGCGAGTGCGCTCGATGCGGACCTGACCGATGTAGCCGCCGCCCTCCAGACCGTACTTCAGCGCATCGAGCGGCGTCTCCACGACCCCGACTACAACTTCTTCATCCATACGGCACCAACGCGTGACATGAAAAAGCATACCCACTACCATTGGCACATCGAGGTCGTCCCCAAGTTCAATATTTCCGCTGGGTTCGAACTTGGTACCGGCATCGAGATAAATGTGGTCGACCCCGACGAAGCTGCGCGTGTTCTTCGGAAGCGACTATGAAAAAACTAATCGTTGCAAATTGCCCGCCGTCGCTCCGCTTTGGCGGATTGCGATGTGTCAGCAAGATTTCCACGCTCTCGCTTGAAGTCCCGCACACATCGGGAAGAAAATGAAACTATGAATAAGATCATTGTTGCAAACTGGAAGATGAACCCAAGGACTGAGCGGGAAGCGGTCGTGCTCGCGCGTGCATCCGACATAAAGAATGTGGTTATCTGTCCGCCGTTCCCGTTCATCTCCGCTGTGCGGGGGGCAGTGCGAAGAGCCACCCTCGGTGGTCAAGATGCCGCGCCTGGTACCGTCGGTGCAGAGACCGGAGAGGTCTCCGTCGGTGAGCTGAAGGCCCTCGGTGTACAGTACGTCATCATCGGTCATTCGGAGCGCAGGGCAGAAGGGGAGCGAGATGCACGGATCGCGAAGAAGATTGCGGGGGTGCTGGGGGGAGGGCTCATTCCGATTCTCTGTGTCGGCGAACCATTATCGGTTCGACGAAAAGGGGTCGCTGCAGCCCGGTCGTACGTGAAGAAACAATTGGTCGAAGGCCTGAAACTTGTTGATAGTCATAAGTCAAAGGTCTTTAGTTTGTATATCGCCTACGAACCGGTATGGGCGATCTCAACGACGAAGAATCACGCAGATGAAACTCCGGAGGATGCCGCCGGCATGGCGAAGTTCATCCGGTCATTGGTCATTCGTCGTACGTCATCAGTCAAGATTCTCTACGGCGGTTCCGTGAACGCGAAGAACGCCGCTTCGTTCCTTCGGCGCCCCGAGTTCACCGGGATACTCGTTGGTGGCGCGAGCATTCGCCCGACAGAATTCAAGACGATCATTCGTCTCGCGTCGCGATGAACCGAAAAACAAAAAAGCTCGTCTACGGGATCTTTTGGAACGCCCTCCTCGCGGCGATTATTCTCGTTGTGTACCTCGTGTTCGTGCGGTCATCGGCATCTTGTTTCGATGGGGTTCGGAATCAGAACGAGCAAGGAGTCGACTGCGGGGGCTCATGCGCTTCATGTGAAGCAAAGAATCTTCTCGCGATTCGTACGATCCGTGACGTTGAACTGTTCACGACAGCGAACGGCTCGGTCACGCTCCTCGCGGCAGTTTTGAATCCGAACGCCGGGTACGTTGCTGAATTCCCGTACGAATTTGCGCTCCTCGATGCGTCCGGGAAGGTTCTCGAGCGGATCACGGGGACCGATACACTCTTCGCATCAGAGACGCGTTTCCTCGTTACCGGCGCGGCCGAGACGCCCGCGAAGAAGGTCGCTCACGCTGCGCTCGCCATTAGTACTCCTCAATGGACACCGAAGAATGAGTTCTTGAAGCCGAACATTTCCATTCTCCCCGGCGCGCAGACGGTCATCGAGAATGGTGCGGTGTTCGTTCGGGGCACACTGAAGAATCAGAGCTCCCTGTCCGCAGAGAGTGTCCGCGTTGTCGCATTCCTCCTCGACCGTTCGGGGAGCGAACTTTTCGTTGGCCAAGCCCTCCTTTCCCGACTCTCCGGGGGCAACGAGACATCGTTCGTGGTCCAATTTCCCGCTGACGCTTCTCTTGTGACGCGCGTCGATACGGATGCAACGCGTCTCACAGCGGTGAGCCGTTGAATCGACAGACCGTGATGCTTCGTAGTATCCTCTTTGCATGATAGGACGCTCGCATACCCTCGACTGGAAGCTTATTGCCGCGATCGCGTTCATTGCTGCCGCGAGCATGGTCTCGCTCGCAAGCTTTGCGCCGGCACTCGCATGGTCGCAGCTCATCTGGTTCGGAATCGCATTCACGCTCATGATATGGGGGAGTCGATTCGATTGGCGATGGATCGGTAGCCAAACATGGTTCCGCTATGGACTCTACTGGCTCTCGGTCGCGCTCCTTATCGCGACGCATTTTCAAACAACGCTCATTCGCGGGACAAAGAGCTGGCTCGTGCTTGGCCCCGCGCAATTCCAACCCGCTGAACTCGCGAAGCTCGCACTCATCCTCCTCCTCGCAGGGTTCTTCTCGAAGCGGTACATCGAAGCGTGGCACGGCAAGAACATCCTTGTTTCGTTCGCGTACCTTGCGCTCCCGGTTGTCCTTACGATCACGCATCCCGATTTCGGTTCGGCTGCGATCATGGTCGCCATCTGGATCGGATTCCTGCTCATGAGCGGCGTGAACCGGAAACGTCTCATGATCGGTGTCTGTATCGCCGTACTCATCGCGGTCATGCTCTGGGTGTTCGTATTGAAGGACTACCAGAAAGAACGGATATTCGCATTCATTTCGATCGACAACGATCCCTTGGGTATCAACTACAACGTCCTCCAATCGAAGATTGCCATCGGATCGGCCGGTCTTTTCGGGAAGGGGTTCGGGGCAGGGACGCAGACGCAGCTCCATTTTCTCCCGGAAGCACAGAGCGACTTCCTGTTCGCGGCGTTCGTGGAAGAGTGGGGGTTCATCGGCGGGGGAGCGCTCCTATTGACGTTCCTGTACGTAATCTATAGACTGATGCGTATTGGACAGAGCGCACGGGATAATTACTCCCGATTCGTCGTTCTTGGAAGCGGACTGTTCTTCCTTATTCACTTCTTCATTAATGTCGGCTCCGCGGTAGGGTATATCCCGGTCGCCGGTATCACGTTTCCCCTGTTCAGCTACGGAGGTTCGAACATCTTGACATCCGGAATCCTGCTGAGTATAATCCAACATATCAAACTTGAATCCTCATCCTGAACAACGAGGGCTGTTCAGTTTGCGTCTCCTTGGCGGGCTGGGTGTTCTTTTGGTTTGCATTTTTACAGTTGCGTATTTTTTTTACGGATTACAACCGGTCTCATTCACGGGAACCGAGAATGGTGCAGAGCCGGTCGTACGGGAGCTTCGGATCGCGAGAGGGGACGGATTCAAGAAGATAGCGGCGCGTTTGTCGCAAGAGTCACTCATCAAATCGATCGCGGTGTTCAAACTCTATACACTCCTCACGGGAAAAGCGCAGAATTTCCAACCGGGTGTATACGAGATCGGAACAACGATGAGCGTTCCGGAGATCGTGGGACTGTTAACGAGCGGCGGGAAGAATGAGGTGACCGTGACGATACCCGAGGGCTCGACACTGAAGGATGTAATGGGGTTCCTTGCGGAAGCGGGGATCGCACGCGACAAAGAGCTCTCTCTGTATGTACCGGGGGCACTCGCGACGACCTACCCGTTCCTCGAGAGAGCGACATCACTCGAAGGGTTCCTCTTTCCGGATACGTATCGGTTCCGTCCGGATGCATCGAGCGATGAGGTCATGGACGTACTTCTCTCGACGTTCGAACAGAAGGCGTGGCCGCTCCTGCAGGGGAAGCGCGATTGGTACGAGACGCTCATTCTTGCATCGCTCCTTGAACGAGAAGTTCCCGAGTTCACCGACCGAGAGATCGTTGCGGGGATCCTCTTAAAGCGTCTCGATCGCGGCATACCGCTCCAAGTTGATGCGACCGTGAACTACGTGAAATGCGGCGGGGCGCCGCGCGGATGCCCTTCACCGACGGTTACGAGAGCGGACCTGAAGATCGCGTCACCCTACAATACGTACCAACACCTTGGATTCCCACCGACACCAATATCGAACCCCGGACAGTCGGCCATACGGGCAGCGCGGGATCCGGAAGCAAGCCCCTACCTTTTTTACCTTTCAGCATCCACAACAAAAGAGACCATTTTTTCCAGGACACTCGATGAACACAATGCGAACCGCGTAAAGTACCTATAACGAGCATGTTCAAACCAAAAGTTTTCTCATCGTATAAAGGGCCGACATTCCCACAGCCGAACCTCATCGAGGTTCAACTCGCGTCGTACCGGTGGCTCGTCGAGAAAGGCCTCCGTGAGCTCTTCGACGAGATCTCGCCGATCAAGGATCACACAGGCAAGGAGCTCGAGTTGCACTTCTTGGATTACAAGTTCGATGCGCCGAAGTATACCGAGGAACAGACCAAGGAGAAGGACCAGACCTACGAAGCAGCGCTCAGGGCGAACCTGAAGCTCGTGAACAAACTAACGAAGCACGTACAAACCCAGGAAGTATACCTTGGGGATTTTCCGATAATGACGACTCGCGGCACGTTCATCATCAATGGCGTTGAACGTGTGGTCATCTCCCAGCTCGTGCGCTCTGCGGGCGTGTACTTTACCGCAGGAATGTCGCGCGGTCGGAAGCTGTTCGGCGCGAAGGTCATTCCGAATCGTGGTGCGTGGCTCGAGTTCGAGACAGAATCCGATGGGTACATCGGCGTGAAGATCGACCGGAAGCGCAAGGTTCCGGTAACGCAGCTCCTGCGGGTCTTCGGGCTCACCGAGGAAGAGGACATCAAGAAAGCATTCGCGGATATCGACACCGGACGGGTGAAACATATCGAGGCGACACTGAAGAAGGACGAAGCGAAGACACAGGACGAATCGTTCCTCGGCGTTCATGCTCGGCTGCGGCCCGGTGATCTCACGACCGTTGATGACGCACGTTCTCTCATTGAGGGGATGTTCTTCCGGTTCGATCGGTACGACCTTTCTCGTGTTGGGCGGTTCAAGATGAACCAGCGCCTCGCGTTCAAGAGCAAAGAGAGCGGACTCCTCGATCTCGAGGACATCAAGACCATCGTTCGTGAGGTCATAACACTCAATAACACACTGACCGCGGAACCGGATGACATCGATCATCTCGGAAATCGTCGCATTCGTGCCGTTGGTGAGCTCGTTCAAGCGCGTCTCCGTGTCGGTTTCGCGCGGCTTCGGCGTGGTGTCCAGGATAGGATGTCGACGTTCGATCGAAGGACATTGCAGCCGGTGCAGCTCGTGAACTACAAGCTCCTGACCGCTGTCGTGCGCGATTTCTTCGCGTCGTCGCAGCTCTCGCAGTTCATGGACCAAGTGAACCCGCTCGCTGAGCTCGAACACAAGCGTCGTCTCTCTGCGATGGGTCCCGGTGGTCTTACGCGCGAGCGCGCGGGATTCGAGGTCCGCGACGTACACCCCTCCTACTATGGGCGCATCTGTCCGATCCAGACGCCGGAAGGCGCGAACATCGGTCTTGTGAGCTACCTCTCGAACTTCGCGCGACTGAACGAACTTGGGTTCATTGAAACGCCGTACTTCAAAGTGAAGAACGGAAAAGTGAGCGGACAGGTCACCTGGCTTGACGCAATAGAGGAGGAGAGGTATCACATCGCGCACGCCGACGTCGCGCTCGATGAGCAGGGTCGGCTTTCCGAAGAGATCGTGACCGCACGTATCAAAGGGGAACCGGGAACGTGTCCTCGTGATGAGGTTGATTTCCTCGATGTCGCCGCCGACCAGCTTGTCTCCGTTTCGACCTCGCTCATCCCGTTCTTGGAACATAATGACGCGAACCGCGCACTCATGGGTTCGAACATGCAACGGCAGGGCGTGCCGTCGATCCGTGCGACCGCGCCGCTCGTGGGAACGGGTATCGAGGTGGTCGCTGCCCGTGATTCCGAGCAGATGGTCATCTCGGACGTCGAAGGAACCGTCGCTGAAGTCGATGGTGCTGCGGTCGTCGTGAAGACGGCAGCAGGGAGCAAGAAGTTCCCGGTCCTGAAGTTCCGCCGCTCGAACCAATCGACGTGTATCTCACAGCGTCCGTGTATCTCCTTGGGAGACAAGGTGAAGAAGGGGACCGTGCTCGCCGATGGTCCGTCAACGGAGCAGGGCGTGCTCGGTTTGGGACAGAACATGCTCGTCGCGTTCGTTCCGTGGCGTGGCGGTAACTTTGAGGACGCTATCATTCTCTCGGAGCGCGTTGCGCGCGAGGACCGCTTTACATCAATTCATATCGAGACGTTCACTTGTTCGGTCCGCGAGACCAAGCTCGGCCCCGAGATCACGACACCCGATATCCCGAACGTATCCGAGGACAAGCTTCGGAACCTCGACGAAGAGGGGATCGTGCGCATCGGTGCGGAGGTTCGCACGGGCGACATTCTCGTTGGCAAGATCTCCCCGAAGGGAGAATCGGAGCTCTCGTCGGAAGAGCGACTCTTGCGCGCTATCTTCGGTGAGAAGGCGCGTGACGTGAAGGACACATCGCTCACGCTCCCACACGGGAAGCAGGGACGCATCATCGGTATCAAGATCTTCTCGCGTGACAAGGGAGATAAGCTCGAGCCCGGTATCATCAAGAAGATCCAGGTCGAGGTTGCGCAGCTCCGGAAGGTCCGCGCTGGTGACAAACTCGCGGGACGCCACGGGAACAAGGGTGTCATCTCCCAGATCCGTCCGATGGAGGACATGCCGTACCTCGCGGATGGCCGCCCCGTCGACATTGTCCTGAACCCCTTGGGTGTCGCATCCCGCATGAACCTCGGGCAGATACTCGAGACCCACCTCGGTCTTGCCGCGAACGCACTCGGGTACCGTGCTGTGGTACCGAACTTCGTCGGGGCATCCGAAGATGATATTCGAGGCGAGCTCGTGAAGGCGGGCCTCCCCGCCGACGGGAAGCTCACTGTATTCGATGGGATGACCGGACAGGCATTCCGCCAGCCGATAACCGTTGGGTACATCTACATGATGAAACTGAACCACCTCGTGGAAGATAAGATCCACATGCGCTCGACCGGGCCATACTCGCTCATTACACAGCAGCCGCTCGGTGGAAAGGCACAGCTCGGTGGCCAGCGGTTCGGAGAAATGGAGGTGTGGGCGCTCGAAGGGTACGGTGCCGCGCACATGCTCCAAGAGATGCTCACCATCAAGTCCGACGACGTGCTCGGCCGCTCTGCAGCATTCGAATCCATTATTCGCGGAACGGAGATCAAAAAGCCGAACCTTCCGGCATCGTTCAACGTGCTCGTGTCCGAGCTGAAATCGCTCGG